>ERZ773193.588-NODE-588-length-55504-cov-7.689300_pt1 | contig 55504 bp, 62 predicted proteins | sample MGYA00511110_ERZ773193 | MGnify/ENA primary metagenome ERZ773193 (study PRJEB29015, sample SAMEA2737784) | human gut metagenome | biome: human gut; feature: human-associated habitat; material: faeces | place: China | collected 2012 ... | reverse complement strand
CACAATGGCCAGTTCATTGCCCTGCACAGGGACGCCCTGCTCAAGTTGCCGGGAAATGTTTTGATGGCAGGCTGCCAGGGAGACAAAAGCTGTAATCAGCAGCACCACCGCAAGAACATAAAATGCGACGGAAAGGATAGTCCCTTTTTTCGAGGGCTTTGTGATTGGATTGCTGTCCATCTCCATCAATGCGCCCTCCTTTCACTGCGGGGAGCGTTGTTTCTGCGGGATTGGGAATGGGTGGCTCCATCTTGAACGCGCTCCAGCACCTGCAGCTCACCTTTTTTCAGCCGGAACACCACATCAGCCTGCTTCGCTAGCTCACCAGAGTGCGTCACAACAATTACGCACTTACCCTGTTCGTGTGCGCTTTCTTTCAGAATCTCCGTGATGTCCTGTGCTGTATCCTCATCCAGATTGCCTGTGGGTTCATCGGCCAGAATCACCGGAGCTTCGCTCGCCAGCGCCCGCGCAATTGCTACGCGCTGCTGCTGGCCGCCGGAAAGCTTCAGCACATTCCGTTTGGATTCCTCTTTTGTTAATCCAAGCCGCTCCAGAAAAGGGAGCGCCGGTTTCTTAGCGGTCAGCCGCACATTTTCCTGCGGGGTCATATAGTCAATCAGGTTATAGCTCTGAAAAATAAACGAAACGTGTTTTTTACGGTGACGTCCCAAGCCGGTCTGCTCAATATCTGTTCCGTTAAAAAGAATTTTTCCGCTGGTAGGGCTGTCCAATCCACCCAATAAAGAGAGCAGCGTTGTCTTACCGCACCCAGACGGACCGAGAATCGCATACATTTTCCCGGTTTCCATTTGAACATCAATTCCTTTGAGCACCTTTTTCTTTTTATCGTAGGAATATGCCACTTCCTGTAATTCTAAAACACTCATGATAACACCTCCTATTCACCATCTGGCACAAACTGAAAATCAAAATCGTAGTCCTTGGCTTTATCCGGGATCTCGTAATTGATGTTCGGTGCGCCGGATTGTTCTTTTGTATCGTCCGGCTTTTTTTCCTCCGGGGTACAGCCTGCGAACAGCGTTCCAAGACTCAATAAAAGCAAACAAATCAGTATTATTTTCTTCATGGAGATACCGCCTTTCTCAACTCATTTTAGACAGGATTTCACGGGGTTTCAGCCGCATAACTGAAATAGAGGAAATCCCGGCTGATACGGTTACGATTCCAATACCGATTAAAAACAACAGTCCTAATTCTTCTAACTGTACCGTAACCTGTAATTCCGGCGGTTCTATTTTCGGAGTGCTGCCGGCTGTTCCGGCTTCTCCACGGTTGGCGCTCAATCCGTCATCACTCTGCACCTCGGATACCGTCTGTTCTGCCTGCAGCATATGGCCCATCTGTCCGGCGATTGCACTGGATGAGAAGTAGGATAGAGAAAAAGCGAGGATTGCGATCAGCAATACTTCCGCAATATACTGTCCTAAAATAGACAGCTTTCGGATTCCCACGGAAAGCAGCACACCGGTTTCGTGGATGCGAGTTCTCGCCCACATAGTAAGAATCAGCGATAGTACGGCAATGCTAACTATCAAGACTACAATCAATATGGTAGATACCAGACTGGAAAGCTGCTGCAAAGAAGAAGCGGCATTTTCAAAGCTTGTATTGTCTGCTACAATAGAAAATCCTTTCCAATCCACACTTTTAATGTCCCGAACTTTAGAGATAATTGTTTCCATATTCTGCGGATCATCTACCGACACGGTTAATTCATTGAAACCTTGAATGGCCGGGCTGTTTTCCAGAGCAACCACGGTAGGCAAATCGCAGATCACAAGATTCTGTATCTTATCATAAGATGTAACTTTATCATTGATATCCTCGATCTCTTTTGGCGTAAACAGACCGACAATTTCCATGTCAACACCTTTTTGGGTGTGAAGAATATCCCCGATTTTCAGCCCGTTTTTTTCAGCTAAATCTTTGCTGATTACAGCCTTATTTTGATCTTCCGGGGTAATATGTCGGCCTTCGGTCAGCGTAAGCTGCCCGGAAGTAAATTGTGAGAGTTCTTCGCTTTTCCATACGCCAAGGATCTTGGAGGTTTGACGAAATTCCTCCTCAATGGGAATTGTACCAGCGAATAAATCCAGCTCTGGAAAGTCTGTCAGGCTTTCCACTCTTGCTCCGCAGGATTTTACACCCTCGATTGCCCGAATCTGTTCCACCAGTTCCGGTGCAATCTGCTGTGTGGAATACATAATAGTGCCACCCTCTACCTGTTCTACTTTCAGATAGGGGTTGTTCTCGCTGTAATCAAAATAGACGTCAAAACTTCCTCCAAGGCTTTTCCGTAGATTTTGTTGGGCGGTGTCCGAAGCATTTCCCAACGCCAAAGCGGTCAACACAAAGGTTGCCATGATGAGCAGGACGATAAAGAGCAAAATGCTCTTTCCTTTTTTGCGGGTAATATACAGCCATGCCCGGCTGATAAAGTTCATAAAAAGACCTCCGTTTCATTGGTGATTGTTGCTGCAACACCGATAGAATACCATTCCTATGTGGAACCAGTATGAAACGGAGAAAAATTTAAAAATATAAGATGAACTGCATACCGTCTGGAGAAGTCATGGGGATAAATGTATAATGCAAATGTAGAGCTTTCGACAATGTATCTACGATATACAGGCCCAAACCGTTTCCACCATCTTTGCGATCTCTCGCAAAATCTGGACGATAAAACGGCTCAAACAAGCGGGGCAGCTTATCTGGCGGTATGGGTTTGCATTCGTTTTCAATGATTAGCTTGTCAGATTGTAAAGTTACTTGTATGCCATGCCCGGAAGGAGTATAGGAAACTGCGTTGGACAGCAAATTGGATAGAATCTTTTCCAATCCTTTTTTCGGAAGGAGTACAGGGCAGGATCCCTCAGTGTTCAGCAAAAACTCAATTTGTTTTGCTTTGGCAATCAGACAATAGGGTTCACAAAACGCCGGTAATTCTTCTGACAGGTCGAAGGGTTCAGCATTTTGCTGTTCCATGACAAAATCAATTTTAGAAGCGTCTAATACTTCTTTTATCATAGAAGAAAGCTGTGTTGTGATTTCTTTGCATTGAACCAAATAGGTATCTCTATCTTTATATTTTCCTACACCTAAAATTATGTTTTCCAAAATAGCATTTAAAGCCGTCACAGGTGTTTTTAATTCATGAGAAGCTGCTCGCAGGAAATCTAATTTGGAACGTTCTGCTTCGCTTACCTTTTGTTTTTCTTCTTCCAGATTTTCTATTGTGGCAAGTAAATCAGTATATAAGGAATTAATATTTTTAGCTAATATTCCAATTTCATCGCAAGAATGCACCGGGCATTTTGCATTTTTATCAAGCTTTGCCATTTGTTCTGTCGTCTTTGAAATTTGTTGCATTGGTTTGGTAATTGCTTTAGAAAATAGCAAAGAACATCCAAGGGAAATCAGTGTACAACAAATCAGAGAGAGAGGAAACGCTTTCAGGATGGCCGATCTGATCAAGGACTCTGTATTCATACTGCTTTCTATAATTGCACCATTTTCTAAAAAATTATTGGTGCTTAATGTCATTTGCGGCGCAAAAAAGTATAAAAACACATGAGCGACTGCCGTAACAAATAGCATGACAAAAAAAGTATAAAGAAAAATTTTAGGAAATAATCTCAGTCTTTTCATAATGTTTCCTCATATTTGTAGCCAACGCCCTTAATGGTAACAATCCGATTCAGATTTAATTTCTTTCGCAAATTTTTAATGTAGGTATCCACCGTGCGGTCGATAATAGGAGTGTCATATCCCCACAATTCATCCAGTATTTGCGATCTTGTTAATACAAGCCCCTTGTGTTCTATCAGCAATTTCAGAAGTTCGATTTCTTTTGGAGTAAGATCAATCTGCTCATCCCGATTCCATGCCGCATAACCACCAAAATCCACGGTAATATCTCCAAACTGTATTTGTGACAGTTCCGGACTTTTTCCACTGCGGCGGAGCAGGGCTGTGATTCGTTTTCCTAACAAAATCATGGAAAATGGTTTTGTAATATAATCATCGGCTTCCGAGTCAAAACTGGCAATCTGTGTATGTTCGTCCTCAATAGCCGTAAGCATAAGGACAGGAACCGTACTGTTTTTTCGAAGTTCTTCCAATACTTCCATTCCATTCATTTTGGGAAGCATAATGTCCAATACCACCAAATCCACCGAAGGATCCCGTGCCATCAAAAGTCCTTGTTTTCCGTCAGAAGCAGAAAGCGTTGCATGTCCTGCGGATTTCATATATTCACAGATTGCCTCATTAGTACATATATCATCTTCAACAATTAATATTTTTTTCATTCTATTCCTTTTATCTGTTTACGGATATTATTGATTTTATGACTTTTTGCTTCAATCATTTTCTAAATTTTACTTACCCCGGTTCTTGCATAACTACTTTTTTCTTATACTAATTCTGCCTCAACTATTTTTTTATCAATTAATTTAACTTTATTTTTACTCAACTATCTACATAATTAGATTACTTTAGCAGCCATAACAAATTCTCTGATTTTCTCTCTGCTTTTGCCAACTCCGTTGTCGTTTTCAACTCCTGATGAAACATCTACGCCATCAGGTTGTACTGCTTTTATGCCATCTCTTACATTATCTCCGTTAAGTCCGCCGGCTAATATAAATAACTTATCGTCTCGTTTAATGTTATTTAATAAGCTCCAGTCAAAAGTTTCTCCACTGCCGTATGTTGGGGCATCAAAAACATAGCCTTTTATATTTTCTATGTTTTTGTACTTTCCAAGTTCTTCTAAATCGTTTACATTAAAAGCCTTTAAAACATCAATTAATGTTTCATTAAACAAACCATCCGGCAAGTCTTTATGAATCTGCACAAAGTCAAATCCTGCATTTTCAATGCTTTTTACCTGCTCAATGCTAGGCGACACAACCACTGCAACTTTTTTTATATTTTCATTTAGAGAAGCCATGATTTCTTTTGCCTTCTCCAAAGTTATATTTCTTTTACTTTTTGGAAAATATAAAACCATGCCAGCCATGTCTACATTATTTTCATTTAAATATTCTGTTTCTTCAACATCTGTAATACCGCAAATTTTTACTATCATATTCCTATTACTTTTAATTTAAATATGGAAACACTTTTGTATGTCGTGTGTTTTTCCAAGTACCAATAAGTTAGCCCCTTCTTTCAGGACAGTATCAGGCATAACCTGCAAATTCATATCATTTTCCTTCTTAATTGCCAAGACATTTATTTTGTATTTTCGTCTTAAATCTAAATCCTGTATTTCTTTTCCAATCCACTCTTTTGGAATCTCAACTTCAATTATTGAACAGCCTTCTCCCACCTCAATGTAATCTGAAATATGATTAGCTGTATATCTTATTGCTGTCCAGTTAGCAAGTTCACGTTCAGGATAAACTACCTGGTCTGCTCCATTTCTCAACAAAAACTTGGCGTGTACATCTCTTGCAGCTCTTGAGACAACCATCTTGGCACCTTTTTCTTTCAACAAAGATGTTGTCTCTAAAGAATTTTGAAAATCGTCTCCAATTGCCACAAAACAAACATCAAAATTATCCACACCTAATGTATCCAAAAATTCTTCATTTGTCGAGTCTCCTATTTGAGCACTTGTGACGTAAGGTAATACCGCATTAACCCTGTCTTCCTTTACGTCAATTGCCATTGTCTGATGACCTAATTCATCTAATGTTTTAGCAATATGTCTGCCAAATCTACCTAATCCAATTAATAAAACTGACTTCATTTTCCCTCCATACAATTTATATACATTTCTATTTCTTGTATTTTTACGCCTCATTCATTTTCATTCCTGATTTTTCATTTATCATGACGCATTATAATTCTTTACTATTTTACTTTATCCTACCATAATTTTCTCTTGAGGTAATCTAGATACATTATAATTCTTATTTGATAAAGTTGCAAAAATAACTGTTAAGCCACCAACTCTGCCTAAAAACATTAACACAATTAATACTATTTTGGAAACCATGGACAAAGATGGTGTAATTCCCAAGCTTAAACCTACTGTTCCAACTGCCGATGCTGTTTCAAACAAAGATTTCATTATAGGAATGTTATCTGCAATACTAATAACAATACCACCAAACATAAACAAAAATGTGTACATTAACAGTGTTGCCGAAGCTGACCTTGCCACTTCATTGGACAGTCTTCTTTTAAATAAATTTGCATCCTGCCTTTTCCTAAAAACTGCTACGGCTGTTGAAAATAATACTGCCACTGTAGTAACTTTCATACCACCGGCTGTTGAACCGGGTGCTGCACCTATAAGCATTAAAATAATAGTAATTAACTGTCCCACACCTGATAATTGGTTTAAATCTACTGTGTTAAAGCCTGCTGTTCTAGGTGACACGGTCTGAAATAAAGATGCCAAAACCCTGTCTTTTTCTGAATCGAAATTCCAAGTTGATTTTCCAAATTCAAAAAAATAAAAATATAGCACCGGTACAATTATTAATATTGATGTTACTCCAAGAATAACTTTACTTTGCATTCTGTATCTTCCAAAATGAAGTTTGTGCTTTTTTATGTCATCCCATGTAACAAAGCCAATACCGCCAATTATAATTAAAAGCATTATTACAACATTAATTAAAACTGAAGATGAAAATGTTGTTAGTGAAGAATAATGCTCTCTTACACCCATTAAATCAAAACCTGCGTTACAAAAGGCTGATATTGAATGAAATAATGAATACCATATACCTTTTATAATGCCAAACTGTTTTGCAAATTCAGGATACATTAACACTGCGCCTGCCAATTCAAAAATAAGCATCATCTTCACAATAAAACCTGTTAGTCTTACTATACCACCCATTTTATGTGCTGATATTGCCTCCTGCATAAGTGTTCTCTGCCTTAAACCTATTTTTCTACCTGACATTCTTGTTAACAGTAGTGCTATTGTTATAACACCCATGCCGCCAATTTGAATTAAAACTATAATAACACCTTGACCAAAGGCTGACCAGTAAGTAGCCGTATCGTGAACTACAAGTCCTGTTACACATGTAGCTGATGTTGCTGTAAATAAGGCATCCACTACAGATGTAAATTCTCCTGAGCTACTTGAAATTGGAAGCGTCAAAATAAAGGTTCCTAAAACTATAACGCCTAAAAACCCGAAAAATATAAATCTTGATGTTGATATATGTCTACTCTTCTTCATGTTATCTTTTTCTACTCCATGTGGTTTTTGACAATAAAATTAATATTGGGAATATTTCCAATCTTCCTGCAAGCATGTCACCTATTAAAACCAGTTTAGACCAATCGCTAAACATTGAATAGTTTGATGCCGGACCAACCATATCCAGTCCCGGTCCTATATTGTTAAAGCATGATGCTACACTTGAAAAATTAGTAAGTATACTGTGACCATCAACGGAAATGAAAATGAAACTTAAGAAAACAATAACTATGTATGCAACAAAGTAACTATTAACCGCCGAAACAACTTCTTCTTTTACAACATTTCCACCCATTCTGATAACTTCAACTTTTCTTGGATTTAAAGTCTTTCTAATGTTTCTTTTTACACTTTTTAAAATAATAAGTAAACGGCCACATTTAAGACCACCGCCTGTGCTTCCCCCGCAGGCACCAACAAACATAAGCATAAGTATTATTGTTTTTGAAAAATTAGGCCACATATTAAAATCTTCTGTAGCAAAACCTGTTGTGGTAATAATACTTGATACTGTAAATGCCGCATGATGTAGTGCTTCTCTTACTGATGAAAACATACCTGAAATGTTTATTGTTATAAGAGCTACGCTTGATAAAATAAGAACAACGTATGTTCTAAGTTCACTATCCTTTATTATTGACTTGAATCTTCTTAATAATACTAAATAATAACAACTGAAGTTCACGCCAAATAACAGCATAAAGATGGTACAGACGTTCTGAATGTATGGGCTGTAGCCTGCCATACTGTCTCCTTTAATACCAAAGCCACCTGTTCCTGCAGTACCAAATGCTGTACAGACTGCATCAAAAACAGGCATTTTCCCAATAATTAAAAATATAAAATTAAGTCCCGTAAGTCCTATATACATTAAATACAAAATAAGTGCTGTATCTCTCATTCTTGGAGCCAGCTTACCAACTGTTGGTCCCGGACTTTCTGCTCTTAACAAATGCATTGTGAATCTGTTGCTTTTTCCATCAGCCGGTGCAATGGCAAGTAAAAATACAAGGACACCCATCCCCCCAAGCCAATGACTAAAACTTCTCCAGTAAAGCATGCCTTTTGACATAGCTTCAACATCTGTTAAAATTGAGGCTCCTGTTGTTGTAAAACCTGATACTGTCTCAAATAATGCATCTACAAATGAAGGAATTTCTCTTGAAATAAAAAATGGTAAACAGCCTAATATACTAAGAACAATCCAGCCTATACCCACTGAAACCAAACCTTCCTTTGCAAAAAATCGCTTATTTGCCTTTCTACATAATACATATAGCAACGAAGCAATACCTAATATAATTACAATAGAAACTATAAATCCTATAACTGCATTCAAATTCTGACATGCTGCACTAATAATTAATGCCGGAAGCATAAATGCCGCTTCTACAGCTAAAATCTGTGATATAAATTTTCCTACAACTTTATAATTCATAACTTCCTCTCAATCATTGAAATATATCATTTAATTGATGTAATACTATATCCCCTGTTGCTACAACAATAACAGTATCTCCGTTTTGGAAATATGATTCACCATTTGGAATTTCTGTTTTTCCTTTATGTGTTATACATGCAATAATAACATTATTTACTAATTTCATGTTTTTAAGTGGAACACCACAATTTTGTGTTTTCTCATCTGCAATGAACTCTACTGCTTCCGCCTGTCCATCTGCAATATTATGAACTGATATAGCCATTCCTGTCTGTGCCCCTAAGGCTCTAACATAGCCGACTATTGTATTACAACATAATTCCTTTGGGCATACTACACTACCTAAATTAAGGCTGTCCTGAATACTGCTTCTGTCAGTATGTCCTACTTTTGTAATAACTTTCTCCACGCCACATGCCTTAGCATACATAGAAATAATTATATTTAACTCATCCATTCCTGTTAAGGTAATAAAAGCGTCACAGTCACTTATGCCCTGGCTTTCAAGTAATGTTTTTCTACTTGCGTCACCATGAATTACAGCAACTTCAGGAAGAAGCTCAGCTAACTCCCTTGCTCTATCTTCGTCTTTTTCAATTACCTCTACGGCTACTCCCAAGTCAATTAATATCTTTGACAGATAATAGCTTACTTTTCCACCACCGCAAATAATTGCATGTTTTACCTTGTGAGATAAAAAGCCTAAGTTTTTCAATAAAATAGTAAGGTTCTGTGATGGTGCTGTAACGTAAATTCTATCTCCTTCTTTTAAGATAAAATCACCATTTGGAATATGCACTTCGCCGTTTCTTCTAACGGCACAAACCAATACCTTACATTTTACAATTCCATAAAGATCATTTAATGAAACATCTTTTATAATGCTGTCACTATTTATTCTAAGTTCTACTAATTCCACTCTTCCTTTTGCAAAAGTATCTCTCTGTAAAAATCCAGGATATTTTAACAATCTTTCAATTTCCACTGCTGTCTGCTTTTCCGGATTAACTGTTAAAGATAAGCCAAAGGCATCGCGCATGGTATATATTTGTTCACTGTATTCAGGATTTCTGATTCTTGCAATAGTATGTAGTTCAGGATTCATCTTATGTGCTGTCATGCAACAAAGCAAATTAATTTCATCTGCACTTGTAGATGCAATTAAAACATCAGCTCTGTCAACTCCTGCTTCAGACAAAACAGACATTAAGGCACAATTTCCATTAACAGCCATAACATCGTATCTCTCCAAGCTTGCGTCTAATACTTCTCCATTAGTGTCTATTAAGGTTATGTCATAACCTTCCGCTGATAACTTCCTAGTAAGATTTGCACCTACTTTTCCATCTCCAGCAATAATAATCTTCATGAGATTTTCCTCCACATTCTTATCGTTAATGCAATGAATAACTTCATGGCAACATCTATAGTATAGCACTATTATTTATAATCTCAACAACTGTTAAAAAATAGTTACAACTTTTAAAAATAAGTTACAACCTTTGACAAGTCCTCAAAGATTTCTTCAGTCATTTTTCTGTATTCTTCCTCAGGATATTTCATGTCAGGTATACATATAACTTTAATTCCGCCGTCATGAGCCGCTTTTATGCCTGCCTCTGAGTCTTCTAAAACAAGTGCTTCCTCAGGCTGTACATTCACCTTCTTACATGCCTTTAAAAATACCTCAGGATTAGGTTTTCCATTAACAACCTCATCACCACAAATTTCGCCGTCAAAATACTGTGCAATTCCTGCCTGTTTTAAAATCACATCAACTCTGTCTCTATTACTGGAAGTTGCAACCATTGTTTTGTAATTGTTTTCTTTAAGATATTTAAGTAACTGAACAATTCCTTTTTTTAATGGCACTCCCTTTGTTTCAAACTCTTCTGCCATTCCCTTATGAACATAATCTATACATTCCTCATAAGGGAAATCCTCGCCATATTCATTAGCTATAATACTTTTGCAGACAGGTTGTATTTTTCCCAGTAGATTTTTGTAAAAATCCACTGTCATGTCTTCTCCTCTTTTTTGTAAATATCTTCGATACCACTCATAAGTAACTCTCTCGCTGTCAATCATGAGCCCATCCATATCAAAAATTACTGCCTTAATCATTTATCTTCTCCTTCAAAAAAAGTCCTTAGCGTTCAACTATTTTAACACTAAAGACCTATTTTATTCAATGGTTTTATATTCTATTTTCAAAGCCTTCTTTAAAACTTTTCAAAATACGTCTGCCAATTTTTAACTCTCCGAAATCTTCCTTTAATTTAATAAGATAATTGGAATAATCTGCAAACTTAACATAGTCGCAATTAACTATTTCACTTTTGTTACACTTCAGAAATTTCGTTGAACCTAATTCAAGAATTAACTGTTTTGTCGACTTGTAAGGTGCTTCTACAATCTCTCCATCTTTGCAATAAATTGACAATGTAGAAATTTTGTTATCTATGTAAACAATATCATTTATTTTTACCGGGCAGACAATACCATTTGTTTTAAAATAAATATATTCTCTTTCCTTTTTCGCTGTGTAATTTTTAAGAGTAAACTGAACTGCTTCTTTGAATTCATCTTCTCTGTAATATTTATCAAAATACTGATAGCAATGTAAATGTGCATAGGCGTGTAGTTTGGGATCCTCCAGCGATGTTGTAAAAATAATTGGCGTTGCCTTGTACCTTTCTATTTCTCTTATATTATCAGCAAAAGTCATACCTGACATATCACCGTTTTTTGTTTTTTCCAAAATTATGTCTACAATAAATAAATCGATACTATATTCCATGGCATATCTGTAGGCATCAGCACAATTATCTGCCTTAAAAATCACAACATCTTCAAGCTGTTCTAAAATATCGCAGGCTCTATCCATGTGTCTCTTGTTATCTTCCACTATCAATATTTGTTTATCTGTTGATTGCATTTGTTTTTCAATCCCCTTTTTCTTATTTTTTAGTTAATTATTCCTTTTAAAAATTTCAAATTTAATTATTTTGATTTATTAAACTTAGCCATTTTGATTGAATTGCTTCAATTTAGTTATTTAGCTATAATTATTTACTAAATGTTTTGTTTAACAATATATCAAATTCTCTTTTCTTCTCTCTGCCACTGAGGCTTTCAAAATACAATTGAAACTCCCTACAGTCGCTAACCTCGCCTTTTAATATGTAATCTGTACTAACGTCAAAATACTTACTAAGTTTTATGCATCTGTCTATTTGTAAATCATTTTCACCTTTTTCAATATTCTGATAAAAAGGAACTGACTCAATCCCCAATATTGATGCCATTTTTTCCTGAGACAGATTATGCTCTCTTCTAAGTGCCTTAACACGCTGACCTATTTCAATATTTTCTTTCGTTATTTCCTTTTTCTTCATTTGTCATCTCCATAGTTATTCTATATGAATTTTATATGGTTTAAATGTTTTATTCTACACCCCTTGGTAGTTTTAGTGCATACCTTGGGTGTGTATTTTTCTTTTATGGCAAGAATATTGTTTTGTTTTTATCTCTTTTTGAAGAATAAAAATAGCACTTCCATAATCCTATATAATAGGGTTATAAAAATGCTATCTTTTATGTTTTATATTCTTTTGTAAATTAAAGCCGGACTTGAAATATTATCCCCAAACTTCTTCGGCAATTTCTTTTACTAATTTTATCTTTGCCCACTGCTGTTCTTCTGTTAATTTATTTCCAATTTCACAAGAAGCGTAGCCGCACTGTGGACTTAAATATAATCTGTCTAAAGAAACATATTTAGATGCTTCCTTTATTCTGTTTATTACTGTTGTTTTGTTTTCTAATTCAGGAGATTTTGTTGTAATTAATCCAAGTACAACTTTCTTATCCTCACCAACTGACTTAAGTGGCTGGAATCCACCTGAACGTTCATCATCATATTCTAAATAATATGCATTAACATTTTCCTTTGCAAATAATGTTTCAGCTACACTGTCATAAGCTCCTGAGCTTGCGTAAGTTGAATGGAAATTTCCTCGGCAAACATGAGTATTTATTGTCAAATCTTCCGGAGCTGAGTCAATTGCTAAATTATTTATATCTAATAACTGTTTCTTGATTTTTTCTAAGCCTTCCTCATCTGTATCAAAAATTGCACAGGCATTTGGATCAACAACCATTCCCCATGAGCAGTCATCTAACTGTAAATTTCTGCAGCCCTTGTCATATAAATCTTTAATGAATTTCTTATAACCATCTGCAATGTCCTTTACTAATTCTTCCTTGCTATCATAATACTTTTTAGTATTTTCCCATGCAAAAGGCATAATCATCTGTTCTAAAAACTGAGCCGGTGCAGGTATGGTAAGCTTTGCTACAGTATTCTCATCTTCAAACTGTTTTAAAAATTCATAATGTTCAATAAAAGGATGCTTGCCACTTAACTTGATTTTTCCAACTACATAAGTGTCATCAATCATAGCATCTTCTCCATGGAATGGAAGACCATGTTCTGTCTTGCTGTGACCTACACCGTCAAAAGCCCACATGAAATCTAAATGCCATGTGGCTCTTCTAAATTCTCCATCTGTAATGGCATGTAAGCCAATTTCTTTTTCCTTGACTACAAGTTCAGTAATTGCCTTGTCTTCAACTTCTGTTAACTGTTCTTTTGTAATCTCACCCTGTTCGTACTGCTTTCTTGCTTCTTTTAAATATTCAGGTCTTAAAAAGCTACCAACGTGGTCGTATCTAAATGGTGTTTTATTATACATATTTTTCTCCTATTCGTTTATATATTGCTAATTGCTATGATGTTAATATATCAACGATAAAAAAAATTGTATAATACATTTTTCTTTTACTTGGTTATAGTTTTAAACTATGGCTGTGATATTTAAATTACTACTTTTCAATGTATGTTTTCTAATATCTTTCTTACCTGATCTAAAATATAATTTTGTTTTCTAATCTATTTACTACTTACTTTGAAATAAATTTTTGTTTTTTAATTTATTTACTACTTATTTTGAAATATATTTTCTTATTTACCAATATATTTCTTCAAAGCTTCCACATATATTTTTCCCAGTGGGCTTAAACCTGATTTTTTGTGGGTAATATATCCGATTCTCATGTTTTCATTCCCCTCAAGCGGTACTGCGATAATGTTTGCTCCATTTAATTCCTTATCAATTACGCCACTGCAAACAGTATAACCATTAAGACCAATCAAAAGATTAAACAAAGTAGCCCTGTCTCTTACACGAATATTTTTCTTTTTTTCCTCACTTGAAAAAATTTCTTCAGAATAATAAAAAGAGTTATGTTCACCCTGTTCAAAGGACAAATACGGATATTCTTCCAAATCTTTAAAAGTAACCTTTTTCTCTTTCGCTAAAGGATGTTTACTGCTTATAAAAACATGTGATTTTGCAACTAAAAGTTCAGTAAACTTTAGCTCATTTGACTTCAACTCCTTATTTAAAATCACCTGATTAAAGTTATTTAAATAAAGAACGCCTATTTCACTTTTCATTTTTGCCACATCTTCTATGATTTCGTAAGTCTGTGTTTCCCTTAAACTAAAATCATATTTTTCTTTTCCATATTCCTTAATAAGTTCTACAAAAGCATTTACAGCAAAAGAATAATGTTGTGTAGAAACACAAAACTTTAATTTTCTGCCACTTGTGCCCTTGTATCTTTCCTCTAAAAGCTGTGACTGCTCTAAAACCTGTCTTGCATAGCCTAAAAACTCCTCACCCTCTTTTGAAATAACAATGCCTTTATTGGTTCTTCTGAAAATTTCAATGTTCATTTCTTTTTCAAGGGCATGTATGGAATTAGTCAAACTGGGCTGCGATATAAACAACTGTTTTGCAGCTTTTGTCAAAGTTCCCGTATCTGCAACTGCTATCACATATTTTAACTGCTGTAAAGTCATATTTGTAAACCCTTTCTTTTTCAATTATAAACGAAATTGTAACATATATCCAACCACACCACCAATTACTGAACCAACCATCCAATAGCACCAGCTAAAAAGAGCCGCAAAAAACATTATTTTGCGACCTCTTTTGGTTTCGCCATCAACAGTACAGTTTACAGCATAAGTTTCATCTGTCATAGTCATCTAAGAAGTGATGTTTTTCCCCTGATTTCTTGTATGAAATAACTGTATCTAAATTTACATTTTCAACGCTTTTGAAAATATTGCTCTCCACATAAGGATTAACCTGTTTTAAGTTTTTAATAAGTTCTTTTATTTCCACACGCTTTGATCTGTTTTCTTCATTGTTACAGGTTGTGCAAGTGTCTGTAAACTTGCACGCACACTGTATGAAATGTAAGTCATTATAGTCTCTCCATGACTTAATGTCATCTTCACGAATTAAATATAAGGGTCTGATTAATTCCATGCCTTCGAAATTTGTACTGTGAAGTTTTGGCATCATTGTTTGAACCTGAGCACCGTACAACATACCCATTAATATTGTCTCAATAACATCATCGTAATGGTGACCTAATGCGATTTTGTTGCAACCTAATTCCTGTGCGAAACTATATAAATGGCCTCTTCTCATTCTTGCACATAAATAACATGGTGACTTTTCCACATTAAATACTGACTCAAAAATATCTGACTCATATATATCAATTGGGATGTTTAGTTTCTTTGCATTGTCTTCAATGACTTTTCTATTTTCAGGACTATAACCCGGATCCATAACTAAAAACTTCACATCAAAATCAAATTTGTTATGTCTCTTTAATTCCTGAAAAAGTTTTGCCATAAGCATTGAATCTTTACCACCTGAAATACAGACAGCAATTTTGTCTCCCGGTTTTACCAGTTCGTAAGTGTTTATTGCCTTGGCAAACTTAGACCAGATAGTTTTCTTATATTTTTTTCTAATACTCTGCTCTACATCCTTTGCTTTGTTTTCTGCAATTTCTTCGTTCATTGTGTCCATAAGCCACGCAATGTAACCACCTTCAAGATTCACTGCATCATAGCCCTTTTCACAAAGATTCTCTGCTATTTCTAAACTGTTTTTTCCTCTTGCACAACATATAATTAATTTTTTTGAAAAATCTATATTCTCATTATTCTCTATGTTATCAGGGGAAACATGTATTGAACCAGGTATGGCACCATAAGAAATATCCAATTCACTTCTAATGTCTATAACCTGATATGAATCTTTATCCAATGCTTTCATTTCTTTTGCTGAAATGTTCATAATTTTCCTCCAAATATTATATAAGTATCATTTGATTACTGATAATCTTTTATAATTATTTTTATAACTACTTTTTTTGTAATTATTTTTTCTACTTTGTCCAAAATATTTTTCTGTAGAAAACATGTGTTAAATAACCTACATCAAAATTATACCGATAAATCTTTGACAACTTCACCTGCAATAATCAAGCCAACTACTGATGGTACAAATGCCACACTACCTGGAATTGCTCGTCTTTCAGTGCATTTGTGTTTTTCTCCCGGTGGGCAGATGCAGTTTGCTCTACAGCTAATTGCCATATCTTCAACCGGTGTCATCGCAGGCTCTTCTGAATATACAACCTTTAATTTTTTTACACCACGTTTCTTTAACTCTCTTCTCATTACCTTGGCTAAAGGACATACCTTTGTCTTGTATATATCAGCCACCTTAAATGCACTGGCATCAAGTTTATTTCCTGCACCCATGCTACTGATGATTTTTACATTTTTCTCCTGGGCTTTCATAACTAATGAAATCTTTGCCGTAACAGTATCTACAGCATCTACAATGTAGTCATATTCATCAAAAGGGAACTCATCAGCATTTTCAGGTAAAAAGAAACACTTATAAGTGTTTACCTTTGCATCAGGATTAATTTCTAATATACGTTCCTTGCAAACATCTACCTTATATTTTCCTACAGTTTTTCTTGTAGCTATAATCTGTCTGTTTAAATTAGTTAAACAAACCTTATCGTCATCTATTAAGTCAAATGTTCCTACGCCACTTCTAACTAAAGCTTCTACAACGTAGCCACCTACTCCACCTACTCCAAAAATAGCAACTCTTGAGTTTTTTAACTTCTCCATTGCTTCTTTTCCCAGTAATAATTCTGTTCTTGAAAATTGTGTTAGCATTATTTTCTCCTTACATATAAACAGCGGATGCACTGCACCCGCATTGTTATAATTCCTAGTAATAATATAGGTAAATATTATAAATGTGGTAATTATCTTTGTCAAACATTTTATTTTAAATGAGTTCCTTCGTGGTCTCTCAAGAAGAACATTAATTCAATTTTTGCTCTGTGATAAGCAATAAACTCATCTTTTTCAATTAAATCAAGAATTTCCTCTTTTGTAGCCCACCTTACAGCTTTAACTTCTCTTAGAGCAATTGTTACATCCTTAATGTCTACATCTTTTTCAACTAAGTAACAATCATCAAAGCCTCCATGGAAATTAATTGTAAAAGCCGGTCTAACTTCACTTAAGTCAAGCTCAATTCCAAGTTCCTCCATAGTTTCCCTGCTTGCAGCTTCACTACTTGTCTCTCCTGCAATCACACTGCCACCGACACTTACATCCCAAAGATTTGGCCACAACTTCTTATCTTCCTGTCTCTGTTGAATAAGCATTTCACCTTTACTGTTAAAAATAGAAACATGTACCACTGTTCTGTAAAAGCCTTCCGGTACCTCTTCGTTTTTGTTAATTGTGTTGCCTGTTCTAATTCTGTCCTTTGTGTACAAATCCCATTTTTCCATTTGCTTATAAACCTTTCCTAACTCATTTTTGTTATTAACAATTGATGATTTCTTCTGCAAGTTTTTCCATCTGTTCTATGTTTTCTTCCTTCATAACAGACTTAACTGTTACCATATTCTCGCATACTTTAACATCCTTCATTGGCTCTAACAGCCCCTTCATAACTTTTCCGGCTAATGGAGCCCAGGAGCCATTTTCAATAAGTCCTACTGTTCTCTTCTGGTAACTCTTATGAGCTAATCTGTTTAAGAAATCTTCCATAACCGGGAAAACTCCGCCGTCATAAGTAGCTGCTGCAAGAATCATTCTGTCATATCTGAAAGCATCTTCAATTGCTTCAGCCATGTCATCTCTTGATAAATCCATAACTGAAACTTTTTCAACACCCTTCTCTTTTAAGATTTCAGCCATTTTTTCGCCGGCTTTAAGAGTGTTTCCATGTATAGATGCACATGCAATTAGAACACCTTTGTCTTCTGGTTCATAACTACTCCATGTTGCGTATTTGCCAATGTAATATGAAAGGTTCTCTTTTAAAATTGGTCCATGAAGAGGACAAATAGTATTAATTTCAAGGGCTGCTGCTTTTTTAAGTAAAGTCTGAACAGGCATACCGTACTTACCTACAATATTAAAGTAATATCTTCTTGCCTCACATGCCCAATCTTCATCTGCTGATAAAGCACCAAACTTTCCAAATCCGTCTGCTGAAAAAAGTACCTTCTCTGACACTTCGTATTCCACCATAACTTCCGGCCAGTGAACCATTGGTGCCATTACAAATTTAAGTGTATGAGTTCCTAAATTAAGCTCTTCACCTTCTTTTACAGCAATGCTTCTTGCCTGTAAATTTTCAATTTCAAAAAACTGTGGCAACATTGCCAATGCCTTTGCACTGAGTACAATCTTTGCTTCAGGATATTTTTCTGTAAATTCCTTAATACTTCCTGAATGGTCAGGCTCTAAATGTGAAACAATTAAATAATCTACCTTTCTACCTGCTAATGCATTAGATAGATTATCTAACCACTCACTTGTTTTTCTTTCATCAACAGTATCCATTACTGCTGTTTTCTCATCTATAATTACATAAGAATTGTATGAAACACCATTTGGAACTACATACTGACTTTCAAATAAGTCTATGTCTGTGTCATCAACTCCTATGTACTTAATTGCATCTGAAATATATGTATCGCTCATCTTCTTCCTCCTTTGAATTCAAAACTATTTTATAGTATATCACGTCATAATGTATGTGAAAAGAAATTCTGAAGCAATTTTTATTACATAAAAAATGAGGTCTGACATTGTCATAACCTCATTTTTTTAATTTTTTATTTTCTTCCACAACACTGTTTGTATTTCTTTCCTGAGCCACATGGGCATTTATCGTTAGGATAAATTTTCTTACCATGTGTAACACCTGTGTTCTTTGGTTTTGACTGATTACTCTGTGTATTCAAGTCAACTCTTCTTGGTGCTTCAAGTGGTGTAAAACCACGATTTAAAATCATTCTGCTGTTGTTCCAAAGATTCTGAACATACTGTGCCAAGGCACTAATCTGAAGGTCACTGTCTAAATGAACGCCCTCTTCGTTTTTAATCATTTCAAAAACTTCTCTAATTTCTGCCCCTGACATAATCTCTGACTGTACACACTGGCATAAGTTAGTTGCATGTTCTTCTGTCATGTTCATCTTACGAATCATATAATCTTCAAAGTTCTGGGCTTCCATTGTTTCAGGTAAAATACCGTATGTTCCAAGAGACATAATTTCCTTCTTTGTTGGAATATAATATGCTCTGTCACCCTGTGCCTTTATTAAACCTCTGTCATTTGGATAAAAGAAACTATAGTAAACTTTTCCATCGTGAACCTGGTATAAACTTAATTCATAAGGGATACTTTCAATTCTCTCAATAAGCTGTTCTTCTGTTTCATCGTACTTAACACCTTTTTTCATCATATCAAGAATAACTGAAACAGGTGCTATACCATGTAAAAAACCTGAAGTCTTTAAGCAACAGAAAAGAAAACTGTTAATTTTTCTTTTTGCTTCAAACTCTTCATCTGAAATTTCTTCATATCTTTTAACTACATCTGCCGGTGCTGTATACTGTTTTTCAGAAATTCTACCCATGTATGAAGCACCATATAATTTACTATATAAAATCTTGCTTGTAGTATCATCTTCTTCGTTATTATCTCTATTTCTAAATGCTTCGATTTCCTCATCAGTCATATACTGGAAGTATTTCACCATTTCTTCAGCACTTAACATTTTTTCAATAATTGTTTCAATTAATGGACCTTTATTTAGTTTAGATATGCCTTTAATGCCTTTCATTTTTGCAATATCTTTTAAATCATCTTTATTAAAATCTTCAAAAATATCTTTTAATAATATTTCCTTACGATTTTCTGACTTAGCAACTTTCATATAAACTCCTTTTCTCTTAACTTTAGTATATTAATTATATTTAAAGTATTCTTACCATAAATATTTAATTTCTAAATCAGGTGCTATGCACCATAAAACAATTTCAATCCACACATTATATTACTTTGATTTTTTTATATTGTAAACTAAAAAATTTAAGTTTGAAAAAATTTTAAGTATTTTTCATAGATTTTCCTGTATTTTTCTCTTTGTTTTTGCACTTTTGACAATATACTTCTTACAATAAACCAAGTTTTTCAAAAGCATTATAAATGCCATCGTTGTTTATGTCTGTTGTTACTATGTCTGCTTTGTCTTTTAAATCAGGAATTGCATTACCCATTGCAATGCCTGTTCCTGCAAACTCAATCATTTCAAAATCATTTGGGCCGTCACCAACTGCAACTGAATTGACAACCGATACCTGAGCGGCTTTTAAAAATTCTCTCATGCCTATAGCCTTATTAACACCTGCAATGGTAATCTCACCACCGTTTTTCTGATTGTTATAACTAAGTGGTGTATTTTCAAAATCAGGTGCCAAATCAGCTGCCACCTTGTCTCCCGGAAAAGGTCCTGTCTGATAAACAGCTTTCTCCTGATTGTCCGGGGTCCAAACATCTTCTCTTATTTCCATTTTACCAAAAGTATTTTCTATATGTTTCTTACTTGCACCTGCCTTAACAAAACCTTCTGTTAATTTTTCCTTGCAGTTTTCCGTTGTAATAAGTCTTGTGTCCGTTTGAATACTGAAAATAAAATTGTTATCTTTTAAATAACGACCTAACTTTTCTCTCTGCTCTTTTGTCATATATTTGTGATAAACAACTTTTCCTTCATATTCCACATACGCTCCTGCTGCTGCAACTATACCGTCTATTCCTAAGTCCAGAACTTCCTTCGCTATCTGGAATTTACTTCTACCTGAGCAGACAACCATGTAATGTCCATTTTCTCTTGCTTTTCTAATGGCTGTTTTGGTTGATTCAGGTATGTTACCAAAGAAATCAACTATTGTTCCATCTATATCTAAAAATACAACTTTTTTGTCCATTTTCTACCTCATTCTATCTTTTACTTAAAAGCTTTCCTGTCTTTTTGCTGAATCTATAATATTTTTTATTTATTTTCTTTTTACCTTTTAGCATGCCCTTTTTCTTTGAAAAATAGTAAGTAGCATTTTTGTAGGTTACCCAACCGTTTTTCTTATAACCCTTTGAGTTAAAATAGTAGCTGCTAACACCGTCATTATAAATTTTACTTCTTAATATAACTCCATTGCCTTTTGCCAGATATTTTTTGTTTTTAACTTTGAACCATCCTGTTTTTAAAACACCTGTTTTTGAATTAAGGTAAAATTTATTTTTTCCTACAGTTATGAAACCTTTATCCATTTTGGCATTTTTGCTGTTAAAATGATACCAGCTGCCATTTACCTTAACCCAGCCTGCAATCTTCTTACCGTTAGAGTTAATGTAATATGTAGATTTTCCCTTTTTATTTAAGGTGCCTGAAATGTTCTTTTTACTTAAATTATAATAAGCAACTATACCTTTTGCGTCTGCTACACCTAATTTTTTTCGTTTTGCAGTTGTTTTCAAAAACTTTTTGCAGTCACTTTTGTTGGTAATAAATCCATGTTCAACAATAATACTAGGTATCTTGTTATAAATGCCTTCTCGTACAATTGAATAGTAATCTGCTCTAGCTTTGTTTGGATAATAATCATCGGACTTTCTTAAAAGGAAACCACCGTTATACACCCCTGCCAGCTGAAGATTATCCAAAATTATTTTTCCTAATTCCGTTGTTTTTATACCTACAGAAGTTCTGTAACCCGAATTATATGCAGAAAGCAAAAGTGCTCCTGTTCTGCTTGGGCTTGGGTCTGAATTAATGTGAAGACTTACTAAAAAATCTGCGTCTAGTCTTTTTGCCATATTATTTCTTGCTACAAGACAACCTGCAAGACTTGCAGTTGATAAACAATTACCATTTGTTCTTGTCATGTAAACTGTCACGTCACCAAACTTATTAAGATAGTCCCTGCAGGCAAGTCCAATATCCAATGTGATTATTTCTTCCTTTAAGCCATTACCATGAGCTCCTATATGTATTTTGCAATGTCCCGGATCTAACAAAATTATTTTGGACTTAACAGGTGAAAGATTAGACTCTGTGTATTTTTCCACAGTTGTTGTTTCCTGCGGTTTCGTAGTTTCAGCGGGTGTTGTCTGTTCCGGGGTTGTTGTTTCATTTGGTGTAGTCTCTTCCACAGTTGTTGTTTCTACCTGTGTTGTAGTTTCCTGTTCCACTGCGGCTAAAACATTGTTAGAAAAAACAATTCCCAAACCTAATAAGAATGTAGTTGTTCCTATATAAAATGTTCTTTTTAATTTTCTCATAATTATCTCCTGTATTCTTAAAAACTGTAGAATATATTTAAACAATACATTCTACAGTCTTACTTTTATCACTTTCAATCAAGCTACAGGAAACATTATAACACAAATGTTTCTTATTTATTTAATTTTTATAAACTTTGAGTTTATATTCTCAGATGTATTTGCCTTTGGAACATAAATTACAACACGATAAGATGTTGTATATCTGCTTATCATTTCTTTAAAATCGTCCAAGTCATCATCAGAATCTTTAACTTTATTTCCCATGAATCTCTGTATATCTGCATTTTGGAATCCATAAACATTTAATGCTATATATTTCTTATTTAAAGATTTATTAGTTATAACGAATTTATTGTTTTCTACAGAAACATTAATGTCTGAATCAGCAAAAATATCATCTATCAAAGAACTTTTAGTAGTTGGGATATATTTTCTAACAACTACTTTTGCTTTATCTCCCTGTCTTATTTCTACATTTTCAACTCCAATGGCATCCATGTCGCTATGTCCGTAACTCCCCTCTACTACTTTCATGCCTGCCGGTATATTAATACTATATTCCACCTTTTCAGCTTTTTCTTTATTTCCCTTAACATAATCTTCCATCTCTTCTGTTCCTGATGATACATAAAGGAGTGGTGTCACTGCAAGTAACATAATCATCATTGCAATTACAATACCCATAAGAATGTTTCCATAGTTAATTGTAAAATTGCTGTCTTTTATGTATTTTTCAAGTAAAAAACCAATTACGAAAAAGATTACACATATAATTAAAATTTCTAAAATGTCTTTTCCCGCCACATTAAATTGGGCATCTGAATCTGACAATACTATAACCCCGTTTCTTATTAAAAGTAATATTCCCATAACTATTGCCAGCAATACTAATATGCTCTTTCTTGCAATGGTTGCTGTAAGTTTAATCACCGCTGTTAAGAGCAGGAAGCCAGCTAAAATGTAAACTGTTATACCTAAGATAAATTTTGCATTTATTTTTGTGAAAACAGAAAAGTCTGTAGTAGCGCAAATAATAAATATAACAAATTTTATAATTAGTACGCACACAACTTCAAGCAATGAAAAAATTCCTAAAACAGTAATATCGCTTAACCAGCTTGCAACATATCTTGTTACTCTGTTTTGTGGATACATGCCAGTTGATTCCTTAAAAATATTTGTATTATATGAAAACACAATCATTAATATTAAGGCTGCGAAAACAAATACCCCTTTCGGAAATTCCACTACATAACAGTGATTTGAAGTATTTTTCATCATTAATACTATTTCCCAAAAATTCAAAATAAGCATACCTATGGTTATTACTGCCAGACCTTTAATGTAACCTGATAATTGTCTTATTCTTAATTTGTATAAATCCTTTATATTTCTTAATTCTAATTTTTCCATAATTCCTCCATATTTTCACTATCCGTTTTTGTTGTCTTAAACACGTAATATTCTTCTGCTGTAAGATTTTCAAAAGCTAACTCTTCTTTAACTAATGCTTCCCTTATGTTATCAGTTATTTCTTCTTCAACTACTGCCATTGAATTTAAAGCCCCGATGTTTTTGTATAATACATTTTTTCCTACTATGTAATTCTCAACTTTTTCTTTCTCCCCGGTAACTTTGTATGCCTTGTTTCTTATTTCATCAAGGTCCCCATCATATACAATATTGTTATTATCCAAAATCACAATATGGGATAACATATTTTCCATTTCCCCTAACATATGACTTGAAACTAAAATCGTTCTTGGGTGCTCAATGTAATCTCTTAAAATCACATCATAAACTTTTCTTCTGCTTACTGCATCCACTCCCGCAACCGGTTCATCTAAAATTGTAAGTTCTGATCTTGTTGCCATTGCCAGACAAAAATTAAATAAACTTTTCTGACCTTTAGACAACTGTTCAATTCTTACCTTTTTATTTAATTCAAATAATTCCAATAATTTTTCTGCAAATTCCAAGTCGAAATTTTTATACATTAATATATAATCTTTAGCTATACTTTCTAATTTTCTATTTATATAACCTAATTCATCTGAAGCATAAACTATTTTGTTTATTACATTTATTTTATTTATTTCTTCGCCATCATATAATATTGTTCCCTTATCAGGTAGATTCTTTCCAGCCAACAATTTCATTAATGTTGTTTTTCCCTGACCGTTTCTGCCAATTAAACCAATAATATTATCCGGCTGTAATTGTAGCGAAAAATCTTCTAATACTTTTCTTCTTTTTGACATATACCAAAAGGATATGTTTTCAATTTTTATTTCCATTATTCACTTCTCCTTCTACATAATTTGATTTTCTAATTAGTCTTCATATTTTCTTGTTATGATTTCTATTAATTCATCCTTTGATAACGACAATTTCTTTCCAAGTTTTATTAAATTATCAACTACCATGTCGATTTCCTCATGTCGCTTACGCTTTGTAATCATTTCAATTGCATTTTCTGATACAGTCATAGCCTGCCCCCTATGTTTTATTAAAATTCCACGATTTACTAAAAGATTAATTCCTTTGGCAGCCGTAGCCGGATTAACACGTAGTTCCTTAGATAAGGTTACCTGGGAATAACATGTGCCACCTTCTTCTATCCTACCCGTTAAAATATCATCTTCTATACCATCAGCGATTTGCACATAAATGGGAATCATGCTGTTTTCATCAATTTTCAAGCTTTCTCCTCCTCTCTACCACATTACTGATATAATGTAGTATAGTTGTATTGTTGTATATTGTCAAGGAAAAAATTTCCTTTCAAGCGAGTGCCCCTATTGGAACGTATTTCATGTAATAAGAAATTCTCAAAGGATTTCTTATTACATAAAAAAGAAGCCTTATAAACTCTATTTCCTTAAGAATCAAAAGTTTACAATGCTTCTTTTAATGCTAGATAACGTCTGCACATTACCTATAATATTCAGTTTTTAGTTAAATACTATTTCCTATAAAGAAAACATTAACTGTTATTTGTTTTATTCTACACCTGAAATAATCCACTTGCCATTTTTAGTTGATGCAGAAACAATAAAACCGTCAAAGTAGAATAAACCATCGTATTCTCCTTCGTCAAGACAGCTCTTGTATTTTTCCATTTTCTTGTAGTTTCCTACTTTTGCTGTTAATGAATCAAGTGACTTACCAACATACTTTTTAGCAATGCTTTTGTTTGAGCTACCTTCGTTTTTAGCTTTCTTTGTTGTCTTTGTAGTTGTTTTTTTCTTTACAACTGTTTTCTTTTTAGCAACTTTCTTTGTTGTCTGCTTTTCTGCTTTAGCTGTTGTTGTAGGTGCCACTGTTGTTGTAGGTGCCTCAGTTGTTGTTTCTTCTGTTGTTGTTTCTTTTACTTTTTTCTTTTTCTTCTTTTTTGTAGTTTCCTGAACTGTTGTCTGCTCCTGTGTTGTAGGTGCCACTGTTGTTGTTTCCTGTATTGTTGTTACAGCAGTTGTAGCTTCTTCTTTGTTCCCTCCACATGCAGTCATAAATACCATTGTGGCAATTACTGTTACCATTACACAAATTTTTCTCATTTTCTCTCTCCTCTTAAATCTTTAGTTTTTATTTACACAAACTCATATTACAAACTCCCTTAGAGGTAAATGAATCTGTTATTTTACTCCTCAAGTTCTAGCTGTGTTTTCACACCTGAACTATAATACTGATTGTTCTTTGTAGTTATAACATCAATATCGTATGTGCCACCATCTATTAAAGAAGTGTCCAAATACATACCATAATTATAACCTTTATTTTTTATTTTACTGTTAATTGGTGCCGGAAAAGCTTCAAAAACATACTGTTTATTATTGCTCTTAAGTCTAATCAAAATCTTGCCATTGTCATCAATGTACTTCTCGTCAACCTGACCGCTTATTGGGAGATAATCTTCCATGTCACCAATATTTACAGTACCTGAATTTTCTTTTTCTACAACTTCTCCATTTAAAATTCTTGTAGGGGCTGCCATGTATGGAGCTTCCTCAATTAATGAAGGTATATGTCTTTCTACTAACTCAATTACAACTGCCTCAGCATTATTTTCACTTTGCAAATTTATGTCATAAGGAACAGCCTTTGTAAAATAGCCACTTCCATATTCATCAGCTACAAACGGAATTAACGCATTTCCAAAAGAATCTCTATACATAACAATAGAGCCTTTCTTTTCCTTGTTTTCAGTTGCCATTGATATATCTGTTACTTTCTTAAAGTGAGATGTTACTTCATAAGTATGCTTTTTATCATACTTAACATTGTAATCCTTCTCGCCTCCTTTAGGAAACAACATTTCATATAAATCTCCTGAAAAATCTTTTGTTATGCTGTATTTATCATCTGAATAATTATAATGTTTCTTTCCTAAATTATTAAGCATAAAATCACACGCCATTGATGCACCTTCATTATTCCAATGGCTGTCAAGTTTATGATATACTTTCTTACCCGATTTAAGGAATTTTCCTTTTAAATCAACAGTATTAATTTTCTGTTCCTTAAGCTGTTTCTTTAGGTAATAATAGTTGTTTTTATCTGATATCTTTACAAATCTGCCAGGCATAAATTCAGGATATAATGAATTCTTATTAGGTGCTACCACAAACAAAAATTTACCATTATTGTTTTCTACATGCTCCTGTAACAGTGATAAAACTCTTCCACAAGCATATATTTGTCTGTGGGACAACACGTTCTGACCTAAATAATCATTAAGGGTTTCGCTAAAAAACAAATAACCTTTATTTCCCACTATTACTTCACTGTTTCCTGACTCCTTGAAAACATTCTTTTTTATTACTGCATCAGTCTCTATAAGCTGTTGACGAAATGCGAAATTATCCGAAAAATAATCACTTAACTGATTAAAGAAATCCATATTTACTTTTCCATTTTCTTTTACTTTTGGGAAAGTCTGAACTTCTCTTTTTTCTGCACTTATATCAGTTTTATAAAAGAACATTCCAAGTGATGGTAAACATATCATAATAAAAAATATTGCTATAAATATCTTTTTCTTCATGTTCTCTCCTGTTAAAATCTAAAATAAATAAATGGATTGTAGGTTGCTGTTGCAAGTGCCACAACACATATTAGTAAAAATAAAATGTCTGCAACATAGATTAATGTTCCTGATATATTCTCACCACATTTATTTTTGATTGCATTAACAATTTTTTCTCTTAAGGGATAAGCAAAAGCAATTGCTAACAATATTATAAATACATAATATGGACTTAGTAACTGACCAACATAGCTTATTGATTTTAGCCCCATATTAAATCCTGTAAACATTGTCTTTAACATCTTAAGACCAATCATAACACTATCTGCCCTAAACATAACAAAGGCACAAATTACAACAATCCACGTAATAATGTTGCTTACTATTTTGTTTTTGATTTTGATTACCTGTCCAATTGTATCTTCAATTACATTTGCAACACCATGAATTAAGCCCCATATTACAAATGTCCAATTTGCTCCATGCCATATACCTGTTAAAAAGAATACTATCATTTTGTTTAATTCAGTTCTAAACTTACCTTTTCTGTTACCGCCTAAAGGTATATATACATATTCTTTAAACCAGGTTGATAAGGAAATATGCCATCTTCTCCAAAAGTCTTTTATACCCTTGGCTGAATAAGGGTGATTAAAGTTTTCCCTAAATTCAAAACCGAAGATTTTTGCCATACCTATTGCCATGTCAGAATAACCACTAAAATCATAGTAAATCTGAAGTGTATAGGTAATTGCTCCTACCCATGCCACAATAAAATTATAATCACTGATATCTAGTTTAAAGATTGCATCTGCAACATAACCTGTCGCGTTGGCAATAATAAGTTTCTTTGTTAAACCTATGATAAATCTTCTAATCCCCTCTGCTGTTTTGTCAATTGTACTTTCACGCTTATTAATCTGATTTGCAATTTCATTATATCTGATAATGGGACCTGCAATAAGCTGTGGAAAAAATGAAACATACAGCATTAGATTAAATAAATTCTTCTGCATTAATTCAGGATTTCTGTATACATCAATTACATACGATAAAGCCTGAAATGTAAAAAATGATATACCAATTGGAAGTGCAATTGCAGGAATTTTGATTTTTAAGTTACCTATGTAATTAACATTCTCTAATATAAAAGATGTGTATTTAAACACACACAACATACCAATATTAACAATTACTGCTAACACTAAAACTATTCTTTTTCCAACAATACTTCCACTGTCACTAAACTTTCCTTCAAAAAGCCCAAATATATAATTAAATATGATTGAGGAAATCATAAGCAATACATAAACCGGCTCTCCAAAAGCATAGAATATTAAACTTGCTATAATCAGCAATATGTTTTTTGTTTTTATACCCGGTAGTATAAAATACAACGCACATACAACCGGTAAAAATACAAAAAGAAAAATTGCCGAACTAAAAACCATAATTTTCTCCCGTCTGTATTTTATCTATTTTTGTAATTAATTAAATTTTTCTTTTATCTACAGGATGGCAACTAAAATTGCTATATGACAAATTATAATATTTATTATAATCTTTTGCTCTTGCAAAAAGGGCATCATACACTCTGCCGTTTAATTCCACCCAGGCGTGTTCTGAATCATGGGCAACATAAACTGTGCTATAACCACACTCATGAAGCATAAAAGCTAATGCTGCTGACATTGATACACAACAGCCACTGCCATTGTCAAAAACGTCATCTGCAAATGTAGACTCCCAACCTTTTTTGTGATAAATAGGTTTTAAAAATCTGTATCTTCTGTAAGGAACCTTTGCAATATAGTCAAAACATTTTCTTAACTTCTGAGCTTTTGTGTCACTTACTTTGCAAACTTTGTTTACAGTTTTTCTTGCCTTTATCATTGTGTTAATTTTGGCAACATTTAATTCGTTTTTCTTTGCCCTTCCATATTTGTCCAAAGAAATTCCATCTACTTTTTTCTTAATTGCCATTTTGCCACTGGTTCTGTCAAAGTAATAGTATTTTCCTTTATACTGTTTCCAACCGGTAACTACTACACCATTTTTATCAAGTAAATATTTGTACTTCTTTGTTTCAAGAATTATGCTTTTTAGCTTTTTACCTGATTTTAGATAATACTTCTTACCGTCTTTTGTTACAAAACCTGTTTTTCCTTTTTTCTTTTTGTTTACTTTCTTAGTCTTTGTCTTTTTGTTTGCACTTAAAGTCTGAACATTTTTTGTTATTACACCTGCATTGTTATCTTTTACATTTGCCGATGTAATTGTCAACATTCCAATGCTCAAGCACAAAGCCATCAATAGTGCAATTTGTTTTTTTCCTTTCATTTTTCCTTTCATTTTTTTCCTTTTTTCCTTTCAATTTATTTATAAAACAGGATACCTGTTATATACAGAATATACTCCCAGCATTCTTGCATATGATGTATAGTAGAAATGCCACATACTTCTTCCTTTTCTGTATTTATAATTATATTATTTAAAACCCTCTATGGTCTCTGTCCAAGTCCACCTTCAAGAGTTATTGTTTCACCTGTCATAAATTTAAAATCAGGCGATGCCAGCTGTATGCAGACTCTACCGATTTCTGTTTCAACATTTCCATAATGTCCCATTGGTGGCATCTTAACGTTTGCCTTAAATGCGTCAGGATATGCTTTTTCAAAATTCTCTAACTGTGCTGTCCAAGCTAAAGGACAAACAACATTTACATTAATGCCGTCAGGTCCCCATTCAGTAGCTGCAACTCTTGTAAGTCCACGAATTCCTTCCTTGGCTGCTGCATAAGCACACTGACCATAATTACCAAAAAGACCTGCACCTGATGCAAAATTAATTACAGAACCTTTTGTTTCTTTTAAGTAAGGATAACATTCCTTCATGTAATAAAATGCTGCATATAAGCCTGAGTAAACTGCCAAGTCAAACTGGTCCTTTGTGTGATCTGCCAATGTTACGCCTGATGCTGAAGCCTGAGCATTATTTATTAAAACATCTATATGTCCAAATTCTTTAATTGCTTTATCAACCACGCTCTTTACCACCGCCTCATTATCTGCTGATGCACTTATGTCCGCCTGAACCGGTAGAACTTTTATACTATATAAACGCTCTAACTCTTCCTTTGCATCTTCAAGCTTTTTAACATTACGACCAGTAAGTACAAGATTTGCACCTTCTTTTGCATAGGCTGTAGCTATGCCATAACCAATTGATCCACAACTGCCATCACTTAAAACAGCTCTTCCACCACCTGTAATAATTACTGTCTTGTCTTTAAAAAATCCCATATTAACATCTCCTCTCTTTTGAAATAAATATCATTTATTGACTAATTCTTCATATTCTTTAAAGTTTCTAACAACTCTAAATCTTCTTTTGTAACTTTGATGTTAGTCTTAATAGGCGTTCCATCTTTTGGTGTTATTACAAGGTCTATAACTGTATCCTCTTTAATTTCCATAGCTGCTCTGTTAAAAAATTTAGGCAACATAGGATGTCTGTTTGTGAATTCAGTCATTTTATTTTTCATTTTCATCATTTCTAATGGGTTCATAATACTCACAATAGCAATAAATGCTATCTCTCCTTTCAATTTTTCTCAAATTACTTGTTATACTCAAATTCTTTTGTTTTCATTATTAATATGATTACATTTTCCTGAGACTGCTCGATTTATTTACATTGGACAGCTTCTACTATCTTCTCTATCCATATTTCCTTTAACATATCTACTGTTAAATTCCATGTTAATATCTCTTATTTCTCTTTTTCCATCAATGTAATCCTCATACATTTCAGCCAACCCTGACATACAGCCATCGCAATTAGCCTCAATGTTACCAAGAGATTCCTCTACAATTTTTCTTCTCTCTTCCTTTGTTGTATCTTTAATTAAATATCCTGCCATAAGTCCTTCCTTCTTCTTTAATTCCTACTGCTACAGTATACTCTCCTTTTTCCCGTCTGTAAATGTAATATAAGCACATATATAACATAAAATCGTTTTCTTTTTTACTTTATCCTGTAAAAGAAGAAAACGATTCCAAAATTTCTTTATTTTTCTGTAATTTTATTGTAGTCTTCCAAAAACTCATCAACTAGTTTTTGATTGTTTTTCATTTCATTTATTTTCTTTTCATACTTCTTAATAAACCCTTTGTATTTATTGTTTTTACTCTTCGCCGCCTTTATTTTGTTTTCAGGCACAGCACCTCTTTGTAAATCTTTTTCAATATCATACTGGGATGCTTTAACTGCTTCCAGCTTTCCTTTTACCTCTTCATATTGATTAATAATATCCACATCATCAACATATTTAACAATGTAAGTGGAGTTTTTATAGGGTATTATGTTTACAACTACACCACTAACTATTTTTTCATTTTCAAACAAGCATATAACAACCTCGGCTGTTGTTTCATTTCCAGGACTTGGACTCCAGAAAATTGTCTGCCCACTTGTTATTGTAGTTTGTTTTTCTATAGTCTCGTAAGCACCATCTTTTTCCACTCTTATAATTCCACTGTCTGACTTTACAGTTATTTTGGAATTTCCATTCTGCGAATCAGTTGCTATGATGGGAATTCCCGGCTGACTTGATTCTACTGAAAATTCATATTTCCCAACATTTACTTTCATGCCTTTTGTTAGCAGCTTTTCTTCATTTTTACCTACTGATAAATGAAGTCTGTTGTTTTCCTTAATTTCCACTGATTGGCTTTGTGCCACTTCATTATAACTATTATTATTTTTATTGTTGTTAAAATTATTTCTTCCTATAAATAAAACTAATGCGACAATTATGCAGGCTGCAATTGCTACTTTTGCAATTCCGGCATATCTAACACTTTTAACAATTCCTATGCTTTCGGCATTACCGACACTTTCAGTTTTTCCTACCTTTCTAACACTTTCAGTGTTCCTATTATTTTTAGGCCTGTAGTCTGCTGCCTGCTTAATATATTTAGCATCAATAGAATTAAGCATGTGCTCTGCCATTTGTTTTTTTCTTATTAATTTTTCATCTTCTTTTCTCATAATATCCATCCTTTCTCAGACAAATATTTCTTTAACCTTGTCCTTAGTCTGTGCAAATGAACTGTAACGTAATTTTTGCTTCTACCTGTTTCCATTGCAATTTCAGGTATTTCCTTTAGGAAATAATATCGCTTTACAAATATCACCCTATCGATATCAGCTAAACTTTCAATAAAACTGTTTATGTATTTTTCCAGTTCTTTTGCTAAAATCTCGCTTTCCACATTTGCCTTGTCAGGAATACACATTGCTAACTCATCTAACACCAAATCATAATAATTATTTCTTTTTTTTGCTGTATTAGTGTGATATTTTTTCAGGGCAAGATTTTTTGTAATTCTAAAAATATATGCGCATAAAGGATCCGGCTTGTTTGGTGGAATCTGATTCCACACTGCAAGAAAGGTATCATTAACGCATTCTTCTGCATCTTCTTTACTTACTAATTTCATAGCAATGTTCATACAAGGCTTCTCGTATTTTTCCTTTAGAACTTTTAAAACATCTTCTGACCTGTTAAAAAGCTCTTTAATTATTCTTTCATCTTTCACTTTTTACCTCCTTCACCTTATACTACGAAATTGATCTGTATTATTACACTTGATTTTAAAATATTATACCATTGGTATTGGATTTCTAATTGTCAATTATAACATAAAACTTATTATATAATTTTTCCATATTTGCATATTTTGATATAATGTTTCTCTCTTTGAATCAACAACTTAACAGGTTTACGTTCCTTGTATAATAGAATTTTTCAAAAAAAAATATAGCCATGTTACAACTTCATCCCCCCAAAAAAGCTAAATTTTTTGTTCTAACTTTTTTGTGAATTCTTATAACACAGCTACATTTTTGTTCAAAACTATTTGCTTTACTTAATCACAAAATTATTTATATAATAAAAAACAATATAATAATTAAAAAATATAATATTTCAAAAAATTATTCTATTTTACCATAAGCTTCCTCAAAGAAATACTCTTGAGAATCTTTTAATGTTTCACCTTCTGCGATTTCAGGTCTATAGTATTTACCATCAGATTTCATATATCTGCCTTTAATATTGTCCTGAAGCATTATGTCAAACATTTTGCTAACTCTCTTTTTTATGTTTTCATCATAAATTGGAGCTGCCACTTCAACACGTCTGACAGTGTTTCTTGTCATTAAGTCTGCTGATGAAATGTATATTTTTCTGTCATCTTCAGTTCCAAAAATATATATTCTTGAATGTTCTAAGTATCTGCCAACAATACTTTTTACAGTTACATTTTCTGTATATTCCTTAACTCCTGCAATTAAGCAACAGATGCCTCTAATAACCAAGTCGATTTTTACACCTTTCTGTGATGCTTCAATTAACTTTTCAATCAGAACTTTGTCTGTTAAGGAATTAAACTTCATGCCAATATATCCGGTTTTGCCCTCTTCAACTTTTTTAATTTCTCCATCAATTAAATCTGCAATTTTATTTTGCATGCATTTAGGAGATACAAGAAGATGTTTTGTTTTTTCCATAACCTCTTCCATACAGATTTTGTTAAACACTTTGCCAACTTCTTTTGCTATTTCTTCATTGGCTGTCATTAATGATAAATCTGTATAAAGTTTTGAAGTTTTTTCGTTATAATTGCCTGTTCCAATCTGACTAATATGTTTTACCTTGTTGTCTTTTGTGTAAGTAATCAGGCATATTTTTGAATGTACTTTTGTGTGGTCAATTCCATAGATAATTCGACAACCTGCATCCTCCATTCTTCTTGACCACTCTATGTTGTTTTGCTCATCAAATCTTGCTCGCAACTCAACCATTACAACAACTTCTTTGCCATGTTCTGCGGCATCAATCAGTGCTTCTACTACCTGTGAGTTTTTAGCCACTCTGTATAATGTCATTTTGATGGAAGCTACATTTTCGTTATGGGCAACCTCTTTTAGCAAATTAATAAAAGATGTCATACTCTCAAAGGGATAACTTAAAAGAATGTCCTTGTTTTCAATTTGTTCCATCATCGACTTATTTTCATCTATGTTTTTAGAAATCTGTGGCACTCTTCTTTTGAAAAACAGTTCACGATTATTTCTGAGAATATCCTGTATTTTAAATACAAAAGATAAATCAAGTGGTGCCTTGGAATAAAATGTCTGCTTTTTGTTTAAGCCTAATTCCTTACACAGACTTTTAATAACCTTTTCATCTAAAACTCTTGAATATTCCATTCTTATAGGACAAAGTTTCTTTCTCATCCTAATTAATTCTTCCATTGACTCTCTATAACTAATGTCTTCGTCTGCAAAAATTTCATCAATATCAATATCAATATCTGCGTTTCTTGTTATTCTTATTAAAGACTTACTTTCCACATTATAGTTTTCGAAAATCTGTGGCATAAAGTGCAGAATAACTTCTTCTATTAGCATGTATTTGTTTTTGTTTGGGAACACCTGTATTAATCTGCTAAACATTGAACCACCACATGGTACAATACATATTTTTTCTCTGTTTTTGTTTGAAACTAAGGCTACTGCGTAAATCTCCTGATTATTTAAAAAAGGAAAAGGATGTTTCTTTCCGATTATTTGTGGAGAAAGTAAAGGCATTACATTAGTTCTAAAATAGTATTCCATATACTGTGTTTCTTCTTTTCTTAACTTATCAAAACCTACAATCTGAATATTATATAGTTTTAATTTATCAATAAGCTTATCGTAAACTCTATCCTTTTTCTTTAAAAGTTCTTTTGTATTTTTATAAATACTTTCTAATTGTTCACTGGAGGTCATGTAAGTTTTGTTTTCTCTTTTCTTGTCAGAAATTAGCATCTGATCATAAATTGAGCCAACTCTTACTCTGAAAAACTCATCCAGGTTAGTTGAAAATATATTAACAAAAGTTAATCTTTCACATAAAGGTACTCTTTCATCTTCTGCTTCCTCTAAAACTCTTTCGTTGAATTTTAACCATGATAACTCTCTATTGTCATAACATGGAAGCACTGTATTCTTGTTTTCTTTCATATTACTTCTTCTTTCACTTTTTATAATAATTTTTATTTTGAAATTTTTTTCAATTAATCTCCTAAGCATATTCCCATCATTCTCACTTGTTTTACAATTTCATCATTTGGATTAACTCTCTTCGGCTTTTCCACAGCTACACTTAATGGCACACTGGAAATTTCATTATTTACAACAGCTACCATTCTTCCGTATTCTTTATTTAAAATAAGTTCTGCGCCCTTTGCCCCTAGTCTTGATGTTAGAACTTTGTCATAGGCACATGGACTGCCACCTCTTTGAATGTGACCGGGAACTACTGCTCTAATTTCTCTGTGGACTTTTTCACTTAATTTTTTCTCCAAATATACTGCTGCTGATGTATAGTTCTCTGTAGCACGTTTCTGCTTCAACTCTTTCTTAGTTAGTTTACTTTCTTCTTTTGATATAATTCCCTCTGCTGCCGCAATAATAATGTGGCGTCTTCCCTCGTCTAATTTCTTATTGATAAAATCAACTATTTTATCAATTGAATAAGGAATCTCAGGTATCAAAATAATGTCTGCTTCCCCGGCAATTCCTGAATAAAGAGTTAAAAAGCCTGCTTTGTTTCCCATTATTTCGTCAATGATAATTCTCTTGTGTGACTTGGCTGTTGTATGCAGTTCTTCAAGCGTTCTGGTTGCTATATCAATTGCTGACTGAAAACCAAAAGTCATTTCTGTCCCGTTAATGTCATTATCAATTGTTTTTGGTAAAGTCACCACGTTTAACCCCTGCTCACTTAAAAGATTTGCTGTTTTGTGGGAGCCATTTCCACCTAACACAACAAGGCAATCTAAATCCATGTTTTTATAATTTTTAATCATGGACTGTAACTTTGTAACGCCATTTTCATCTGCATCATTTATTCTTTTAAATGGCTGTCTTGAGTTGCCAAGTATGGACCCACCCATATTAAGAATTCCTTCAAATTCCTCAGATTTCATTTTTTTGTAATCACCATTAATCAAGCCTGTATAGCCTTCTAAAATTCCGTATATCTCTAATTTCTCCTTGCAATTGAAATTAAGAGCTTTTACCAAGCCATACATTGCACCATTTAAGCCCTGGCAATCACCACCACTTGTAAGTATTCCTACCCTCATCACTTCTCCTCCTTAATATTTCTTTTCACAAATATTTTGTATTATTAATACATTGTTCTAATTGTATTTTTTTCCTATAAATATTTGTGTCATTTAAAGTAAAATCCACGTTAAATCTAAACTGTCTATTGATTATTCTATTCATATTATTAATAAACATTCTAAAATAATTACTCATTATGTTTTTGTGTAATAAAAAAATATGAAGGAATTTCTTATTACATAAAAAAAACGATAACCCGTATGCTTACGAGTTATCGTTTTTTATTATGTATATGTTCTTGTCTTCAAAAACATACCTTACTTATTACTTATCATTTTTCCTACTTGAGCTAACTATAACATAAGCTACAATTGCCATTGAGCAACCAAATGCCAAACCAATGGCTAATCCTATAATTAAGCTTTTTAGAACAATTGCGAAAACAACTGCCCATACTAAAGCCATGGCTAATGCTATCATAATTACTATTGTTAAACTTTTCTTCATTGTAACCCTCCTAATTCAGAGTAATCTAAATCATAAATAATATCTTTACTCTACCACATTTTCAAAGTCAATTGCACTGTCTTTTTTCTGACCGGCTGGTTTATTTGTTGTATTAACTTTCTTTGATGACGGTTGCGCTGACTTATTTATGTATGCATTATTTGATTTTGTTGAAGGCATGGTTGTTACTTCTTGTGTTGTCTTCTCTGAAGCTACCTGACTTTTCTTCTTTCGTTTTTTCTTAGTAGTTTTCTGTACTTCTGTTGTCTGGCTTACTTTTGTAGTCTCAGTATTTGATTCTGTATCTTTTGCAGAAGATTCCATAACTATACTCTCTTTTATTACCATTGATTTCTCAGTAGTTGTTATGGCTATATTTTTCTCAGAAGTATTTTTAGAATTTGTACAACTGCTAAGATACACAATTAAAAACAACAATATTGCCACACCGATAACACCAGCTATAATTAACCATTTTCTTTTGTTATTCTTTTTAGATATTATAACGCTTTCATCCATGGTTAAGCCCTGCTCCTGAAAACTGATGCTGTTATAGTCTTTTCCCATTAAGTTCTGAACTAACAGATGTTCCTTTTCGTTTTCGATTTTGTTATTATCAGCAAAAACCGGCTCAAAACCAATTTGTCTACTCAACTGTTTTTCGCTTAATTTTGATTTTGCCACAATTAAGTCCTTTTCAATGGCAACTGCACTTTGATATCTTTCATCAGATTTTGAAACAGCTTTTTTTATTATCTTTGTAATGCTATCCGGAGCCTCCAATGGATTTGGGAGTTTATCATACTGCATTCTTTTGTAAAACGCCTTATCTTCATCTTCCCTTGTATATTCCTTTGGGTACTCAGGATAATATGGAAAACGCTTTTTGTTAAATAGATAATACATTAAAATTCCTAACGAATATATATCTACAGTATTGTCATATTTACTTTTGCCAATATAAATTTCAGGAGCAATATAATTAGGTGTTCCTTTTATGGTATGTGCCATTGTTGCGTTAGTAATATTTTTTGATACCCCAAAATCACCTAGTTTAAACGCTCCATCCTTAGAAACAAATATGTTACTTAGCTTAATATCCCTGTGAACAATATTGTTCTTATGACAAATAGCAAGTCCGTTTGCTATACCAATCCCAATATTAAGTCCATCCTCTACAGTAATATTATTTTGCTGTAGCCATTTATTAAGCGGTGTAAGAAGTTCCATTAAAATATATATGTTATACCTATACTCACTTATTTGTTCTACGTCGTTTTCATAATAGGAAACGATATTATGATTGTCCTTCTCCGATATAAGTGAAAAAACTCTTATCTCATTAACTACACGATTAAGTTCTTTTTCAAAATATGCATTTGTCTTGTTTTTGTCTCCACCCATGGAGTTTAATATTTCAAGGTATTCATCATCCCTTGGTAATGTAATTACTTTTAAAGCTCTTGTAGTCTTTCCTACAATGTTGCTTCTCTCAACTTTATATACATCGCCAAATCCACCTGAACCTATTTTTTCTATTACATTGTATCCTAATATTGTTCTTCCTAAAATAGAATCCATTATTGTCTCCCATTTTTATTTTTTATCGTAATTGCTGTACTATCTCATATTTTTTATTTATAAATATTCTAATCACAAAATACCTTATTAATTTCCATATAAATTTTAATTGTCTTTACCAATAAACAATTTTAAAATTCCATAGTCTTCCTTGTCCATTTCAAGGGTTCTTAAAGTATCACTTATGTAATACTGCATATCTTTTTCAATTTCATCTGAATTTTTTAACCCTGTTAATTCTTTTAAAAGATGTGAACACTGTTCCTTAATTTGTGGGTTATTGCTGTAACTGGTAACTAACGACATATGATTTGTCTGATATTCAGGATTAGAAATATCTATGTTAGATAGTACATAAAGTATTATACACTCTATTTTGTCCTTTGGGCATAGCTTTTCCATATTTGCATAATCAAGTAACTGATTGATTTCAACATAAGACATATTAAGTTTTATTCCTAATACAATTAACCTTTGTCTGTTAGGTACTTCCCCCCAATTCTTCAAATTAGAAATCATTTTTTCAAATCCCTTATCCAGATTTTCGGCTTTTACAAGGCTATGATAGGAACCGCCAAAATTTTCAGCTTTTATATATGCTTCAATGTAGTCCACCAACTTGTAATAACTGTTAATATATTCAACTTCATTTTCCCTTATAAATGAGACCAGCTCATTCTCATTTTTCAGACTTACTAATTTTTCTTCTACTTCAAAGGTTTCATTTTGAGAATTAGCCAAATACTTTCTTCTGTTTTTTGTTTTTAAAATATCTAAAAATTTTCCCTTAAGCGTAGTGCAATATTCATAGGGATTAATGCTCTCTTCTTTTGGATAGTGTGAAATTACATAAATACATATAGCATCTTCTAATGATTTTGAATATAGTCTAGGATATTTTCCATATCGCTGTAACATATAATTAATTTCCTGTAAATTAAACCTTAACCCCATGCCAAGTTTTATGAAGCTTTCCCTTGATTTTGGCACTTTATTATTTTTTATCCAGGATTTTATTGTATTTTTACTAAAGCCACATTTTTTTCCTAACTTTTCATAAGATAATCCCCTTGATAACATTATATTATTTATATAATCTCTCCATTTTGAATAGTATGGACTGTATGCATTTAATATTTCTTTTAACTCATCTACTTCTTCACAATTTATAACTTTATAGTACATCTCAGTAGTATTTATATGTTCCATTTTGTCACCCTTTTTCATTTGCTTTTTGCATAATTAAACGTTTGTACATTCTTTCTGCTACTTTATCCCCGTATTTCATGGCTTTTTTATACCAATACAATGCCTGTTCTATATCGACTTTGCCCTTTTTTCCTGTTTGGTACATTATTGCAAGATTTAAGCATGCCACACTATCTTTTTGTTTTGCTGAGATTTTTAAAAGTTCTTCTGCCTTTTCAATACTCTTATCTTCCTGTATTCCCTTTTGATAAAAATACGCCATATTATTAAGTGCTTTCGTATATTTTTTTGTGGCTGATTTATCATACCAGTATTTTGCTTTACTCATACTTCTTGGTACAGCTTTTCCATGTTCGTACATATAGCCAACAATATATTGCGCCTTTTTATCACCCTTTTTGGCTTTCTTTAAATTATTCTCATATTTGTTTTTATTTTTTTCTTCTTCTTTTTCACAAGATTTAATTTCCCTTAGACAAAACTGTCTAAACATTTCTATATTTTCTTCCAATAACGGAATATTAACATCAATATTTAAACCTTTTGCAATATTTTTTCCAATATATGCAAGTTCATAAGCTTCATTATTAGTTGCAATTTGATTTTTTACCAAATCAAATAACAAGAGCTTTCCTTTACCGTTTTCGTTAATACATAATTCTTCATTATTGATGTATATATTTAAATTGCTGTATTTATTTTTCACATACACTATGGTATCGCAAATGTCAGCAAGCAAATTAAATAAACATATCTTTTTCTGTTCTTCTGTCTTGTTAGAAAGAATTATTTTTCCATCTAAAATCATGTCAATAATTGAATTAACATTCTCTGTAATTATATAGATTAATTTCCCATTATCAACTATTTCTTCTTCAATTGTTTCACACTGAATTAAATCTTCATTAAATCTGCTATCATTATATAAATTATAAATTTCTGCCTGTAATTTAAAATCTTTTTCTTCCAAATAAATAGCTATCAGTGAATAGAATCCGGCAAAGTTATCGCCGGATTTCTTTACAGTATATACAATAGCACCACTATTCCACATACTTTTTTCCACTAATTCTAAGTTTTTATCTTGAATATAATCCATTGTTTTCTGTTCTAGAAGATATTGAAATTCCATATTGCTTCCTCTTATCTTTATGCATTTTTTTGACACACTACCAGCAATTCTAAAGTATTATAACACATGCACTTATTGCTTTTTTTCACAAACTGACCTTTATTTACGGAATTTCAAGTTAGTCTTTGTCACAATCATAACCGCTGTAAATGTAATCACTTCTGATGACAGAAATGATAATCTTTTTGTTTTAAATTCTACCTGATTACTTTTTCCTAAATAATGTGTTGTGCATATACTCATGGTAACAATCGGGCTAAGTGCCGTTGCTAACGCAACTCCCGTAAAGCCTAAATTCATAGGGAACATAAACACATAGTCAAATACCACATTAAACATGCTACCTGAAAATAGTCTGCTATTCCACATAATGCTGCAGACAGAAACATTGTTCTTACCATAAAGATTCCAACTGAAGTAAATCTTTAACATATACCATACCTATATATTTCTCCTAATTTCTAACATAACCAATATTGCTATATTGCAATATTTTCTCAGTCCATGTACATTCTTTCCATTTAGCAACTAACTGTAATTTTTCATTAAATTATCTAAACAAGTTCGTGATAATATGGGCAAATATCCTCGTAATGTCCATCCTTCATTCTAAAACCTTTTGGTATTATACCTAACTGAGTAAAACCAAGTCTTTCATATAAATGTCTTGCATGGGTATTAGTTGCAACAACAGCGTTAAACTGTAACACTCCATAGCCCTTATTCTTACCCTGCTTCAAACAATCAAGCACCAGCTTTTCCCCTATATGTAGCCCTCTTGATTCTTTACTAACAGCATAGCTGGCATTACAGATATGTCCACAACGTCCCACATTATTAGGATGCAAAATATACAAGCCATACACTTTTCCTGTATCCTTATCCTCAGCCACTGCACTGTAAGTCTGCAAGTCAAAAAATTCTTTTCCTGTATCGTTATTTAATAATTCTTCCTGTGGAAATGCAATTCCATCTTCTACAACCTGATTCCAAATTTCAATCATTGCTTCTAAATCATTCTGATTATATTCTCTTATGAGTATGTTCATTTGTTCTGCCTCCTAACTCAAAATGAATGTCATCATTTTTAACTCTTAAGTCACAATCTATGTTGCAAGCTTTTCTGCTCATTTTATCAAAATATATAATACAAACTTTTCTGCTCATTTTATCAAAATATATAATACAGTTTTTCTCCAACCTAAATTTTAATTATTATTTTCAACTGTTTTACCACTTTAATTGCGACATATCAAATAAGTTTTATTTTTTATATTTTCTAATGTATTCGTATAGCTCCATATTAGTTTTTGAATTTTTCTCCTCTGCCTCTATGTATTCAGGAAAAGGCAACCCGCTCTGGCATTCTCCACATATATCAATTCCAATAATCTTTTTGTCTTTAATAAAAAACTGTAAAAGATGCTCAAGCATATCAAGTGGCATGTGGCCCTGACTCCAATTTGTTTCAATATAATTTTTATCCAGAATATCTTTATCAATTGAAATGTAAAAAGGTACATCTGTCATTATTTTGCTAAGCTTATCTTTTCCTATGCCACTCCTAAGTTCTTCTGCTGAAAAAGTTATAAGTTTTTCGCGATTCTTAATATGAATTTGCTCTATGTCATTTTCAGTTGCACCTATCAAAATCAATTGAACAAGATTTTTATTTTCATTAATAATCTGCGCTGCCCAATCTCCACAACTGGTCATTTTGTTAATCATCGGTTCCTGCATATCGGTATGATGATCATATAGAACTAATGAAAAGGGCTTCATTATTCTGTCTGTATTTATTTTTGTTATGTAATGAAAATTACCTGAATCAATAAAATGTATCCCATGAATTCCATACTGCTCTGTTCTTTTCTTTATTTCTATTTCAGCAGCCTTGGAGCAATAAAGGTCACAGCCTTCAATGTCCGAACAATCAATTAGGCTTATACCACTTTCTTGTTGTATGTCCTCATCAATATATACATGTGTAAAATCTAAAATGTAATTTTTGCTTCTAATCAATGTTAAACGCCCCCTTACAAGCAAATGTGATTCTAGCAACCAAATAGTTTTGCTGTTTTCTCCATTCTTTCTGCGATTTTTACTCCAAATGGACAACGTACTTCACAAGCATGACAAGCAATACATTCAGATGCTTTATGTTCAAGAAGTTCATAATGTGATTGTACTGTTGCAGGCACCTCAGGTTGCATTGTCGCCAAATCATAGAATTTGTTAATCATTGCAATATCTAAATTCGCCACACAAGGCTTGCAATGTCCACAGTATGTACATTCTCCTTTGTATGAATGGAACGGAGCATTGGCGATTACTGATGCATAGTCTTTTTCCTGCTCTGTAGCTGTTACATATGCCAAAGCATCATCTACCCGTTCTTTTGTGTCATAGCCGCACATAATAGATGCTGTTGCAGGTCTGGTTAATGCATAATGAATACACTGAACAGGTGTTAAACTTACTCCAAAAGGAGAACGTTTTTCGTCAAATAGTCTACCGCCTGCGTAACCTTTCATAACTGTGATTCCAACATTATTCTGTTCACATATTTTGTATAACTTTGCACGCTCAGGGTCAATTCCTTTAAGGTTGTTATCAAATTCTTCTGCAAACATTGTGTCAATATCTTCGCTTGCAGGTAACATGTCAAATGCCGGATTTATACTAAATAAAATCATCTCAACATACCCTGACTGTGCTGCTTTTATGGCAACTTTTGGGTTATGGGAACTCATGCCAATGTGATGTATTATGTTCTTTTCTTTTAACTCCATTACATAATCCATATAATCTGAATGCTGAATCTGTTCCCATTCTTCTTCTGAATCTATGTAATGTATCATGCCAATATCAATATAATCTGTTTGAAGTCTTTTAAGTAAATCTTCAAAAGCCGGCCAAACATATTTCATGTCTCTTGTTCTAAAATACTGTTCATCTTTCCAGGTAGAACCAATATGTCCCTGAATAAACCAATCACTTCTATTATCCTTGATACCTTTTCCAATAATGTCTCTTGATTTTGGATCTGCCATCCAGCAGTCAAGAATATTAATTCCTTTAGAAGATGCATATTTAATTAATCCGATTCCCTCTTCTTCTGGGTGTCGTTCTAACCATTCACCACCAAACCCGATTTCACTTACGTCAAGTCCTGTCTTTCCTAACTTACGTGTTTTCATTTTATCACTCTCACTTTCATATAAATTGAAATTTGTCTTCACGTTAATATGTAATACTTAATCCTATAGTTAATTTACATTAGAAAGAATTAATCGTCAACTTTGTTTAGAGACTGTGTTAGTTGCGTAATTTATATTGTGCAGTGATAATCTTGTTTTATATGTGAGATTTTCTTTTCATTTCCATCTCCTCCAAATTCACGGCAAAACCACTTAATATAATTTTCTAACATGCCACACGTTTTTTGTTCTCTGGCATATTTAACTTCATCATAATTCTGACTAACATCTTCTGCCGAATTCTTTATTTGTTCCATTCCGGCACAATCTAATTGATAATCCATCATAGAATGCACAGTCATCGCAAAAGAAGTAGCTGCCATATCCACATCTTTTGTTTTAATTTTTCCATGAACCTGAAGTGGTTTGTTAGTTTCTGTCAATGGACTTATGCTTATTATTCAATACATCTTCTGTTCTATGTTTATTATTATGGAAAAATACATCCCTTTGACCTGTTTTTTGTCAAAAGGGATGTATTATGAGGAATCATCTTAGTTTTGTTAATTTCATGCTTGGGAAAATACATCCCTTTTGCTTGTTTTTTGCTAAAAGGGGTGTACTTTTGGGGATTTATCTTTGTTTTGTTAATTTCATACTTGGAAAAATACATCCCTTTTGCTTGTTTTTTGCTAAAAGGGGTGTACTTTTGGAGAATCATCTTTATTTTTTCAATTTCATGCTTGGGAAAATACATCCCTTTTGCTTGTTTTTGCCTAAAAAGGGTGTACTTTTGAAAAAATATCTAAATAACAACTCCATTACAGTGGTCGATTTCATGTTGAATAATCTGTGCTGTAAAACCTGTATACTTGTCATGTTTTTTATTAAAGTTTGAATCTAAATAATCAACTTCAATTTCTTCATATCTTATACAAGGTCGTATACCCTCCAAAGAAAGACATCCTTCTTCCGTTTTGTACTCTACTGATTTCTTTGTAATTACAGGATTTATCATTGCAAATTGAAATGGTCCTGTTGCCACAACTATTATTGATTTATTAACTCCTATCATATTAGCTGCCATACCAACGCAGGTTTCTCTATTAGCCTTAAGTGTATCTAATAAATCTGTTACAACTTGTTTATCTGCCTCTGTGGCACTTTGTGCTTTTCTTGCAAAAATCTGTTTGCCTTTTATAATCTTTTTAACCATACAATATTACCTGTCCTTTATATATTATTTTCCATCCTTTGGTGCATTATATTTTCTATCTTTTACTGTATATCCTATTCTGCCCTTTGGTGCATAATATTTTCTATTATTTACTATATATCCTATTCTGCTCTTTGCTACTTAGTATTTATTTACTTTGCTGTATACTATACTCTATTTTTTACATATTTCTTTTTATCCACGTCATAATCACATCCACCAGATAGTCCTGCTGTACCTGACTTAATTCTACTCCCGGTTTTATTTTATGCCACTTGCGAATGCACTCCCTGCAACATGTTGCCGTTGCATGCTGTGCAATAAATACCGGGTGCCCTTTCATTGGAGTTTGCTTTCCGTCATTTGGTATATGCGCCGGTGCTTCTCTTTTAGCAATAAAATCCTCAGCATGCTTCCTGATTGTTTCTAATCCTTTTTCGTTGATGTAGTCTATGTCCTTTTGTTTTAGGTGAAAACTACTGCGAAATTTTGATTTGCCTAAATGTTCAAATAACTGCTTATACCATTGTTCTTTAGTCATTTTATTTCCATTCCTATTTATATATTAAATGAATTTTTTCTTATTTTCTATTCATCATAAGCATTTCCATTCTTTGCTTTTTCTATCTTACTCAATAATATCTTTTAAATTTACTTTCACTCTGTCTTTTTTCACTTTTTACATAACCATCCTTAACACAATAAATAAGACAATAACTATTATTATTAATGCCATTAATTCTCTATTGACTGTATATTTTTTCCTTCTTCCAGCCATATGATTTTGATTGGATTTATTTATATCAACTGTCTTACTACTTTGTTTTCTAAATTGAGCTATTTTTCTCTTATTAATTATGGAAAACGGATCTTCCTGTTTCATAATTCTTGTATAGAAATTTCTGGCATACGCAATGTCTCCTTCTGTACATTCTGACTGGTAATCACTATGTGCAATATCGTTTCTTACCCACCTAATATGCTTAAGCATTTTATAATCACTATCCCAAGAATTAACATATCGTCTTTCGAAAGCAGGTGTGTTTTCCATCTGAGCTATATATGTTGAAACTCCCTGTTTACTATTTAGCAAATCTTTGCATAAATTATCTAATTTTTTATATTGTTCAAAAAATCTGTTTTCAATATCATTCATACTAAATTACCTTTTCTAATTTTTCATAAGTTAAATTACAAACCATACGATTTTGGTGGTTTAAATACTTTACATTTGTTATATAAGTGTTAATGAAAGCACTATATCACATTAAATATTTTGCAGTTTCATATACAAAAGTGAGTACGGATTACCCTCTTCGTCAAAATCAGTTCTTCTATATATTTCAAAACCTAAATGCTCATAAAATCCTACTGCCTGTGGATTTTGTTCATTTACTGTAACTTCATTTATACTGTAATGTTCAATGCCGTACTGAATCAAACGCTTGCCAATTCCTTTTCCCCTTTGTTTAGGAGAAATAAATAGCATTTCAAGTCTGTTATTTTCCACTCCCATAAATGCTATTGGTTCTTTTTGCTCATTTTCTGCAATTATTAAATGTTCGACGCTGTTTAATACCTGTGGCACATACTTTTTAATCTGCTCTACTTCTTTATCGGAAAGAAATAGATGTGTAGCCCTAACAGACTGTTCCCAAACTATTAATAGCTGGTCTGTTATCTTTTCTGTTCTGTTCTATTTTCCGTCTCATATATCTTCATTTACTTTCCTGCACAACGAAATTTATAACTGGTCTATGCTCTCCTTAAGTTCGATTATTTTTCGTTCTATCTCCTTAATAACTATTTCAAATTCCTCATCACTTTTTCCTGTTGGATCTTCAAGTCCCCAGTTATCATCAAACGGTCTTCCTATAAATGGACATCCCACATTACATCCCATTGATATTGCAATATCCGGTTCTGGAATATCACTAACCAGCTTACTGAACTGCCCATCTGCTTCCATATCTATATTATATAATTCCTTCATAATACGGACAGCATCTTGGTTAATCTGTGGTTTTGTTTCTGTACCCGCCGAATAACTTTGAAACACATCTGATGCCAGATGTCTTCCAAAAGCCTCAGCAATCTGACTTCGGCAGGAATTATGGACACAAATAAATGCCACTTTTACATTACTCATGAAATGGACACCTCTCCTTTATACACTGCTCATTAAAATCTGTGAATCTACATTGCATTTGTTCGTATTGCAATGTTACTCCATAATGAGCATTCACATAATCAATACCATTCTTAAATGCTATCATTGCATCTCTCTTGCAGCATCTTGGTCCGTTTATGGCTCCTAATTCTCCGATTGCTTTCGAGGTAAACTGCATATGATTTCCCCATGTTCCATCTGTTGAAAGCGGACCTGTTCCGTCGATGATTGCAAGTGCAGCGCCAATGGATGTGATTGCTCCGCATATTCCCCATAAACCGCACATTGCTCCCGGCATCCGAAGTCCTTCTGACATCAGCCTGTCCAATGCCTGTTCTAAGTCTATCTCTCCACCTGCGTTTTTGTAGGCTACTAGCAAACTTGCACCATCTAATATATGGTGTTCCGGTCCATGAATGCTGATATATTCCTTCTCTGCAATCTGCTTAAAAATAACAACCGGATTTGTTCCCTGTTCTTTCTTTATATCTTTTACAATCAGTTCTGCTTTTTCTCTTACTGTCATAGAAACTCTCCTTTCGTCTTATTTGCAATTCTTACAAGCATAAGCATTACCGGAACTTCTGTTAAGACACCCACAGTAGTAGCAAGTGCAGCCTCACTTGTTGTTCCAAACAATGCAATCGCCACTGCCACCGCAAGTTCAAAGAAATTAGATGCTCCTATCATTCCTGCAGGTGCTGCAATATTGTGTGGCAGTTTTAACAGATAACACGCTACGTATGCGATTCCATACATTGTAAATGGTTTGATCAGCCAATTAACAATCCAAGTCACAAATAATCCTTTCGGATTTTTGCTGGTATACTTGACACTTTTGAAGTCCACCTTAATCATCATTGGATAAATCATAATCCAGATTAATACAGCCATAGGAATAGATATCCCTGCATATTCAAACTTATTTAATATATTGGGTATCATCGGGAAAAAATGTCCTATGGATACACCGATGATCATGCATAGAATGACCCACACAGATAAATACTTTTGAAAAAACTTCATCTTAGCATTTCCCCTCTAACAACAGCCATCTTTTTTGTCACAGCATGACTCACATGTCAAACTGCCAATAAAATTCTTGAATTCTAATAAAGTATCACAATTCAAAGAGTAATGATGCCATTTACCTTCTTTGCGATCATTCACCAATCCACATTCCACCAGTATCTTCATATGATGAGACAGGGTTGGCTGTGTAATTTCAAATTTTTCCAAGAGCCTGCATCCACATTTTTCGCCATCTGACAACATTTGCACTATTTCTAATCTGTTTGAATCTCCAAGTGCCTTGCAGATTAATGCAACATTTGTTAGTTCCATTTCATTTGCCTCGCATTGATATTTATCTATGTGTGTAGATTAGCATATACATAGATAATCGTCAATGTATTTTTATAAAATAAAGCCATACATTTTCATGTACGGCTTTAAAAACAGGAATTTCTATTTGTGTTGCCATGTCATTACATAATCTTTTTCTCCGGTAGCCTCATCTAAGCCACTATGCTGAATCTCAAATCCTTCTCTCTTATAAAAAGATATTGCCCGTGCGTTCTTTTGGTATACGTTCAAGTACAACTTATTCCTTTTATCCTTTGCATAATTCAGCAGAATTTTACCTATACCCTGCGATTGCATTTCACCAGAAACAAAAATGCCCTCAACATATTCATCATTTAACCCTATAAAACCCTGTATTTCTGTATCATACTCATACACATAAACCTCTGCTAGTAACAACGCTTCTTTTACTGATTTGAAATTGCTTTTCCAGTATTCGGCGGGGATAAAATTATGTGCCTTTATATTTGTATCCAACCATATATCTGCAACTTTATTTATATCATCCCTTTGAAATTCTCTAAAGAAAGAATCCGATTGGCAAAATCCATGTTTATGACTGAAAACAAGAAATATATCGATATTGCTTTTGAATGTGGATTTAACAGTGTTTCTTCCTTTAACCGCTCCTTCAAAAAAGTAAAAGGTATTTCACCGCGAGAATTTAAAAATGCAATGATAAAATCCTTATAAATTCTTTTAATCACAAATATACCCTCTTTCATTAGACTATTATTTTGCTAATGAAAGCGGGTACTTCATTTTTAATAATCAATATAGGACTCTAATTTTTTCAAATCTTTATAGTCATTACTTCGCCAAAGGTCCTGGAATAGTAGATACTCCTCTGTGATTTCCATAAAAATCCACATTAAAGATAATATCCGATTCGTCTCTTTCCTCAAAACGCTGTTCCGGCTCAAAAGCTTTACCCAAAATGTCACTTGTTATAATACCATTAGAATAATCTCCGAGTATTTCGTAGATATTTGTTTCCAGCTCATAGAATCCATCTTTTTCCACAAGCTCTACTGTAACTTCCGTATCGGCATCTACAAACTTATCTGTTTCTTTTTTCCATGCTTTAGCACCCATAAGGTATGCATTACCATTTGCCCAGATTGGCAGATGATCAAAATGCGGCACCGCCAGCTTATCCATATCCGGTTTCTCTACATCCATATCAAATCTAGCAATCCATTCATCATATGTCGGGTATTCATCCCACACATGATTGCCTACAACCTGATAATACGGAGATTCCTTTGATTCATTATTATCAACCGGATAATACTGTACAAATATATTGTTATAGAATCTATTATCACCATGAAGAATGGTCATCATCCCAGCAACTTCTGTCCTATGTCTGATGTGATATGGTGTGTAACGACGCTGACTTCTTCCATCCACTTCCCAATCTGTTCCGGCTCCAACCACTGTGGTGGAACCAAGAATAAGATTATGTACAACCGCCACACCTTCTGTTGCAAGACGGAGACCATATCTAGACAACAAAATATTATTATCAATCAAAGTCGGTCCATGACCTACTTCGATAAAGATATCCTGGCTTTCCATACCGCCTTCTAACTTAATAGAACCTTCCGGAACATCATTATCATGTAACAGATTTTGTGTAATTCGAGCTCCCTGCGCTTCCCAGTCAAGCCAAATACCCATGGTGTTATGATGAATATGATTTCTTCTAATCAACACATCAATTGCCGCATGAAGTTTAATTCCTGAGATTTCTGCCCCCCCAGCTCCATCATATTGTTAATATGATGAATATGATTATCTTCGATAGTTGAGAAAACACAGCCCATTCTTCCTACCATTTCTGACAATCGGCGTCTTAATTACCTGCTGATTTGCAAGAAGTTTTTCTTCGCATTCATCCTATGAAATATGTTTTACCACTGCCAGCGCATCTTTACAAGCCTTTTGCCGGGAGTTCCGATGAATCTTTGTATTTTCGTATAATAATCATATAACTTATAAATAATAAAACAGCTGCGCTGGTCCAGGCACAAATTTCCGCATAAAAAATTCCGTCTTCACCGATCAGTTTTGGTAACAATAATGCAACACTGACACGCATCGCAAATTCTGCAATGCCACTGGCGAGGGGAATCAGGGTATTACCCAGACCCTGAATCGCCGAACGATATACATACAGCAGATACAGTACCCATAGAAAAATTGCCATAATAAACAAATATTTATATGCAATGTCTAACACCTGTCGGATCTGTTCCTGTTCGCCGGATACAAACAGTGACAATATATTGCGTCCGAATAACACCATCACACCTGAGATCACAACAGCAGTAAGCAATGCCATATAAGTTCCGCTATGCACACCTTTCCGGATTCTCTGATATTTCTTTGCACCAAGATTCTGGCCTACATAGGTTGTAATTGCATATCCGTATGAAACGGCAGCCATCTCTAAAACTCCATATAATTTGTTTGATGCTGTAAATCCAGCCACAAACAGGAATCCAAATCCATTGACTACATACTGTACTGTAAGCCCCCCTACAGAGATGATCACATTCTGGATCGCAAGAGGAGTCGCCACTTTCAAAAGCCGCAGACTCATTGCCGGCTGTCTGTAGAAGTCCTGTTTTTCCAGTCGGATATCCGGAATTTTCCGTAACACCATCAGACAGTACAGGGCTGAAAATCCCTGTGCGATGACTGTCGCCACTGCTGCTCCGGCTACACCCCAGCCAAAAACTGCCACAAATAACAGGTCCAGTCCCACATTGATCAACGCTGCTACGGTCATTGCTATCAGTGGAGATCTGCTGTTACCCAGTGCTCGAAGAATCGCTGCAAATATATTATAAGCCGCTATGATCGGAATTCCGGCAAAGATCAGCCGAAGATATAGCATTGTCAGGTCAATGACATTATCCGGTGTCTGTAAAAACAAAAGAACATGATAAACTGCCCCTTCACTTACCGCAAGTACAATCACAGAAAGCAGTGCTGTCATGATATAGCTTTTCGCCACCGCGCATTTCAGATTTTCTTTTTCCCTTGCTCCATAAAACTGAGCTACCAGAATAGAAAAACCCTGTGTGATACCTGTCATGATACCGAACACCAGCCATACCAGCCAGTCTCCGGCGCCTACTGCCGCCAGTGCTTCAACCCCTACCACCTGTCCGACGATCATGGTATCTGCCATCGTATAAAACTGCTGAAAGATATTTCCAAGCATCAGTGGTATGGCAAAAGTAATGATCAGTTTTCCAGGTGATCCAGTGGTCATATTTTTTTCATTTGTTCCCATAAGAATCTCCTTTTTCTTTTCATCCTTGTCCGATTATTTCACATAGGACTCTGTCAAAACGCAATCCATCACAGAACTCTTTGGTATATCGTCCCACCAGTGTTTACGAACTCTGATAAGGGCAAAAACAAGACCAAGCGCAACAGTATTGATGTTTACACCTCTGTTGGCTATATGCTCCGCATTGACTGTTGGGAAGCTGAAAAGGACTTAAAAACCACACCAGGATCAGACTGTGCATTAAACCCACTCGCCATTGATGAACCTCTTGAATATGCAAGATTATATCTTGATGGAAACTTGCTTGATGTATCGGTTAGTCAAAGTGTCTATATCAGAACCTTTTATCGTTCCTTGATATAGACACTTTTTTTAATAGTCATTCAATTAACTAATTGATATTTTCGCCGTTTGTTGAAATAACTTCTTTATACCACTCGAAAGAATCTTTCTTTCTTCTGGACAAGTCTCCTGTTCCATCGTTATGTTTATCCACATAGATGAATCCATATCTCTTATCCATCTCACCGGTTCCTGCACTGACAAGGTCGATGCATCCCCATGGTGTATAACCCATCAGATCTACACCATCTTCCTCTACCGCCTTTTTCATTTCTGAAATGTGGTGTTGCAGATATTCCACACGGTATGGATCGTGGATGCTTCCATCCTCTTCTAAAGTATCATATGCTCCAAATCCATTTTCTACAATAAACAGTGGTACTTTGTAGCGATCTGTAAACCAGTTCAATGAATAGCGCAGTCCGATCGGATCAATCTGCCATCCCCATTCACTTGCCTTTACATACTGGTTCTTTATACGATCCTTTTCTCCACGGTAATCATATTCCGGATTGTCTGGTTCTGCTTTTGTACAGAAAGACATATAATAACTGAAACCGATATAATCGACACAGCCCTGTTTTAACACTGCAAGATCTTCTTCTGTTACGTCGATCTTAAGGTCTTTTCTTTCCCAGTATTTCAAAATATTTACAGGGTATTCCCCTTTTACATGCACATCTGTATAATAATATCTTTTCTGCATGGCTTTTTCAGCCTGCAGTATATCTTCCGGACGGCAGGTAGCCGGATAGATTGGGCACATTGCGATCATGCAGCCAATCTGAAATTTCGGATTAATCTCATGTCCAGCTTTTATCGCTTCGGCACTGGCAACCAGTTCATAGTGAGATGCCTGATACATCAATTCTTCCGCATTTTCTTCTGGTTTAATTATAATCCCGGAATTAGCATAAAGCATAAATCCATCACCGATATCTGCCTGGTTGTTAATCTCATTAAATGTCATCCAATATTTTACTTTGTCTTTGTATCGCTCAAAGCATGTTACTGCAAATTTCACGAAGAAATCAATCAGTTTTCTGTTTCTCCATCCACCGTACTCTTGTACAAGATGCAGAGGCATCTCAAAATGACTCAGTGTGATCACTGGTTCGATCCCATATTTCAGACATTCATCAAACATGTCATCATAGAATTTTAATCCGGCTTCATTCGGCTGTTCTTCATCACCATTTGGGAAGATACGTGTCCATGCGATACTTGTACGGAAACACTTGAATCCCATTTCCGCAAATAAGCGGATATCTTCTTTATAGTAATCATAAAAATCGATTGCTTCATGATTCGGATAATTCTCGCCTTTTAGTATTTCACCTGTTATTCTTCTTCTTGTATTTACATCTCCGCCGGTTACAACGTCCATAATGCTCAAGCCTTTTCCATCTCGATCATAGGCACCCTCCAGCTGATGGGCAGCAACTGCGCCACCCCAGAGAAAATCTTTTCGAAATCCCATTGTTATTTCCTTCCTGTTGTCTTAATTACTTTGTATAATAGCGTTGGGGGCTTTTGCCCCCAACTTTTCTGTTTCTATATTCAATTACATCTTGATGATTATTTCTCATCAATTCTCTTATACAGTGTAATGAATTCATCTGCAAGAATGCGGAATGCTTCTGCACTCATAAGCTGATCTTCTGCATGCATCAGAAGCATGTATCCATTGGAAATTTCACCATTTGCATCCATTGCCAAAAGATCTGCATGAACGTTGTGTCCAAGTGAAAAGGCTTCATCTCCTTGTTTAATCAGCTCTGCTGACTCATCATATTTTCCTTCTTTCGCACAATGGATCGCATTGATAAAATGTGTTCTTGCTGTACCTACATATGTGATGATCTGAAAACATGACAATTCAAATTTTTCGTTCATTTTTTTCTCCTATCCTGCTATTATTTTTATTCTGATTTTACCAGTCTTCATCCTCATCTTCTACCGGCTGATTCTTCTCCTGAACCAGATTCATCTTGTCAACCTTCTTAATGAATGGCAGATAAACGAAGAATGAAACACAAAGGATCACTAACTGAAGTAAAGCACTTTTCCATCCTGCTAAAAGGAATCCTGAGATAATCGGTGGACAAGTCCATGGGATCTGTGTTGCTCCATATAATGGGCAGATTCCTGTATACAGTGCAAAATACTGGATTAAACATGCGATCACAGGCATTCCAATAAACGGAATTGCAAGCATTGGATTCATAACGACTGGAGCACCAAACAGAATTGGCTCATTGATTCCAAATAATGCCGGAATAATTCCCAATTTACCAAGTGCTTTCAACTGTTTTGATTTTGCAAAGAAGAACATATACATTACAAGTCCGATTGTGATACCTGCACCTGTTATATTGATAAACTGATCATAAAACTGCTGTGTTACAATATGGCCTCCGTTTGCTATTGTAAATTCTACACCACTGTCAATAATAGCCTGATTTGCAAGGCTGTTTGCCTGTAATAGTCCTGTCATGATTCCACCAACTACTGTTGAACCATGAACTCCGAAGAACCACAGGAATGGTCCTGTAAAGCACATCAGAACTGCTCCACCAAGGGAGTCTGTCATTTTCTGAAGTGGTGTCTGAACAACTTTGTAAATAATTTCAATACCTGTTGTGTCGAATCCAATAGAACAGATACCGTGAATTACTGCAGCCCCTGTCAGGATTACGAATGCCGGGATTAATGCTGAGAATGCATTTGTTACACCTTCCGGAACTCCGGCCGGCATTTTAATACGTATATTTTTCTTCAAGAACCAACAGTAAATAGGCGGTACGATCAATCCGACAATGATTGCTCCAATCATTCCCTGTCCTGCTGTCCATTACCAGCTTCAAGTGGCAGAGACGTGAAACCTCCCTGCTTTTCCACTTTGTAATGTGCCTCCAATGCACGCATTTCGACTACTGTAGCATTTGATG
>ERZ773193.580-NODE-580-length-55804-cov-9.318445_pt1 | contig 55804 bp, 50 predicted proteins | sample MGYA00511110_ERZ773193 | MGnify/ENA primary metagenome ERZ773193 (study PRJEB29015, sample SAMEA2737784) | human gut metagenome | biome: human gut; feature: human-associated habitat; material: faeces | place: China | collected 2012 ... | reverse complement strand
GGCAGTCCCGCGGATACTCTCCGCCGGACTGCCGCCGTTTTTATTCTGAATCTTCTCTATGGTTCCGCCGCCGGCTCCTTTCATCAGAGCCGGCTCTTTTCCGGAATCACGATCTTTTTCTCTTCTGTCGAAGGAGAATGTTCCTCATCCGCCTCCGGAGCATTTCCGGTGCGGTGTCTCTTCACATTTTCGCAACCAGTGCATCCGGCACGGTGATGCGATCCAGATGCCAGATCTCATCCACGTACTCCTGAATTGTGCGGTCGGAAGAGAATTTGCCTGCGTGGGCCGTATTTAAAATAGCGCTCTTCGCCCATGCCTGCTTATCCTGATAGTACTCCACAATCCGCTTCTGCGCATCCACATAGGAACGGAAATCCTTGAGGATAAAATACGTGTCTGCATACTGCGTGCACTGCGTGTTGAGCAGTGAATTGTAGAGATCGCGGAACAACCCCGGATCGTTCGGCGAAAATGTGCCGTCCACAAGCTGATTTACCACCTTGCGGATACCCTCGTCGCTGTTGTAGATCTGCATCGGATCATAATCGCGGTTGCGCTCATGCGCAATGACTTCCTCGGAGCTCATGCCGAAAATGAAAATATTCTCCATTCCGACTTCCTCTGCCATCTCCACGTTCGCGCCGTCCATGGTACCGAGTGTCAGCGCACCGTTTAACATGAACTTCATATTGCCGGTACCGGATGCCTCCTTGCTGGCAGTCGAAATCTGCTCGCTGACATCCGCCGCTGCGAAGATCCACTCCGCATTGGACACGCGGTAATCCTCGATGAATACGACCTTGATCTTTCCTTTAATGTCCGCATCGTTGTTGATGACGTCCGCCACACTGTTGATGAGCTTGATCGTAAGCTTGGCGTTCCGATAGCCTGCCGCCGCTTTCGCGCCGAAAATAAAGGTTCTCGGGTAGAAATCCATCTGCGGATTTGCCTTTAACTCATTGTACAGGTACATCACATGCAGAATATTCAAGAACTGTCTCTTATACTCATGCAGACGCTTTACCTGCACATCGAAAATGGAATCCGGATCGACTTCGATGCCGTTATGCTCCTTGATATACTCTGCCAGGCGCACTTTGTTCCTGCGCTTGATCTCCATGAACTCCTTCTGGGCTTTTGCGTCCGATGCATACGGAACCAGACGTGCAAGCTGCATCAGCTCTGTGATCCAGCCGTCACCGATATGCTTTGTCACCCAGTCGGCAAGCAGCGGATTGCCGTGCATCAGGAAACGTCTCTGCGTGATGCCGTTGGTCTTGTTGTTGAACTTCTCCGGGAACATCTCATAAAAATCATGAAGCTGCTCGTTCTTTAAGATCTCCGTGTGCAGTCTTGCCACACCGTTGACGGAATAACCGGCTGCAATGGCGAGATGCGCCATCTTCACCTGACCGTCGTAAAGGATTGCCATGCGGGCAACCTTGCCGTCATCCCCCGGGTAGCGTTCCTGGATCTGCAGTACAAAACGGCGGTTGATCTCATCCACGATCTGGTAGATTCTCGGAAGCAGCCGCTGAAAAATCTCAATCGGCCATTTTTCCAGTGCTTCCGCCATGATCGTATGGTTGGTGTAGGCACAGGTCTTCGTGGTAATCTCCCACGCCTCGTCCCAGCCGAGACCTTCCTCATCCACAAGAATACGCATCAGCTCTGCCACCGTCACCGTCGGGTGTGTGTCGTTCAACTGGAACGTCACCTTCTCCGGCAGTCTGCGGATGTCATCATGATTCTTCTTGTAACGCGCCAGCGCACGCTGTACACTCGCGGATACGAAGAAATACTGCTGCTTTAAGCGGAGCTCCTTGCCCGCAACATGATTGTCGTTCGGGTAAAGCACTTCCACCAGATTTCTTGCAAGATTCTGCTGCTCGACCGCCTTCTGATAATCTCCCTTATCAAATGAATCCAGCTCAAAATAATCCTTTGCCGCCGCATCCCAGATCATTAACGTATTGACCACGTTGTTGCCGTATCCGACCACCGGCATGTCATACGGGATCGCCAGCACCGACTGATAATCCTCCTGCACAAAACGCAGGCTTCCATCCTCCCTGCTCTCCGTGCGTACATGTCCGCCAAACTTGATCTCGTAAGTGTACTCCGGTCTGTGCAGTTCAAACGGATAACCATTTTTCAGCCAGTTATCAGGCACTTCGACCTGAAAGCCGTCCTGAATCTTCTGCTTGAACATACCGTAGCGATAACGGATCCCGCAGCCGTAAGCTGCGTATCCGAGTGTGGAGAGGGAATCCATAAAGCAGGCAGCCAGTCTTCCCAGACCACCGTTGCCGAGTGCCGGATCCGGCTCCTGATCTTCGATCACATCGAGATTCAGGCCGATCTCATCCAGCGCTTCCCTTACTTCTTTATATTCCTTCAGATTGATCAGATTATTGCCGAGCGCGCGTCCCATCAGAAATTCCATCGACATGTAGTACACGATCTTTGGATCTTCCTTGTCAAATACCTGCTGTGTTGCAAGCCATCTGTCATTGATGACATCCTTGACCGCGAAGGAGACCGCCTGGAAAATTTCCTGCTGATCCGCCTCCTCCAATGTCTTGCGGTATAAATTCTTCAGATTATCGCGCACACTCTGAATAAAGGCTTTCTTGTCAAAAACACCTGATTTCATCTAGTTTCCTCCTTTTTTCACTCCCAGAAGAACATGTTCGCCGTTAATATTCCATTCCTTGCTGTAAACTTCCGGCTCATCCGCAAATGCTCCGGCTGTATCCGCCACGACATTCACGCCGAGAACGTCCGATTTAATTGTATCACCATACTGCTCAAAAATACCAGATACTTTTTCATCTGACTTGTGATAGATCGTGATCTGATCCATCACCTCGAATCCGGCTTCCTTACGCATGGTCTGGATCTTGCTGATGATCTCACGCACAAAGCCCTCCTCGATAAGTTCCGGTGTCAGGTTCGTATCGAGCACCACTGTCACGGTGTTATCTCCCTCGGTCACATAACCTTCCATCTGCGTTATGGTGATCAGGAGATCCTCCTCTGCCAGCTTGACAGACTCGTCAACGGACGGAAGTGCAAGCACGCCGTTTGCCTTTAATTCTGCCATCGCCGCATTGCCGTCAAGCGCTGCGAGTGCTTTCTGGATCTGTCCTAAGAACTTGCCGTACTTCGGTCCGACGGTGCGCAGCTGCGGCTTGAACGTGTAGCTTGTGTAAGCGCTCACGTCGTCTGTAAATGTCACTTTTTTCACATTCAGCTCATCCTCGATGATCTCCACGAAGAACTCCGGCAGTGCAGACGGAGCTTTTACGAACATGTTTCCGATCGGCTGACGGTTCTTGATGTTCGCGGAATTACGGCATGCACGGCCCATGACAACGATCTTTAAGACCTCATCCATATTTTTCTCAAGCTCTGCATCGATGTACACCTCGTTTGCCACCGGAAAATCGCACAGATGAATGCTCTCCGGAGCCGTCTGATCCACGGAGCGCACCAGATTCTGATAGATATCCTCTGTCATAAACGGAATCATCGGCGCCGCACACTTGCAGATCGTCACAAGCGCTGTGTAGAGTGTCATGTACGCGTTGATCTTATCCTGCTCCATGCCCTTTGCCCAGAAACGCTCACGGCTTCTTCTGACGTACCAGTTGCTCATGTCATCGACGAAATCATCCAGCGCTCTTGCAGCCTCCGGAATGCGGTAATTGGAAAGGTTGTTATCCACTTCCTTAATCACCGTATTCAGCTTGGAGAGCAGCCATTTGTCCATCACGGAAAGCTTCTCATAGGCAAGCACATATTTTGATGCATCAAAATTGTCAATGTTCGCATACAGCACGAAAAACGCGTAGGTATTCCAGAGCGTACCCATGAACTTGCGCTGTCCCTCCTGCACGAGTTTGCCGTTAAACCGCTTCGGAATCCACGGCGCACTGCTCGTGTAGAAATACCAGCGGATCGCGTCTGCACCGTAGGCAGAGAGCGCCTCAAACGGGTCTACCGCATTTCCTTTGGATTTGCTCATCTTCTGTCCGTTCTCGTCCTGCACATGTCCCATGACGATAACATTCTCAAACGGAGCCTTGTTAAATAACAGTGTACTCTCCGCCATCAGGGAATAGAACCATCCACGGGTCTGATCCACACCCTCGGAAATGAATTTGGCAGGGAACTGCTGCGCAAACAGATCCTGATTCTCGAACGGATAGTGATGCTGTGCAAACGGCATCGCACCGGAATCAAACCAGCAGTCGATAACTTCCGGCACACGCTTCATGGTCTTGCCGCAGTCCGGGCAGGTAAAGGTCACTTCATCGATATACGGACGGTGAAGTTCGACCTCCGCAGCCTTCGGATCGCCGCTTTTCTCTGCAAGCTCCGCGCGGCTGCCGATGGACTCCTGATGTCCGCAGCCCTCGCACTCCCAGATATTTAACGGAGTTCCCCAGTAACGGTTACGGGAAATACCCCAGTCCTGAATATTCTCAAGCCAGTCGCCGAAACGTCCTTTTCCGATGGATTCCGGAATCCAGTTGACCGTATTGTTGTTGCGGATCATATCGTCCCTCACAGCGGTCATCTTGATGAACCAGGACTCTCTCGCATAGTAGATGAGCGGGGTATCGCATCTCCAGCAGTGCGGATACTCATGCTCGAACTTCGGCGCGTCGAAAAGCTTGCCCTGTGCCTCCAGATCCTTCAACACCTCCGGGTCTGCTTTTTTCACGAAAATGCCGGCATACGGCGTCTCCTTGGTCAGTTCACCCTTTCCGTCTACAAACTGCACGAACGGCAGGTCATATTTTCTGCCGACATTCGCATCGTCCTCACCAAATGCAGGAGCGATGTGAACGATTCCGGTACCGTCTGACATCGTAACGTAGGTGTCGCAGGTCACGAAAAATCCCTTCTTGTGCTGTCTGTCCGCCACTTCTTTTGCGCAGGCGTACAGCGGCTCATACTCCTTGCGCTCAAGCTCGCTTCCCTTATAGGTCTCAAGCACCTCGTAAGCCTTTACCTCCGGCGTATCCGGCTCGCCGTCCTTGCCCTTTTCGGCTGGTGTTCCAAGCCGTCCGAGCACTTTATCGAGCAGTGCCTCCGCCATATAATAGGTATAACCGTCGGCTGCCTTTACCTTGCAGTAGGTATCCTCCGGGTTCACGCAGAGTGCCACGTTTGACGGAAGTGTCCACGGCGTCGTGGTCCATGCGAGGAAGTAGGCATCCTCTCCAACAACCTTGAAACGAACCACAGCGGAACGCTCCTTGACCGTCTTATATCCCTGCGCCACCTCCTGTGAGGAAAGCGGAGTTCCACAGCGCGGGCAGTACGGAACAATCTTAAAGCCCTTGTACAGAAGCTTCTTGTCCCAGATCTGCTTTAACGCCCACCACTCGGACTCGATGAAATTGTTGTCATAGGTAATATATGGGTTCTCCATATCCGCCCAGAAACCGACGATGTCGGAGAAATCCTCCCACATGCCCTTGTACTCCCACACGGATTCCTTACATTTTTTGATGAACGGCTCGATTCCGTACTCCTCAATCTGTTCCTTGCCGTTTAAGCCGAGCATCTTCTCCACACCAAGCTCTACCGGCAGTCCGTGCGTATCCCAACCGGCTTTACGCGGCACATATTTTCCCTTCATCGCCTGAAATCTCGGGATCATATCCTTGATCGTACGCGTCTCCACATGACCGATATGCGGCTTGCCGTTGGCCGTCGGCGGTCCGTCATAGAACGTGTAAGTCTCGCCCTGCTTGCGCTGCTCCATACTTTTCTTGAAGATGTCATTGTCTTTCCAGAACTCTCTTACCTGCTTTTCTCTGTCCACAAAATTCAGGTTCGTGTCTACTTTGTTATACATTTTTTCCTCCAAAATAAAACATTTAAGGCTCCCGTCCTGTAAATAGGACGAGAGCCTTTATCGTTATACCACCTAATTACATTGTACACAGACTTCTCCCAGCGCAGAAATCCTGGAATGTCTTCCTGCTGCCTGAAAAATCTCCAGTGGAGAAAATCCGAATACCCGTTCCCTTTAACGCAGGAAAAGCGTCAGCGCCTACCGTGCTGCCTTCCTGTCTGACACAGGCTCTGCTGTGCCACATCTGCGGCTGCATTTCGGGCTGCGGCTTGGAAGGGATCTTCGTCTGCGGCTTACTCGCACCGGCTCTCACCGCCCCGGCTCGCTTTGCCTTTCATCCACAGCTTACTGTCTTCGTCACTGCCTTTGTCAACTATGTGTAAGTATAAGCCTTGCAAGCCCGCATTGTCAAGGTCTGAAATGCCGTTTCCCTGCCCTCCGGTTCTGCTCCACTTGCGGTCTTCCGCTTCTGCTTCACTTGCGTTCTTCCGGCTCTGCTTCACTTGCGTTCTTCCGGCTCTGCTCCAATTGCTGCCCTCCGGCTCTGCAGACTCTGCGTCTGTGCTATCTCCGCTTTGCAATCGTCGAAAAAAAACGCTCCTTGATCTGGTCGATCAAAATGACCGCCTTACCGTCCGAACCGGTAAACGGTACAAAGCCACCTGCCATCGCAGCATGCCCGCCGCCGTTTCCGATCCCCTGCAGCGCCTCCGCCGTGATCTTGCCGGCGTCGAGAGAAGATTTTTCACTCCGGACGGACAGTTTGATGCCATCCCCTCTCCTTGAGTACACCACGGAAAAAGAAACCTCCACCAGCGCCAGCATAAAGTCAGAGACACTCGCGATCAATGCCTCCGGGCAGTCCTCCCCCGTATCGGCAAAGCTGATATTATCGTACACCTCAATGCTGGAAATCGCCTTGGAATACGCCACCAGATCCTCAAAACACAGGTTGCTGTTCTCCAGTGTGTGGATCTCCTCATAATCACAGTCATCGTACATCCGATAGAGCATCTCGATATCGAGCTTTGACACGCCGCGTGAAAGATTGTGCGTGTCAATGCGGATGCCGTATGTCAGTGCTGTTGCGATCTTTTTATCCATCGCAATGTCATTTTCCATAAAATACTGCGCGATCATCGTTGCGCACGCCCCGACCTCGGGGCGGATGTCCTGAAACCGGTACTGACACTTATCATTGTAAGGATGATGGTCGATGCAGATGATCTCATCTCCCGTAATATTGATGATGTTGGAATTGCCCTTCTGGGAATCCACCAGTATCACTTCGTCCTCATCCGTCAGCACTTCGGTCAGATCCTCCACATTCAACAGTTCAATGTCAAGAATCTCACACAGACGGCCGGTACCGTACCGGTCGATCTTGCCCTTATAGCAGATGCTCGCCTCGATACCCCTGGTTGCAAGCAGCCGCTTCAGACCATATGCACTTGCAATCGCATCCGGATCCGGGAAATTATGTGTCTGTATATAGACATGCTGTCTGTTGATCTGCTGTAGTAATTCTTCAAACTTTGTCATGCTTTCTCTCTCCTGCATGCGGCTGCCGGCTCACATGGTTCCGGCGCTCTGTTCTCTGGCTGCCCGGTGCTGCCGGCTCACATGGTCCAAGCGCTCTGCGTTTTGCTCGCCGATGAAATATCAAAGGTTTTTAGGTCTGCAAAGGTTTTCAGTTCCGGGACCGGCTCCGCAATCTCTCCGAATCCATATGCGGCGTGGATAAACCCGACTCCTGCCGCCCGGCTCGCATCATAATCTCCTTGAATGTCTCCGACATAGACCGCCTCATCCAGCCGGTTCCGCTCTACGACCAGCCGGATATTTTCTCCCTTCTGCCGCAGATTATTGCCATAACACTCTATGTCCTCCACCAGTTCCCACAAATCGTAGTGGTCAAGGAATGCCTCGATATATCCTTTCTGGCAGTTGCTGACAATCGAGAGATGATAACCGTCCCGCTTCAGCGCCGCGAGCGTCTGCGGCACCTGATCGTAGAGTATGCCCCCATGCTCCCGCAGATAATCATTTTCCACCTGACAGCATTCCTTTAGGAGCAGTCTCCGTTTTTCTTCGGGGAATTCCGCAAAGAGGATATCGGCGATTACGTCCATCGTTTTTCCCATTACCCCCTGAATGTCCTGCGTTGTCAGTTCTTTCTCCCTGACCCCGTACTGCCGGATTGCCACATTCCAGGACTTCGCCACATTCTCTGCGGAATCCCACAGGGTTCCGTCCATGTCAAATATGATTCCACGTTTCATGACATCATCTCCCGTTCTATCTCTTTTGCCTAGGCTTCCTCGGAAAGTCCATACAGTCTCGTGTATTTTTTCTTCATGTAGCGCACGAGCGGCTGCGCGGACACTTCTTTTCCACACACTGCCGCGATCACCTCTTTCGGTGTCCGCGTGCTTCCATACCAGTGAATCTTCTCATTGAGCCATTTTGTGATCTCACCGATTCTGCCGTCTGCCAGGATCTCATCCACAGAACCGAGTTCTTCCTCTAGCTTCTCCAGATACATGCCGTCATAGATGCTGCCCAGCAGATAGGACGGGAAATACCCAAACGAGCCGTCCGACCAATGTACATCCTGCAAGATGCCTTCGGCGTCATTTTCCGGAGTGATATGCAAGTATTCCTGCATTTTCTGATTCCAGAGCTCCGGAAGTTTTTCCACCGGCACATGATCGTAGAAAATCGCTTTTTCCATCTCATAACGCAATATAATATGGAAGCAATACGTTACCTCATCCGCCTCGGTGCGCACCATACTGTTCTCCACGCGGTTGATTTCACGCTCAAACGCTTCGAGTGTCACATTCTTAAACTGTGGAAGCAATTCTCCCAGTTTTTCATAGATCGGCTTCCAGAAATTGATATTTCTTCCGAGAATATTCTCATAAAAGCGCGACTGGCTCTCATGCACCCCCATATAGCAGCAGCTGCCCGCCACCGTATTGTCGTATTCCGGGTTGACATTCTGTTCAAAAATCGCATGTCCGCCCTCATGAATCGCAGAAAACATGGCGCTGAGCGGCTCCGTCTCATAGTAGTGGTTCGTCACACGCACATCCTTTGAAGAAAAATTCGTCGTAAACGGATGCTCCGTCTCCCCGACCGCTCCCGCATCCCTGCGGAATCCGATGTAATCAAGCAGCAGCCACTGTACCCTGCGCTGTGCGTCCGGATCAGCATAGGCATGAAATGTCGGATTTTCCGGCATTTTCTTTGCAGTAATCTGCTCTACTAACGGTATCAGTTCCGTCTTCACTTCCTCAAACAGCCGGTCGATCGTTGCCTGATCCATGCCCTCCTCACACTGTTCCAGAAGTGCGTCATACACATCCTTTCCCGGATCTGTATAGCCGATTACCTGCTTCGTCATCTCAATCATATTCCGGAGGTGCGGTGCATAAATGGAAAAGTCCGATGCATTTTTTGCTTCTTCCCATGCATTTCCGGATTCCGCCGCTGCCCGCACAAACGCCTCATATAAATCCGCCGGTATTCTTTTATTGCGGTCGTAATCGCGCTTCATGCGTTTTACAATGAATCTCCATGTGTCATCTAACGCATCATATTCCGCAGGCTGCGCCAGTTTCTCCAGAAATTCTCCCAGTTTCTCCGATGTCCCCATCTCAAAGCTCTTCGTGGAAAAATAGGTCAGCGCATCCACATGCGCCGCCTGCCCAAGCTTCGGCACTGTCGTCTGCATATCCCACTGTAATAATCCTGTCACATGATCATACTGGTTCATTTCTTTTAAATATTCTTTAAATTCTTCTAATAATCTACTCATCTTATCTCCTGATTTTTTCTTTATTCCGCCGGCATACCGTCAATGATTTATCGCGGATTCCTTCTCCTGACCGTTGCTTTCCCATACACCTTCAGCCGCTCTTTGACGCATACTTTCCATGTCTGCGGGTCTTACCCTGCGAACCTGCCAGCACTCGTTTTGTCACGCTGATTTTGAGTTCCGGCAAAAGTCCATAAACAGCTGCTTTCTGCACATCCATATCTCGACGATGCTCTTCTGCACATCCGATATTCCGTGGAACTTCCGGGAGGCATCCGCTAGGATTCATTTTCCCTTGTTTCTGCACTGCTTTCTGTGCATCCAATGTTCCGTGGAACTTCCGGGAGGCATCTGTCAGCATTCATTTTATCATATCTTACATAGACTGTCACGAATTATGTCGGGTGACGAAAAGCCAGGGGAGATGAGACTGGCGGGGATGGAAATCTGATAGAATCCTGAGCCTCACAGGTCTGGGAGTATATTTTTTTCTCTCCAGACCCGTTTTTCTTCCTTAAGCGGGTCTGGGCGCGTATTTTTCTTTCCCTAGACCCGTTTTCCGGACTTGACTGTTCAAAATGATTGACATAATTTCAATCCCCGGGTCTAATTGCTTGTTTTCACATTCCCTAGACCTGGTTTTCTTCCTTGGGCGGGTCTGGAAGCGTATTTTTCTCTCCCCAGACCCTGTTTCCGGGCTTGACTATCCAAAATGGTTGACATAATTTCCATTTCCCGGGTCTAGCTGCTTATTTTCACATCTACAGACCCGGTGTCGCACAAAAACATTTCAAATAAGTTAACATAATTCCAACTCATGGGTCTGAGCGCACCTTTTCTCCACTCCAGACCCGCAAAACATCTTTAGCACTGTTTCTAAAGCATATCCCACAAAAATATAGCTTTCTTCTAATATTATAGCTTCCTTCTAACCCGCAAAAATGATACGATAAGAGCGCAACCCATTGATTTTTCTGACATTTAGCACAGGTCTGCCGCACTACCGCACCGGCAGCCAGAAAGGCGGTTCCATTGAAACATTTTCTCCGATTGACCGACTATACCAAAGCTGACATTTACGAAATCTTCCATATCACCGATGAGATCCTGGAGGGGCACTATCAGAATCTGCTGCAGGGCAAAAGCGTCGTTTTATTTTTCCCGGAATCCAGCATCCGCACAAGGGTCACGTTTGAGAAGGGCATCGCGCTTTTGGGCGGTCAGCCGATTTTGTTTCCAAGTTCCGCTCTCGACAAAAAGGAAGATTTGCAAGACGTCATCGGCTACCTCAACAACTGGGCCAATCTGCTTGTCGTCCGCCACCGGGATATGGCCGCTTTGGAAAAAATCGCTGCATCTGCATCCGTACCTGTCATCAATGCGCTGACCGACGCAAATCATCCCTGCGAAATGGCTGCAGATCTGTATGCGCTCTCAAAAATACGGAATGATTTTACCATGGACCACTTTCTGTTCTGCGGTGTCACAGGAAATATCGGGCTGGCTTGGAAGGAAGCCTCCGAAGTGATGGGCTTTTCGCTGGAGCAGTGCTGTATTCCGGGATATGAGATGGATGGCGTGCCCTCACATCACTGCATCCGCGACGCCATCCGTGGAAAAGACATCATCTGCACCGACTCACTGCCGGCCGACCTTCTTTCCGCCTCCCGCGGCTGCACCGTCGATCTTGCTGCCATGAAGCTGGCAAACGAGGGTGCCATCTTAAATCCCTGCCCGCCTTTTTACCGCGGCGAGGAAGTCTCAAACGACGTCATCGACTCCGACTATTTCGTCGGATATGAATTTAAAAAACATCTGCTCACCGTCCAGCAGGCAATCATGGTGTACTGCTTAACACACTAAACTTTTCATATAACGCATTAAGCTTTTCATTTTTTGACATAACACAATATTTTCTGCAAGAAAAAATCCTGTTTTGCAGGATTCTCCGCCTGCGGCGGGTTGCTCTAGCGATATAATTCCACTCCGACGCAGTGCGATCCTGCCCGGAGGGCTTTTTCATTCATAGGACGTAATTTCCTATGAATAAAAAAACTCCCGTTCGTGTGATACCTCTCTTTTCCACAGCACTCTGTAGAAAATACCGGCATCCCACGAACGGAAGCTTCCTGTTTCTTTTTATTCTACTTTACCTCATCGATCGCGCGTCCGATGTCATGGCGCATGTACTTATTTGCAAAATCAACCCACTCTGTCGCCTCGTATGCTTTTGCGCGCGCCTCCTTCAAATCCTTTCCAGTCGCCGTAATGCCGAGCACACGCCCGCCGTTCGTGACGATCGTGCCGTTCTCATCGAACTTCGTTCCCGCATGGAAGCAGAAATAATCGTCCTTTCCGTCGAACTTTTCAAGTCCTGTGATCGGAAATCCCTTCTCATAGGACACCGGATAACCGTCGGATGCAAGCACCACACATACCGCCGCATTGTCTTCAAACTGAAGGTCGATCATATCCAGCTTTCCATCGACGCATGCCTCCATCACATCAATGATGTCATTCTTCATGCGTGGGAGCACCACCTGTGCCTCCGGATCACCAAAACGCGCATTGTACTCAAGCACCTTCGGTCCGTCCTCCGTCAGCATCAGACCGAAGAAAATAACGCCGGTAAACGGTCTTCCCTCCGCCGCCATCGCATCCACAGTCGCCTGATAGATGTGCTTTTGGCAGAACTCGTCCACTTCCTTTGTGTAGAACGGGCTCGGGGAAAAATTGCCCATGCCGCCGGTGTTGAGTCCCTGATCGCCGTCCTTTGCGCGCTTGTGATCCTGCGCTGAGGACATGATCTTGATCGTCTTGCCGTCCACATAGGAAAGCACCGATACCTCGCGTCCGGTCATGAACTCCTCCACAACCATCGTATTTCCCGCGGAGCCGAACTTCTTGTCCTCCATGATCTCCTTGACACCCGCCTTTGCCTCCTCGAGCGTATTGCAGATCAAAACACCCTTTCCGAGCGCCAGTCCGTCCGCCTTCAATACGATCGGCATCTTCGCCGTCTCCAGATAAGCAAGCGCATCCTCTGCAGATGTGAAATTCTCATAGGCAGCCGTCGGAATGTGATATTTTTTCATCAGATCCTTGGAAAATGCCTTCGAGCCCTCAAGGATCGCCGCATTCTTCCGCGGTCCGAACACCTTTAAGCCCTCCGCCTCAAACACATCCACAATTCCGCCAACGAGCGGATCATCCATGCCGACAATTGTAAAATCAACTGCATGCTCCTTCGCGAACGCCACCAGTTTGTCGAACTCCATCGCTCCGATCGCAACACACTCTGCAAGCGATGCAATTCCCGCGTTTCCCGGCGCACAGTAGATCTTATCCACGCGCGGGCTCTTTGCCACACTCGTCACGATCGCATGCTCACGTCCGCCGCTTCCAACTACCAATACCTTCATATCCGCTTCCTCCTGCACTCTGTCACTCATACGCTTATTTCTCAACTGTCACATGTCCGTTTGCAACAGACACTCTGCCGTTTGCAATCAGATCGATCGCCTGCGGAAGAATGATCCACTCTGCCTGCTCCATCACACGGCGCTGTAAAATCTCCGGGGTATCTCCCTCTTCGACCGCCACCGGCTTCTGCAAAATGATCGGTCCTGTATCCGTTCCCTCATCCACAAAATGAACCGTTGCACCCGTAACTTTCACGCCGCGCGCAAGCGCTCCCTCATGTACTTTCAAGCCGTAAAAGCCTTTGCCGCAGAAAGACGGGATCAGTGACGGATGAATATTGATGATCCGGTTGCGGTACTGCGCGATCATCTGCTCCGGAATTACAACGAGAAATCCTGCCAACACCACCAGATCCACCTGATAGCTGTCAAGCTTCGCCAGAAACGCTTCATTGAATGCCTCACGGCTCTCATAATCCTTCGGTGAAATGCAAAGCGCCTCAATGCCGTGCCCTTTCGCACGCTCCAACGCATACGCCCCTGGATTGTTGCTGATCACAACGTCTACCCGGGCGTTCGTGATTCTGCCCTCATCGATGGCGTCTAAGATTGCCTGCAGATTCGTGCCGCCTCCGGACACCAGTACCGCTACTTTTAGCATAAGGTTACTCCTTTTTCACCATCCTTGATCTCGCCGACAATATACGGTGTGTCTCCTGCTGCCTTCATTGCCGCGATCGTCTTGTCCACGTCCGCCGGATCCACTGCCACGATCATGCCGATACCCATATTGTAGGTGTTGTACATCATCTGCTCCTCAACTTTGCCCTCGCGTGCCATCATCTGAAAGATCGCCGGAACTTCGTAGCTGTCCTTCCGGATAACCGCATGCTTTCCCTCCGGAAGCATACGCGGGATATTCTCATAGAAACCACCGCCTGTGATATGGCTGCATGCTTTTACGCGGACGCCCGCTTCCTTCACCTCACGGAGTGCCTTCACGTAAATTCTGGTCGGAGCTAAAAGCGCCTCGCCAAGTGTTTTGCCAAGCTCCTCATGATAGGTATTTAACGTATCCGCATCCATGGAGAAAATCTTTCTCACCAGAGAGAATCCGTTGGAATGAACGCCGGAGCTTGCCATACCGATCAAAACGTCACCCGCCGCAAGATCAGCTCCCGTAATAATGTCCTTTTCATCCACGATACCAACGGAAAAACCGGCCAGATCGTACTCATCCTCCGGCATCAGCCCCGGATGTTCTGCCGTCTCACCGCCGATCAACGCACAGCCTGCCTGCTTGCAACCCTCCGCCACACCGGACACGATCGTCGCAATCTTCTCCGGATAGTTCTTGCCACAGGCAATATAGTCAAGGAAAAACAGCGGCTCGCCGCCGGCACATGCAATATCGTTCACACACATGGCAACACAGTCAATACCGATCGTGTCATGCTTGTCCAGTAAAAATGCCAGTTTTACCTTCGTTCCGCAGCCGTCTGTGCCGGATACTAACGTAGGCTTCTCCATATTCTTAAAGCTCTCCATGGAGAACGCACCGGAAAATCCGCCAAGTCCGCCAAGCACCTCCGGGCGCATGGTTCCCTTTACATACTTTTTCATGAGTTCTACAGACTTGTATCCTGCCTCGATATCCACACCGGAATTCTTGTAATCCATCCTATTTTCCTCCTATATGCTTGTCTGTTGTCTATCCAACGCAACACGGGCGACTTTTTGCAAAATCATCCGTTCCTGTTCCTAGTAATTCTGATATCCCACTTCCTGCAGTCTGGCATCCTTCGCCTGCACCTGCTCTTTTAATTCTTTGGAATATTCTTTTAATTTTTGCAAAATTGCATCATCTGATGTTGCCAGAATCTTTGCTGCAAGTAATCCTGCATTTGCACCGCCGTTGATCGCCACTGTGGCAACCGGAATGCCGGACGGCATCTGTACGATGGAGTACAGGGAGTCGCGTCCGCCGAGGGACGTGGTGTGCATCGGGATACCGATGACCGGCATCGGGAAGATCGCCGCGCACATTCCCGGAAGATGCGCCGCCATGCCCGCGCCTGCGATAATGACCTTAAAGCCCTTCGCCTCTGCGCTCTTTGCATACTCGAAAAATACATCCGGCTCACGGTGTGCCGAGATAATCGTCATCTCATAGTCAATTCCAAGCTTCTCTAAAATGTCGGCAGCCTTTGCCATTACCGGCATATCGGAATCACTGCCCATCACAATACCTACTTTTGCCATATTGCTCCTCATTTCTGCGCACATTCTGCCATACCGGGTTCGTGCCGGGTGCGCCGGGGCACGAATCCTGCGCGCGGAACCGAATCCTTCCCATGCGCCAGTTTCTCAATCTGCTCTTAGTATAGCGTCCGCGCATTTAGAAGTCCAATTAACACTTTTTATGTGATTTATAAATACAGCTAATATAAGTATCTATCCCGCCCGGCTCACCTTCCTACCGGTCCAGCGGTCCGTTCAACGCCTCCGTTCCGGCAAGCACAAAACGTCCGTCCGCGATGATATCCTCTGTCGTACCGTCCTTCCGGATCACAGTGATCTTATCCAGCTCGTCGTACGGAATCGTAATATCGGTGTGGCAGTTTAAATATGCCTTTTCCGGATTCTCATGGCGCTGCGCCGATACCGTATTCTCCCGCGCTACAATCGCTTTTCCATCCGGATTGTAAGAGAGGTTGTCCTCCTCATGGCTGTAGCAGGTGTCCCCCACCGCAAAGTGCGGGCCGGTCTTCTCCGCAATCAGAATCGGCAGTTTGTCCGCAATGTCATAGTCGCGCGCCATCCGGTATGCCGTCGTGTTCGTGCCGATTGCAAATTCTCCCATCGGCAGCGTCTCATGGTGCATCAGCACATTGTCGCGGATATAGTTTTTGTTCTCCGCCTCATCCTCGAAATTGGTGCAGGTGTATTTTTCCACCATGCCGTCCTTAAAATCGATCTCCAGATTCTTGTAATTCAGACCGTTCAGATATACCTGTCCGACATGCAGCTTTCCGTTCGTTCCCTCAAGCACCGGCGATGTAAACACCTCGCCCACCGGAATATTCACGTCCGCCACACAGTTCTCAAATGCGGTCTCCCCTTCGGGATTCCGAAGCTTCCAGATGTTGACATACAAGTCGGTCTTATTGGCTCCTTTCCCTGTGATGTGCACACGATCCGCCTGATCGAGCACGTCGATCATCTTCTGCTGCATGTTGCGGTAGAGCATGTAATCCAGCGTATTGATCTTCACCGTCTCCGCGAAAATCTCCTCAAAGCGGGCGCCGATCGACGGAAGCGGGTAGGCAATGATCGTAAAACTGCGCTCCTCCCCCTTGATGTACTGGTTCGTGATCTGTCCGCGCTGGCTCATCTCATACACACAGAGCTGCTGCTGTTTTTCACCGTAACGGAATGCCTCTTTTTTTGTCTCCGGAGAAAAAGGTTCTTCTCCGAACACCTCAATCACCGCCGGCCCCGCCATGCCGTTCGCATGTACTTTTTCTTCCTCAAATGCGTTTTTCCACGTCTCGAGTCCGCGCTCCACGTACGCCTTGTCAAGATAGTACGCGCGATCCTCCCTGTGATCGTAGTCATACTGCTTGTTGGCTGCCGTTCCCGACGCTAACATGGTCACTTCGAGTCCCATTTTTTCAAAATTGCACACTGCTGCACGCACCATACGCTCGAAGCCAATCGGATACCGTACCTGCGCCGCCGTCTTTTTGGACAGATCCTTGCCCGTCGTCTCAAAACCGATCTGGTAGCCTTCCGTGTATGTGTCCGCCATCGCCTGGATATCCGCCTCCGGCAGTGTATTTAAATAAGCGGCAATCTGTCTCTCATTCTCTCCGATATAAGCGCCGTAGCGGTAAAGGTAACGCAGATCCGACAGATCCGCCTGCATCACGATCTCCTTTTCAAAATCCTCCGCAGGATTCACAAGACGCCGCACCGACCGCTCGTCAAAAATCTCCCGATAATCATGAAAATACCAGTACACAATCTGCTGCACTTCTTTTTCCTGCGGCAGGGCATCTGCTGCTGCGCCTTCAAAGCAGTTGTAGACCTCCACAAACAGCTCCATCGCGATCGTAAGCTGCACCAGATTTCCACGGAAAACCTCCCCGCATGCCGTCCGAAGATGTGCCGCAAGAAGCGAGAGCGCTCCGCCGAACGTCTCTCCCAGACGTGCAGCGGCGTAGGCCGGATTCGCATAGCTGTGTCCGTAGGCTTCCGGCAGGATCTCCCCGTAGAGCGCCTCATTGTCCGCCTCACATTCCTCCATGCTCCGCGCCGCAAGACTGCCGCTTTTTCCTTTTTCATACAGTGCACGAAGGCTCTGTAAATATGCGGCATTTGTCCGGAAATACTCCGCAAACGGCTCCGGCGCCTGCGCCGCCTCTGCAATCTCTGCAATCCGTTCCGCTACCAGTTCATAGCGCTCCGCCGCCAGTTCATTTGTCTCCTTATAACATTCCTGATATCCCAAATCAATTCCTCCTCACAAACAATAAATCCCGCGCCATTGCGGGATTTGTATTACCTTATGAAAACGTCAGCCATGCCTGAACACAAATCCATCCGGATTACGGCTGGAGACGTCCTTTTTTTACATTTTCCTCAATGAGCGACTTTGCATACGCCCACAGTTTCTCGGATCCCTCATGTGTTCTGCTGTTGCGCGCAAGCACCTGAGACTCCCTGACGCCGTGCTCCACCCAGGATTTGCCGTCCGAAGCATTGTTCAGAAGAAGCGGCTGTACCTTGTCCAGCATATTGGCGAACTTCGCCTCCGCCGTCTCCATCGCCTCAAACTCATCCCACAGACCGCGATATTCCATGCGCTGTGCATCCGGAAGCAGCCCGAAAATACGGTCCGCCGCCTTCAACTCGCGCTCTCGCTTGGTCTTATTGCCCTCGGTATCGTATGCGTAGGTATCCCCGGCGTCGATCTCAATCACATCGTGAAGCAGCACCATCTTCATCGTCTTTAACACATCGATCTTCTCGTTCGCATAATCCGCAAACACAAACGCCATCAGCGCCAGATGCCAGGAATGTTCCGCATCATTTTCCTTGCGGCTTCCATCCGACAGATAGGTCTGTCTTGTTATCTTTTTTATCTTATCCAACTCCATGATAAAAGCCATCTGTTTCTCAAAATCCGTCATATTCTTCTCCTATGCCAAAAAGCCGATCACATACAGCGCCACCCAGATTCCGGTAATCAGAAGCGAGCAGAGCGTCGAAAGATACGGGAACAGCTTAAACGAATTCTCCTCCCCAAGGCTCTTCACCGCCAGAACGAGCGCACAGATGCCGATCAGCATCGATGTCACTCCCGCACTTCCCAGATACATGCTCCCGTTCCCGCGGCTGTCAAAAGAACTGACCACCGCCGCCACCAGTATCCCGATGGAAATAATCGACAAAAAAAGTGCTGCCACACCCCTCTTTGAGTGTGTCTTCTCTGTAAATCTGTATCCGTTTCTATGTCGTCTCGCCACTTTCTTTTCCTCTCTGATTTCTCTGATGATAATAACGCACAAACAGGCGATATAGGCCGTAACCCGCCATACCGCCCAGCGTATTTAACAGGAGATCGTCCACATCAAAGCTTCCGACTCGAAAGACAAGCTGCAGCAGTTCTACCAGAAGACTCAGTTCAAAACTGTAAAATGCCGTCCGCCAGAATTTTTTACACCTGCCTGAAAAAACGGGCAGAAAAAATCCAAACGGCAGAAACGCCGCCACATTTCCCAAAATATTGAGCAGTACGGCTTTCATGCCGAGGACTCTCCAGTATTTTACAAAACGCGCGATCTCCTTTAACGGAACCAGATTGTAATGATATGCCCGCTCGCTGTAGGTGCGCCCCATCTTCTCCGAAAAGAACAGAAAATAAAACAGCACCACAAAATAAATCAGAAATAAAATTCCTGCTGCAAGACGATGTTTTCTTCTAGTTGCAGCCATACTGCTTATAGTAGTCGTCAATGGCAGCCTTGATGGTATCGTCAATCACAACACGTCCCTGGCATGTGCGGTTGTACAGATGCTCTACCACCTCTTCCATGGTAACGATCGCATTCGTCTCAAATCCATACTTTTCGCGGATCTCCTCCAATGCGCTCTTCTCGCCGCCAAGCCCCTTTTCCATGCGGTTTAAGGATACCATCAGCCCCACGATCGTGACATCTGCCGCTCCTCTCACCTTCGGAACCGTCTCCTCCATGGATTTGCCTGAAGTCGTGACGTCCTCAATCATGACCACACGGTCACCGTCTTTTAACTTACTGCCGAGGAAGCTTCCCTTATCTGCCCCGTGATCCTTCTCCTCCTTGCGGTCAGAGCAGTAGCGCACCTCCTTGCCATACAGATTGTGAAACGCCACCGCAGTCACAACGCTGATCGGAATTCCCTTGTATGCCGGTCCAAACAGCACATCAAAATCATCCCCATAGGTCTCATGAATCGCTCTGGCATAATACTCGCCCAGACGCATCAGCTGGGATCCGGTCACATAAGCCCCCGCATTCATAAAAAACGGGGATTTCCTGCCGCTTTTTAAGGTAAACTCCCCGAACTTGAGCACATCGCTCTCCACCATAAATTCAATAAACTCCTGCTTGTACTGCTCCATTCTATCTATATCCTCCTGTTATCCTAAGCCGTCTTTTGTTTTCGTTCTATTCTACTCTACCATAAAAAAAGGAGAACCGCAATGCGTCCCGGTAGCTTTCGGCCTTCCTGTTGGCGTAAAAATATTAGCAGACTCCATCATAATGTGTCCACATTCTAATTATTTTCACGGTTCCATCATACCTCATCCCTTTCCATTCCACTGGCTCACTATACACCTGATAAACCAGCCTGTGCTGAATATTGATTCTTCGCGAATAAACTCCCTGCAAATTTCCAACCAGCGCTTCATAGGGTGGTGGATTTTGAAAAGGGGTTTCCCGGATGACCTCTATCAGCTTTTTCGCCTTATCATCAAGTCTGGCACTCTTCAAATTCTTAATATCTTTTACTGCCTGCTTATCATATACAATTCTGTACATAGATCTACCATTCTACATCTTCCTCTGGCACACAATCTTCTAACCGCGTATCCATCCCGCTTCTTATGGATTCAACCATACCTGGAATTGCGTTCAAATATATCGTTTCCTGAATTGCATTCCAATCATTCTCGGAAACAAGAACCGCATTTCCTTTTTTGCTTACAATTAAAGCCGGTTCGCTGTAGCGATTAACGTCTTCTACCAGACTGTAGAGTTCCTTTCTTGCATTTGTTATATTGATTGCCGACATAATAAATCTCCCTTTTGCTTGTAGTGTAATTTCTATATTTTTTTGTTATTTTGTCATTTGAAAATCTCTTGTTCCATTCTCGTACATTCTTGTTCTTCATTTTAGTTACATCAAATCCGATGTAGTTGCCTTATGTTCTTTTATGCTTATGAATGTCGAGATTTTTATGTCATAGTTATTATAGCGTACGTCATTGCGTACGTCAAGTTGCTATTTTATTCTATGCACAAGTCACACAAATTTTTCCCATAAGCAAATAAAATATCCAGAATCCCAAAGTCAGACTTGTCTTTTCCAACTCCGGTTTCTGGATATCTTCTGTTCCTCCGATATACGCTTATAACTTCTCCGCTTCTCTTCCGTATACTTCAATCTGCGTCAGCGCAGGGAACGGCGACGGGTCGTCCGCTTTTTTCAGCTTTTCCAAGGTCAGTTCTGTGATAACCCGCTCCTCGAATACGATCTCGTGCGGCTTTTCGCTTTTTTCCAGCTCTGCCACGGCCTCGCTTCCATCCGAGAACCGGATCGTCACCTGCTTCCACCAGTTATCGTGCGGGAAATCCGCCCTTGTGTACAGACGGATACGGCTGACCGCCACCTTTCTGCCGAATTCCAGCTTCATATTCGCATCCTCGCGCCGGTTGATTCCCCACGATTCATACGGCCACTCTCCGTGCGCATCATTCACCGTGACGCCGTCGATCGCGTTTCTGGCGGCGAACACCGCCTCCCCGCGCGTCTCCACATTCGCCGATGCATGCGGATAACAGTTGGTCTCCCCATGCTGGTCCATCACATTTTTTGCAAGATTCCTGCAGGAGCCGAAGCATGTCATATCCGCAAGCTTTGCGGTGATTAAATGCCGGTTCCCGGAAAATGTCTTGGGCGAGTAGGAAATCTTTCTCTCCCCGAACGGAATCCTGTAGTGGACGTCCCCGGTCACATAGACGGTTGCCGCCCCGAGCGCATCATCCGCCATCAGTTCGTAGAAGGCATTTTTCGGGGAGATCTCAAAGATGATCTCATCTCCCTCCTCGTATTCTTTCGTGTAGACCAGTGCCGCCTCATCCTCTCCTCTGGCAACACTTAAGGTCATGCCATCCTTATTCTGTATCTTAATCGTTATCACTGCCATCTTTCCTCTCATCTCTCCATTCATACTGTGAAAAAACAAACGTCAGGATCTTCGCGTGTACATATGCGATTCCGCCGGCCGACACGAAAAGCAGCGGCCAGAACACAAACAGCGCTGCCGTGATAAACAGTGCCGCGGATGTCAGCATCAGAAGCGTCCAGCCGAAGTTCTTAAACGACATCACAAACGCAAGCGCAAGCGTCTTCTTTAAATCCGCGTCTGTCCATGCCAGCAGTGGGAACACATACAGGGCAACGAAGACAAAAATCACCGACAGCACCAGAAAAATCCAGAAAAACACCGTTCCGACGCCGCCTGCGAGGTGATAATAAAAATATAAATCCGCTCCGAAAAAGATTCCGAGCGCCAGCATTCCGATCCAGGCGATCGTCGCAGATTTAAAATTCTCCTTAAACGCCCGCACAAAATCTTCCCGGATGTAGCCCTCCTTGTTGGACGCTAACGTCATGGAGCAATAGCACAGTGCACACGTCGCCGCCCCGATTGTTACGACCGGCAGTGAAAAAAGCAGCCACAGACATGTCAGAAAAAACATATCCGTCACCTTTCCCATAAAACGCCAGACCGGATTGTCCATATCAAACATTTTTCCCATCGTCTTTCCTCCCTGTCTCTTCCTGCGAAATCATCGCTTTGTATTCCTCTGCCGAAAACGCGGCTGCCACCCCGGTGTTCTCCTCAAAGATCCACCGGAGCATCCCGACCGCCTGCTCCTTCCTCTCTGATCCGCTCACAATCCCGATCACCGGGTCTAAGAGCGTAATCCCGTACTGCTTCACAAACGCGGTATCTGTCAGTGTGATGCCGCATGCCACACCGTTTTTTTCATAGATGCGCGCCCCCAGCGCTTCACATGCCCCAGCGCCCAGCAGTTCCCCAAGATCAGCAAACGCATTCAGGTTACAGTAATAGTCAAACACATCTTTTTCCAGAATCATGAAGTCGAGCTCGTGCGCATACACGTACGTCGTGATCGTTGCGAGGGAATCCTGCGTATTGGCATCGGCGATCGGCGTCTGCCCCAGCGCGGCTGCATCCATGGTAAGCGCTGTGTCCACGACGACCTCCTCCCCGTTAGGATCGCCCCCGATCCCGGCGAGGATCGCCTCCTCCATCTGGGTTGTCACCGCATCGTCCTGCACATTGTTGACCACTTCTCCCATGAGAATCTGTGTCTTTTCTTTTTTCCCCATGGTGTCCGCAACATAGAGGACCGCTGCCGCGAGAACCACTGCAAAAATTACGACACCTTTATAATAAGTCCACCAATGCTCCAGTTTCTTTCGCACCGCGCATCCTCCTTTTTGCTTCTCTCCTACCAGTTCAGAACGTCGCCCACCAGCACATCCTCGGCCTTGTCAAAGACAATCACATTTCCGTAGCCCATACAGCCGTCTGCCTCCACGAGGTCGGTCGGCGAATTGACCTCCTGATGGCAGAGGATCACCACATATTCCTTTTCGCCTGTGGTGATCTTTAATGCCTCCGCCATCGTCTCCGGATAGTCTGTCTGCTTTAATGCCGAGCGCACCGGAAGCTTCTCAATCGAAAGCGGGCGTCCCGGATGTGCATCGATGACCGTGATAAGGCTGGTAAAACCGTCCCCCGGCTTTGTCACCTTACACACCGTATTTTCCTCTTCCACATTGTAATGTCTTGCAATGTGGCCGCGCTTAAGCTCTGCTTTCACCTGCGCCGACACAAAATAAAAATCCGCTTCTGCCATTTTACCACGATAGGCCACGCATGGGAACTTCTTTTCTCCCGGCGCAGTCAACGTCACCGCACCATGATTGTTAAAATGAAAATACTGCTGGTAGGTGTGACAGTCCCCGGTGTACATCTCATCCACCAGAATATACAGGTCAGGCTTTATGTAAACCACCTTCCGGTTCACATAGACGCCGCCCGGAAGATCCATGTAGCCGAGCTGCCCCGCCTGTGCAAATTCCGCCAGCTCCATGCACCGGAAATTCTCTTTGACCGGCTGGGAAAGCTTCGAGCACTCCCAGGAATCCTTGCAGACGGTAAACGGCAGATCATCCACCGTGATCGTATTGTGTCCTGACGGATCCTTGTACGAAAAACGCTTTGGTCCTGAAACGTAGGTATATCTACCACCGTCCATCAGCACATCCTCGCCGTTTACAACCAGGTCGATGTGCAGCTTATCGGAATGTCCGTGCCCCGCTCCCATCGTCCCGGAATGCAGATGCAGGAAATTGGCGCGTTCTGACCAGTCCGACCGGAAATAAGTGTTCCCGCTGTGTTCCAGAAACAGCGATGTAAAGTCCGGTTTTCTGCGCTCCATCACCGCATATTCTTCCCCGGCTTTCATGCCGAGATCCCAGATACTTTCATAATCAAGACGGTCGAATCCGCCAAACCGCAGCACCGGATTTAAAAACAGATACGCCGCCACGCTGATGCGGTCCCGCACATCCACGTCGTCGCTGTCCCCCATCATCACGATGTGGTGATCCGGCTTTAACCACGCGACATCCGCCATTGCCATCTTCTCCGTCTGGCGCAGGATCACGTCCGGCAGTGCAATGCCGTTCCGCTTTGCCAGAAGGATCACGTCTAACAGGCAGTGCAGCACCTCGTTGTGATACATCGGCGACTGCTCCCAGTGCACGCCGTCCGGCATGATCTGCATCCGCACCTGCACCTCAAGATTCTTCACGGCAAACGCGATAAACTGCTTTGTCTTCTCGCTCTGCGGGAGACACACGCCGATCTCAAACAGCCCGTGATTCTCAATGACGCCCCAGTTACTCATATAGCGGTAAGCGGAATGACATTCCATGATGTGTTCCGCCTGCAGGATCATGCTGTCATAATATTTCTGTAAAAACGCTTCCGTGAGCGTCGGGCTGTCATGAAACAGCCAGATCGCCTTGCTCCAGTATTCCCCGCGAAAGCCGGTGTCTAGACTTCTCCACGGTCCCGCCGCATACTTCTCGTTCAGCGGGACATGATCGATCCAGTCCTCCGCAATCTCCATAAACGCTCTCGCATATTTCTCATCCCCGGTCATCTGATACGCCTGACCGAGCGTCATGAAAAAGCGGTGTCTGTTGAACTGCCAGACAAATTCCGGATCGTCTGCCGGCATATACGTCCAGTCGATCGCTCCGTCAAACTGTACCGGCTCGTCGGTCTGCTCCAGATCCCACTTGGAGTTGAACAGAAAATATTTCCGGCACACACCGTCCGCCACCGCAAGCGTCTGCGCGACATCTTCTGGAAATTGCTCCCTGCAGTACGCCCCGACCGCTTTTCCATCCTCACAGTAATAGTGTGATGCATCCCTGTCAAAAAATGCTTCTCTTTTCATCCTGCCATACCTTCCTTTTTCCCTTGTTACCAATACGGATTCCAGTCTTTTTTCAGCCGCATGAGCGCTTCCATGTAAAAATAGTCTCCCCAGATGTTGCACTCGTCCACCCCGTAATGATTGCAGGTATTATACGGAGAGTGGTTGGAATAGGTGCTGTGTAACACCAGCCCGTTCGACTCTTTTGGATCTTTCACCGCGTATCCGTCGTACAACGCCTTCATCAACCGTTTTGCCGTTGCACGGTAAGCTTCTGCCTCGTCCGGCTTTAGATATTTTGCCATCTCAAGCATTCCGCATGCTGCGATCGACGCCGAGGAGGAATCTCTCGGCTGATCGTCCCCGTCCGTGAACTCCAGATCCCAGAACGGCACCATATCCTTGGGCAGATGCGCCAGGAAAAAGTCCGTGACATCCCGGAACTTCTGAATGTATTCTTCCCTTTCCGTGTACTTGTAGGCGAGCGCCATCCCGTAGATGCCCCATGCCTGGCCTCTCGCCCACGCCGAACCGTCGCGGTATCCCTGACAGGTGGCTCCGTGATCCGGTGCCCCCGTCTGCATATCGAAGAAAAAGGTGTGCCAGGTGGAATGATCCTCACGGATCACATTGGCGACCGCCGTGTGAATATGCTTCTCCGCAATGTCCCGATACTTCGGATCGCCGGTCTCCTCCGACGCCCAGTAGAGCAGCGGCAGATTTAAAAGACAGTCGATGATCAGCCGGTAGTTTTCCGGTGCATCCATCGCACCCCACGCCTGTATAAAATTGCCCACCGGGTGAAATCTGCGGATGAGCTGATCGGCTGCCAGTATGGCTGCCTTTCTTCCCGTCTCATTCCCGGTCAGTTTATAGCCCGCCACGCAGGACGGGGAATACAAAAATCCCATATCGTGGTGATCGACTTCGATCTTGTTTTCAATGCGGTTCAAAAAGCTGTCAATCTGGATTTCGCCGGCTTTTTTATAGATGTCTTTCCCGGTATCCTCGTAGGACAGCCAGATCTCGCCCGTCCAGAATCCCGTCGTCCAGTCCACATTGTCCGTCGGCGCGTAAAACCCGTTCTCGCTGTAAGCCTTCTGGAACTTCGTCGTGAACTCCGGCAGATTGCGCTTTACCTGCGCCGTGGAGAAATCCATCGCCTCTCTGATCTCCTGCTCTGTGATCTGCGGTTTTTCTTCGTATCGCATACCCTTCTTCTCCTTTTCCGTTTTCAAATCATGTTATGTTTATCCAACACGTTATTCCTGTAGAGTAAAACAAAGCCGTCACACAAACGATCTCTTTTTGTGTGACAGCTTTGTTACATACCTTCGGCCTTAGCCCTTTAAACCGGTAGATGCAATTCCCTCTACAAAGTATCTCTGCAGACAGATAAATACGATGAGTACCGGAATCAGGGAAAGTACCGACCCTGCCATAATCAGTCCGTACTGGGAGGAATACTGACCGATGAACATTTTGAGACCTAACTGAATGGTCTTCTTCTCCTGGGATTTTAAGTAAATCAATGGTCCGAGGTAGTCATTCCACGTTGCCACGAAGGTGAAGATTGTCAGCGTGGACAGCGCCGGTTTTGACAGCGGAAGCATGATGTGCGAATAAATTTTGTATTCGCTCATGCCGTCGACTCTCGCCGCCTCACACAGTTCGTTCGGAATACCGTCATAGAACTGTCTCATCATGAACACACCGAATGCGGAAAATGCCTGCAGACAGATCATTGCGAGCAGCTTATCATTCAATCCCATCTTACGCATCATGATAAACTGCGGAACCATGTATACCTGCCACGGCATAGCGATGGTCGCAATGTATGCCATGAACAGTGCATTCTTATGCTTGAACTCCAGTTTTGCAAAAGAGTATGCTGCAAAGCTGCTTGTCAAAAGCTGTAAGGCGGTCACCACGATTGTGAGGAACACGGTGTTCTTCACGAACGTGCCAAACGGAATCTTCGTCCAGATATCCACGTAATTGCTCCAGCGCGGTGTCTCCGGAATCAGAACAAACGGCGTCATCTGGAATACTTCACGGTCTGTCTTAATGGAAGCGGACAGCATCCAGATAAACGGGATCAACATTGCCGCCGTGATAATCAGTAAAATCAGATACAGGAAGAACTTCTTGATCAGATTGTTTCGTTTCATCGATGTTTCTTTTTTCTGCTTTGTCATTATCTCTCTCATCTCTGTTCTCCCCCTTTCTAGTCCTCTAACTTCTTCTCATATGCAAACTGTATAATCGTTACAGCAAGTACCAGTACAAACAGTACCATTGCGACCGCACTCGCATAACCGAGTTTCCAGTAGTCGAATGCATTTTCGTAAATGTAGTAAACAAGTACGGATGCGGAGTTGCTTAACTTGCCCTGGCTTCCGCCTGCCAGCATGATGGCGATGTCGTACACCTTAAAGCAGTTGATCGTCAGCATCACGACAACGAAAAAGGTGGTGGATCGCAGCTGCGGCCAGGTGATATATTTAAATTTCTGCCAGGTCGTCGCCCCGTCGAGGCTTCCCGCCTCGTATAATTCCGACGAGATTCCCTGCAGTCCCGCAAGGTAGATTACCATGTAGTAACCCATATATTTCCAGACACTGAATAAAATAAGTGTCAGCATAATCAGATTTCCGCTAAACCAGTTCGGCAGATTCTTCTGCTCGATCCCGCAGATTGTCATCAAAAGATAATTCACCGGTCCCTTGGTCGGATGAAAAATCATGGACCATACCGTTGTGATGGCAACGAGGGATGCTACATACGGGAAGAACGATACCGTTCTAAAAAAACCTCTTCCCTTCACCTTCTGGTTTAAGACAATTGCCAGTGCCAGCGACACAACCATGGTAAGCGGTACCGTGCCGACACAGTAGATAATCGTGTTTTTTAAGGATGCCGTGAAAAAAGTATCCGACGGCAGTTTCAAGAAATTGGAAAGTCCGACAAACTGAATCGGGTTGTTTCCATCCCATTCCGTAAATGCCAGAATAAAGGCAAATATGATCGGGATCAATGTAAATACGGCGAATCCGATGAAGTTCGGCGCAATGAAAGAATAGGCAACCAGATCGTCTCTGGTCTGCTTTGACAGTTTGCGGCCGCTTCGCATTGCAGCAGCCTTCCACTGCAGTTTGTTTCTGTTTTGAATCAGTTTCTGTTTTTTCTTGTTATCAGTTTCGTTCTGACTTTGTTCCCACAGTCTTGCCATTTCGGCTTCCATCTGCTCTAATTTTGCTGCTTTCTTCTTATCCATAACCATGCCCAAAAGCCAGATACGGCTTATTTCCTTTCTCCTTTAAGCTGTTTCATTTTTAAGGGCCGGCTGTTTTCAGCCAGCCCTTTTATCAGCAGTCGTGGTTATGCTTCCGTTCCATTACTGGTTCAGAATCTTTCCAACCTGCTCATTCATGGATGCTACACCCTCTTCTACGGTCACTTCACGGTTCATGATGGAAGTGTGGTAGGTGTCGAGGATACTGTTGATCTCTGATACGTTCTCAGCATACGGTACCTCAAGGTATGCATTTGTGATATTTAATGCTTCCTTGCTGCCCTCGTCTGTCGGGAATCCTGCCATGCCGGCGATTGTGTTGATGACATCGTCCGTCATAATTGCCGGGAAGTTACCGGTGGAAGCCATTACCTTTGCGCCCTCTGTACCGGATACCCAGTTTACGAAATCAAATGCTGCGTCCTTGTTTGCGGAAGCGCTTGTCACTGCAAGACCTGTGATCGTAGCGATCGTGCTGCCTGCCTCTGCTCCGTCCGGATGCGGATAGCTTGCGATACCCCAGTTGCCGCAGAGAGAGCTGTCGTACTCACCGCTGTCAAGATTGGAGATCAATGTGGAGATGAACCAGGAACCCATGTTCATCATAGCAACATTTCCGTTGGAGAATGCTGCGGAGTAGTGAAGACCTTCTGTGCTTAAGTCTGTGTAGGTCTGGCATACACCGTCATCCTCTTCACTTAAGATCATGTCATAGTACGGAATCATCCAGTCGTAATTGCCGTCCAGGATAGAGTGTTTTCCATCCAGGATTCCGAACAGTTCGACTGCGGATCTCCATGTGTGATAATGGCATCCGTATACCTGGGAACCGTAGGTGGTATCTGTCAGCTGTCTTGCCAGTGCATCGTAATCTTCCATCGTCATATCGTTGGACGGATAAGCAATGCCTGCTGCATCAAATACATCTTTGTTGTAGTAGATCAGCCAGTAATCGCTTCTGAACGGAAGTTCATATAAGCTTCCATCTACTGTTACCTGATCTGTGATTCCGTTGAAGTCTGCGAGGTTAATTCCTGCATCTGTGATGTAATCATCCAGGGACTCCAGCGTGTTCTTCTGAACCAGCGTTGCGTAACCCGGTACATCCTTGATCGTAACCACATCGAAGTCCGATCCGCTTCCGGATAACTCCGTTGCAAGGACAGTCATGTAATCGGTTGATCCAAGGTCTACCATCTCAATGGTGACGTTTGGATTTGCAGCCTCATATGCCTCCTTGAGTGCGTTCCAGTAAGGAGTGGTCTCCTGATCCCAGATTGCCCATTTGAGAGTGACTGCCTCTCCATCTGTCGCAGCCGCATCTGCTGCTGTCTCAGTGCCTGCCGCAGCGGTGTTTGTGTCTGCTGCCGCATCTGCTGATGCATCCGTTGAAGCTGTTTCCCCAGAGCCACAACCTGCAAGTAACGCCCCTGTCATGCTTGCTACAAGAAGCATGCTCAATACTCTTTTTTTCATCTGAATCCTCCTTTTCGTATCTCTATCGTTCTCCGATAAGATGATTTTATTATATTGGCTTTGCCATACAATGGACATAGATTTTTTTACGTTTAAATTCACATTTTTTTCCTCTTTCTGTTTTCGTCTGCATTTTTTCTTCCCAAACCTGTCTTTTTTCTCAAAACCTGTCTTTTTTTCTTCACTTTGCTTTTCGCTCTCCCAAAATGGATTTTTTTCTTTCCGAATTTTCTTTTTGTGTCTATAATATAAGGTATGAAGAAAAAATTTACGACGATTCGATCCCGAATTACACTGACTACGATTACACTCTGTATTTTCTTAAGTATCGCTGTGTCCTATATCAGCTATTCTTTCTATTATAAAAGTGTAAAACAAAATATGATCCGCACCGCGGAGTCCTCTCTGACACTGCTCGGCTCCTCCATTGACAGCAACATCCAGGATGCTTATTCTTTCGTCCGCAACTGTCAGGCGAACTCTTTTATCCTGAATTATCTGTCGTCACAGGGTTCCCAGAGTGCGCGTATCACCGCCTCTACTTATCTGAAGGGAAGCTACAACAGTTACGATGGCCGCTACTATATCAAGCGCATTTTTATTGCCTCCTACAAGAACCGGGATTTTATCCAGGCTCTTGCTTCCACCAACAACCAGCCCTTCCACTCGGCAGATGATATCCGGGATCTCTATTTTTTTGACAGCTACTACAGCAGCCCTTCCTATTCTTATAGCGAAGGTATCCTGACAACCGACGGCGGTTCACAGTATCTTCCGATCATCCGGCCGCTTTACAGCCAGTATAATTCCGACGAGCTCGGTTTTATCTACATCGAAATGTCGCCGAACGTCGTCACCATACCGCTTAAGACCGCCGGAACCTACCAGAACAACGACTTTTACCTGACGTTGGAAGATCACAGCTATGTGTACAGCAATTACACCCTGACGGACGCCAACCCTTCCTATGAGATTACGGGAGATCTCTCCTCCATTGCATCTTTCTCCGATACGATCGTAAAGGAGATTTCAAATGCCAACGGAAAGTTCGTCTCCATCTCGGTTCCGCTCGCCGCGGAACACTGCTATATCACGCAGCTGATCACGGTCAATACGTTTTACGGACAGCTTGCATCCATCATTTTCGTCATCGTGGCGTGCGCCGTCATTACCGGTATCATTCTTCACACGATTTTTAATCATATGATCAATCATCCGGTACAGGAACTGCAGGTCCGAATGAAGCACATTTCCGAGGGAAATTTCGAGCGCGACTCCTCGATCGAGTGGCAGCATGAGCTCGGCGACATCGGCAGAAGCATCAACGATCTCGCCGAAGATGTGAAAACACTGATGGATCAACGGATCCGCGATGAAAATGAGAAGCGTGAGTACGAGTACAAAATGCTGCAGAGCCAGATCAATCCGCATTTTCTCTACAACACGCTCAATTCCATCAAATGGATGGCAACGATCCAGAATGCGCCTGGCATCGCGGAGATGACGACGGCACTCTCCAGACTTTTAAAAAACATCGCAAAGGGAACAGAGAAGGCGGTTCCGCTCTCTGCAGAACTCTCCCTTCTGGATGATTATTTTACGATTCAGAAATACCGTTATGGAGGAACCATCTCCTTAGAATACAGGATCGATGACGAGGCGGCATTAAGCTGTCTGATTCCGCGCTTCACCTTACAGCCGGTCGTGGAAAATTCTATCTTTCATGGCATTGAGCCAAAGGGAACACCCGGAACGATCACTATTCACATTTTCCGGAAAAATGACGCGATTCTTCAGATCGACATTACCGACGACGGCGTCGGCATGACGGAAGAACAGGCAAGACAGCTTTTGTCCGAGAACAAGAACGAAAAGACTGAATTTTTCAGGGAAATCGGCGTCAGCAACGTGCACAAGCGGCTGCAGTATGAATTCGGCGAAGATTACGGCCTGCGTGTGGAAAGCCGGCTTTCCGAATTTACCACTGTGTCCGTCCTGCTTCCGTTTGCGCCGCAGGAAGACATCGGCTAAATGCAGACAGATATTTTTACAACAAAGAAATGGGGTTACAGTTATGGTACAGCTTCTTATCGTGGATGACGAACCGCTGGTTCAGATCGGCATCCGCTCCATGTTAAACTGGGAGAGCATGGGAATTGAAATTGCAGGCACTGCCACAAACGGCAGGCAGGCATATGATATCATTCTGGAAAAGCATCCGGAAATTGTAATTACAGACATCAAAATGCCGATTATGGACGGCATGCAGCTGATCGAGAAATGTCAGTCCCAAGAGCATCCGCCTCTTTTTATTCTCTTAACCAGCTATGAGGAATTTGCTCTGGTAAAACAGGCGATCTCCTACCAGGTGCTGGATTATCTGGTAAAGCTCGAGCTGACGGAAGATGTGTTAAACGCTGCCATCCAGAAGGCTCTCGGCATTCTGGAAAAAGAGAGAAAACAGGCAGCCATCCCGGAAACCGGTTCCGATCTCTCCTTATTGCAGGATAATTTTTATATCCGGCTGCTTCTAAATCTATTCGAGACAGAGGAACAATTTGCGACACAGTGCGATCTTCTGTCCGTCCGCTTCACTGCCGCCGGCTACACGGTGGCGTATCTGGAAATGCAGAATACCAGGCAGAGTGCGTCCGCTGTCGCATCGTCGGACATCACACTCTACCGCAGCAGCTACCAGATGATCCGGAATCTGATCGTCAAATATGTGCCATGCCGGATTCTGTTCCTTGACACGACACACCTTGCGATTATTTTTTCCCTGACCAAAGAACAGACGGGCAGCTATCATCAGCTTCTGACCGATGCACTCACACAGACAGGCGACATGCTCTACAATTATTACAGCATAAGGATTCTTGCATCGGTCGGCTCTCTCGTCGAAAATCCGAGAGATCTGTCCGCCTCCTATTCGGACGCCAGACAGATTTTCCCGGACGTCCGCCAGAGTGATTCTGCCGTTATCTTTGCCGACGAGGACAATCCCGCCCGCGAGGAGCACAACGTCTTCAACATTGCCATCTTTAAGGATGAGCTGCAGAAAGCGTTCAACGAATACGATCCGGAAGCACTCTCCGCAGTCTTCCACGACATCATTGACCTGTTTTCCAATGATAAGAGACATTACTCCCAGGCCTTATCCGCCGCGAGCAACGTGCTGCACTTAACCCTCTCCTGCCTGAGCAACGGGGAAGAACAGTTAAACCAGATCTTTGGTGAATCCGCCAACGGGTACAACTGCCTCTACGAGGCGGAAACGGTGCCGCAGGTGCTCTCCTGGATGACCGTGCTGTGCGACGGTCTGTGCCGCCTGTTTTCCGAGCACAACAAGGATTACAAGAACCGAACCATCTCCGCGGTCAAGAAATATATCAATGAACACGTCGATGAGAAGATCACGCTGAATCAGCTCTCCGACGTCTTCAACATCAGCCCGAATTATCTGTCGATCCTGTTTTCCAAGTACAACGATATGGGATTTATAGATTATGTAAACCACGCAAAGATTGAATGTGCCAAGGAAATGCTGGATGAGGGAACGCTCAAGATCTATGAGATCTCCGACAAACTGGGGTACGAGAGCGCGTTCTATTTCAGCCGGGTATTCAAAAAGGTGGAGGGCGTGTCGCCGCGCGACTATATCAACCGGACTTGAGGCACTTCTTTCTTTTGCCCGTGTTAAATGTTATACCATTTAATCTCGTTTGCCTCCATCTCCAGAGGAAAACTGCTGCCATCACCACGATAAACCACAGTTTTCTGGCGGGCATATGTATTGTTGACCACGCAGAACCTGCCATTTTTCACATAGGCATGTACTTCCACATTGAAGTTGGAACTGAACCACTGATGCAGATCCTTCTCTCCGTGGGTACTCCACAGAATACTGCGGTACAGAATACGGCTGTTCTCAAAGCTGTAAGGCAGACCGCTGATATAAACACAGCGCCCCTTTCCAAACTCATGGACAGCCATCTGCACTTCCTTCTCCCGCTGTACCAGAATTTCCGTGTCCTCGTAAGCGAAGATGTTCTTTTTACCCTCACCAAAGTCCACTGGCTTCGTGGTATCTGCCAGAATGAAGTGATCGGGATGCTCCTCCCAGTTATATTTATCGTAGTTTAAAGTAAATCCGGTTTCTTTTTCCACGCCGAGCATATCTGCAAGCTGCAGGTAATGCCCCTGAAACTGATGACCAGACGGCTCACCGACACCGATAAAACCTCCGCCGTTATATACAAACTCACGGATAGCTGCGGAAATGGCAGGATTCTCCCAGATGCCGCCACCGGTATGAGCAGTATCCCCATCTCCCACATTGATAACCACATCCAGATCTTTAAGAATTTCCGGATTTGCCAGAATATCATCAAAGGAAATAAATCGCACATCGAAAGGGGCACCACTTAATGCTTCAATAATTCCCGCATAGCTGTAATTCTGTTTCTGGTATAGGGCATGGTGTACCATATGGCATCCCCAGCTTCTAATTTTACCCCAGCTGTTCAACACAGCTACTTTCCTCACGCAATAAGGAATCGTTCCCTTTGCGTTCTCATACAGCTCGCGGAACTCGTTGCACACATTCTCTACATAATCCAGAAATTCCGGAAAATCCAGAGTCAGCTTCAGATATCCACCATAGCCGATCCGGTCAATAGGTTTTCTCAGAATGGCACGTCTTGCGGTAATCCAGTTCTCCTTTGCCTCCTTCACCGGGTCTCCGCCGTCACAAAAAGTATCGGGGAAAAAGTACGGTAAAAATCTGCCCTCTGTGTATTTTACACCTTCAATATCGGAGATGAGACGAAGAGTACTACCATTTCCTACACTGCCTACCACCGCATCAAGACCAATGGTGGAAAATTCCTCCATAAACGGTTCGGTTCCAATCCAGTGATCCCCAAGAAACATCATTGCCTCTTTGCCGTACTCATGGGTAATGTCTACCATCTCTTTGGCAATTTTGGCAACCTCCCTGCGCTGGAATGCCTGGAAATCTTTGAACTCCCTGCTAGGCACACGGTACTGGTTGTTGTAATAACCCTGGTCAATGATGTACTCAGGCCGGAACCTGTAACCGGCCTCCTTTTCAAACTGCTCTAAGATATAAGGGCTGACAGAGGCAGAATAGCCATACCAGTCCACATATTTTTCTCTCTTTAACTCATCAAACATCAAGGTAAACTGATGGAAAAAGGTTGTATAGCGAATCACATTCACGTAGGGATGATCCGCGCAGTATTTGCGAAGACGCTCCAAGGAATATTTGTGGGTCTTAGGCTGTCTCACGTCGAAAGTAATCTGATGTTCAAAGTTTTTCCAGTCGTTGGTAACCGCATTGTACATATGTACCGGATCCCAGATAATGTAAGCCAGAAAGCTGACCGTGTATTCATGGAAAGGAATGGCATCATGAATGACCACGCAGCCCTTTTCCTCCTCATATTCCCAATGATCTGCGGACACAACATTACCGGTAGAACGGTCGACAACCTCCCACCACCGTTTTTTGTCGTCTCTGGTATTGACCATCATCAGTTCCTGGGATATACCTTTCATAAGGGGAATCTCTAAGTCAGTATCCACAGCAGTGTAAAAGGATGTCATCACATAGCACTGCTGTACTTCATCCGGGTTTGCCTTTGCCCACTCGTTGTCCTTCCGGGTAGTATAATAGGTGGCATAAATTTTTGCCCCGGTTCTGACCAGTTCCTCTGGAAACTCTGTACCGTCGCAGTCACGAATGGCATCAGCACCCCAGCGTTTCATCAATTCTATGGTTTCCGGCACCACATCCAGGTTGGTAGGAATGGTTACACGTCCCTCTTTTAAAGTCATTGGTCTCTTTTCCTCCTGCAAAAGTTAAGTCGTTGTAACAGCGTTTTACAACGGAATAATCGTATTATCCTCCTCGGTATAAGTTCCACCGCCCATCTTGTTACGGACAAAAGGCACACCCTCCCTCACATAAAAAGTGTTATGGGCGAGCAAAGCATCCGGGTTCTCCGACGGGCTTACCGTACCCCCCAGATCGTCATAGCTCACATTATGGCAAAAACTGTTGTGAATTGCTTCTGACTGGCAGAACATAATGCATCCGCCCTCATTTTGTCTGCTGTAATTGTATTCGTAAATGGTTCCATCACCAGAATCCGCATCGTAAGCCATCCCGTCCTGATTTAATCTTGTATCTGCCACTTCATTGCAGCGGAACAGGGCATCCTTGCACTTCCATGGCCAGATGCCTGCTGCCACTTTTCCGGCACGGTTCTCCGGCCGGCAGTAAATCCTGTCATTGATTTCGCATGCAACGGAATCTGCTGTATTGTGTTCTACTAATGGGCGCAAAGCATACATCGCAGTGATGCCATCGCCCCCAGCGGCTTTTACATAATTGTCCCGGATGACCATATTTTCATGTCCGTATTTCAAAAAGGTATCCTCGGGCAGTTCCGCCCCCTGGAATTTGTCATGTGCATAGGTGTATCCAACAGCGATTCCCCAACGGCTTGTCTTGTATACAAAGCAGCCTTCCACAGTGATATCTTTAAAGCGCGCCACACCGGTAGCTTTTTCATCGGCAGGCTTTAAAGCTGTCATATAAATGCCGCCGTTGTTCATATGTTTGTCATAGACATTGCCATTCACATCATGGATAGAAAGGTTGCGCAGGGTAATGCCGCTGCGCACTCCCTTATCCTTTGCCACCACAGCCACGCCAGTGCGGTTCATTTTATGAGGAGCACTGTAATCTTCCCCCAGAATTTCCACTGCCTGATTGCTAATCTCAATATCATGGATGACCACATGCTCTACATCATATAAAAGTACGGCAGAGGATACATAACCTTGATAAACATGCGCAGGTGAATCCAATGTTGTACCGTAATCCTGATACCAGATGCCCTGTCCCCCGGCTGCTATCAGGGGATTTTTTCCCTCCCCCTCTTCTTCCGGTGAATAAGAGCCAATTTCAATGGGATGCTCCCTTGTTCCACTGTCTTTCATCTGCAGAAACTGATCTGTAAAAATGGAATCCCGGGCCAGCAGCACCTTATCGCCAGGGTACAGTTTCAATCTGTTTACCTGAAAAAGGCTGGCAAACGGGGAATCCATGGTCAGTCCATCGTTACTATCACGCCCGGTTTTCTGATTGACATAATATGTCCTGTATGAGCCTGTCATAGGCATCCTCCCTCAGTCTTTTTTCGATAATCTGCCGGACATCCTCATAGTCAAACAAATCCCCATGGTAACGCCCGAACAAATCCTGGTTATTTTCATAAAATGCCCGCTTTTCTTCCTCAGTAAAGCCGGGGCAGACCCCCAGCTTTTTTATCTGCTCCGAGGGCTGAACGAAGTCCAGCTTAAATCGTGTGAGTTCGTACTGAAGATACATGGCTGGAGAATAAAAACGGACACCATAAAGAGAATTTTCCTTATTTTTCTTCGCCCGCCTTTTTTCTAAAGCCTCGATACCGGCATCTTCAATGAGCCCGAACTGTTTTGCAAGAAGAAGGGCTGCCTGCGCCTCCTCCCATTCTTTTTTATCCAGACAATATTTCCGATTCATTATTTCACTGCTCCTGCAATTCCATTGGCAAAACTCTTTTGTAAGCACAGAAAGATAATTGCGGTAGGAAGGGTACAAATCAATACCCCCAGCATTAACATACCATAGTCTACGCTGTAACCACTTTTTAAGTTTGCAACCAACATGGGCATGGTAATCTGGTTGCTGTCCTGTAAAATAATCGTTGGCCAGAGATAGTTATTCCAGGCATTCATGAAAGTTACTGTCATGGCTGCGCCGTAGGTAGACTTCATAATTGGCAGGAACATGGTAAAAAAAATCCTGATCTCACTAAGTCCTTCCAGACGGGCTGCCTGGATAATATCATGAGGGAAAGAACGGGCTGCCTGCCGGAACATCATAATGAGAAATGGTGTAGAAAGAGAAGGCAGTGCCAGTGCAATCCATGTATTAACCAGTTTCCATGAAGAAAACATTTTAAACAAAGGAATCATAATAGCAACAAAGGGAAGCATCATGGCAAGAAGCAGGATGTTCATCAGAAGGTCTTTGCCCTTGTCATGATAAATCTCAAAGCCGTAGCCTGCGATGGAACAGATTAACAGTGCAATCACAGTAATCACAATTGCATTGCGGAAAGAGTTAAACATGGCTCGTCCCAGATTCTGGTTTGCAATGAGACTCTGGTAATTTTCCATCAGATAAATACCTGGGAACAGTTTTCCACGGACAATATCAATGCTGGAGTTGGTTGCTCCACAAATCATATAGTACAGGGGAAACGCTGACAGGAAACTGGCAATGATTAAAATAATATAAGCGATAGTTGTCTTTACTTTAGTCACGTTTGTCACCTACTTTCATCTGGATTGCAGAAAGAACTGCCACACTCACAAGGATAAATACGGAAATTGCCGCCGCATAGTTAAATTTGGGTGTTTCCACAAAGGAGATATTATAAACATAATGCGCCAGTGTCATGGTGGACTTACCAGGACCGCCGGAAGTCAGGTTAACAGACTCATCAAACAACTGTAACGTACCTGAAGTTGACATAATAGCCGTCAACAGGATGGTAGGCTTCAATAAGGGAATGGTAATCTTCATAAACTGCTGAAAAGGGGTCGCTCCATCAATATAACTTGCTTCGTATACGGAATCATCAATATTCTGTAAGCCCGCAAGATAGAAAACCATATTGTATCCGGTCCATCTCCAGATCAGTGCAATGATGATGACAAAACGGGCTGCCCATGCATTCTGGAACCAGTCCACTCTGTCAAAGCCAAGAGTCGTAATAATATTATTTACCAGACCGTCCTGGGCAAATAAGGATTTGAAAATCATGGAATAGGATACCAGTGATGTCGCACATGGAAGAAAGATAAGAGTACGGAAAATACTCTTTCCTTTAATCTTCGGACTGTTCAAAAGATGTGCCAGCCCCAGTGCCAGAAGTAACATGACAGGCACCTGGATTATAAAGTAAAATACAGTGTTAAACAGACACTGCTGGAACGTCTTATCCTTTAATATTCTCTGGTAATTTGCCAGCCCTGCAAATCCTGATCCTTTTTTGGTAAAGGACAGGATAATTGCCTGTATCATAGGATAAAAGCAAAAGATAAAGATAAGAAGTGCAGCCGGAATTAAAAATGCCCATCCGGTCAGGTTGTGTTTTTTTTCCAAACTCATTTTTGCTTTCTTCTGTTTCATATAAATTCTCCTGATTAAAAAGAATATCGTTTCGCGATATTCTGCGCCGCTTTTACGCCGCTTTGGGCGACATATATTTCTGTAAAAACCTGTGCATCCTCGCCTGTGAAAAAATACCGGGAACGCAATACGCTGATCCCGGTACTGGCTCATTTTTCACTTACTTATTCACTAATGTTAAATTCAACAGCATCCTGTGCATTCTGAATTTCTTCATCAATATCAGCACCATTCTGTACTACGTTAGTGATTGCATCGGTCAGTGCACTTCTAATATCATTATAATATGCACCATAGTTAATTGCAGGAACTTTGCCTGCAAACTCAACAATGTCTTTGTATACTGCCTGTCCACCATAGAAATCAGAAGTCTGATTGTAAACATCCGACTGTGCTGCAGGCAGATAGCTGGAAATTGCGCCGGCGTTAGGGAGTAAATCATCGTATAATTCAACGCTGCCACCAAAGGTTGTCTTTAGGAAATCAAATGCCAGTTCAGTGTTCTTGCAATTAGAAGATACTGCCCAGCTTGCACCACCACAGTTTGCGTAATTGGTGGCACCATCAATGCCGTCTAAAGCAGGCATGTTTACAATAGCCCACTTACCAGACTGGTCTTCTGCCGACTGAATGGATGACATAATCCAGCAGCCCTGGATAACACCAGCAGCCTCACCCTTGTTCATGGATGCAATGTACTGATCCCAGTCGGTGTAGTCAACCATAATCCCCTCATCGATTAACTGCTTGTAAACCTCGATTGCTTTTTTCAAAGCTGCGTTGTCTGCCAGATGAACTTCACCATTAACGATAGGAGATGCGCCTGCAGACTGCAGCATCTCGATAACAATTTCAGAACCTCCGGAACTTGTCAGCATGGGAACACCGTTTGCATCGACAACTTTTTTCGCCAGCTCCATGAACTCAGACCAGGTTGTGTCCTTGAAATCTTCAACGGTAAGACCGGCAGCCTCTACCATATCGGAACGGATTGCCATAATAGATGCTCCATTATCAAAAGGAATACCGTAGTGTTTTCCTTCTGCGGTAGAATCTCCTAATTTACCACCGGAGAAATCGTCAAAATTAATACCGGAATCTGATAATTCTGTGAACACCTCGGGATAGTTTGCAATATTTTTCTGGAAAGAATTATCCTGCATCAGGAAAATGTCCGGCAGTGTGTCATAATTATCGGCCTCAGCAGCGGTAATGATGTTCTGCTCAATATCGGTGTAAACCTTCTCCTGAATGTCCAGTTTAAAATTGGGATGATCTTTCTGGTAAATTGCCTCAGCCTGTTTCATTGCATATACATTGAAGGTTGGATCCCAGCACCATACAGTAAGAACTTCTTCGCCATCTGCTGCATCTGTGCCTTCAGCTTCTGTTGCAGACTCTACCGGGCTGGTTTCAGCTGCACCGCCGGATGCAGAAGTGCCTGCTGTGCTGTTACTGCTTCCGCAGCCTGCAAGTGTGGAAGCGGTCATCGCTGCTATAAGCAGTGTGCCTACTAATTTCTTTCTCATATTAAATCCTCCTTTGAAACAATACATCATTTGTTGATGGTTTCATTATAGCTTTCCATATCCTACTATTCAATTTCTATGTTGTCCTATTCTATCAATATCTTGCTGTTTTTACTAAAAATATGAGTATTTTGACAGCCTTTTCATTTTCAGCATTATTATTTTCCGTCATTTTAACGTAGTATTTTTTATCACACCAATTTCAATGTGCAAAATGACGATTCACTGCTCTTATATTTTATTATATTGTTCAGCAAGATATTGATATTTAGCAACAATTTAACACAATACACCGCTGTCTTTTCGTGATATAATGAATCTTGACGGATTCATATTAGAAGTTCCTGCGGAACTTCAGATGCGCAGAAAACAGCGCAGAAACAACGCAAAAATGATATTCATGAAAATAAGTTTTTGGGGAGGTTTTTATGGGAAATGAACGTTTCGACATCTCCATTCCAAAAGAATATTTAACAAGAGATAAAGCAAGACTTTTATATGTTTCCTCTGCAACCTACGGTGGTGACTGGATCAGTACGCCCCACACCCATTACTGTTCTGAGCTTTTCTATGTAATTGACGGTGTGGGACAATTCCAGGTAGAAGATAATATCTTCCCGGTTTCTGCCAACGATCTGGTGGTCATCAATCCCAATGTGTCCCATACGGAACTTGGTTTCAATGCCAATCCATTAAAATATATCGTTTTGGGCATTGAAGGGCTGGAACTTTCCGTTGAAAATAACAACGCCAACTTCTGCATTGTAAATTTCAGGGAAATCAAAGATACCGTTAACTTCTATTTAAAAGTAATGCTCCGTGAAATCGAAACCCGCTCTGCCGGCTATGAAACAGTCTGTCAGGATTTGATGGAAATCCTTATCGTTCTTTTCGGACGCCAGACCAATTTTTCTACGATTCTCAGTCCCGCAAACAAAAGAGCATCCCACCTCTGCGATTCCGTTCGGCGCTATATTGATCAGAACTGCGGGGATGATCTCTCCTTGGAGCATCTGGCAAAATTTTCGCATGTAAACAAATATTATCTGGTACATGCCTTTACTGATGAGTATGGGATTTCTCCCATCAACTATCTCATGCATGCCCGCGTAAAAAAAGCTGAAAAGCTGCTGGCAACCACAGATTACTCTCTTTCTGTCATCAGCCATACCTGTGGTTTTTCCTCCTCCAGCTATTTTTCCCAGACCTTTAAAAAAGTAGCAGGAGTTTCTCCCAGCAGCTACCGCAAGACGGTCAAATCTGACCATGGAGAAATGGAAGACCTTTCCCACTGACATACAGGCAGGAGGTCATTTATTTATACTCAAAATTCGGGATCTGTCCCCAGCGCTCCTTAAAATAGTGTGCCGCCATCTTCGGCCGCCGGTCTCTGGTAAAGAGACCTTTTTTATTTCCGTCGGCGCGCATGCAGCCCTGGATTGTGGCGAAATCCGCAAAATTCCAGACCTGCTCGCCGATGAAGAAGCTGCGCTTGTCAAATTCCGCATTCTGTCTGCGGTAATATTCCTTCTGGAACTCCTCGGAGAACATTTCCGGCACGCTCTCGTGGATCCCCGCAACCGCATCCGCGCCGTATTCTGTAATCATCACCGGTTTGTTCTGTTTTTCCCAGAAATCCAGTTCCATATTTAATGCGTAGCATGCCGCGTCAAGATCGCCGGACAGATTGTACCAGCCATAGTAACGGTTCACGCACACCACGTCCATCGTCCTCGTCACGAGATCTCTCTCGTAGTTGTTCTGGCAGCACACGAAGGTTACCGGACGGTCTGCCGGATCAATGCTGTGCGTCAGTTCATAGAGCGAGTGCCAGTAATCGTACGCCGACTCCGGAAAATGCTCGGTGTCCGGTTCATTTCCCATCGACCACATGACTACGCACGGATGATTCTTGTCCCTTGCAATCATCTCGCGTAGCACCTGCTCGTGGTGCTCTCTGATGTGGAAGGTCTTGTACGGGTCGATCTTATCTCCCGCGCCGATTCCGACCGCAGGCGTCTCATCGATCACAACGATACCTTCCCTGTCGCACAGCTGATACATCTCCTCCGCATACGGATAGTGGCTGGTGCGGAAAGAATTGGCATTCAGCCAGTGGATCAGATTGATATCCTTGACATCCAGGCACACATCGAGTCCTCTTCCGCGGAAAGCCGCATCCTCGTGTTTTCCAAAGCCCTTAAAATAGAACGGTTTTCCATTGATCAAAAACTGCGTTCCCTCTACCGCCACCGTGCGGATGCCGAATGTCTCCTCGTAGAGATCCTCCCCGTAAGTGACACTCGCCGTATAGAGGTACGGCTCCCCCGGCCACGGCCACCACAGTCTGGCATCCGGGATTCTGACTGTTCCGCCCGCTCCATCCGCCGCTGCCACCTCATTGCCGTCCGCGTCCAGAATACGGATGCGCACCTCATCCTCACATACGCTGCCCGCCGTCTTAATCTCATAATTTACCACTCCGGTATCGCCGTCAATATCCGGCACCAGCGTAATGTCCTCAATATAAGCCGCCGGCGTCGTATAGATGCGGACCGGACGGTTGATTCCCGCATAATTAAAGAAATCAAAATTCGGCAGATTCTGCGGTTTTCTCCATACCTTCGCCGCTTCAACACTCGGCACGCCCGGATTGTCCGATCCGAAAAATGCCGTGCTGCCCTCATTTCCGACCGGAAGCGTGCTGTGATTTACCCGGTTGTCCGCCGCAACGACGAGTTCCGCCGTCTCTCCCGGCACAAGCTGATCTGTCACATCCACCTCAAACGGAAGAAAGCCACCTTTATGCGCAGTCAGAAATCTGCCATTTAAGTACACCTTTGCAGCATGTGTAACCGCGTCAAAGCGGAGCACGAGACGCTGTCCCTTCAGATAGGACGGAACCGTAATCTTCCGCTCGTAATACGCCCAGCCGTAATGATTCCGGTATTTCGGGTCATCTTTCTGATCGTTGTACGATGCCGGTACCGCCATCAGTTCAGTGTCCTCCCCCATCGCAAAGGAGTCTCCCGGCTCCTTCTCATCTCCCAGTTTAAAATTCCATACTCCGCCGAGATCTATCACTCCGCGCACGCTGTTTTCTCTTGGATACAACATCTTTTCTTCCTCCATTCTTTCTGCTGATTTCTTCCCGATAGCTTTTGTCCGGGATTTCTTTTATTTTGCATCTGCTTTTGGCTGCTCTATGCCGTCTATCGCAGCATGGATTTCCCCGTCCTGCTTCGTAACGGTATACGTTTTCCCACGCATCCGCACGGACGTATGGAAGTAATCCACTTCCTTTGGAATATGCGGTGCAAAATCACAGCCGCCTTCCGGCGACAGATGGATTCCGGCGATCTCCTCTAAGATCACAGGCACGGGCGCACTCGCCCACGGATGACACAGGCTCGTGTTCCACTTCTGATCTTTCCCCCACGCCTCAAAGCAGGTCGTCGCTCCCTCCCGCAGCATGTTGCACCATCCGTGATCGCTGTCGTTTAGCAGCAGCCTGTACACACTTTCATACCGCCCCCGCCGTGCCAGTGCAAGCAGCAGGTAATAACTTAACATCACGCCGCAGGAAAATCCCCGTTTTTCCAGAAACTCAATGACAGGTGCTTCCTCTGCCTCCTCCAGAAGCCCGAAATACAGGGCATACACGTTGGAGTGAAGCGATGTGTGGCTGCTTGTTTCACTGTCTGCAAGAAGCCCCGTCTCCTTCCGGTAAAACGCCCTGCGATACGCGAGAACCGGCTTCTCCAGCTCATACGGATCCTCTCTTCCCAGCACACGTGCAAGCCCGTTGAGCGTTTTTTTCGCACCGAGATACAGGGCATTGATGACGTTGTGGCACCCCGCCCCCACAACGGGTCTTGTCAGCGCAAAATCATAATCATCCCGCAGATTTTCGGGCCAGTCGACCAGATTCCACTTGTCTGCCACCTGCACAAGCAGCCCGTCCGCGCGCTCGTACTGCGCAAAATGCCGGATCATGCCAAGCGCCGTCTCATAGTATGGAAGCAGCGCCGCCGCGTCGCCGGTGTAGCGGTAGTATAGTGCCAGCAGCTGCGGATACATCAGGGAATAATCGGCGATCTCCTGCATCAGTCCTCCCGGCGCAACCGCCAGAAGCCCCGGGCAGACTGCCCTCGTCTGCGCAAACTGATCGATGCATTTCAAAAGCATCTGCATCTCTCCGGTCAGCAATACCTGCGCATGCGCCGTCACAACGGCATCCCCGAGATATTGTCCTTTTTCTCTGGTCGGGCAATCCACATAGCCCTCCTGTGTTCCGTATTTTACCGCGTTCTTACAGATGGAAAAAATCTGCTCCAGCCGCTTTTCGGAGGACATCACCTCTGCGCCCTCCTCCATCGGATAGTGGCGTGTCTGCACGAAAATCCCGCGAATGTTCACGCCCTTCCCCGGAAGCAGCTTTGCGTAGCGGAACCCCTTGTAATCATACGGTTCCAGACTGCAGCAACCGTCTGTGAGCGTCCAGATCTCGTGGTAGGAGCAGTTGCAGCGCATCTCGCAGCGGACGCTGCCGCTCTCATCCAGTTCCTCTCCGCAGAAGATTTCCACGGTATCCCCCGCGCTTCCCTCCGCCGTCAGGCACAGGCTTCCGGCGACTTCCTCTCCCACATCGATCCGGATGCTGCCATCCTCACAGATCTCGATTTTTTCCGGCTTGATGCGCTCCCCGCAAAGCATCCGCGTCGGCTGTAAATACAACCGGTAATCCGCCCACTCTGCCGCAGCCGGCGTCTTCCATCCGGCATCATCAAATTCCGCACTGCTCCATCCTTCCGGGAATTTTCTGCTGTCAAAGTTTTCCAGAAACTGCGTATCATATCCGATCGTTCCGCCGCTGTACGCATCCGTCCTCTTATAGCAAAAACGAAGCGGTACCCGGCAGCCCTGCGCATCCATCAACTCCGCAGCAAACGCAAAGCGCAGGTCGCCACTGTTGTATACACGGTTGATTAACCCCTGATAATATAAGTGCATTCCGAAGCAGTGCTCTCCGGCCTCCATCTTCCCCAGTGGAATCTCGTTGTAATAGTAGTGATCCGGATAACCGGGCGCAGGTCCCTCCGCCACAAATCCGGATTCCACGTACAGCTTATAGTGGTCATCCGCTGTCAGTCTTAACGTCAGGTTCTCCTGCGCCGTCTCAAGCGTAAAACGCGCACGCACCAGAACATGCAGATTCTTCCGGAATTCCGCTGTCAGCTGTTGCTCTGCCCCCGGTTGTTTTTCCCCTTCCTCCTGCTCCTTGTGGAACAGATTAACCGGTGTGATATGTATAAATTCGCGGATCGTAAGCCACTCTGGACTCCATTCCGCTTTTTCTCTGCTCATCTTTTCTGTCACCCCGCCATCCTTTCCGGGCGTTTGTTCTTCTGTCTGCAGCTTTTCTGATTCCTTCTTCTTGGCAGTCGTACTGCACAGATTCCCTTACAGACAGCTTCCTGATTTTTTATTATGGTATAAAAAAATAGTGCATTTTTCCATAGACTTTCTTATGAAAAAATACACTATTTCTATGTCATTTTTATGCTGCCTGAAATTACTTACTGCGGCTGTTTTCCGATGTAAGCAAGGATACCGCCGTCCACATACAGTACGTGTCCGTTGACAAAATCAGATGCATCCGAAGCTAAGAATACTGCCGGTCCCTGTAAATCCTCGGCGCTTCCCCATCTTGCTGCCGGAGTCTTTGCGATGATGAACTGGTCAAACGGATGTCTGCTTCCGTCCGGCTGGATCTCGCGGAGCGGTGCGGTCTGCGGAGTCGCGATATAGCCCGGTCCGATACCGTTGCACTGGATGTTGTACTCGCCGTACTCCGATGCAATGTTTCTGGTCAGCATCTTTAAGCCGCCCTTTGCCGCTGCATAAGCGGATACAGTCTCACGGCCAAGCTCGGACATCATGGAGCAGATGTTGATGATCTTGCCGTGTCCTTTTTTGATCATGGACGGAATCACCGCCTTGGAAACGATAAACGGTGCGTTCAGATCCACATCGATGACCTGTCTGAACTCTGCTGCGGACATCTCGCACATCGGAATACGCTTGATGATGCCGGCATTGTTTACCAGAATGTCGATCACGCCGACCTCTTTTTCGATCTTTGCAACCAGTGCGTTTACCTGCTCCTCATCTGTGACATCGCAGACATATCCGTGCGCCTTGATGCCCAGCTCCTCATAAGCGGCAAGTCCCTTGTCGACAAGCTCCTGCTTGATGTCGTTGAATACGATCGTTGCGCCCGCCTGCGCATATGCAGATGCGATTGCGAATCCGATGCCGTAGGATGCGCCTGTTACAAGCGCTACTTTTCCCTCTAATGAAAAATTAACCATAGTTTTCCGTCCTTTCTTTTTCCCTCTTATTACTCTGGTACTGCTCATTGCTTACACCTAGTATATCAGATATGTTATTCCATTTCCCGCAATATTGTATTATAAATCTTGCAAATATTGAACTTTTGTTCTATGCTGTGTAAAGAGACATGCGCTACAGAACACATAGCGCCACTGGCGCATTAAAAAACGGCGGCACTGCCGCCTGGAATCGTAAGAACGGAGAACCTATGAATAGCTGTACAACCTGCAAAGAAGCCATCGAACACTGCATGAGCACCCACACATTCGCGTTCGCCCATCTCTACGGCGACGAGAAGATCATGGACATGCACATTCACAACTGCTGCGAAGTCTATTACTCGATTTCCGGCGGAAAACAGTTTCTGATCGACCACTGCCTGTACGACATCCGCCCCGGCGATCTCTTCTTAATCAACCAGTTTGAAAGCCACCACCTGACGCAGATCGATCAGCAGACACACGAGCGGATCATCCTCTCCATCGACCCGGAATACTTATCGAAGCTCTCCACCGGCGCGACAGATCTTGGTCATTGTTTTTCTTTCCGCGACACCAGAATGCCACACCAGATTCACCTCTCCCCCAAGGAGCAGAACCGCTTTATGTATTTTATCCACGAACTGCATGACGATGGCGGCATGGGGGAAGACCTCTTAGATCAGGCAATCTTTCTGGAATTGATGGTCTTTTTAAACAGAGCCTTCGCCGCCCGCTGCACAGACGCCGCAGCCCCCGCCCCGGCTCCATCTTCCAATTACCACGCCCAGGTGGACGCCATTTTATCCTACATCAACTCCCATATCGGCGAGCCGCTGACGCTCGCCGGTCTGTCCGCGCATTTTTTTATGAGCACGTCCTATCTGTGCCGTATTTTCAAGGAGGCCACCGGCACCACCATCAACAAATACATCACCGCAAAGCGCATCACCCTGTCCAAATCGCTGCTCGATCAGGGCTGCTCCGTCTTGGAAGCCTGCGAGGCCTGCGGCTTCAACGACTACAGCAATTATCTGCGCGCCTTCACAAAAGCAGTCGGCATCTCTCCGAAAAAGTACGCGCAGTTTCACTCCTGACCGGTTATACCCGTTCCTTCTCCTCCGCGGTACAGTCTATCGTTCCGATCATGTAATCCGCTTCTGGGAAGGAACGCGGAATCCGCTCCCGTCTATTGAAACTGCTAGATCTTTCTGGCTGTGCGATACCCCTGCACGGCAATCTTTCCTCCGACTTTTCCCGGAAAATAGGCAACCCCGCTGAGCGTCGTATACTTCAATCTGAGCTATCCTGTCCTCTGAAATTTTTCATTTACAGTTTTTGATTTCACTTAATGTCATATAAGTTCCTACTAATATTACCAATACTGATATAACTGCAATAATACTGGAAATGAAATCTCTGATACCATCTCCAGCCACAATAAAATGAAGAGCAGCCAATATTATACCGATAACTATCAATATAATTCCATACAATACTTTTTTCCACTGTATATTTAATTTCATCCGGACACTCCTTTTCTATCTACCCCGCTGATAAATTTTTCTATCAGCCTGTTTACTTCATCCGGCTGGTCCGTATTGGAATTATGACCAGCATTCTTTATCCATTTAAGCGGTAAACCTTCTCTCTGATGCCATTTCTTATTATAGCTTTTGGCTGAGCCCGCTTTATCCTTTTCGCCACAGATAAGTAATGCCGGACAACTGATATGATATGGCAGATCTGCTTTGATCGCCTCAGCAAGCATTCTGTAACCAAAACCGGCAAGCCTTGCATATTCTTCAGGATCTGGATCATAGGACATCATCATCTTCCGCATAAGACTCTGACCATAATCCGTCTCTGCACACCCTCTTGAACCTGCCCTAAGAAGTGCTTTCCATGGATAGATCTTATATAATGGCTCTGCTCTTTCAAGAAGCCATATTTCCATTGCTGTCATATAAGACTTTTGAAGCGGTGCAGAATCAATGGAGATAAAGCCTTTTATCTTATCCGGATATAATTCCATATACATTTGAGCCAGATATCCACCCATAGACTGACCGATAATGATCGGATTATATATTTCTTCTTTTGCTAAAATTTCATAAAGCCATTCTGCCATATCAGACAGACTGTAATTATTCGTAAATGGTCTGGATAATGCATGTGATGGTGCATCCCATACAAGCACATTCTGTTTTTTCTCAAAATATTCTATCTGCTTCTCAAAAAGTCTGTGATCTGCTGTAAGTCCCGGCAAAAACACTAACGTAATTTTCTGCTTGTCTATTATATTTACAAAATAATGGATGCAGCCACAGGGTGTCTTATAACTGTTTTCTGTCATTTTCCGTTTCCTTTCCATAAACTATTTCCCAATGTTTTATCATTTCCAGATATTCCAGCAATGCATAAAATTTTTCATTCATAAGCTGCCTCCATTGACCAATTAACGGAAGACCTCATTTGATCATCACGTCAATGACTATAACGTACCATAGTTATACGGTCAAAACAGACGAGCATGATTACACTCTATTTTCACACAATCCATTAATTTCATCAATATCAGCCTTAACTCTACTAATATCCAAATAGCAGCACAGGATTAAAACACCACCACACATTCCAGCCAAAACATAGACAGGAAGCTGATTACCCCAGTTAAATGCATACCCAAATATCAGAACAGCTGCTAATACCAGAAGATAATGAAGCAGTATACCAAGATAAATATTTGCAATATCAATCTTATACATCATGTGTTTGATCACTTCACAAACAACACTTAGTAAAAGAGTCTCAAAGATGGTTGATATGCAGATCATTGTTCCATCATACCATAATGCAACAACAGACAGCACTATCAGCACAATAGCAGTTGTGACAAATGCATTATTCAGAAATTGTTTTATTAATAATCCCTTTCTTCCCATGATTTTTCCTTTCCAAAAAATAAAAAGTACTATAAGAAATGAAATGGTCTGTGCCACAGTAATCCTTAAAAACATCATTTCATGCTCAATTTTTCAAAAGAGTGATTTTTACGTACATTCTCTCCGTTCTCCAGATAACTGCCGGTAAAATCTATCCCCTGATTCAGTTGATTCCTTTTTCTTCCAACATTCCGCTTCCATTATCTGATATAACAAAATGATATGTCTCATACCAATCAATTTGTTAATTATTCTGTGAACAGTTTGCTGCATCAATTGCAATGACACGCATCAACGCCATGATTTCATCCGCCTATTTCCACCTCAAAGTGCGGTATGAACAATGTAAAATTCTGTTTTATTATTCCAATCTCGTTGCCCTGCATATCACTGACATGGATTCTGTGAAGCAAGGCAAAGATCTCATTTTTGACAAAATATTTTGGATTGCCATTCTCATCATAGACATCGTAAGTGTCTGACCACGAAAAAACACGTTGTTTAATCAACAGCTTCATCGCATACGCCTCCTTAATAATAATCTTCTGAAAAATAGTCACTGTCGAGCTGTTTTATCCGATAGGTATACTGGGTAGAAACGCTCTTTCACATACGTGATACGATTCGTATCATTCTCGCAAGTTCCATCCTTTCCAGATATCTGGCTGATAACCAAGTGTTGATTGCTTTCCGCTTCTTACTACTGGTGTTTTAATTACCAGTGGATTCTCAAGCACCTTTTCGAGCTTATCTTCATCTGCGATATACTTAATAAGAGCAAGCAAATCCTTGTCCTTGCCATCCCAGTTAACCATATTTTCTAATCCACCATTTGCCTGAGCTACCGAATTAAATTCTCCTTTGCTCATACCTTTTTCTTTCATATCAATGAACTGATACTTTATGCCCCGCTCCTTGAAAAAACGCTCCGCCTTCTTAGTATCATTGCATTTCTTCGTTCCAAATATCTGTATATTCATATCAGTATTCCTTCTCTATCTCTCCATCTATTCCATACATTTTCTTGAATACATCAAGATCTGCTTGATTCTTAATCAACATAACCTCTTCTATCTTCCCTGTATGAAGGTCCTTAAAGCCTGCAACCTGCTCACCATTACAAATGCTCGCCTTGATTACTGGTTTCTTATTTCCCTTATCATATGTCTTTGTAACTGTCTTTTTCTTAAATATTCCCACTCTGAGCACCTTCTTTTGATCTTGCCATCAGTATAAGTTTTTCAAAGGACTGTGCAAAGCGTACGTCATCTTCTTCTGTACGCTTTCTCGGTCCTTTCATATGATTCTTGTGAGAGCTGCGTCTTGCCTTCTTGTTAAGATGCCGCTCCATAAGCATCTGATCTATGTTCTCATTCGTATACCACTTGCCGGATTGGTGAATAGCATATGCACCCTTCCCAAGTGCCATAGCAGCGACGCCATAATCCTGCGATACTACCACATCCCCTTTATGGCAAATGCTGATCAGTTTATAATCTACTGCATTTGCTCCTGCACCTACTACAATCACCTCGCTGTAATCAGAATACAAAATATGATTCGTATCACATAACAAGGTGGCTGAAATGTTGTATTTCTCTGCTATTGTCTCTACAATGTCCACTACTGGACACGCATCTGCATCTACAAATATCTGCATTTTCCTCAAATCCACTTTCTTCAGTTGTAATTAACTGGTGTGCGTACTTCTATAAGATTTCCTGACGGATCATAGAATCTTACAAGTTTCTGTCCACCTTCAAGTTCCGTTAATTCCGTAACATAACTTACAACATACTTGCCAGACTCCAGTTTTTCAATAATACCTTCTATATCATTATCTTCAAAATAAAGTTCCGTCATATTGTTATGTGGAGTTGTATGTATTTTTGTACTATCATACCATACATCTACATCCTGCAACACAAGCCCCTCAGACATTATCACATTACCTTCCTGCCTTGTAATCACACGCAGTCCAAACAGTTCTTCATAAAAATCAATTGATTCGTCAATGTTATCAACAATAATCAATACATTTTTCAAACTCATATTTTATGTTCCTGCCTTTCGATTTCTTTTTGAATCCATGTCATAATATATACCATAATCCATAATATAAATGTTCTATTTTGCTTCCAACATTTGATTTACCACTCTTTAGATTTCGCCTCTGGCAATTTATATTTTTCAATAAAAATACTTGCATCATCAAATTTATGCCAATACACATCCCAATGTACATCTTTTAACTTCGGAACAATAACATCTCTATAATAAGGTTCGTCAACACCCAGCATAGAGTGTCCTAGCACTATAACCTCCGTTATTTTCGTTTTATTCTCATCAATGAATTTACTTAATACATCATAATTCATTGAAAGCTTCTTTGAGAATGCATAATATATTTCTTTTAAGTTATCTATTAAACTCTTTTTACTCATCAATTTTTGACTACTTTTCAATTTAATAGAATTGGCAAAGTTTATCCATTCGTCTAGATAATTATTAACTGATCCAAACTGAAATTGCTTCTTAGCTAATGCTAATATATCTCTTTCAAAATCAATTCCCTTATCGTTTAAATTTCTTTTATCTGGAAGTCTGTTATGAATGTATAATACATTAGTTTTATTTATATCAAACATATCTTCTAATGTATGCGTATAATTAAAGTTGATACAAATGCAATCTCTATCGATAACTCCATGTATGCTATCATTACTATTTTTATAGCATATATCTTCAATATTATTATAATACTCTCTTGCTATCCATTCCCAAAACCAATTATTTGTAAAATCTCTTGCAATATCTTGTGGATTATTCTTAAAAAATTGTTTAGCAGAGTTCATTTGCGCAATACTAGTTTCATAATTATTAACATCAATATCTCTATCAAACGCATCTATGTATTGAGTAATATATTTTCTATAATCAAATGTTAGTGCATTTTCCAAATCCGTCCAGCAATCTTTATCTCTAGGAATAAAAAAATCGGATTTTTCTATAATTGAAATTGCACTCTCACCTTCATATATCTTTTTATTTACTAAATAATCTCTATATGCTCTATAACTTGTGTTTAATCCTACATGGATATCTAATCCATTTCCGCAGATAATAAGTTTAATAATAACACCTCCCATTAACCAACTAATCAAACTTACAAAGCCTATAATCAGTATGTCTCTTACCTTTAATTACCAAACCATATAACTACTCATCTCGGCTTCATATTCCGTTCTCATATCACTTTCATATTCCGCTATTTCATCAAGCATTGAATCACAACCATCCAAGAAATTTATCAGCGACTTAATGTATCTATAAGCATTGCCAATATCAATGCTTTTTTTATCGAACTTATATTCCAAACTGTATGTTGTTGGATATCTAAACATATCACCATTTTTATCTATCTGATCTATTGTACATAATGCGTTGCCTACTATTTCAATCATTTCTAAATCACTATCGGAGACTCTTGCATACCTCTCAATTACAGGCTTAACATTTTTCCATAAATCCTTGTTTATCAAATGGCTCCGCCTTTTAGAATTAAATACTTTTAATGTCACACCTTTTTCCACTCTACTGTAAAATAACCTTTTTAGACATAACTCTATTGTATTTCTAAACATAAACATTAATGGATAAATCTTTACCTGTGGTAAAATATTTTGATTATTATAAATGTAATCTATAACCGCATTATATCCTGTTATCTTTACATGAAATCCTTCATCAGACACTCTTTGCCATAAATAGCAATTTCCTATGCCATGAGATGCAAAAACAAAGAATTCTGATTTAAAATTACTATCAAATACTTCTAATATTTCCCCTTTTTGCACACATTTATAAACCAAGCCAAATGCTTGTACCAAATTATTAGCCACCTCAACATTATCTAAAAACATATCCCTATATTTTGAAAGGAATTCATCTTCAAAGGGAAATCTAAACATATCTGATTTACTGTCAACTTCTTCTAACGAATACAGATATTCTTTCAGCCACTTCTTTTCGGCATCATCTAAAAATTCTTCATTTCCAACATCGTAATAGTTCTTAAAAAGCATAGATAAATCATGGCAACATCTTTCAAATATTTCTTGAATACACTTTTTATTGTTACATATTCTACAAATTAATGCTTTTAATCCTAATTCAATACTTTGACGAAGCAAAAAAATCCCCGCTAGAAACCACATATCTGATTTAACATTATCATGCCCACTATCAATCACTTCTTCAAATGTCTTATATCCACAATCATAAAAATCAAGAGCCAGGTTTTTATAATCTTCAAAGCAATTATGACTCCATTTAATCTCTACAACGTTTTCACTGTTTTCTATTTTCCAAAAATCCATATTTTTATATGGCCATAAAAACAACTCATTTTCCAATACAACTCTCCTTTGCCATTTGACTTGATATAAAGCATTTTATCTACACGAAAATGTTTTATTATTCCCTCATTACTGTCATACGCAATTAAGTAATAATTTTCATCATCCCAGGATAATGACCATGGACTGACCTCATAAAGTGCTCCATCATGACGCAGTTCCATCTTCTTGTCAACGTTCCATTAAAATACTGGAATGTTATCCTCGAATTCTCTGCTATTGCTGTATGTATCCTGTCAACATTGTAATAAATGCTCTCATTCATAGTCTTTACACGACCAGTCACAAATACCTGCCTGTGTAACTGTGATGCCTCGTACTTACTGGCAAGTCCTTCTATCTTTTTTATAAGCTCATTTGACTTCTTAGCTGTAATAAATTTTGCCGACTGCACAGAATCAACCAATAATTTTAATTCTGCAAGTTCAAACTGTCTGTTCCCTATGTGATAGGAATATGTCCTGTCTTCCTGCGTTCCTATAACATCCAGGCCATACACTCTTAAATTTTCAATGTCATTATATAAGCCTTTGCGTTCCTCACTTATGTCATACGCAGCGAGTGCTTCAATAATCTCCGGCATAGTAATATTGTGCGTTTCATCCGTCCGTTCCAATAGAATTTTCATAAGATATATCAATTTCAATTTCTGATTTGACGATTTAGGCATATCGCACCTCCTAACTCCCCGATAAAACTAAAAACTTCTCTTATATGATACCATAAATAACCATATAAGAGAAGATATATAATTACTGCAAGTCCTAATGTCGGTATACCATTATATTTAATCTGCCTATGCTACTTTGCAGAGAAAGCTATCACAATTAAAACCAGTACCACAATAGCAATTATCAATAAAACAGGCCGGGTAAATAACCATAATACTGCGAATAACAATACAAAAAATCCTACAAACTTACCTATTGCAGCTATTCCTGAATAATCCCCATCACAAGCAGCAATGATTGAACCGACAACAAATATTAAAATAAACGCTAATATATGCATAACTGCCACCTCCGTAAAAGTTCATGCTTTAACTCATGTATCTGTTCCTTATGCTTTATTTATAGCACTTTATACTGTCCAATAATCATCTCTTGCGCATCGAATTAATGTTCTGTATTTCGATAAAACTGTACAAAAAAAGGACGCAGAATCTCTTCCACGTCCTCACATCTATCTGGCTTTATCTTCTCTTACCTTCGGTGCTGTGTCCCTGATACCATATACTGTGAACCGGTTATCCAAATCAACATTTGTCTGATGGTTAAAGATGTTAAGCGAACCATTTACAAAAAGCTCCAATGACAATGCAATGTCGATATACAACCTTCTCACACAGCGGTCAATGATTGACTTCTATCTAGAATTTAAGCTGTCCCCGATGCACTGCTATCTGAAAGAATCTCAAATGGCGGTCCGATATACCTTTGTGTGCTCCATATTAATCTTACATATTAGATAAATGCATGTAAAATTTCTTTTACATAGCTTAATTGCGGTCTATTTAGCTTGTTTCTTGACTACTCAGGAAAAATATTTCTACCCTCG
>ERZ773193.577-NODE-577-length-55851-cov-23.594433_pt1 | contig 55851 bp, 38 predicted proteins | sample MGYA00511110_ERZ773193 | MGnify/ENA primary metagenome ERZ773193 (study PRJEB29015, sample SAMEA2737784) | human gut metagenome | biome: human gut; feature: human-associated habitat; material: faeces | place: China | collected 2012 ... | reverse complement strand
AGGAGTGCTTTTACAAAAACATTTCGTAATTTTGCACTTGCTTGTTGAATTCGCGATGATAAAGATTTTAGGCAAAATGATAAAGATTAATTGAACAAAAAGAATCATAAAGTAAGAAATTACAATTTAAACTTAAATAGATATGAAAGTATTCAATTCTAAACTTGCTGCTATAGGTTTGGCAGCATTCGTTTTCGCATCATGTAGCGACAGTTCTTCGGATCCTGCTTCACCAGATGCACCTATCGTCAACCCAGTTGACCTCATTACTGTCAAACTCGTATCACAGCAAATCGACAACAGCCGTATTGCCAACTACAAGAACAGCACAGCCAAGGCAAGAAAGTTCTTCCTGACCAGAGCAGGTGAGAACTTCACTACAACTATGCCTACAGCTCCAGAAAAAACAGGCAATGCTTTATTTTTGAACGGAGCAGCAGACCTCACTGCTGGAACATACGAGATTGCCAGCAAAAAGACCATCAACTTTGCAGGTAAAACTATCAAGGGAGCTACTATCTTCGTGAATGGCGGTTGCACAATGCAGTATGATAAGAACACCAAAATGACACATACAACCATCGTATTGTTGAGCACTGCAACTTTGGAATACGACAACAGTGATGGTACTGGTGTAATGGTTCCAGAAGGATGTACAATTTACTGCACTAGTCCAAAGAACACTGTTGTAGCAACAGGTCTTATGAAGATTGACGGTAATCTTTATGCAGACTTCCGTGGCCAAACTACTCAGGGCAAAGATTTGAGTACCGGTCTTGGAGCTATCAAAGAAACCAAACCTGAAGAAAAAGAGAAATCAATCACTCCTACTCAGGACATCACATTCGGTTCTAACGCCAATGTATTCATCAACGGTTCTATCCGTGCCATCAATCTCAAAGTTGAATCAGGCGCCAATGTATACGCAGAGGGCAACCTCTTCAACAATGATGCCAATGGCAACTCTACCATCAACGGTAATCTCTGGGTAAAAGGCTTTGTTAAAGCACGCACATTGGACGTAAATGGCTATTTGAAGTCAGAAACAGCTATCAAGGTTACTAATCAGTTCAATGTTAATAACGGTGCCAACGTAGAAGCATCCTACATTAACGTTACAAACAATACAAAGGACGGACAGAAGGTTATCGAAAAGGGTGAAGCTACTTTGACTCTCAACGGAACAGGTAAGATTACTATTGGCAACAAGAATGTAATCACAGCCAACAACCTGGTTACAGACAATGCATCTGAAGGTCAGATAACATTGGCTGGAGATAATGCCGTAGCAGTCATCAAGGCACATAAGTTTACCAATAATGGTAACAGCAATATTGTCGCTTTGGCTACAACAGGCAACAACTCAACATTCCTGCTTCAGTTCCAGGAGAATTATAGTGGTTCAAAAGAGTATACCACTTTCGAGGATCTTGACATCGCAGCTACATACGCTGACTATGACAAGGTAGCTGACAAAACTACTCCTAACGTTACGCTCAGAGAGGAGGCGCACAAGAAATATGGTTACGAATGGTCTGGCGACCCTAACACAATTGCTGAACAGGCTAAACTTGACCTGATTGCTTCTGAGGGCTCAGCAGACGGTCAGTCAGCTACATGTATTCAGCCAGCAGACGGCAAGCTCTATGTTTCATATCACACTTATGGTGACAAGAATTTTGGTGGCAACATTGAGATTCTTTCTATGAATGGCAACCAACTGGAGGTTAAAGATAACAAGGCTGCTGAAAGCTGCGACTACAACCACCTTATCGTAGATGGTAACAGCCTCTATCTGGCAGGAAGCGGTAAAAACTCTAATGGTGCTTTCTTGGGCAAGGTTGACTTTAATGGTGACAAGCTCGGTGAGAACGTAACTCTTCAGTCATTCGACCTGAAGACCAAGAGGGACGCAAACTGCGTGGCAGCATTCGGAGGAGAATATGTTGTAGCAACAACAACAGGTTTTTCTACATTCAAGACAAATGGTCACGTGGACAAATCTGGTTTGGAAGGCAAGCATGTTATTGCAGCAAATGGAAAGCTCTATACCTTGGATTTACAAGGCAATGTAAATGTATATAACAATGCAGATTTAGAGAATGCTGTTAATACATATAAAGTAGCCGAGGTAACTCCAAAAGACAACAAGTCTGTTATTGCTGTAGACGAGAATGGTAACATCTACGTTTGTAAAGGTGAGAATGGTATTGCCAAGATTTCTTCAGATGGAACCGTAAATGATAACTTCTTTACATGCCCTACATTTACAAATCCTGAGAAATCAGAATTGACAGGTAAGATCAAGGGACGTGCTAACGGCATCGCTATCGGTAAAGAATACATCTATGTAGCATGTGGTGGCTACGGTCTCGTTGTTCTCGACAGAAATGGTAACACTGTTTGCCATCGTAAGGCTAATGCTTACAACGCAAAGAATAATACCGGATCTGCCAACTACGTAGCAGTAAGTACCGTAAACGGTGAAGAGTATGCTTATGTTGCATACGGTCAGAACCGCGTTCAGGTATTTAAGGTGACAAAGACAAAATAACATTGTATTTAAGAATCCTGTTCTCCCCCACTCTCACATTTGAGTGAGGGAGAACAAACCTTATTCACAGCTTAACTAGCAAATCTAAAAAGCCAGCTAAAGCTAACTTTAAGGTTATCCGCTAAATATCAATCAATAAATAACTAAACAGAAAGCTAAAATGAAAGCAATCAATATTAAACTTGCCACATTCAGCTTTGCAGCATTGCTCCTCGCATCTTGTAGTGATAGCAATAGCATAATCGAAGAGCCATCAATCGGTAAAGCTACCAAGATTGTAGGTTCTAGCGTCAAAGCTCTTTATTCTTCTGACTTAACCTCACGAGTTCACAACTTGAAAGGAAATGTCACCAAGGCTACACGAGCATACGATGCAAGTAAATTCGATGGAATTACCTCCATGCCTACTCAGCCAAATGTGCCAGCAGAAGCTATAGATATAACAAAAGCTCCAGGTAACTCTTGGGAATCTCACACAGGCATTTACTTCATAAAGGCAAACACCACATTTGATACAAATAATTGGGGATTAAGTGGAGCAACATTCTATGTAGAAAAAGGTGCAACATTAATATGGAATGCCTATGGCCCAAATTGCACAATATATGTCTTAGATGGTGGTAAATTACAGGTAGGTAATTCTCCTGTCTTTCAACAGGCAAGGGTATACAACTATGGAAACATAGAATTCAATAATGGAAATGAAGTAATTGTATCCCAACCATTCTATAATGCAGGAAATTTAGATCTAACTGGTAAGAAATTTAATGTACAAAACAAGTGTTACATCGGCGGAAATTTAAAGGCTAATGAGTTAGCCAATAATTGGGGAATGGCATTGTACGTTGTCGGTGATTGCGAAATAAAGAGCAATGAAGAACTCCGTTTAAATGGAAACAGCCTCAACATTGGTGGTAAATTCTCTACAGCGGGTAATTTATCACTGAATACAAGTGCACTATTCGTAAGTGGATGTTCAGTTAATGTAGGAGGTAATTTAGACGTAAACAGTGGTGGAGAAATTCATATTGACTATTTGAGTGCAAACAATATCACCCTCAGCTCTGGAAGTTCCATCGTCATGAAAGATAAGAGTATGATTAACTGTGCTGGAACCTTGGCTTCAAATAACCAAGATACCTCTCACAATTATCTTGAAGGAGATAATGCTGTAGCTGTCGTCAAGGCATCTACCATTACCTTCAACAATGGCGCTCCTATCGAAAATACAGATGCTAACCAGGAAAAGAAGAAATATGAAATCACGATGTTTGGCACACCAGGAAACAATTCAAAAATCATCTTGGATGGAGTATTCAAAGTAAATAACGAAGAAATCATTCCTGTAGGTGCAAATGCCAACATCTACCCTATGAGTGACGAAAATGCCTCAGGAGTATCTTTGCCAAAGACAGAATGTAACCCTGGTGGCTACAAAGATGGCAATAAAGAACCAGAACCAGAGCCATCAAAACCAGGATTAGATTTGATTACAAACATAGATTACGATCATACTCATGAGATTTCCGCAACAGGTATCATGCCACTCAACGGATATTTCTATATGTCATACCATACCAACCAGGAGCAGGCTGACAATGCAGCCTATTCTCATGGAGGTTGTGTAGAGGTATTTACACCTGTACAAAATGACAAGGTAGAACTCAAGCAATATCTCTATGATGAAGCAAGAGACCTTGACTTCAACCACCTTTTGGCTGTAACATTAAACAGTGGTGAAAGAAAGGTATTCTTACCTGGTACCTCTAACAAAAAGGGCGCAATGTTGGCTTATATGACCATCAATGATGACCACATGCTGGCAACAGAATCCAAGCAGATTACCACTACTGAGACAGACAAGGATGGCAAACCTGTTGTCAAGTACGAAGAGCCATTGCAGTATGTACAGTTGCATCCTGCTACCGAAGAATTTGCAAAAAAGGGATACGATGAAAATTGCGTCGTCTATAATAATAAGACAGACCATTTAATAGTTGCAACCACAGAAGGTTACGTCATTTACGATGCAAACAAGAATAATGAGATGAATGAGGTTGCAAGCTATTCAAGACCAGGCAAAGTAAAGCATGTAGCTATTGGAGATGGTAAGATTGTTGGTCTCTATCTCAACGACAGAACACATGGCAGTGAAGATGCTGTAGATGCAACCATCGAAGTGATTGACAGAGACACTGAGGATTTTGAGAATTCAAAGACATTCCCTGTAACTCTGAACATCCAGCCTAACGACGGTAAGAACGTTGTTGCAGTAAACGATAATAAGATTTATGTCTGCCAGAGCGGATTGGGTCTTTATGTTTACGACATGGACGGAAATGAAGTAGGAAAATGGCAGATGCCTAAGGCCTGGAACGAGAAGAAGGGTATATATAAGGCTCTCTGCAATGGTTGCTTCGTTGACGACAATTACGTATACCTGGCTTACGGTTCATACGGTATCGTAGTTCTTGACAAGAATACCTTGGAGGTTGTTGCTCATCGTGCAACATTAAAATCCGCCAACTACATCACTGTAAAGGATGGCTACATGTACGTAGCATACGGTAGAAGCCGCTTGCAGGTATTCAAACTTGCAGAGTAAGCTAATTGACATTGCATCAGCAATATAGATATTTTAATAAACTAAGAACATAGTGAATGCAGCTGCAACAGCTTGCAGCTGCATTCATCGTGTTTAAATAAGAAAAAAGATGAAGCGTAAATTTATACTATATACAACAACGGTTCTTCTGACGATGATCGGAGGACAGCAAGGATTGGCACAAACTCAAGGCAAAAGACAGCAGAAGAGTTTCAGCCCTAAAATGCTCGTCTACGAAAATCTGAAGAACGAAAACGTATTGAGACACTTCAACCAACGCTTTGCACAACTCGACACACTCATCAATAACCCAATCTGGGTGAAATCACCAGTCATCGAACTGGGACTCAACAAACAACATACTGCTGACATTAAAACCACTGACTCATTATACTGGGCTAAAACTGCATACGAACAGTTGGCTATCAACAGACATAACGGACTGGAAGTAACCGGTCAGATATACGCCAGACCAGACGCATACTTCGATGCCGACAACGACGATGCAGAACAGGTCTCCAAGTACAAAGCCAAAGTACAGGCCGAACTGGGATGGAACATCATCAACAGCAAGTTCTACCAGGGAAAGGAAAAGAGAAACAAAGTGGCCCTAGCTAACGAACTCTCACGTCTACAAGACAAAAAGAGACAGACTGCAGACATCTATGAAAAGGCAGCAGATGAGCTGACCGAACAATATAACTTCTATATCGGTACCGTCATAGCACACAAGCTGGACAACCTCGACATCATGAACGAGGCTTACCAGTATATGCTGGAGAAAGACCGAATAAGCAACGACAAGATGCTCAAGGTGATGAACGACAAGCTGGAGGCGGAATACGACATCTCCATCCTCTGCTCCGACAGAGACATCACCAACAAACCGATTTACCGCATCAAGCCTACCCGCGTGGTGGTAGACACCACAGCCCTCTGGGAACACGTAGACAAGGAAAGCCTGGATGCAAGAATCGTAATGACAAAGCTGGAGATAGCCAACAACGAAAGCAAGCTGAACAACTATCTCAGCACTACCCGACTCACCCCATTCGCCAGATGGTCAACCTACTGGCAGAGCAACGACAAGTTCTCGCACAATGGTGATGTAGGAATCAGATTCACCGTGCCAATCTACAACGAAAACCCAAGAAAGAGAAAGGCACTGGAGACACAGAAAGAGATTATCATGAACAGCAGAAGCACCGACGTGAAGGAAATCAGACAGTCGGTAAAAATCCTGCTGAAAAAGATAGAAAACCTCAACCAGGCTATAGCCACTGAGGCTTACCACATTCAGCAGACAGGAAAATACATCGACATGCGACGGTTCGCATATAAAAACCAGAAAAACGGATACAACTACCTGATGAGAATGGAAGAATATACCGGACTCCTGGAAAGCATGGAAAGAATGTACAAGCTGATGTTGAACCGCGGACTCGCCATCATCAATATAGAGAAGGCAGTAAGCATCTATAACAACAACAATATATTCAACGAGATCGAACTATGAATGAGTTTCAATATGACAGCACGCCACAGGAACAGGCGATGGCCGACTTGCTGAAATCGCAAAGCCACCGCTTAGCTAGACAGCAGATTATATTCGCGCTGATCTTCCTCCTCATCATCGTACTGACAGCATACTATATCGTTACCCGAATGATCTGGGCCATCTATGACGGATATGTAACACTCGATGAAAACCATATCTGTGCGGTTGACGACATCTACATTCTGAAGGTAAACAAGGAGGTGGGAGAAATAGTACACAAAGGTGATACGCTCTACTCCTACGTACTGCTGGGAAATATCGTAACCCAATACGACCCCAACATCATTCCGTCGGCGGTAAAGGAAACCCACGATATGGAAGTGCAGGCCAAACTGGCTAGAGAAGAGATTCCGGTACTGCGCACCCGACTGGCTGAACTGAAGAAACAGAAAGCTTCGGAAAGCTCGGACATCTACTACGGACTGACCAACAACACCAAGCGCAACCAGCTGGATGCTGAGATTGCCGAGGTGGAGGAAGAAATAAGAAAGCAGATGAACAAGGTGACCATCTACTCACAAGCCAAGAACACCACCTATAACTTCATGAGCAGAAGAGGTGCAGGCATGGCGGGTGCTGACATGCCATACTCCAGCAATTCCAGCATCTACAACCACGGTCTGATACACTACTGCTGTGCGCCTGACGATGCCTACGTCACAAAGGTGAACGTGAGCGACAAGACACTGGTGTTCAAGAGCGATGAAGTGCTCACCATCCAGCATACCGACTATGCAGCATGCCACCTGGGCATCATCACATACGTGCCTAGTGAGAAAATCAAGTATATGGAAAGTCCTGACGATGCTGACGTCATCGTGAACAAGGACCTGGTACTGAAGGCTAAGCTGCAGATGGTGGGTCTGAGAGTGGAGGAAATTCCAAAGCACCTGCAGAGCAACTTCTCGCACGATGCAAATGCCGTAGTGGCAGTATTCACCTTCAAACCCAACCAGCAAGTGCCGGCTTGGGTGATGAGCAACAAACTGCCGGTGAGAATCAGGGTGAACAAGATCAGTGCGATGTTAGACCCTAAGCCACTGCCGATGTATACCATCCCTGTGGAGAAGAATCAAAATGTGATGAGAAGTTCAAAGCTCGTCACACCTGACCAAAACAAAGACAACGTGAAGAAATGATTGGACTAAGAAGAAACAAAAGAGGAGACATGGTGCTGACCATCGATACCTACATCGATATCGACTCAACACCAGATATCCAGTCTGACTACTTCGACTGCATATACATCAATACGACGAGTGAACGTGCGTTCCATGCAATCCTGTTTGGAGCCAGTCCTATCCTATCGTATAAATGTAGCTATAAGCCGTTATTCGTCAATACGGCGGTATCGGGAAAGGAACAGATCACTGACTATATCGTAGACGCATACGTCAGCGACATGAGCAATGAGAAAGTTTACGAGATTATCGACCGAATCAAGATGGCAAAAAAGAAGTACGGCATCAAGCAGGAAACTGCAAGACCTACACAGCCGAACCAGCTCTTTGCCAACATTCTGCGATATCTCCTATCACGCGACCAGAGAATCATGGGACACCGACTTCTGGAGAAATCATCGCTGGGATACATCAACCCTATTTTTGAGCACTATCACAGTATGGGTCTGTTCCATCTCAACGAGATGTTCATGTTCAAGGATACAATGGTGGAATATGGTGTACTCAAGATGCACCGCTTCCTCATCAAGGAACACCTCTGCCCGAAGTGCAACCACTCGCACCTGTTGTATACAGAGTGCTGCCCGAAGTGTGGAAGTTCCAACCTGAAGATTCAGAACATCATCCACCACTTCAGCTGCGCCAACGTCTCGCCGGAGAATACGTACAACGTAGGCGGTGTGCTGATCTGTCCGAAATGTCATAAGAAACTGCGCCACATCGGTGTAGACTATGACCGACCTGCAGTGGTATATACCTGCAACGACTGTGAGAACTCGTTCACAACGCCACTGACCAAGGCTACCTGCTGCTACTGCGAGAGTACCTTCCCGGTGAATGCACTGGTGCCACGAGACGTAGAAGACTATGAGATAACAGAGGAAGGTGTGCGCGCCCTGACACAGGACAGCCTCATATTCAACAACATGACCAACCTCTATGACAACTTCATGGATTATCAGCTGCTGGTAAACCGCCTGCGCCGACTCCTGATAGAGACCTTCCGCAAGGAACAGGTATCAGTACTGGTAGGAAAGATATGGATACTGAATGCCGAACAGGACACGGTGAAGATTAAGGACAGTCTGCAAGCCAGCTTCTGCCGCCTCTTCTCCAACCACAAGGTGTCGTACAACAACAACATCTTCTACATCACGTATTCCGTATTCAGCGACATTACCGTAGAGGATGCACAGCAAGAACTGAGCAAGCAGATGTCAAAGGCTATCAGAAAGGTGGCCGACAAGATAGAACCGGACGAGCTGATATGCTGCGTTCTCGATACCAAGACCAAGGAGGTGACCGGCAACTACGAGGAATTCTTCAACAAGATGAACTACGTAGAGCTGACTCCAGACGACTACTGCGGTTATTCGGAGGAAAAAATGACCGAAGAAGAAAACAAGACCGCAGAGACCCCACTGGAAATAAAGCCTAAGGAAGATGAGAACGACAAGATCATGAAGCGCGTCAAGCTATACAAGCAGCTGGTAGCCGTGCTGATTACCATTGCCGGTATACTGATACTGCTAGCCGTGCTGGCGCTCACGATATTGAGATAAGAAACAACTAGTAAAGAAAGGAGATGAGCAGGTATGTTTGAAATCGTAGAAACTCTGAACCACTTCATGGACTGGTTGAGTACACTCTCACTGAGCAGCATCCTGAGTACCTACTGGTTTCTGTTCTTCATTGAGATGCCGAGATATTACCTGCTGGAATATCTGGTAATATTCAACCGACTGACCAATAAGAACAAGATAGAAAAGGAAAAGGAAGTGGCAAGATTCTATCTCTACAGAGAGAATCCGCTCGTTTCGATACTCGTACCGGGAAAGAATGAGGGAAGCCATATATTCAAGATGGTGAACTCGCTCGCCGAACAGACCTACAGAAACTATGAAATCATAGTGGTAGACGACGGCAGCGATGACTACACCAAACTGATATGCACCGACCTCTATCGGGCTGGTTACATCACCCATTATCTGAGACTGGAAGACCGAGGAGGTAAGGCTGCGGCAAGCAACTATGGTGCACAGATGGCTAAAGGAAAATACATCGTCTGCCTGGATGCCGACTCATCACTGGACCGTGATGCGCTGGAGAAGATTCTCCTCCCCTTCTACATCGACGGTATGGTAAAGGGTGTGGGCGGATGCGTGAAGGTACGCAACAACAAGGACACTATCTGCTCATCGCTGCAGGCGTTCGAATACCTGAAACGCATACAGGTGGGACGAATCGTGACGAGCGAGCTGGGCATCTACCACATCATATCGGGTGCCTTCGGCGCCTTTGATAGAGCAACACTGAAAGAGGTAGGATTCTGGGACATCGGACCAGGACTGGATGGTGACCTCACACAAAAGATAAGAAAGGCAGGATACAAGGTGAAATTCGCAGAAGATGCCATCTGCATGACCAACGTGCCGACGCAATGGTATAAACTGTATCACCAGCGTATCAGATGGTCGCGTTCGCTCGTAAGATTCCGCTTGCGCAAACACCGCGACATCCTGCTGCCAACCAAGAACTGGTCTATATTGAACTGGATCTCCAACATGGAGAGCGTAACGTACGACTGCTTCCTCAACTTCCTGTGGTTGTGGTATATCGTGAAACTCGCCATCACCTTCAATAACCACATCGTAGAGATATTGGCGCTGGGCTACTTCATCCGAGTATGCTTCTCCCAATTCGCCTTCCTGCTGGTGATGATGGTGACAGAGAGAAGAAAAGAGGAAATGTTCCTCTACCGATTCTTGCCGCTGATGTCGCCGTATACAGGTTACTTCCTGCGTATCGCACGACTTTCAGCCCATCTGCAGGAACTCTTCTTCCATCGCTCGTATGCCGATGCATGGAATCCGGAGAAAACTTCCCGATACGCTCAGCTGGAGGGAATGTAAAGAATGAATAAACAATAATACAAATTTAATATATATAGTATATGAATAACAAATCTTTTGAGTTTAAGATAGGCGTGATTGGACTAGGCTATGTAGGTACACCGCTTGCATGCTTATTCTCAAAGAAATACGATACTTGGGGTTACGACATCAATGCTGCCAAGGTAGCTAAATTAGCCAGGAAACAGGGAGCGGAAGACAGAATGCTTTCTAAAGCTCTCGAAAGGGGACTAAAGCTGACCTGTGACATCAGCGACTTGAAAGGCTGCAATGTATACATCATAGCTGTACCGACACCGGTAAACAAGTCGAACAAACCTGATATCAGCTGTGTCAGAAATGCAACTACAGCAGTAGGCAAAATCCTGAAACCGGGAGACATCGTGGTATATGAATCTACAGTCTATCCCGGACTGACAGAAGAAGTATGCGCTCCGTTGCTGGCATCAACATCGGGACTCAAGCTGAACGATAACTTCTTCGTAGGTTTCTCACCTGAAAGAATCAACCCGGGAGATACCGTCCACACCATAGAGAACATCGTAAAGGTGACCAGTGGTTCTACACCCGAAGCGGCAGAAATCATCGACAACCTCTACAGCTCGGTTCTCACACATGGCACTCACAAGGCGAAGAGCATCAAAATAGCCGAAGCCTGCAAGCTGATGGAGAACTGCCAGCGAGATGTTCAGATAGCATTCTTCAACGAGATGGAAAAAATCTTCGACAAGATGAACATCAGCATCAAGGATGTGACGGAAGCAGCCAGCACAAAATGGAACTTCGTTCCTGCTATCCCAGGACTTGTTGGCGGTCACTGTATCGCTGTAGATCCGTACTATCTCATCAACAAGGCACAGGAGGTGGACGTGGTTCCTTCGCTCCTCTCTACGGCACGCGAAGTGAACGAGCAGATGGCGGTCTGGATGGCAGGCAAGATCAAGAGTGCATGCGACTTCAGAAAGTTCAAGGCTCCAGAGACCAAGGTGCTCATCCTGGGCTTCTCGTTCAAACCTGACAGCGATGACATCAGAAACACCAAGGTGGCTGACCTCTACATCAACCTGGTGGGAACAGGATACAAAACTACCCTTTACGACCCGCTGGTAGACAAAGAGGAAGTGAAGAATGAATACGGCATCCATGTAGAGGATGACGCTAAAGTACTGGATAAAGTCTACGATATCGTGGTGATAGGTACACATCACAAGATATTCGATAACATCAATATGAACAAGTTGCTCTCAGCCAAAGGCTTCATGTGCGACATATACGGAGTACACAAGGCAAGAAAAGCTTAGAGCAGCGACGTCCAAGACCTAACTGTACAATAAAAGAAAATCCAAAGAAAAAGTAAATGATTATGAACAAATATAAAGTACTGATCGTTGACGATATCCCTGAGAATATCCAGACTCTCGGAGAAATGATCAAGGATTTTGATCTGGATGTGAAAATTGCAGAAGGTGGTCAGGAAGCCATCGACATCATTGATTCATGCACACCAGACATCATCTTGCTAGACTTGATGATGCCTCGTGTGAATGGATGGGACGTGATAGATCACGTCAGAAAAAAATATAGTAAGAACGAGATGGTCATCATCGTTGTATCCCTGTTAAACAACAAGGACAACATCGATGAATGCTATGAACTGGGAGTCAACGACTATATCACCAAACCGGTGATCAAAGCCCGACTCACCAGTTCAATAGAATCTCATCTCAGGAATCTCAGCAGAAATTAAGATATAGCCTTCTGCAAGATGTCGTTGGCATGAGCCACACGGTCACTTGTAGGAGGTTCTATCCCTGACAACGGGTAAGGTATACCCAATTTTTCATACTTGTAGATGCCCATCGTATGATAAGGCAATACATCAATACGCTCTATATTAGAGAGCGTAGAGAGGAAGTCGCGCAATTCTTCCAGGTATTCATCCTTGTCGGTGATACCTGGAATGAGGACGTGACGAATCCATACCGGCTTGTGGATTTCGCTCAGATAGCGGGCACAATCCAGTATATTCTTATTGGAATGAAGCGTGAGTTTACGATGCTCTTCATCATTGATATGCTTGATATCAAGAAGAACAGTATCAGTGACGGTCATCAGACGCTCAAATTTCTCGAAGTTTTTCCCTTCTCTATGAAAGGGTTGAGCCGAGGTATCAAGACAGGTATTGATGCCACGCTGATGGGCTTTCTCGAAGAGTTCGATGAGAAAGTCTATCTGCATCAATGCCTCGCCACCGCTCACGGTAATTCCTCCATTATCTCCCCAATAACTCTTGAATCGCTCTGCCTTGTCCAGCAGGTCATCGGCAGTCCACTCTTCTCCTACCCCCGTCTTCCAGGAATCCGGATTGTGGCAGAACTGGCAGCGCATGGGACAACCCTGCAGAAAGATCAAAAATCTGATGCCTGGTCCATCAACAGAACCAAAGCTCTCTATGCTGTGAACAAATCCTTTCATGCAGCTTTCCTCTCTTGGTAATTATCCCAAAGAATAAAAGCAAGCCCAGGAACGACTATAAGAGCAGTGACGACACCCAAAAAATCAACTAAATCCATAATTATTTTATCTTTTTAGAAATGATTAAAAACAAGAAGCCCACTTAAGCCTGCATTTTACGATAATCAATATATGCCCATAGGGTAAACCCACCTGCAAGCAAAGCAAAAAATCCCATAAATACCAATAGTTCCATATTTATTTTCCTTTCTTATTTTTATCTTTAGACATTAATATTAAAAAGAATCCACATACAGCTAGAAACATTGTTATTAGAGCACCAAATACTAAAAGTTTCCCTGTATCTATATCCTTTTTCATAATACTTGCCAAGATGATACCACCAAATATCAGTTTGGCTAAATCCAGGCAAAACTTTCCTCCTTCACTCCAAAGAGTTGTTTTTTGTTCTATATTCAATTTCATACTGCAAAGATAGCAAAATATTCAATACAAAGCTCTATTTTGCAGTTAAATAAGCTAAATTGCCCGCTAAATATCCTCGGAAAGAAAATCTAGCGGGCAATCTATATGTTACAAAGAGACAAGAGAATTCTTCACTCTTCCCTCTTCATTCTTCACTTCCTTAGAGTCTCTCGTGAGCCTGACGAGCGATTACGTCAAGCTGCTGCTCGCGTGTCAAGTCGATGAACTTAACTGCGTAACCACTTACACGGATGGTGAAGTTCTGGTACTCTTCCTTCTCTGGGTGCTCCATCGCATCCTTGAGCTTGTCGATACCGAATACGTTCACGTTCAGGTGGTGAGAACCCTGGTTGAAGTAACCATCCAATACACCTACCAATGTCTGGGCACGCTCCTCATCGTTGTGACCGAGAGCACCTGGACTGATGGTCTGAGTATTAGAGATACCATCGAGAGCATACTCGTATGGCAACTTAGCTACAGAGTTCAATGAAGCCAAAAGACCATTCTTCTCTGCACCGTAAGATGGGTTGGCACCTGGAGCCAAAGGAGCACCGGCTGGACGACCATCAGGCATGTTGCTGGTGTACTTACCATATACGACATTTGATGTGATAGTCAGGATAGATGTAGTAGGCTCTGAATTGCGGTATGTGTGGTGCTTCTTGATCATGTTCATGAAGGTCTTGAGCAACCATACTGCAATCTCATCAGCACGCTCATCATCGTTACCATAACGTGGGAAGTCGCCCTCGGTCTTGAAGCTGAGAGGGAAACCGGTCTCATCACGGATGATGTTAACCTTGGCATACTTGATAGCAGAGATAGAGTCAACTACGTGGCTGAAACCCGCGATACCTGTAGCGAAAGTACGACGAACATCTGTGTCGATGAGCGCCAACTCTGCTGCCTCGTAGAAGTACTTGTCGTGCATGTAGTGGATGAGGTTCAATGTCTTCACATAAACGCCAGCCAACCAGTCCATCATATCCATGAAACGTGGCATGAACTCCTCGTATGTCAATACATCACCCTCTACGGCGCGATACTTAGGACCGCACTGCTCTCGTGTCTTTGAGTCAACACCGCCAGAAACAGCGTAAGTCAAGCACTTAGCCAAGTTGGCACGGGCTCCGAAGAACTGCATTTCCTTACCTGTCTGTGTGGCAGATACACAGCAGCAGATGCTATAGTCGTCACCCCAAACTGGGCGCATTACATCATCGTTCTCATACTGGATAGAGCTTGTCTTGACAGAAATCAGAGAAGCGTAGTGCTTGAATGCCTTTGGCAAGCGAGAGCTATAGAGTACGGTCAAGTTTGGCTCTGGTGAAGGACCCATGTTCTCCAATGTGTGGAGGAAACGGAAGTCGTTCTTGGTAACCATTGAGCGGCCATCCTGACCCATACCACCTACTTCGAGAGTAGCCCATACTGGGTCACCAGTGAAGAGCTCGTTGTAAGAAGGGATACGGGCGAACTTCACCATACGGAACTTCATGACCAAGTGGTCGATGAGCTCCTGAGCCTCATCCTCAGTAAGAGTACCCTCGTTCAAGTCGCGCTGGATATAGATATCGAGGAAGGTAGAGATACGACCTACAGACATCGCAGCACCATTCTGAGTCTTCACTGCTCCGAGGTAACCGAAGTACAACCACTGAACAGCCTCACGAGCGTTCTTAGCAGGCTGAGAGATGTCGTAACCATACAACTGAGCCATCTCCTTCAATCCCTTGAGCGCCTTGATCTGCATAGCAACCTCTTCACGAAGACGGATAACGTCGTCAATCATCTCACGGTCGCCCATGTTAGCGAGGTCGTTCTGCTTCTCCTTGATAAGGAAATCGATACCATAAAGAGCAACACGACGGTAGTCACCCACGATACGGCCACGACCGTATGTATCAGGAAGACCAGTAAGAATGTGGTTATGGCGCACGAGTTTCATCTCAGGAGTATAAGCATCAAACACGCCGTCATTATGAGTTTTGCAATACTTGTGGAAAATCTCGTGCAGCTTCTCTGATGGCTGGTAGCCGTATGTAGTACAAGCCTGCTCTGCCATCTTGATACCACCGTATGGCATGAAGGCACGCTTCAAAGGCTTGTCGGTCTGCAGACCAACCACCTTCTCCAACTCCTTAGTACCCTCGCCGATGTAGGCAGCACCATAAGCTGTCAATCCTGAAACCACCTCGGTCTCCATATCGAGCACACCACCCTTGGCACGCTCTTCCTTCTGGAGCTCCTTCAACATACCCCAAAGGGTATTGGTAGCCTGAGTAGGTTCTGCCAGGAACGACTCATCGCCGTCGTAGCTAGTGTAGTTGTTCTGAACGAAGTCACGAAGATTCACTTCACTCTGCCACTGGTTTCCCTTGAAACCTCTCCATTCTGTTTTCATCATTTTGATATCCTTAATAAGTTAATAATTAATTATATATTTTGTACACACTGTTTCCTGTTATCAGCTGAATCCTTATACCTTTATATATTATATAAAATCCTGATATCGATAATTTCGATGCAAAGGTACTACAAAAAAACGATATCCAAGCAGAAATCACAAAGATTTTCTTCTCTATACCCTAAAATCATCATTTATGAGTACAGTTTTTTTGCACAAAAGATATTGAATGTGCAAAAGTAACAAATGTTCATTCAAATGACTGGGAAAAATGAGCAAATAAGGGGGTTTTATCGATTTGTCCCCATTAAAGAACGTTTTATACCCTTCTGTTTGATAAATAATGCATACCTTTGCAGTCGAAATGAAACAAATAACAATGTAAAAATCATCATAGAATAACAATACATGAACATGAATTGGAATCATACAATCAAGACATTAGCCTTTGCCTCTATCTTGGCTCTGGCTCCATCACAGATGATGGCGGCACAGAAAGGTGGCACCTTCACTACCGGCGACAAGACATTCCTTCTCAATGGCAAACCTTTCGTGGTTAAGGCTGCCGAGTTGCACTACCCTCGTATTCCTCGTGCCTACTGGGAGCATCGCATCAAGATGTGCAAGGCTCTTGGCATGAATACCGTCTGCCTCTATGTGTTCTGGAATATCCATGAGCAGGAGGAAGGCAAATTCGACTTCACAGGCAACAACGATGTGGCTGCTTTTTGCCGCCTCGCCCAGAAGAACGGCATGTATGTCATCGTTCGCCCGGGTCCATACGTTTGTGCTGAATGGGAAATGGGCGGTCTGCCTTGGTGGCTCCTCAAGAAGAAGGACATCCGGCTTCGTGAGCAGGACCCTTACTTCATGCAGCGTGTAGAAATATTCGAGAAGGAAGTAGGCAAGCAGCTGGCTCCACTCACTATCCAGAATGGTGGTCCTATCATCATGGTTCAGGTGGAGAATGAATATGGTTCTTACGGAAAGGACAAGCCATACGTAAGTGCTATCCGTGACATCGTTCGCAAGAGTGGCTTCGACAAGGTGAGCCTCTTCCAGTGCGACTGGTCATCCAACTTCCTGAACAATGGTCTCGATGACCTTACCTGGACCATGAACTTCGGTACAGGTGCCAACATCGACCAGCAGTTTAAGCGTCTCGGCGAGGTTCGTCCTAACGCCCCAAAGATGTGCTCTGAGTTCTGGAGCGGCTGGTTCGACAAGTGGGGAGCACGCCACGAAACCCGTCCTGCCAAGGATATGGTAGAAGGAATGGACGAGATGCTGAGCAAAGGCATCAGCTTCTCTCTCTATATGACCCACGGCGGAACCAGCTTCGGCCATTGGGCAGGTGCCAACTCTCCAGGTTTCCAGCCAGACGTAACCAGCTACGATTACGATGCCCCTATCAACGAATGGGGATTGGCTACTCCTAAGTTCTACGAACTGCAGAAGATGATGGCGAAATACAACGACGGCAAGAAGTTGCCAGCCGTGCCTAAGGCTCCGATGCAGATCATCAAGGTGCCAGAATTCAAGTTTACCGAGTACAAGCCTCTGAGCTACGGTATCGGAAAGGCGAAGGAAACCCATGCTCCTCAATGCTTCGAGGATATGGACATGGGATGGGGCATCATGGTTTACGAGACTACCGTTCCAGCCATCGAAAGTACATCAACCCTGACCGGCGAGTTCCACGACTTTGCCCAGGTATATGTGAACGGAAAATATGTTGGCAAGATAGACCGTGTAAAGAACGAGAAATCACTCGAATTGCCAGCCATGCCACAGGGTGCACAGCTCACCATCGTGGTAGAAGGTATGGGAAGAATCAACTTCGGTCGTGCCATCAAAGACTACAAGGGTATCATCGGCAACGTAACCCTCACTACTCAGAAGGAGGATTGCGAACTTGCCCTCACCCCTACCCGATGGAACAACAGCAGTATCGCTGATGATTACCAGACGGTAGTGAAGGCACTCGCCATGCCAACCAACAAGATGCGCGGTCTCCAGACCAAGGCGGGTTACTACCGTGGCTACTTCAACCTGAAGAAGGTGGGCGACACCTTTATTAATATGGAGGCATTCGGCAAGGGTCAGGTTTACGTAAACGGTCATGCCCTCGGCCGCTTCTGGCAGATTGGTCCTCAGCAGACCCTCTATCTCCCGGGTTGCTGGTTGAAGAAGGGCAAGAACGAGGTGATTGTTCTCGACGTTGTAGGTCCTAAGGGTGAAGCAGGCAAGCCAGGTTCTACCGTGGCTCCTACCGCCTTCTGCCAGGATCATCCGGAGCTTGACAAGCTGAATCTCGAAAAGAGCAACAAGCACAACGAGCCTGGTCATCGCATGGATCTCAATTCAGAGACTCCTGTATTGAAGGGCGAGTTCAAGGCTGGTAACGGCTGGCAGACCATCAAGCTCGACAAGCCTGTAACCGGTCGCTACTTCGCCATCCAGGCAGAGAGCAGCCAGAGTGGTGACAGCCAGATTGCCATCGCCGAGTTTTATCTCCAGGATGCACAGGGCAACCGCATCGACCGCAACAACTGGGTGGCTTACTACGCAGACAGCGAGAAGGGTAACTCAACTCTCGACAAGATGTTCGACCTCCAGGAGAGCACCTATTGGCAGACCGAGAAGGGCGCCAACTTCCCACATCTGGGAATCGTGGATATGGGTAAGGAGGTTACCATTTCAGCTTTCGAGTACTTGCCACGTGCCGAGCAGGGTGCACCGGGCAGCGTCAAGGGCTTTAAGCTCTACGTTAGAAAATAAAAAGATAAGTTCATAGGTTTGGTCAGCCATAGGCTGACTGTGGAAAATTAACACATATAGTTTAAAATGTAGTATTTCTATTGGAGAATAGAAAGTTAGTTAGATTGTAAAAAAGAGGTAGATGTGAATCTGCCTCTTTTTTCGTTTATATTAAAACTCCTTTTTTAGTATATAATAAACTCCTTCTCCCCCGCTTTTTGTTTTTTTATACATTGATTTGCCATTATGTGAATACTTTTGCGTACCTTTGCAGCAAAATACAAATACATTTTTTATGTTGACAGATATTGAAATAGCTAAATCAGTAAAACTGCGCCCCATCAATGAGGTTGCAGCTGAACTTGGAATCCATGAAGACCAAGTAGAAAACTACGGCCGTTACATCGCTAAGATTACTACGGACAAAATTGACAGAAACAAGTTTAAGAACCATCATCTTATCCTCGTTACCGCTATCAGTCCTACCAAGGCTGGTAATGGAAAGACCACCGTATCCGTGGGTCTCGCCCTCGGTATGCAGAAGATTGGCAAGAAGGCAGTTGTTGCATTGCGCGAGCCTTCTCTCGGTCCTTGCTTCGGCATGAAGGGTGGTGCTGCCGGTGGCGGTTATGCACAGGTATTGCCTATGGATAAGATCAACCTCCATTTCACTGGCGACTTCCATGCCATCACAGAGGCCAACAACATGATTGCTGCCCTCCTGGACAACTACCGTTTCCAGCACGAGGCAGAGGGATTCAAGCTCAAGAAGATTCTCTGGCGCCGAGTAATGGACGTCAACGACCGTGGTCTCCGTCGCATCATCACCGGTATCGGCGATAAGAACGGCATCGAGACAGAGGCAGGATTCGATATCACTCCTGCTTCTGAAATCATGGCTATCATGTGTTTCGCAACAAGTGTAGACGATCTCCGTCGTCGCATCGACAATATTCTCCTCGGCATCACTGAGGATGACAAACCATTCACCGTCAAGGATATGGGTGTAGGTGGCAGTATCGTTGCCCTCCTCCTCGATGCCCTGAAGCCAAACCTGGTTCAGACCACAGAGGGAACTCCTGCTTTCGTTCACTGCGGTCCTTTCGCCAACATCGCTCATGGCTGTAACTCTGTGATGGCTACAGCAGCAGCTCTCGAGTATGGCGACTATGCCATCACTGAGGCAGGATTCGGTGCAGATCTCGGCGCAGAGAAGTTCTACAACATCAAGTGCCGCAAGACTGGTTTGCAGCCAGACCTTACCGTTCTTGTTGTTACTCTCCAGGCATTGAAGATGCACGGTGGCGTAGCTCTGGAAGATATCAAGCAGCCTAACGTTGCAGGAATGGAAGCTGGTTACTGGAACCTCGACAAGCACGTGAAGAACCTTCAGAGCTTTGGTCAGACCGTTGTCATCGCCTTCAACAAGTTTGCTACTGATACCGACGAGGAGATTGAGGTATTGCGCAAGCACTGTGAGGAGATGGGTTGTGGATTCGCTGTCAACAGTGCCTTCGCCGAAGGTGGCAAGGGTGCGATGGAATTGGCAGAACTCGTAGTAAAGACCATCGATGAGCGTCCATCTGCTCCTCTCTATTTCACTTATGCTGACGAAGATTCTGTAGAAGAGAAGATTGAGAAGGTTGCGTTCAATCTCTATGGTGCCGGCAGCGTAACCATGAGCGATTCTGCAAAGGCTATGATTGACGAGATCAAGAAGTTGGGTGCAGAGAAGTTCCCTATCTGTATTGCCAAGACCCAATACAGCTTCTCTACCGATGCTAAGGCTTACGGTCCAACAGAAGGCTTCGAACTCCACGTTCGCGACATCACCCTGAACATGGGTGCTGAAATGATCGTAGTCATCGCTGGTCCTATCATGCGTATGCCAGGTTTGCCAAAGAGCCCACAGGCTGAGCGTATCGATGTGGTTAACGGTGAAATCACAGGCCTTTCTTAAATAGGCATCTAGCCTAGAATATAGAAAAGGCACGGATTACACAGATTACACGGATTTATCATGAATGTCATTAATCCGTGTAATCTGTGTAGTCCGTGCCTAAAATCCCTACGCAGAAAAACACTTTATCTCATGCTGAATTCACAACCGCAATACAATTGGTTGTAGAATTCATTCTCTTTCAATAATTCTCCACGGCGATTCTGCAAACCGCCCTTTCTCCAATTCATATCCCACCACTCTACATCCGGACAACCTTCTACGGCGAGATGTCCGGCTGCATCTATCTGCTGGATATTCTTCCACCGGGAAGAAGCCAAGGTAGTAGTAAGCAGATGAAAGCCATGCTTCTGAGCATACCTAGCCGCATGCGTCAAACGATACCGGAAACACATCGAGCAACGGCTTCCCCTTTCAGGCTCCAGCTCCAATCCCTTGATGGTAGCCAACCATTCCTCATGATCATACTCATCCTCCACATACGGAACCCCCTGCGCTTCCAGGAAGCGCATCAGCTCGTGCTTGCGAATTTCAAACTCCTGTAAGGGATAAATGTTACTGTTGCTGAAATATACCGTCGGCTTCATGCCGTTGCGAAGCATACACTCTACAATCGCTGACGAACAAGGCGCACAGCAGGCATGCAGCAACACATCATGACCTTCAGCCTTGCTACCATCAGGAAGCGATAACTTCACGAATTTATATTGTTCTTCTACTGGAATCTTCATTTTACTTGGAACTTTTTACTTTGAACTTGAAACTTGGAACTTTATGATTAGTTTTCCTTTCTTCCATTTCACTGGAAATAAAGAGAGGAGAAAAGGGATATTTGGGGAGGCATAAAAAAACAAATGGAGTACAGTCGTCTCGACACCCCCCATTTGCCCAAATATATGCGAAAACTAGTGCAAAGATACAATTTTTGTTCGTATCAGCAAAAATTTCAGCAGATATTTATTTAAAACCTAATGTTTTAAGAGAGTATTTAAAAATAATTAACAACATGAGGTCATTTTAAAGTTCTTTTTAACGTTATTACAGTCATTTCTGGCCATGCTCCCAATCGGAACGGGAAGGAGCCGCCAATACCCGATGAAACGTTCAGCATCTGACTGCCTTTGCGATAAACACCACCCCACTCCTTGAATGCCATGCGGGCTGGTGTCCACTTGCCTATCTGCAACTGTCCGGCATGTGTATGTCCTGCCAGTGTCAGCTGGACAGGTCTGTCCCATACCTCTCTGCGCCAGTGATGCGGATCATGGGTCAGCAGTATCTTGAACCCTTCCTTCTTCAGTCCCTTCATCGCCTTCGGCAACTTGCTGCGGTTACTGAAAGGAGGCTGCCCCGCATTCTCCACACCGATGATATCGATGGAAGCCATACCATGACTCACGGTGAAATGGTCGTTCATCAACTGATGCCACCCCAACTGGCATTGATAGTTATAGAGCAGCTTCCAGTTGTTTCTCAGTCCTGCTATCGTGTGATTGTTGCCATACTCGCAGTAATCATGGTTTCCCCATACCGAGAAGATGCCATCGTGGGCATGCAGCTGTTTCAGCGTTTCCAGATAAGGCTCCACCTCCCTGGCATCATTGTTCACCAGATCGCCCGTAAAGAGCATCATGTCCGGTTCCTCATTATTGGCTGCATCCACTACCTTCTGTACGAAGTCACTATCCTTCGGGAAAGAACCCAGATGAAAATCAGTGAAATGCAACAGACGGTAACCGTCAAAGTAAGGTGGAAGGTCGGGCGATTCATAGGTTACGTACCGTATCTCCAACCGCTTCCAGCCCTCAATGAATCCGAAGGCAAACCATCCCATCAGCGCCAGCGCCGGAAGGAGGGCAAAGAACCACGGCATCATGAAATCGAAGAGGATGAACACCACCTTGGGCATCACCGAAAACAGAATCGTAGTGAAGAGGATGCGGACGGAGAGCTTATGAAAGAAGCCCATCTGCAGCCCTACCTCTGCTAGTAGAAGCAGCAAGGAAGGCACCCACCATAGAATGGCTAGCGCCAAAGGCCACCCGCTCACTCCCAGATGCCAGAGCCAGATGTCGGGCAAGAGAGCAAGCCCTGCCATACCTATTATATATAAGAAGGATCTGAATATCCTTTTAATAATCTTTTTCATTTACCTGTTCAAGTATTTCTACGGTGCAAAGATACATAAAAATCTGCTTAACCGTTCATGTTTGTAGATGTTTAACTTTATTTTTTTTGCCGTTTCATCAGATTGCAGTATCTTTGCAAGCCGTAAACTGTAAAAAACATCATCAATAAATATGGCAAGAAGACTCAGAAAGAAAAGAATAGCTATCATATTGCTCACATTCACGGCCATCGTCGCATGGTCTACACATAGTTGCGTATCGCGCTGCACCTCATCTTCGGATAAGGAGAAGGCAAAGGATACGCTCCCCAAGGCGCATATCAACGATTCCATCAGCAATGCCCTCACCGAGGGAAAGGAATATCACAAGATGGATTCGCTCGTGGAGAGATACCTCAAGCGATGGGAAATCAACGGTGCACAGCTCGTCATCACCCGCAACGACTCCCTGCTCTATGCCCGCGGTTTCGGATGGGCAGACAAGGAGAGGGGCATCCGAATGGAACCGAACATGCTGATGCGCTTCGCCTCTGTATCAAAGCTCATCACCGCTGTAGGCATCATGAAACTGCAGGAAATGAAGAAGCTCAAGATGAACGAGAAGGTATTCGGACCGAAGGGAATCCTGAACGATACCACCTACAATAACAGTATCAAGGACCAGCGCTACTACAACATCACCGTAGAACAGCTGCTGCGCCATCAGGCAGGTTTCAACAACTATGCCGGCGACCCGGTATCCTCTACCCGCTACATCATGATGCAGAACCACCTCACCACGCCTCCAGACCATAAGACCCTGCTCAAGATTCTCCTGAAGCGCCATCTGGGTTATACGCCGGGCGAGGGCAAATGCTACAGCAATCTGGGCTACATGATTCTCTCGATGATTATCGAGAAGAAGAGCAGAATGAAGTACGAGAACTTCATGCAGAAGTACGTGCTCCAGCCTGCCGGATGCTACGACATGCATATTGCCGGCACCTACTACAAGGACCGCCGTCCTAACGAGACGAAATATTACATGCACCAGGGCAGCATCCCGGTATATGAATACAACAACAGTGGCAGAATGGTAGAAAAGTGTTATGGCGATACCGACCTTCCTCGCCTCTCTGGTGCCGGAGCATGGTGTGGTTCAGCAGCCGAACTGAGCCGTCTCATCGCCAGCATCGACGGTCTGCCTCATGTCAAGGACATTCTCAGCCAGAAGAGCATCCAGTTTATGACCACCGAGCAGCCCGACCATCAGTATTCCATCGGTTGGAACTACACCCCAAAGAGCAATCGTCCGTGGATTCGTACCGGTTCTCTTGCCGGCACCTCTGCCATAGTCCTGAAGTACCCCGATGGTCAGTGCTGGATTCTCATCACCAACACCTCCACCTGGAAGGGTCACGGCTTCAGCAACGACACCATGGCATTCTTTGAGAAGCTCCGCAAGCAGTTCATAGCAGATATGCCGAAGAAGGATTTGTTCATATAGAGAAGGAAGAAAAAAGTCAGGAAAAGTTTGGAGATTACAAAAAAACAGCGTATATTTGCAGGCAGATTTACGTTTAAAGACAAAGATTATGACAGACAATGTTTTATTTACAAGAGAAACCTTCTTGGCAGCTATGCGTCGGGAGAAAAAGCGCAAACAAGAATGGGAAGATAAAATGAACAAGAAATTAGATGATTTACAAGAACAGATAAAACTTGATGCATAACAGTTGGGCAACGCATGCACATCAGCTGTTGTGCGAGCGCATATCAGCTGTTATGCAAGCGCACAACAGCTGTTGTGCGGCCGTAGATACTAAATAACTCAGAAATATATCCTGTCTTTTCCGACAATATATCTTTAATATACGAATAAAAGAGGGTGCATCATAAATTCGTGATACACCCTCTTTTCGTTTTTTATCAACTATTATAAACTTGTCAAACCAAGCTTCTCCTATCTTACGGCAACCTTCAGTCCCTTAGACTGAGCACAGGACTGGGTGGATGCCTTTACGATATATACTCCGGATGGAACACGGAGAATCATTCTCTGCTTATCAGGCAACTGATAACTGTGAACCATCTTGCCATCCAAGGTAAATACCTCTACCCTACCCAACTTCTCACCATTCAGGGCAGATACAACAATCATGCCCGCAGCAGGTGAATAAACCTTCAACTGATTACTTTCAGCCTCAGCCTCAATCTGCTGGATACCGGTAGTACCACGAGTCTGTGTCAGGAAGTATCTGCCATGCTCGTTCGCCTGAATGCTCACCTCATTGCCATCCTGCAGTTCGATATACTGTCCGTTGGCAGCATCATAGAGATACAGCGGAGCATCGAGCTTGGCAACGCCCTTGAAGTCGAGGTTTACCCTTTCGTTCTTCTCCTCATTCTCCATGATGACACCCATTGGCATCCATTCAATCTTAGGAGTAGCATTTACAGCCACAGCCTGAGAACCAGCCACGGTATAAACCTGCGGAATATCACTCAGGTTCTGATCGCACAGAAGATCCACATCCTCCTGCTCATCATAATCATCAGAAGCCTCTTCTCTTACGGCAATGCGAGCCTTCGAAGCCTGTCCCTTTGCATTCTGAGCCGAGACATTCACGTCTTTGAGATAATCAGAAGCAATGACGAAACCAGTAGAGAGCAGACGGTCTACATACATCGCAGAAGTGAACTTCACCGCATCAACAGAAGCTGTTCCATCCTTCTTCACAAAGAACGACTGAGTAGGCTGAACGAAGAAGTCTTTATCTGCCAAATTTGTAGCAGAAACAATACTTACATCACCTCCATCAACCACCCATACAGCTTTCAGCAATCCCGTATTTACCTCAAAGAATTTCTTCAGAGAGATAGAACAGGTATATGGATTAGCCACGAGATAGAAACCGCTGTTATTATCAGTTCCCAAGTTCTGAGTCATCTCTGCGAGATGCTTCTCATCGTTATTGAAGGCAACGAGAAGTTTGCCATGACCATTGTTCTTACCAACAGTTACAGAATTACCACCAGAAGTCGTTGATCCATCGAAATCGAAGTACTGATAGCTTTTATCTTCCTTTGGCAAACGAAGGAGCGCATTTGGCAATGAAGTACCATCTGTAGGTCTCTTTGGCAAGAGCGCATTACCCGCCTTGATAGCGAAGCCACCGAATGAGCCACCAGTATAACATTCATCCACCTTATTATATACATGGCTCCAGTAGCCGAGATTTACATCAACTTTGCTAGCCTCACCGTTTGGTTGATGCCATGCACTATGTTCACCATCAGAAGTGATTTCCTTCACATCGCTCTTCATCCAAGCTCTCTGATAAACCGGATACTTGCTTCGGCTATATGCATCTAAAGTACTAGAATAAGCCACCTTATCATTATACTTAATACCCGTAAATGCCTTAGTTTCCTGTCGTCCATTACTTGCTGGCACATACATATCGCCGGCGTAGATATACTGCAGAGGCGAAGCCATAGTATACCACTTGTTAGGCACCAGCTCCTTTTCTACCCAAGCCTTGTCATATATCAGATAGCACTGGTCGCGAAGCTCGCCCTGAGGCTTGAAGTAAATCTGATGACAGGTATTGCCATAGAACTTTTCGCACTTCAGATTACCATCTGTATCCAATCCCTTATCAGTATCTGCCTCATTCCAGAACGCCATGATGTCGTACTGGATATACTTCGTAGCCTCATTACCCTTGCCATTGGTCAGCTTGGTAGCGATGCCATTGGTGCTACAGTAAACGATGTTACCGAGGTCAGGGAATGGCAAACCATTCAGATTACCGATAGTTACCTTGGTAAACTTCATTGGCACATAGCTGTTCAGCGTAGGAATCTCCACCTTTGCTGTAATACCGGATGCACTACCATAAGCCTGATAATCCTCATACTTATCATCATACAATTCTGTAGATGATGAGCGATGCCAGTTATCATCATTATTCCAGTTGGCATTCATACCGCCATCGGCAGTAGGAGTCCAGGTAATGAACTCCGGTACAATCTTCAGCTTGAGATAAGACTCACCAGGGCAGTTGGTAGTTGCATCAGCAGCAGCTCTCTTCTCGTAAACGAATCGGAGAACATAGTAATATCCCTCGTGGAAATTCTCTACTGCAGCATCTTCAAACTTGAGGTTGAGAGTAGCCTGAGTCGTTTTATCAAAAGCTGGCAACTCTGCATTCTCCAATGTGGCAACCTGTGTATTCAGCTTCTTTTCCCATAAAGGATCATTCGTAGATGCAATATACACCTTTGTCGAAGCGTCAGCAGAAGTACCACTGTCATCAATGAAAGTAAGAGATCCTGTAATAACTGTTCCATCACTCATCGTAGCACTATGAAGAGGTACCTTCAAATATCCATTAGAAGCCTTCAACTTCTCCAGCTGTGGCAAACCAATACGAAGCGATGCCTCATAACTGCCATCATTGAATGGATAATCCACATCATTGAAACCGAAGTTAAGCTTAGGACCATCCTTCATCACACGTAAATCTACCGGTATAGCTTCTGTACACAACAGATAGGTTGTACCATTGATTTCGTATGGAATATAGCCATCTTTATTCTCTGTACCCTCAGGCTTCATATAGATTTTATGAGTATCACCCAAAGGAAGCTTATCCTTGCTGATGGTGATTTCATTACTTGCTGTTTCGCTCAACTTATGTGCATCATCTTTACCATCAAGATACCAGTAGAACTTGACCTTATTCAATGTTATCTTACCACCATTATGAGGGTCAGCCGTAGTCAATTGTCCCTTGATTTTAACCTCATAGTTGCCAGCTTGATCGCAAGGAATCTTATAATCCGTTACGATATTGCCATCAGTATCAGTAATGATTGGATGCTGGCTAACCATTTCGAACCAGTTACTATATACCGAGCAGATTTCTGCTGGTGAGCCCCAATTAGCCTTACCCTCAGCAGGATTGCCAGTAGATACAGATACGTAATACTTCTTCCCCACTTCAAGGGGATAGTCTTTATTGCTGATTACAATATAGGTTTCACCTTCACTATCTTGCTCAATCATATTAGTACCATCGATTTCAAAGTTCTTACAGGTTTCCTCTGAATCGTATACGTTTACAGTACCATATTCAGTACCAGGAACAGTCGTCTTTGTTCCTGTTTTTTTATCCGTTAAGGTATATGAATAAAGTCCATTATCAGTAACAGGTTTACCATCTTCGTCCACAAATCGGAAATAAATCTTGGTATCTTGATGACCCAAAATTGCATTCAATGTCTCGTGGATAGCACGTATCTTCAGTTTGATGGTTCCAGTTGTAGCACCACCACATGCCGGCTTCTCCTGGAGCACCTGCACCTTGGCTGGTTCGATATACATACGGATATCATCTACGGCATAGTCAGCACCAAGAGTTCCCTTACAATAATTATCTATCTCCAAGCGGAAATCAGAGAACTTCTCAACTTCAGATTCTTTTTGCAAGACGATTTTTCCATATACCTGATACCATGTAGCTTCTTTTAATTCTCCGTCGACATTATTTAAAAAATCACCGGATGAAAAGCTATGTATCAACTGCTTACTAACGATATTTCGATTAGCATCATAATTTACACCAAAAAGCTTAAACATAAGCTGTGGCTTAATATCCTTATCAGTCATATCTGCTACACCTGCAATGAAAATGAGTTGCTGTCCAGTACAAAGATCTGCCGTAAACTCTGCTGCAGCAATATTTCTACTTTCATCAGATGCATCTACATAGAGAAAATGTCCATATTGAGAACCATTAGTTGACTCATAAGTTTTATCATGTAAAATATGAGTATCTCCAGATTGATACCAAATATATCCATCAGTAGTATTACTACCTGATATTCCAGTTACATTAGCAGTCTTGTAAATACCATACTCACCATGAAGAGGAGAATGACATGGATTATTATACATATCATTATGACCACCGTCTGCAGTATAATTAATCAGATCACGATACACAAAACCATAAGAACGACGATCCCATTTAGATGGTAATCGATCCTGGTTGTCATCAGGATTTGTAGGAGCAGCCAACGTCTGTTCATCATCATCATCATCAAATGTAATTGGCTTGGTAGCCATTGCATAATGATCATCAAGATAACTAATCAGTCTATTATTCAATCCGTCTTCAATTATCTTTTCTTTAGTCATCGGATGATTGTTCATGAATCGAACATCAAAGTTGGCAATTGGACAACGGTGATATTCATCATCCATAGCATATGCAACGATGAACACAGGATCTCCATATTGAAAGGTAAAATTCTTTACTTCACCATTTAATGATACGGACATCCAGCTTCCGTCAAGCTTATTCATCGTCAAATCAAAGAAGCGATTAACACTAGTACCCAAATTACAACAATAAGTCTTGGTCTTATCGTATGCCCACCACTCTATCTGAGTAGCCCGACATATTTTGGTATTATCAAAGTCTGATTCAACGAGTTTATCATTTTCATCTGCATAATATACCCGATGAGTAAAACCACTAAAAGATCCAGAACTCTTATATACATCATCTGCCAATGGATGAAAATAATATTTTTTAGAGTCAGACAAATCCAGGCGTAGAGTCAAAGTAGAACTTTTATCCTTCATACCAACTGTCAGTTTCTTACCATCCTCATAAGTTCTATAACCTGATTTTTGAGGATTATTACCAATAGCCGTATTCATAATATCATCAGCTAACTGTTTTGCAGAACGGATATGATAAATATATCTAATAGAGAGCGTAGGTTCATGCAAAAGATATGTCTTAGATGCATCCATACCATCGAGATAACGGCTAACATCACAGGCTATATCTTCACCAGCCCAATCTTCTGACGCAGCTTCTGCAGGAGCTTTATATGTAACACCAATATTTTTACTAACTGGAAATTCAGGAAGATTGTAAGCAAACAAACCATAATCTTCACCTTCTGATACAATAGAATTCAGAAGAGATGTAGTACCATTTTTCTGCAGATTGCCACATGCTCTATCCTTGTTAATATCATACCATCTGAAATACCCCTTCGGTTCGAGAGCATCTCCAGAGCCTGCATATTTGTCGAAAGGCAATACCAATTCCACTTCATCATCAGCACCATTTACATAGACATAATACTCCCATTCAGCAGTCTGCTGCATACCCTTTTCGTCAAATGCAGTATTAGCATGGCCTTTATAATGTTTGAATGATAATGAAGACGCATCTATAAGTTCATATGATACTTTTGCCTTGATAGTAGGATCAGCTACTACAGAATTTGATACTAATTCTGGCTTTTCGTTTGATAAATAGAACAATACTTTATATTTGGATAAATCAACTCCTGACGGTGCGGTAATTTTGATATCAAAAGAATGTTTTCTAAAATAGAAATTTGATAAAAAGAAGAAGTACTTATCATTATAATAGCAATTTTTGTAATTAAATGACGAACCATAATCCGTTTTATCATACGCCGTTGAATTGTACAGGTTTCCATATGAAATTGTCCATCCACTGATATCGGTCAAATCTCCCGTTGTGGCATTCACAACATTCATACGAACATAAATACAATCACCTGTTAGTTGAGAGTCTTCCCAATCTGAATTTTGTGTAGCCCATTCCAACTTAGTATAAATCAAATTAGTCAAAGAAACTTGTAAAGTATTATCTGCCCCATATACAGATTGCTCAGTATAATTATTTTCAGCATAAGCTGCTGATAAATCACTAAATTCACCAGCCCATATAGCATTTGGCAGCAATGCAAGCATTGCTACCAACATATATCTCATTACACTATTAAAAATCTTAGACTTAAACATAAGCTTCAATGTTTTTTAATATTAGTATTATTGTTTTGTTCCGAAATAGTAACTCTGTCTCGTATATTTACGAGCAGCATAGCTGCTTAAATCCTTGGTGAAAAGTATCTTATATATAAGTTCTTTTCCTGAGGCACCTGGCACAGGGACGGTGACCTTGTAGAGGGCTCTCTGCTTATCGGCAGCATCATCATTGAAGATACCTTCAAAATAGCCGGTGGTTGTATTCCATGATGGAATAGTTTTAAACACCAACTTGGCATTAGCTGTTTCATCAGCCATACCTTCTTCTTTGATTAACTCCCATTTTACTTGGGTTTTATCGATACCAGTTACCTCTGAGCCATCACTTGCCTTTACTACCTTTGGCTGGATATGGAATTCCTCTTCCGGATAATAACAGGTGTAGGAAAGAGTGGTTCCGTTATCTGTTATGGATGGATAGAGACCGATGGCAGTGAAGGACTGAACATCAAACTTCAACTTGTAATCATCTAATGAGATTGGGAGAATGTGATGGTCGTTGCGTGCTATCGTTGTCCAATCCTGGAACAGGGCGTAACGCTTGACTCCTGCTGAAGTCTTCAGGTTGATGATGAAATACTTTGAATAATTGCCCGCTGCGCTTTCATTCACATAGAACGAAATCTCATTCTCTGATGTATAAGCATCAGTACTTGCAGGTATCGTCTTTGCAGAAGGCAACGTATAAGTATAATTCTGCGTAGCTGCCTGCCCTACCAGATTTGGAATGCATACAACTTGATCATTATCTGCATCAGAATGATTTGGCAACAACATGATATTACCATCTGTATTGACGGTAGTTGAAGGATTTGAGGTTACATCACTCAACGTAATTTCTTTGATTTCCAAAGCAGTAGCACTTGGATTCCTAAACTGAAGTGTAACCTTCGCCAGCATTCTTACTACCCAAAGATTATTCTTATCAGTTGTTCCATCTTGGTTTACAGTAAGCGTCTGCTCATTACTCATAGGAATACCAGAAATAGTAGCATCGAAGCCATTGCCATTCATCTTATATTTCATGTTCTTAAAATCCACAGATGAGCCGTTAGTCAACGTACCCAACTGTGATTTATCAATATTGGCAAAAGAATAGACCTGATAGGTTCCTGGTTCAACATTCTCCAAAGTAACTTCGTCTTCCTTTGCATGCTGAGCATCAACTTGAGTTTTCTCTATAGTCTGCACCACATTACCACCTTGAGTAAGAACAACAAACCAACTCTTCATATTCTCTGCATCGGAACCAGACTCCCACTCAGGGGTAAGAGTACGGCTATGAGGTGCTGCCTGACCTATAGAGCCAGCCGCAGAAGTAGAGAGCTTGAGATGAATGGTATAACCATTTTTGCTTCCTCCATCAGAATTATCAGACATAGAACTGTCGTCTGGCGAGCAAGCCGTAAAGGTGGCAAGCATCGTCAGTACCAACAGCGCCATTATCGTTTTTATCTTATTCATATCTATTACTCATTATTATCCGTCTTATTACATGGAAGTCTCTGCATGGGTATACTTTGCCCACTTCTTGACAGCAATCGTGAGAACCATACCCTTCTTCTCATCCACTACTCCTTCTATCTTGATACGATAGATATTATTGCGGACAATGCCATAATACATAGGAGCAGTTTTAGGACCAGCACCTGTTGGATCACTATGGCGAATGGTATAGGTATAGTATTTATCTGTACCAGATTTACCCGCCTTAGGCTGCTTGTTGGTTGTATCCCAATCAGAAAGTTCATAATACTTGCCTTTAAACACCAGTCCTGTTGCATACTCTTCTGAATTATCAAAAGTAGTATTCTCCATCGCATAATCAAGAACGAAGAAAGAAGAGCTTGTTGAACCTAAAACTTTCCTAACAGGAAGATATCCTTTAGCAGAAGGCCAACTTGCATCATTTAACTTACGAACATTATATGAAAGACCACTTGGCGTAGAACCAGTATTCTTACCGGAAGTCCATGGATCTATCACATAGTTTGTAGCGGTCTTGTCGGTTTCTGAAACAGTTTTCTCTTTTCCCAGATAGGTCAGAGATGTTCCCGCTTTATCCCCCACACGCTTAATGCAAAACTCACCGGAAGTAAGCTTGTTGTAAGGGAGAATAGACTCCAAAACAAAGCCACCCACTAAATTGTTTGAAACATCCTTCACATCAAAAGCATAAGTTCCGGTACCAGGAGTCGTTGAAGAATCAACATACTTACCATCACCTGGATCAATATCAATACGGGCAGCTAGACGCTCTATATCAACATTTACTGTAAGCGGATTAGCCTCGGTTCCATCACCAGTAGCATTACCACCAGCAGTCAACTCGGTAGTAGCATCCTTCTCTGAAGTCATGATAAAGTTATTCGAAGCAGCATCAAATGCCTGAAGATGAGCATCTCTAAGTTCACTCAATTTCTTGTTCAAGTAGGTAGAAGTAATGTCACCGGCATTCGCTACCACCAAAACATGATATGCCTTGGAAACGACGATTGGCAAACATTGCTTTTTCTCGAACTTATATACCTTATTATATCTTGTATTACCTGGCTTCTCTGTTGGTTTCTCAAAATAGAAAGCCTGCTCTATCTGTGCATCGTCATCGCTTATGCCTTTAGTGCTAGAGTAAAGAAATACACAGACATTGTTCACCTTATATTCGTTTTCAAAAGCCGTTTCTCTACCATCACCGTCTTCACCTCCTTGAGGACCAGCTGCGCGAGACGTGGCTTGGGTATCACCAGCCACAGCTACCTGCACAGTAAAGTAAGCCTCTCCCTTGAAGACGTCGGGCTTGCCGTCATCATCATCGCTGCTGCCTGCGCAGGATGCGAATGCACCGATGACAAGAACTGAAAGCAGAAGCAGATATATTGATTTCAACTTCTTCATAATCCTCTTAGTTGTTAAGTACTTCAAACTGTATTCTCTGACTCCAGCTAAGCGCATTCACGCTGATAGTAATGTAAGCGTATTTCAACTTACCATTTTGAAGGAAGAACTGTAACTTATAGTCATAAGCTCTATCCAAGAACTCTTGTGGAGTATACATATATTCCTCACTGGTGCGAACTCGGCTCAACAGGTCAGGTAAATCTACATCTACCACGGTCTTGCCTGTTTCCTTGTTGGCAATAATCAATTTGCCATCATCCTTTGCCTTATCGTGATAAATCAGACGGGAGGTCATAAAGTCGGCATGAGCTATCTTGCCTACTCCTTCCAATTCATTACCATTAACATCACCAGCAGTAGAACCTTCGCGGTCTTCTGTATTCCAAACTGCATGTGGAGTATAGATAACTTGATTAGTATCATCAAGTGAATTGTCACAGAGGATGCGGGAGTTATGGTCTTGAATGATAAAAGTATAGTCGTTTACATCCATTGTGGTTGGGTCGTTGAGTTCACGCAAGGTAACATTAATCTTCTTGGTATCACGAACCAGCGAAACGGTGGTATAGTTAGGACGGGTAGCAGAATACTCTACCAGCGCATCTGTCTTACCATGCCACAGGGTATCGAGTGGCAAGTTGTGGTTATCTATGATATAATAACCATTGCGCTGAACCTTATCAAGGTTTACCTCCAATTTATCCATCTTGTCGCCCACAGCAGGTTCTGTACGAACGAACTTTGCACGCTGGGTATTCAACTGATCAGCATAAGCATTCTGTCCAGCCAAAGCTATGAACTGATACTTGCCTGGTTGAAGATCGGTAATATGCATTTTATAGCCTATATTTTTCAAAGGCAGCGCAGATAAAGAGTTTGCCTCTTCGAATTTCTTCACAAAATTTCCATTTTCATCATAGACATAAAGGGTTACCGCACCCACATGATCATTGAACATGTCAGCACGTTGCAAGTTATAGTCATACTTAAACTTGACATAAATCCCTATAGGACAATCGTCGGTGTCGGTATGCCACATATCACAAGAGGCAACCATCAAGAGTGTAGCAACCGCCAGCACTCCCCTTTTCACCAAGCTAAAAATCTGCGCTTTCATATATTTCTTCGTTTTATATATATTGAATCTTATAATTATCACATGAAGTGTCGGAGTGAATCCGAGTATCACCATCTCTTTGCATCTGGTGATGCGATGCCTTGTTGAACAACAAGCTGTTTATCAGAATATTACTGATGTAGTTCTTTTGTTTTATTTTTAATGCCCCCACCTGGAAAAGGTGGGTGGGGGCATGATTATTTTACTGAAGGATTGTATTCTGCTTACGAACAGCCCAAGAGAGAGCATTAATCTTGCAAGAGATATAACGCTTCAAGTTATCATCAGGAGTATCGTCATTGTTTACATTAAGTTCACCTGGTGTTGAAGCACCAATTGCTGCTACGCCAGTAACCTCAAGTTGATACCAGTTGTTACGGAGAACACCATAACGACACAACCAATTCTGCTCACTATTTGGATCAGGATAAGATGCGTTTGTCTTGGTTGAAGGATTCCAAGGAGTCAACTCATCACCAAAGTGCTTAATCAAAATGGTATAGTATGCATAACCATCCTTAAACTCATTAACCTTAATAGTTGGCTTGAATGTTGTTAAGTCGGCTGCAGTGACTTCCTTATCTGTTGTACCATCAGTTAAAGTCATCTTTGTGATAGTCACTTCTCCTGCAGCATCGGCAAATTCAACATCCTTCACAGTAATAGTCGCTGATGTAGCAGAATAATAATTAGCTTTTACATTAGTAACACCTATTTCTGCCAAGAATCTATTACCGATTTCAGTCTTGACGTCATTTTTAGAATATACCACACCCTTGTTGTCGTCAATTGTGAAGAAAGTACCTGCAGTGTAACCATCAGGGGTAATCTTCATCTTTACAATTGCACAAGTTGTCTCCTTTACTTTCTGGTGAGCTACATTAAATGTATTCTCATAACAATAAGTGCTTGCGCCACCTGCCAATGTTGGTTCGGCATTTCCATCAGTGAAAGAAAAATCTACATCATAGTTAGCATCTTTGCCCCAATAGGTTCTGTAACCCATACCAGTGGCAATTTCCTTAATACCCGCAAAACGGAAAGAATTGGCGTCATAGGCATCATGGGATGTTGTAGTAAAATCTTTAGGATCAGACTTATAACCATTCCAAGTATTATCATACTGACGAGTCAAATAAGAAGAGGTATTTACATTAGCCAATCTCCAACCTACCAAAGAATAATCGAATTTTTCTGCTGCACCGCTACCAACGCTAACAGTATTTGAAGAAGAACCTGTTGCATTATTCAAAGTTACCTTAGCAGCCAAACGCTCAACATAAATATTAGCAGCAGGATGAGAAGTTGCCTCTGACTCTGTTGCATAAATTTTATCTGTAACATCTGTCAATGTTGTAGCTTTCTCAGTACTAAAATCAGCAGAACCTGGCTTGTTAATGATAACAGCATTAGACATCATCAGATTATCCTTTGTCAAAGATTTTTTTATATCCTTCTTTGACAAGTCCGCAAAGGTACCAGTAAAGTCAGTTCCATTTACCTTTAAAGTATTAGTAGGAGTTACTTTTAATGCATCATTATGGTTCAATACAACAAAAGCATATATTTTATCTGTAGACGATGCAGAAATCACGTTGATTTTCTGAACCTTTGATAAAGTAGTAGAGATTTGAGTACTAGGCGTAAGATCCTTCTTCCAGCCACTCAAACTATAAGCAGCCTTGAATTCTGCTGTTGCTTCATTTGCTCCCGCAAAAAGGATAAGAGTGGCATCCTTAACATTGTACTCTGTTGCATCACCATGATCAAATTCATCATTAATTGCACGAGAAGTTGACTGAGGCTGAGTAGGCAAATTCAATGTTACATTTACATATCCCTTACCATCAGCACTAAATTTTTCTGATGTTCCAGCGATATCATCGCTAGAAGAACAAGAACCGAGCATCAGACCTGCCAATACTGCGGAAAACAATAACGATTTTTTCATACTTGATATAATTTGATAATTTATTATTAATTCTATATTTACACAATCAATATTTTGCTTTTTCTAAATTTAGTATATAGCACTTGCTTTTTAGAGGTTTTCCAGATTCTCCTGAGCAGCCTTGACACCTGCCTTGGCTGCCAAGCCAAAGTAATGGCGAGCTTGCTGGTCATTGCCTTTCAATGACTCATAGACACCACGGGCATTCTGAGCCGCAGGACTGTTGCCAGCCTTGTCAAGATAGGCCTTGGCACCATCGGCATCACCGGCATTCAAGCGGGTATTGGCTGCATTGAGATTGGCTGTTTCGTTCTCTGGGAACATGCGGACGGCAATCTCCATCACGTCGTTAAACTCCTTACTGCCAAGCTCATAGGTCTGAGCTACCAGGAACATCTCTTCCTGACTGAGCTGCTGTGGCTTGGTCTTGATAATCTCCTTTGCCTCAGCCACATCGAATGGCTTTACCTTATACGTGATATGGTAGTCGGAATGGCGGAGGGCAGGATACCAGGTATCAAGCATGAAGCGATACTCTGACGGATACAGCTTCTTGATTTTCTGCTCACGGGCATCCGGATCCATCTTCTCATCATTGGCGATTGCCAGAATCTCAGCCTTATGTTCCAGGTTGCTGTCCTTGAGATAGTTGCGGAGACCATCCCAATCCTCTGCCGTAGAAGAAACGGTGAAGAGCTGGGTTGGCAGGGCTACCATACGGCGAACATAATCGGTAAGGGTCTTGGCACGGTTCTTTGCCAGATAGTCATTATGACTGTAAGGACTCTCAGGAGAAGCATAACCATGAATGTTGATTCCGCTCACCTCCAGGTTCTTATCATCTTTCAGGGCATTGATGGTTCTTACGATGCTGTCCAACTGAGCCGGATTGCGACGGTAGTCGGCATGAAGCTCTATCTTGTTGACAGGGAAGTCGATATAAGCTCGTTTATCGAGATGACGAACCTTGATTGCCTCAACGGCAGGACGTACAAAGACAGCCAGCGGCTGACGGCGATGGCGGAGATGGAAATCATTTCCCTCCTCCAGGTTGCCACATCCACAAAGATCTTCATGCATATTGAGATCGTAGTTCTTCATGACTCCCGCCACAGGAATGGAAGCGGTATACTTAAGGGTCTGTGCCTGCTTGTTGTTACGGCGAACCACCATCGCCTTTGGCGAAAGGTTCAGATGTTTGTTCCCTACCCCACGTTCATACATAATCTGCTGGCGTTTTCCGTTGATGACAATCTCAGGCAACTTATATTCCAACTTCTGACTCTTGAAGATAGGAGTATATACCAGCTGGGTATTGGTAGGAAGGTTAAGCGAATCGAGGTTGAGATCCATCGATACCGTCAAAGCGTTATTCTGCTGCGCCACCTGCACATTGCTAACCTGAATCTTGTTGGCAGCCAGCTTTACTTCATGGCAGTTCTGTGCCATAACAGTTGCAGGAGCCATCAATAAGGCAGCATATAATAAATAGGTGGTATTTCTTGAAAGTTTCATGATCATTAATGTTAAAAGGGGTTATAACATATAAATGAGGGAGAGGGCAGCCTTGGTAGGGCCCACATAGTTATCGTGAGAGGATTTTAACTTCTCCCCACAGTTGCCACACTTGAACTTGTCGTACTGGATGTAGTCGTAGCCAATGCCAATGGATGTTTCCAGGTTCCAGTGCTTGGAAAGTGGCCACTGATAACCAGCGGTGACACCACCACCTACGTACCATCCCTCATAGCGATGGTCGCGCAAGTCCTTAAACATACCGAAAGGTAGCTTGACGCCTCCGGCATTAAACTGTCCACCCATAGCATGAGCACCGAGGAACCAGCCATTGAAGTTCTGGCAGAACCAATAGCGGTATTCCGGCATCACAAGCCAGTGGCGGAGGCTGGACTGGTCACCTCCCGACTGCTTCCAAGGATTGAAGCCTACGAATACCTGAGCGGTATGCTTTTTCCCCACGGAAGTTTCAAGTCCGACATTGGGTGTTGTTGTAGCCCAATACAGCAAATTGCTCTTTACTCCAATGTTCTGCGAAAAGCCGTTCATCGAGATCAACATCAGTAGCATGGTAGCTAAAGACATTTTCATTACCATCGTTTTACACATAATTAATAATGGTTTTACTATGTAATTTCGGTTTATATATTTTTGTTAGTATATCTAGTTCCATTTTGAGTATACAAGTGGTTGTAACTCTACTTCATCTGGGTATACTTTTACTTACAATTCATCATTTGCTTTGAAGTTCTTACTTTATCATTTGCTTTTTCTTGAACTTTATTAATTAGCTGCTGCAAATATATGAAGAATTTGTGAAAATGGGGGGGGGTAATTTTGTTAATTTATGTGAACAGCAACATATTATACTAAAAAACCCACAATTTGGCAATATTTTGTACCCTTAGAAGGCGATAATTTTAATATTTATTGTTCTTTTAGGGCGTAAAGCAACTTATATTAACGAAAAGCCCTAGTATCGCATTTGGCGACACTAGGGACTCTATGGAGTTTGAATAAAATGGCAGAGATTAGAAGGTGTACTTCAAACCTACCTGACCACGCCAGCGGCTGTAGTAATCGCTATAGCTCTTGTAGGCATAAGCACCGGTGAACTGGTAAACACCACCACCCTGATAGTTGACTGGTGAATAGTAGGTACCGAAGCCGTCACCGTAGGTATGACCCCAGTCCTTGTTCAGGAGGTTGCCTACATTGAGGATATCGAAGGTCAGCTCGATGGAATTGATCTGACCAGCCACCTTGAAGCTGAACTTCTGACCGAAGTGAACATCGAAATGATGCTCGAAAGCCAGATTGTCAGCATAACGCTCGTAGTATTCTCCACGATGCTTGCTGAGATAAGAATCGTCAGCAATCCACTTCTTCAGCATCTCGCGCTGCATTTCCTCGGTAAGCTTATCACCATGATTGTCGCCAAACATACGGTTGGTGAAGGTATTCTTGTTGTACTTGGTCTCCTCGAAACGCATCTTGTCAATCTGTGCATCGGTTGGGATGTAGAAGAGGTCATTACCCTTAGATCCGTCTTCGTTTACGTCTCCATAATAATAATAGGTATAAGGAGAACCGCTCTTACCCTGGTAGATGACACCGAGAGTAGTCTGCCACTGCTTCTGATGACCGTACTTGATGTGGTAGTAAGCAGAAGCCTGGATGCGATGAGGCACATTGTAGGCAGAGTTGCCCACCTCCAGATCGTTGCAGTCACGATGGGTATACTGGTAGGTCCAGCTACTCTTTGCTACAGAAGAACCACCGTTGGCAGCACTGCGTGAACGGGTCCAGGTATAGCTTGCCATCAGGTCGAGACCGAAGTTAAAATGCTTCTCAGCCTTGAGCGAGAGGTTTACGGTATAACCCTTGGATGTATTTCCGAGGGCATAGACACCGGCGATAGGAGTACCCTTCACCACACTCTGATAGAGCGGACGGTTGTCCCACTCATATCCGTACTTCTGTGAGAAGGTCTGACCACTCTGCTCCTGAGCGAGATTCTTATAGATGATATCGTTCAAAGTCTTGGAGTAGATAGCCTCAGCAGTCCAGTCGATACCCAAAGCCTCGAAGTCGAAACCGAGGTTGAGACGGAGGTTCTGAGCGAACTTGAAGTTCTTGTCGCATACAGCCACATCCTGGTTGCCTGCACTCGCCTTCATCTTGTCAGCATTGGCATTCTGCTTGGTTGGGTCAAGGATGAGTTCCAATCCCTTGGTAGAAGAGTTGTTGCTATCGTAAGAAGAGAGCTGCAGACCTGTACCCGAGTAGTTGTTGCTTACCCAAACGAATGGGATTCTACCGGTAAAGACACCCGCTCCACCACGGAGGATGAACTTACGGTCGTTGTTGATGTCCCAGCGGAAACCTACACGAGGCGAGAGCATTGGCGAGAAGCTAAGCTTATCGTTGGTCTTCAATCCCCACCCCATCTTCTCTGACAAGGCGTTGAACTCCGGATTCTCCACTGGAGTATCGAAGAATACAGGAATATCCAGACGCAGACCGTAGGTCAAGGTGAAGTTGTTGCTTGCATTCCACTTGTCCTGTGCATAGAAACCGAACTGACCAGATGAGAACTCTGAAGCCCAGTTAGGGTCGCCGGTAACATCGGTGTTAGCCTGACCATAACGGTACTGGTTCATGTAAGCCTTGTTAGGGTCCAGCTGTCCAGCCATGTAGTCATCGTAATAAGCCTTGAAGCTGTCGTATCCCTTGAAGGTATAGGAGCCGAACTTATCCGAGATGAACATATTCTTGAAATGGTAGAACTCGTTGTGGGTACCGAAGATGAAGGTATGGTTGCCACGAAGCCAAGTCAGGTTATCCTCTATGGTCCAGATGTCCTGATCCAGGTAGTTAGCCTGGGAGTTTCGCTCAGTACCGATATTGACAGTACCGCTACCAACGCCCGTGATGGAAATCATCGGGAGATGAGCCTTGATGTCACGGCTATCGCGCACTCTTACGAAGCTGACACGTGCCTCATTGCTCACACTTGGAGAGAATCGGCTCTGAAGCTCAGCGATGAAGGAGTTGGTATTGCTCTTGAACGGATAGCTGTAACCGTATGAGTTCAAGCTGCTGGCACTACCGCCGCCACTCAACTGCTCAGCCTTGACCAGGCTCCAGCGGATGGCAAACTTATTGAACTCGTTGATGTTCCAGTCGAGTTTCAATCCAGCCTTATCGCTCTTGGTGTAGATGTCCTGGTTACTGTAGTAATCGTTGAAGTTGACTCCCTGCTTTTCAGCTATCTTCTGGAGCATGGTCAGAATATCCTTTGCCTGCTCGGTATTCACCTTGGAATTGCCGGAGTCTACACCATAGAGATTAGGATATTCCTTGTTGGTGCGCTCATAGTTGGCGAAGAAGAAGAGCTTGTTCTTGATGATTGGTCCACCGAGGGTGACACCCATGTTATACTGGGTCTGCTTCTGATACTTTGGTGCATAACCCGTTCCATCAAGGTAAGGATACTTGGTACCGATGAGGTCCTGGTTGTAGCCATAGTAGTAAGCCGAACCATGGAACTGGTTGGTACCGCTCTTGGTAATGGCGTTGATGGCACCTCCGGTGAATCCGCTCTGGCGCACATCGAAAGGAGCCACGGAAACCTGAATCTGCTCAATAGTCTCCATAGATACCGGCTGAGCACCAGCCTGACCACCGTTGTTACCACTGGATGCCAGACCGAAGACGTCATTGTTTGCCGCACCATCAATCATGAAGTTATTGTAACGGTTGTTGACACCGGCGAACGACATGTTTCCGGAATTGGTAACAGTGAGCTGTGGGTTCAATCGAGCCACGTCAGCAATACCGTGAGTAATGCTAGGCATGTTGTTGATCTGCTCTGCCGTCATACTGGTAGCAGCACCTGTACGGGAAGCAGCAAGACCCGCCTTACCAGAAACCACCACTTCCTGGAGCTGATGGGCATCCTCCTGGAGCGAGCATGAGATATTCTCCGTTTCACCGAGGCTCAGGTTGAGATTCTTGATCACCTTGTCCTTGTAGCCGATATAGGAGATGTCTACCTTGTAAGGACCACCTGGTCGCATACCCTGGATGGTATATCGTCCATCGATATTAGTAACGGCACGATATACGGTACCGGAAGGTTGGTGAGTAGCAGTAACAGTAGCTCCGATGACGTTCTCGCCATCAGATGTAATCTTACCGCTGATTCCAGAGGTAGTAATCTGTGCCATGGCAGCGTTCACCGTCAGGATGAACAAAGCCAGAAGTAAATGCAATCTTTTCAGCATATTTCTTTAGATTATTTCGTTAATAATTTAGGTTTCACCCCCGCCAACAGGCAAGTTTTTCACCCATTTTATACAATATGGTGCAAATATAGCTAAAATATTTGAAATAACAAGAAATTAGCGTGAGAAAAACGTGTTACAAATAAAAAATATCAGTAAGTATGGAGAAAAGGGACAAAAAGAAAGCGCCCTGAAAGAGCAAAAGCATTCTATATACAATGCTTTCCCGTTCAGGGCGCTTATTGATGATTCGTATTCGAAATCTCTATTAGTTGAAGATGTAACGGATAGAGAACTGGATAGAATAGGTAGAGTTGAAGCTTGTCAAGTTAGTGTATGTCTTTGACAATACATCCTTACCGTTCTTCTGGAACTGGAATGAACCAGCAGCACCATCCTTACCAGCAGTATACTTCAACAACTTGGTGTTGTTAACAGTCTTGTAGAGACCCCAGCTGTTGTTCAGCAGGTTAGCGAGGTTCTTGATGTCAACACCAAACTGGAGAGTGTTCTTCTGACCAGCTACGTTGAGATAGAAGTTCTGGTTGAACTTGAAGTCCAACTGATGATGCCAAGGCATTACAGCACCACCACGCTCAGCATACTCACCCTTGTGATTCTTCAGATAATCATCCTGGTTGATGTAAGCCCAGAAGTCATCCTTCTGCTGCTCAGCTGTATATTTACCATTGTCCTTGAAGTTCCACTTATCCAAAGCCTCGCGAGAAGCTGGGATGTAAACCAAACCGTTAGAACCGTAGTCGTTAACTACATTGCCAGTCAACTGGTAAGTGTAACGTGTGCAGCTGTAACCATCAGCATAACCCATGTTCATACCCTCGTAAATCAAACCGACCTCAGAACCGAAGTTCTTGCCGTAGTCCTTCTTGTAAGAAGCAGAGATGAGCAAGCGGTTAGGAGCCACGTAGGTACCATAACCCAACTCCATATCGTTGTTACCGTTTACAGAGTAACGGTTGTTGTAGTATGCAGAAGAAACCTGGTCGCCCACACCATCACCGTAAGACTTAGCCTTAGAGTAGGTGTAAGAAGCAGAGAGGTTCAAACCGAATGCAAACTTCTTAGCCAAAGATGCAGTGATTGAGTAGTAGTATGCCTTATGACCAGCATTTGTGATCATGTAAGGGTTGCTGTATGAGTTGCGTGAATACCACTTACGCTTGTCACCAGGAGCCAGCTCTGTGTATGACTTACCATCCCAGTAGCGGTCGAGGTTGATGACAGTAGCAGGATTGAACTCACGGCTATAGATACCCTCCAAAGAGAAGTCGATATCGTATGGCAACTTGGCATCCAAAGCCAGAGAAGTCTTCCATGTAGCGTTCATCTTCAAGTCCTTGTCGATGATGGTAGGAGTAGAAGGCGCAGCTGCATCCTCACGGTTCACCGCCAAGCCCTGCTGCTGCAATACCTTCAACTGATCCTCACGGCTCTGATAGAACTTATCCATCTTATAGGTAGCACCCTTGTCAGATGGAGTATTATAATAATAGGTGTACTGACCACAACCAGCGTTACCTACTGCAGATACGAGCCATACGAATGGCAGACGACCGATGAAGTAACCTGTACCACCACGGAGAACCAACTTGTGGTTGCCGAGGATATCCCAGTTGAAACCTACACGAGGAGAAACTGTCAATGGAGCATCAGGGAGCTGATCGGTAGAATACTGAGACTCAACGCCAGCATCGTTCTTCCACTTCATGGCAGCGAAAGCCTTGTTATAGTTGTTCTCCAACTCTGGGTAGATAGGCAACTCGAAACGCAAACCAGCTGTCAGGCGGAAACGGTCAGAGAAGTTAACCTGATCCTGAACGTAAGCAGAGAACTGGTTGTACTTCATGGTAGCCAGGAACTGGCCAGAACCGTCCATTGGGAAGGTAACGCCATAGCTTCTAGGAGCCTTGCCGTTCATGAAGTCGTCCATAGACTCGAATACATAGTAACCGGCAGAAGCTGCACCGAAGCCGTTGGTAGCCTTGTTGGTCTCAAACTGGAGACCAGCGGTGAAGTTCTGGATGCCCATAAACCATGTAGCCTCATCAGTAGCAACGAAAGTCTTCACCTGACGGAGGTTACCCTCAGTAAATGGATCAGGACCGAATCCCATATAGTAAGAACCATTCTTCAGGATATCCACTGTTGGGAACATACCACCCACATAAGTACGTGGCTCATCCTGATAAGAGTAAGTAGCACGGAGAACATTGTTTACACCACCCCACTTAGAGTTCCACTCAGCAGCGAAAGAAGTAAAGTTCTTCTCCTGATAGTAGCGTGCACTCTCGAAGTAGAGACCAGCGTTAGCTGTACGACCAGACTGAGACTTACCACCCGTAGCATCCTCACCACCAGGATAGATGACAGAATCCTTGAATGGAGTTGTAGAGCTTGATGGAGCTGAAGAATCCTTGTCGTGACTCTTAGAGAAACGGATGTTCAACTTGTTGTTCTCGTTGATGTTCCAGTCGATACGAGCCAGGAACTTGTATGATGGAGTATCAAGAGAATATCCCTGATAACGACCTGGGTTGTAACCATAGTTCTTGCTGAGGAAGCTGAGCATATTGTCCATGTCGCTCTGCAATGGGCGATGAACAGTACCTGATGATGGAGACCACTCATCAGAAGCATTTACACGAGCTGTACCAGAAGGACCAGCAGAGATATTGTTCTGATATTCACCATTGGCAAAGAAGAACAACTTATCCTTGATGATAGGACCACCGAAACTTGCACCCCATGTAGTAGAATGAGACTGGAGACGGTTCAACTCATAATCGCTTACCTTGTTACCACGCAAGTGAGAGTTGGTAGTGTACATATAAGCTGTACCCTTGAATTGATTGGTACCGCTCTTGGTTACGGCGCTGATAGCACCACCTGTAAATCCACTCAAACGAACATCGTAAGGAGAAGAAGATACAGAAATCTGATCCAAAGCATCAAGAGAGATTGGAGATCCGTTGCCAGGGAGGTTACCACCAATACCGAAGGCGTTGTTGAAAGCAGCACCATCGACAGTAACGTAAGACTGACGGTAGTTACCACCACCAACAGAGAATCCGCTACCTACGTTAGCACCCTGAGGAGTCAACTTCAAGAGGTCGTTCATGCTACGTGATACGGTAGGAACAGCCTCAATCTGGTCGGCATTGATACTTGTTGTAGCACCAGCGCGGTCAGTACGCATGTTGTTGTTGCGATCAGCAGTAACAACAACATCCTGCAACATCTCTGCGTTTTCAGAGAGACTTTCGTTCAGAATGGTGTTCTGACCGAGAGAGAGATTAAAATTCTTAACTTCCTTAGTCTTGTAACCTACATAAGAAACTTCCAAGACATAAGGACCACCTGGGCGCATACCCTGAATAGAATAACGACCATCAATGTTGGTCACTGCGCGATAGACTGTACCAGAAGGTTGGTGAACAGCCTTGATTGTTGCACCAATGATGTCCTCACCATTGGCAGTCACTTTACCACTAATGCCAGATGTAGTAATCTGCGCCATAGCGGTTGAAACCATAAAGGCCAGCAAAGCCACTAATAAATGCAATCTTTTCTGCATACCTTTTTTTATAAAATTAATTAATAATACGGGGGGAATAGCCCCCAAATATCTATTACGGGTGCAAAATTAAACAAAAAATTCGATATAAGTGTTACATCTACATGAAAAATTGTGTTTTATAACATAAAAAAAATCTGCGTTAAGGAAATAACGCAGATTTTCTTTAAATTATTATTTATAACGGGGGTTTGGTTATAATTTTTCGAGGAGCTCGAGGCGGAGGGCTGCCTCGGGGGACTGACCTTCTATACCAGGCGATGGAATCGCCTGGAACGGGGGCTAGGCTCCCTGAGAGAGGACCTGAAGAGGACCAGAAACGGACCTGAGGAGGACCTGAAACGAACCTGAAGAGGGCCTGAAGAGGGACCTAAAGAGGACCTGAGGAGGGGCGAGCTGCCCCTACTCCTTTCTCTGCCAGATGCTCATTACCTTGCGACGGATGGCGAGGATGTTCAGGATAGAGACTATCAGGAACAAAAGCATGCCTAAGCAGATGGATGGGAGCATGGTGCCCTCTTCGATGTCAGGGAAGATTGCCTCGATGAACTCCATGTAGTAGCCACGGACGAAGAAGAGGATGACCCAGGCAATGATGAGCACCACCAGGTTGAGCGACATGGTGAGCACCTGATATGGCTTCGCCACATTGGCAGGACTATAGCCTATCAGAAGCAGGTTCTCCAACTTGGATGAGTTCTTCTGTACCAGCAGATAGATGCTAAGCATCAGAATGTAGAAACTCAGGATGGAGATGACCAGTCCGATAATCATTACCATGGATACCATCATACGAAGGAAATAGGTGGTCTTCTCGGCATCAAGCTTGTCGGTTTCCACCTCATATCCGTTATCATCCAGGTATTTGGTGATGTTCTCGTCTCCCGGATTGCCTACCTCTACGATGAGGCGGTTAGGATCGCTCTTCTGGTTTGGAGCAAACTCCTGGTTACTCCAGTCCATAAATGCCTGTGGCACGAGGATGGTGTTGAGACGGGAAGAGAATCCGATGACCTTACCCTTGAACTGCTCCTTCTTGCCGGCTGCCTGAATCTGGATATTGAAATCAATCATTCCCATCAGTCCATCGCTGATTTTCGGGAGCGAATGACTCTGGGCGAATCCGAAGTTATACATATTAATATAGGTACGCGGGAGGATGATTGGCACTTCCTTGGCTCCTGGCGTATACTTCCAGTCCTTGAGCGGCACATCGACGAAGCCGTCGGGCACGCTCTCAAAGAAGAGTTCGCTGTTCAGCACATTCACGCCGTTGACGCCCATCTGGGCATCTACCTTATATTCCGTAGAGGTGAACTTCCCCACCTTCTTCACGAACTTCTGATCTCTGACATCATCTATCTCAGCACCCGTGAAGGTATTGGAGCGGCCGCTGATGGTATTTCCCATACCTATCTTCTTGCTCATGATGAGATAGTCGGCTTTCATGAAACTGTCTTCCTGTGTGAAGACAGGCAGCACGTCCTTATAAAACTGGAAGCCGAAAAGGACGATGAGCATACCGAAGAGATTGGCAAAGGCGAAACCTGCAAACTGCGGTATACTGATATGCTGACGAAGTAATTTCCAAACCAAATTCATTTTTGAATTGTTGAATGTTAAGTGTTGAATGATAAATTACAACTTAAATGTATGCTCGTAAGGCAAGTCCATGTGCTTACCTATACTGGTAACGATGACACCAGCCCCCTGCTCCTTGGCTTCCGCCATCATGATTTCCGCCATGATACGGGAGTTGTTGTCGTCGAGGTGACTGATAGGTTCATCGGCAAGGATGAAGTCGAAAGGCTGGCATAGAGCTCGCATCATTGCCACACGCTGCTGCTGTCCGAACGACATTCTTCCAATCTTTGCATCCACCTTGTCGGCGATACCGAGCATATCAAACCATTTCAAGATCTGTTCACGGCTCTTGAATCCGGTAATCTTGTTCTTGATTTCTACATTCTCCAGAGCGGTAAGCTCCGGGAAGAGACGAAGTTCCTGAAAGAGGTGGCTGATATGACGCTTTCTCATTTCCACCCAATCCTTAACCTTATAATTAGCGGTAACATCCTTGTCGAACATCACGCTTCCGCTGTAGTCGTGACGATAGCCGAGCACATAGCTGCAGAAAGTACTCTTTCCGCTGCCACTCTCTGCCTCGATAAGATAAAGATGCCCTTTCTCGAAGGTGACATCCTGCTTCCATATCTCCGAATCCAGGTCATTGCGCTGGGCGAAGACCTGTGGGAGAACGGAATGAAGCTGAATCTTTTCCACGTTATATTATTTAATGTATAATTATTAATGTTTAATTGCAGGAACAACCTTACATTTAAAGCCTTTTTGCCCTTTTTGCTTGAAATTAGGACTGGGGGGACCTAGCGATGGAATCGCTAGGAACGGGGGCGCAAGGGGGCAAGGGGGCAAGAGGGCAAGAGGGAGGGCAAGGTTCTTTTTAGCTTTTTGCCCTTTTAGCCTTTACTTTTTTTCCCTTTTTGCCTTTTACTTCAAGGTATAGACCACGGAAGTAAGGTTGCCGAATACTGGAGACAGCAGACCGGTTACGGTAGAGATGGCATCGTCCTTGCCCGAACCGTTGCCGTCGGAACTCTTGGCGAGATTGATGACCATCGCCAGCTTCTGCCCCACGATGAGCTTCTGAATCTTGGCATCTATCGGATGATTGCTTGGCTTCACGGCATACTGGGCAGTGAGTTCATCGCTTCCGCTGAAGAACTGCTTGTCATCGGTTACGCCGAAATAGAAAGAAGTCTTGCCGTCGGTATAGAAGTAAGCATTCTTAGCCCAGTTGGCAATTTTGGCACCCGGAGGACATGATTTCTTCCAGTAATCCACATCGCCCAACCACTTGCTATGAGCCAGTTTAGCCGCCATCATGATCTTGAGGTCGGCATCTCCCAAGGTTGGCATCACGATGGCCATATCTCCATCCACACTACGGATGATATTGTCCATATCCACCGCCTGATTAATACCCATGAGGAGGGTCTGCAGACTGCTGTTGCTCTGCATCATAGGCAGGAACTGCTCGCCCTTTACGTTCATGAAGATGCCAGCCAGAGCATCTCCCGGCATCGACTTGACGTAGGCGCCCTTGATAGGATGATAGGTTTGAGCCGCCTTCTTCAAGGCAGCGTCAATGGTTTTATTGAAAGAGAAAGTTTCTCCGTGAATCTGCAAGATACCGTCCTTGACATTCATCTCGGCAGCAATCACCACCTGGGAAGGGTCGGTATCCTTAGGTGCACCGAGGGTGAACGGAGCGATGAACTTTTCCGGCAAAGCCTGAGCCTGAGCCACCATCGCCATTGGAGACGTGATGGTCTGCAAGCGCTCGAACAAAGGAGAAACGGTGATGCCCTCCTCCTCTTCAGCCTTGAGATATCTTACCATCTGCTGCTGGAGCTGAGCCTGTGCATCAGCCACTACCGGTCCCATGACGAGAAGCGCCTGGTCAGAAAAGCCCACGAGCCATGAGTCCTTCAAGACGGCGAAATGGAAGCCCTTGCGTTCCTTTACTTCGGATGCGATATGCTGCTTGGCAAGCGAAGCGAGCCAGTCTTCCACATCGCTCTCGCTGCTGACCTTGGCACAGAGACCGAGGTTTCCGTCAGCACTCTCGAAGAGATACATTTTTTCTGTAATGTCGATACCGCACTTGTCTACATCCTCTACATGAAGGAGTGATTTGAGCATGCCCGCCTTGTCTTCCGCATGAATATTGGAAGCCATCTGCTGCATATCCACCGAAATAAGTGCAGAACTTTTCTTAGGAATGGCATTGAGATAGTCGCTGCCAGAACATGATGCGAGCATCCCGACAAGGCATGCCAAGCACATCATAACCAAATTCTTATACAATCTTTTCATCTCATTTAGATAAATATTTTAAAGCTTTTGCCTTTACAGGGCGCATTGCTGTTGCCTAATTAAACCCAGGGCGTTGCCCTGGGCTAGGAGCTTCTGCCCTTTACCTTTCCCTTCGGCCGGTGACCGTTGGTTCAGGGCGTATTGGATCAAACTGGCTTCTGTCCTTTACCTTGGATTGATGACCATTGGTTCAAGGGCGTATTGGATCAAACTGGCTATAATCTCCTTGCGATATGCGCCATGTGAACCGCTACAAGGCCGGCGGTTTCGGTACGGAGGCGGCTGGTGCCCAGGGATACGCTCTCGTAGCCGTTCTCCAGGGCAAGGCGAACCTCATCGATGGAGAAATCGCCCTCCGGACCTACCAATACTGTAATATCAGCTGCATCTGCAGTTGGAGATTCAGCAGCAGCAGTGGCTACATCTGCATTTGAAGATTCAGTAGCAGCAGGAGCATGAGCTTCATTCAGAATACCAGAAATCTCGGTAAAGAAGTCTTTCTTCTCTACCTCTTCGTAGCAATGACAGATAAACTTTCTGCCGGGATGAGGGGTCTGGATAAACTCCTTGAAGCTGACCAGCTCGTTCACCGCCGGTTTCCACGCCTTATGACTCTGCTTGACGGCAGAAATCACAATCTTGTCAATTCTTGGCGTCTTCACCACCTTGCGCTCAGAAAACTGGCAGTTGAGGAACGAGAGTTCATCAAAACCGATTTCCGTGGCTTTCTCAGCCATCCATTCGATACGCTCCATCATCTTGGTTGGCGCAATCGCCAGATGGATATGTCCCTTCCAGGCACGCTGCTGCGGCATCTCTTCCTTGATTTCATAGAGACATCGCTTGCTGGATGCAGCAGTAACCTCAGCACGGAAAAAGGAGCCTTCTCCATCCATGAGGAATATCTCGTCCCCACCCTTCAGTCGCAGAACGCGCAGGGCATGGGTAGCTTCCTCAGCAGGCAGTTCCACCTGATTAGCCGCATCCGGCACATAGAAATATCTAACTTCCTTCATTATTTGTTCGCATTTTTCGCCTTTTCCTCACGGCGCTTGATTTCATCACGGATATAAGAAGCATCTTCATACTTCTCATCTTCTACAGCTCTCTGCAAAGCCATTTCCAGCAGCCGGTCTGGCAGGGTAAGGATAGGAATAGCCACACGCTGCATTCCTCCCTCGTAAGGAGTAGAGAAGTTCTTGATTACCTCTTCAGATGTCAGAATTTCATACCCATTCATCAAGGAAAGCAGGATGGCATCTTCTATCTGGAGCAGGTAAGAACGGTCGGTGTCAACATTCACCAGCTTCGTCTTCAGTCCCACTCCCTTAATGCCCAAGATCTCAATCTCATAACGAGCAGCGTCGTCTTCCTTGAGAATCTTAGCCAGCACGTCAACGGCACCTATTCTCTCTTCATCCTTGTGCTGCTCATAATCCTTGATTTTCATCGCCACCTCCGGAATGGTGAGAATGGTAAGCACGCGGGTTTCTTCCTCATTGGTGAGGGCAATGACCCCGGCATCAACCGACTCAGCTATTGCAAAAGATCCTTTATATACTAACTTTACCATTTATTTTGTCTCCTTCTTAGGTCTGAACAAGATGGCGAAGGCAACTCCGACCAAAAGAGCATAACCTGCGAAGATAAACCAGCAGGTCTGCCAATCGCCCATTAAATACCCATTTTCCCAATGACAGTAATGATTGATTACCTGTCCGGCAAGAATGGTACCGATAGAGGCACCCAAACCATTCGTCATCAGCATAAACAATCCCTGTGCAGAAGCTCTGACCTTAGGTTCGCACTTCTGGTCTACGAACAGACCACCCGACACATTGAAGAAATCGAAAGCCACACCGTATACGAGGCATGAGAGAATGAAGAGGATAACGCCAGGGAACGCCGGATTGCCCATTCCGAAGAAGCCGAAACGGAACACCCATGCAAACATGGCGATGAGCATCACGATCTTGATGCCATAACGCTTGAGGAAGTATGGAATCAGGAGGATGCAGAGCGCCTCAGCAATCTGAGAGATGGATACCAGAAGCGTAGCATTATTGGCAGCAAAGGTATCCAGCATGGCAGGATTGCCCTTGAAACTGGTGATGAAAGGTGTAGCATAACCGTTGGTCACCTGCAGGCTCATACCGAGCAGACATGAGAAGATAAAGAACAGCGCCATCTCACGGCTCTTGAAGAGCTTGAAGGCATCGAAGCCCCATGTCTCCACCCAGCTGCGCGCCTGCTTCTTCACCAGCTGGCACTGTGGCAGGCCGAAGCAGTAGAGGAAGAGTACGATACTCAGGATTCCCGATACGAGGAACTGGAGATGGGTATACTGGAACTTGTTGGCATTCTCTGAGAAGAGGAACAGGAAGGTTCCGTTATCCCAGGTGGCACAGTTGACAATCCACATGGTGACGATGAAACCTACGGTTCCAAAAACACGGATAGGCGGGAAGTCCTTGATGGTATCCCGTCCATGGTTCTTCAGAATGGTGAAAGCTGCGGTATTGGAAAGCGCCAGCGTAGGCATATAGAACGCCACGCTGAAGGTATAGACAGCCATGAAGAGCGCCTCATCAGGAGTGGCACTCGCCTGTCCCATCAGGAAAAGTCCTATCATCGACAGACCTGCCAGCAGATGACAGTATCCCAGAAGGCGTTGTGGCTGGATATACTTATCCGCTACAATACCCATCAATGTAGGCATGAAGATGGAGACTATACCCTGAATGGTATAGAACCAGGAGATTTCTGCACCCATTCCGGCCTTTCCGAGATAGTTGCCCATAGATGTGAGATAGGCTCCCCAAACAGCGAACTCCAAGAAGTTCATTATTGATAATCGTACTTTCAGATTCATATTCTTTTTTCTAATTTCTATTGGTATTAAGATTCTACTTGAACTGCTCAGAATACAACCGTTTTTGGAATTGTTTCCCGCAGTTTATAGTTTGCAAAGATACATATTTTATCGAAAAGAGCGTAATTTTTTGCAGATTATCCGCCGGAAAGCTAGTTTATTTAACAAATAATGTGTAATTTTGCAGTCAAAATCATAGAATCAATAGAAAATGTTATTAAAGTTTTTCCTTACGTGTAACAAGATTGGTGCCTTCACGCTGGGTGGAGGCTACGCCATGATTCCTATCATGGAGAGAGAATTCGTGGATAAGAACCGGTGGATGAACAAGGAGGAATTCATGGACATTATGGTGGTGGCTCAGGCTACTCCGGGTATCTTCGCCATTGATATGGCGAGTCATATCGGCTATAAGCTGAAGGGGGTATGGGGCGGCATCGTGGGTGCCATCGGTATTGCGCTGCCTTCCATCATCGCCATTCTCATCATCGCCATGTTCTTCCAGCAGTTCAAGGACAATTACTGGGTGGCGAAGTTCTTTGCGGGTGTTCGTCCGGCTGTGGTAGCGCTGATTGCAGCTCCCTGCTTCAAGATGGCTAAGACTGCCAGCATCAACCGCTACAACATCTGGATTCCCTTCGTCTGCTGTGCGCTGATTGCTGTTTTCGGCATCTCGCCTATTTATATCATCATTGTTGCCGGCGTGCTTGGCTGGCTTTATGGAAAGGTAAAAAGGTAAAAAATATAGAGATTATGTTGCTTCTGAAATTATTTCTTATATTTACCAAGATTGGTACATTTAATTTTGGTGGTGGATATGCGATGCTTTCGCTCATCCACAACGAGACGGTGGTGAAGAACCACTGGCTCTCTAATGCTGAGTTTACGGATATTGTGGCTATCAGCCAGTCTACTCCGGGTCCTATCGGTATCAACTGCGCCACCTACGTGGGTTACACCGCCTGTCTTCACGATGGTTACCCGGTCTGGGCAGCGTGGTTGGGTTCCGTACTGGCTTCGCTATCCATCATGTGGCTTCCCTTCATCATCATGATTCTCATCAGCCGTTATCTGATAACCCATAAGGATTCCAAGATTGTGAAGGATGTCTTTGCGGGGCTTCGTCCTGCCATCATCGGTCTGATAGCTGCAGCAGCGGTTCTGTTGATGAACAAGGAGAACTTCGGTTCACCTCATGACAATCCATTTGCTTTCGGAGTAAGTGTAGCGCTGTTTATCGGTGCTTTCTACTTTACAAAGGTAAAGAAGACCAACCCGATATTGCTGCTTTTCATCTGTGGCATCATCGGATTATTCATCTTCTAAAGCCTTGCGGTCCTTAAGGGCAAAAAGCCTTTCCCATAGGCACAAAAAAAAATTGATTGTCTCACGACAACCAATCTTTTATTAACCTTAATAATCTAATACCATGAAAAACACGTTGCAAAATTACTAATTTTATTGCAACAACTGGTATAAGATATGGAAAAACTTTCTATTTTTAACTCTCCTTAAAAGATTTTCCGCTCCAATTAAATTTTCTTTGCAATTTAATTGCGTTTACGAGTTTCTTGTCTTCTGTAGAGAGAAGGGGTAAAGAAAGGCGGACCACCACTGCATTTTCATGCTGCAGCAGCAAGGCGCTCACCATTCTCGGTTCAATCATCGCCTTCAACTCCTCAAAGCGTGATTCGCTCATCGTATCCGGTTTCTGAACCAGACTACCTGCCAGTTCCCCGATGCTCTTGCCATCGAAAAGACGACTTGCATCCAGGGCTTTCCAATCCTGGGTGAAAAGATGCAGTGCGCTCTCCTTCTCCGGTCCGGCGAAGGTCTTGACAACGCAGAGCACAGAGTCGCCCTGCTCCATCGGCAATTTCTTCATCTGAAGAGTAGAAGCCGAACTCAAACGTATCTGCACGAAATCCTGGGCAAGCGTATCCATCACGCTCGCCTCCCCCAGCAGGTTCTTCACCTCTGCCTTCACGCCCATCTCCTGCAGCTCTGCAAATTCCAGTCGCAGGTTGCTGTTGAGAGCAGGCGTCATCGAATCCGGCATCGAAACCAGCAAGTCCTTCATTGACTTGGCTTCCATGCCCAGGCTTGCCATCATCAGGCAAGCGCATAATATATATTTTATCTTCTTCATCACTACAATTCCTTAGACCACTTCTTTCCCCAAGGGGTAAAGAGCCATGCAAGAAAGGCCAATGCTACTATTGAGCACACGGCGAAAGTTAAAGCCAATGTATTCATATATTTATCTTTTAGAAATTAACAAACCAATCACAAATAAAATGACAGTCAAAAACACACCCCAAAAAATCGCCCAATAAGAATCTACCTGATCGGTCTCAACGATACCAAACAGAGCAGCCATCCCACCTAATACCATAACGGTAAAAGTGGACTTACTCATATCAAAGAAATACTTCACAACGCTTTCTCTGACGAACTTAGCTTTTTCATTTTCTTCTTTTGCTGCCATATTTCTCAAACTATAAAATTAGAGATTCTCTAAGAATTTCTTACCCCATTTTGTATGAAGCCAAAGTGCCATAGCACCAGCAACGACCGTAATAGTCGCATAAATCATTACCAATCCTTCCATATTTCTCTATTTTCCGACAAAATTACGGAAAATAAATGTAATCTGCAAATGATTTAATACTTTTCTTCTGATTTTTAACCTAAAAGAAACGAAAAAGGAGGAAAAAGTTCTATCAAAAGAAACGAAAAGGAGGAAAGTGCTTCCTTTTGAAACACTTCCCTCCAAATTATCTAATCTACTGAACTTTCGCATATCAGGAAGTTAAAGGAGTTAAGGAAGTTAAGGAGTTAA
>ERZ773193.576-NODE-576-length-56130-cov-15.739171_pt1 | contig 56130 bp, 40 predicted proteins | sample MGYA00511110_ERZ773193 | MGnify/ENA primary metagenome ERZ773193 (study PRJEB29015, sample SAMEA2737784) | human gut metagenome | biome: human gut; feature: human-associated habitat; material: faeces | place: China | collected 2012 ... | reverse complement strand
TGAGATCACCATTACGAAAAACCAAAAGCTGCTTCTCCCGCATGTGGACGGAAGAGAACAGCTGAGCGTTCAGGTATAAGGAAAACCACCAGTCATACGCATATGGCCGGTGGTTCTGTTTTTACGGCAATCTCGACGAATCCGTATGTACTTACCTGCTTGATTGTAGGGGCCGATGCCCACATCGGCCCCTATAGGCTGCTGCGCAGATTTGCAGCTGCCCATCGGGCGGAGTAGAGCCCACCCTCAACTGCGTCAGTCTTTTTCAGCCGTCTCCGGCTCAAGATTCTTTCGGCTCAGGAGGATGCCGATCGCAATGAGCGGGATCACGATCCAGCTGACAATGGTCGCTGTCCAGCCGCCCCACTGCGCGAGGAGCGCAAACAGATAGGAGGAGATCGCCGCGCCCAGATACAGCATACAGTCGAGAATGCCGCTGACGGTCGCGCTGCGGCCGACGGAGCCGAACTGAATGGGGATCGAGATCGTAAAGGAAAGGTCCGTGCAGACCATCAGGCAAAGCATGACCGCCATAAAGCCTGCCGCGGCCAACGTCCATCCGGCGAGATTTGCAAGCAGCACGATGCAGGCCGCAGCAGCGCAGCCTGCATAGAACACGATCAGCTGCATTCTGGTTTTCGGGATTTTTTTCTGAACTGCCGGATGCACGGCAAGCGCCAGAATTTTTGCGGCGGGCAGCACCGCGGATAAGATCAGGGAAAGCGTCGCGTTCAGCGAAAATTCCTCGGAAAAATACACCGGCGCCCACGAGGTCAGCCCGTCGCGGATCATGCCGGTCAGACAGGCGACGCCCATAAAATAAAACAGCCTTCCTCTGCGGAAAAACTGCCAGTTCAGCTTGGCTGCGCGTTTTTTCTGCATCTGCGTCGTTTGTGACGCTGTGCGAAGATCCCGCATCAAAGACCACACAAAGCCAAGTGTCAGACAGGCCGCTGCTGTGACCGACATGGCTGTCCGCCAGCCACCCAAGGCCAGTTCCGCGGGAACGATCAAAAAGCAACTCAGAGAACCGGCATGCTGGAAAAGCGAAACAATGCGCAGCGCGCTCTCCTGCTGCTCTGCGGGCAGATTGTCTGCCGTCAGCCGGACGATGCTGGGCCAGACTGCGGACTGCGCATAGCCGTTGATGCACCACAGAACAATCATGACTGGCAGATACGGCAGCAGCCGGATGCCAAGATGCGTCGCGGCACAGCAGAACATGGCGGCGCAGATCATCAGCCGTGGATTTGTGCGGTCCGTCAGCAGCGAGTTGATCGACATCCCGACGGCATACGCGATATATCCGGCTGTGATCGCCAACCCCATCGCGTCCTTCGCAATGCCCAGATCGGGCAGCAGATCGACCATGCAGGCGCTCAGATCCGTGCGGCAGATCTGACAGACAAAATACAAAATGCCGGACAAAATGACCAGCTTCCAATGCTTCTTTTTCAATGCCTTGATTCTCCTTCTGATTTCTTTTAAAATCGTAGCACAGGCGTTTTTGGAAAAGCAATGATAATTATGGCGAAAATGCGTATGAAAATGTCTCGAAAACAGCCTATTCGTTATGAGCCACATCCTCTTAAAATGCGACAGTCAGGAGTTCTCAAGGCGCTGTGTTATGGCTGTTAAAGACAGAATGAAAGAGAAAGGATAGACAGGAGCCATGAAGATAGCCGGAATTCTATTTGATAAAGACGGGACGCTGCTTGACTTTAACGAATTCTGGGTTCCTGCAGCACAACGCGTCATCAGGCGCATTTTTTCGGATTACAGGATATCAGATACAAGCATCCACGCGGAGAAAGCACTGCATTCGATTGGGATTGTAGAGAATAAAGTGCTTCCGGATGGTTCGTTTGCATGGAAGCCATACCGGGATATTGCAGATGATCTGAAACCTGCATTGGAATCCATGGAAGCGGGACTGTACGTCGATGCAGAAGACCTGACGAATAAGCTTGTTCGGTATTTCGAGGAAGAGAGCCTCGCGGGCAATGACAATATAAAGGGCACTGCCGATTTGCCGGTCATTTTGGACTAGCTGCGGGAGAAGGGCATTCAGCTTGGAATCGCTACAACAGATACCTATCATGCAGCGGTGAACTGTCTGAAAGAACTGCGTGTGATTTCCTATTTTACTTTATACGCCTGAGATGAATCCCATCGAGCAGATATGGAAAGAACTTCAAATCACGGGCTTCCGCAATGAAGTGTTTGCTACTTTGGAGAAGGTAGTAAATCGGCTTTGCGATACCATTTGCACCTTGACCTCTGATACGATAAAGAGCATTACACGGCGTAGTTGGACAATCGATTGTTTTAATTAGATTTTAGCATGATATGTCAAACTTTTTAAGCCAAAAAAACAAAGAAAAAGCTCCGAAACCATACGATTTCGGAGCTTTTATATGGCAAGCAGCACCCTTTAAGATAACAATGATTTCTCCAGTGTTTTCAAGGGTTTCAGCTACTTTCGGCAATCTTTTTCCGCGTTGGCGCAGCGTACTGCTTGATTGTTACTGTGCAACCCAAAAAGATATTGCATAGTTTGCGGTTTTTCGTACTCCGCACTATCGCCTCACTAATCTTCATCCCGACGATCCTCCTGCTTTGCACGATTTCGGTCGTAAAGCCGCTTGTTTTGCACAATGCGGGGGACCGGCGAAACGCCGTTCCATGTGCCGCGCTTGGCTGCATGAAATTTACGCTGGTTTTTCTTACTCTGTTTTTTCAGCGGTGTAACCTTCATTCAGATCCCACGTCCTTTCCCGCTTGTTCTGCTACTCCGCGCTTTCAACTGCGCTTCCGTCCTTGCGATCTCTGGCGATCTCCGGCATCGGGTTGGCGTCCAGCAGCTCCGTCAGTGTGCGCGGTGTGTATCTCATGTAATCCATCATGCAGCCGACATTGATCAATCTGCTTGGAATGCCCATCGCCCACTGCTCTTTCTTCCACTTCTCAACGAGTACCCATTCGCGCGTATTATGTACATGCCCGTACAGCATGACCGCGCCATAATGCTGGTTCTTATAAAACAGAATCGGGTAATGACTCAGAATCACCAGCCGTTTCTCATCATTGATCTCCGCGTACTGCTCGATGCTCTCCCAATAAGGGCGGAGATTTCCCTTTACGCGGTCATGGTTGCCTTGAATCAGGTGCTTATGCCCATTGAGCTGCTGCATGACCTGGATGCTGTTTTCTTCATTTTTCCAGAACGCATCGCCGAGCACATAGACTGTATCCTCTGACGTGACGCGCTCATTCCAGTTTTGAATCAGAGTATATACCGCAAAAATAATTGACCGCCATCCCAGTGAGCAGCAGCTTGCTTTGAGATGGCGGCCTTTTATACGCGGGGAGGTTTGACGCTTACGTTCCTTGCTAAATTTTCTGGGAATTTTCTTGATACTCTCTGCGATACTGTCAACTTTTCGCTGCAACCGTTCTCTGTCTGGTATCGTTTTTGTAATATATCCGGCCGATAAACGTCACCATACCCGCATATTCCAGACCGATTCCCGCGATATCTGTACAGAAAAACAGAAAATAGGAGGACATAAACGTAAATACGCCGTTCTGGGCAAAATCGCCCAGCCCATATTTGATCCGCTCAGGAAGAGATGTTTCATATCGGTTCATTGTATCAGCTCCTGCCAATATTATAGTGCAGGAGCCGCCGCCCGGCTATTGCCAAAGGACAGCTTTTTATTGCGCAAAATCTCCATTTGCAGCTCCGGGAAAACCTGACACGAAAAATATCTTGAAAATAACATGCATATTTTCTATAATAAATGCGCGGTATATTCCAGGATAAAGCGCAGTCGAAACGAGGTGATCTCTTGCATCGGAACTCCATACTGAATAACTGAATAAAAGTGCCAGCAGCAGCCATAACAGTGATCTGGAGCTGTTCTATTACGGGTCACAGAAATGCACCGCAGCAGACACCTGGGGGCCCGGTGTCAAGCAGCATTATAAGCTGCACTATGTACACAGCGGCGAGGGCTGGCTCCGCTCCAACGGACGCGAATATCGCATCACCGCCGGGCAGCTTTTCGCCTGCTTTCCCGGCGAGACCGTTTTCTACCGGGCCGATGCCGCGCAGCCATGGGAATATTCCTGGGTGGCCTTTGACGGGCTGAACGCCGAACAGTATCTGCGCCGCGCCGGGTTCCGCCCGGATCATCTGGTCATCGACTGTCCGAACAAGCCGCTGATTGAAAACGCATTCCGGGAGATCCTCTCCACCAAAGGCGACACCGCGAACCACGATCTCAACTATATCGGCTATCTGTATCTCGTTCTTGCGTCCATTGTGGACTATTCCGGCAATGACAGTGACACCTCGAACGCGCACAAATATGTAAAAATCGCCATCCGCTATATCCGGGAAAACTATCAGCGCGACATTTCCATCGAAGAGATCGCCACCTATCTCTCCCTCGACCGCAAATATTTCTCAAAGGTCTTCAAGCGCGAGACCGGAAGCTCCCCGATGGAATATCTGATCCAGTACCGGATTGACAAGGCCTGCGAGCTGCTGCAGTCCTCCACGCTCTCTGTGGCGGAGATCGCGGCGGCCGTCGGCTATACGAGCCAGTTTTCGTTCTCCAGAGTGTTTAAAAAGCACATGAACGTCGCACCAAGCAGCTATAAAAAAGACCGGCCGGAAGAATGATCCGGCCGGAACGCGGGCATCCGGCATCTGCACAGCAGCAAAGTACCATTGCAGTCTGCCGGATCATGACAATTTGTTTTACTGAACTGAACGCATGATAAAGCAGGGTTCGACCCCCCGGGAGCGGGGTTCGAACCCTGCTTTTGTCAGATATAAGCGGTTCTGCCGGCTGGGGTCAGATGGGTTTCCGGGCGGCGGGGGCGGACAGGGCGTCAATGATGGCGTTGATGGAAAACGCGCTCCGCTCGAGCCGACGGACGATCGTCCCCTCCTGCATCACCAGGATCCGGTCCGACATGCCCAGCAGCTCTTCAAAGTTCGAGGAGATCAGAATGACGGACTTCCCCTCCAGCACGAGCTTGTTGATGATGTTATAGATCTCGACCTTGCCGCACTGGTCGACATTGCGGCAGGGCTCGTCGATCATCAGGATCTGGCAGCTCGTGAAGATCCACTTGCTCAGCAGCACCTTCTGCTGGTTGCCGCGCGACAGGTGCTGCACCTGTTCGTCGTCCTCCGCGGTCTGGATGACCAGCTTTTCGCGGAACGCGCGGCAGACCTCCTGCTCCAGCCGCAGATCCAGATGGTATGGCCCCTGGATACCGCGGATATTCGCCATGGTGATGTTCTGCGCGATGGGAAGATTTTTGCACAGAAGCTCGTCGGCGCTGGCGTCGGAAATATAGCCGATGCCGTGGCGCACGGCGTCGTTCGGGCTGCGCAGGGAGAGCTTTGCCTGATTGAGCGTGATGCTTCCGGTCAGGAGCGGATCGATGCCGAACAGCGCCCGCGCCAGCGCGCTGCGCCCGGAGCCGAGGAAGCCGGCGATGCCGAGCACCTCGCCCTTGCGCAACTGAAGCGACGCGCCGCGCAGACCATGTGCCGTGGACAGCCCCTCGGCCTGCAGCACGACGCGGCCGGCGGGCTGATAGATCCGCGGATGGCGCTGGCTTTCCGGCGCTCTGCACAACCGCTCGATCAGCCGTCCGCGGCTGTCGGGGTCGCCCGCGTCCAGCGTGTCCTTGATCTGGCCCTCGCTGATGATGCAGACGCGGTCGCACAGCTCCGCGAGCGATTCGATGCGGTGCGAGATATACAGGACGGACATGCCGCGCGCGCGAAGACTGCGCAGCACGCGGAAAACGGGCGCACGCTCCTGCACGGTGAGCACGGAGTCCAGCTCGTCCACGATCAGCACACGCGCATCGCTGCGCGAGACCTTTACCAGCTCCACGAGCCGCTGCTGCGCCAGATTCAGCTCCTGCGCGGCCGCATGCACGTCGATGCGGCAGCCGAGCTCGCGGAAGCTCTCCTCCGCCTGCGCGTAGATGGCCTTCCAGTCGACATGCAGAAACCTGCCGTGCCGGAACGGCCAGGCGCCGATGCACAGATTTTCCGCCACCGAGAGATTCGGCAGCAGCGCGGGCTGCTGGAAAATGGTCTGGACGCCCCGGCGCTGCGCGTCGCTCGGGCTGGACGGGCAATAGGCCTTCCCGTCCAGCAGGATCTGTCCCTGGCTCGGCGCATGGACGCCCGCGAGTAGGCTGACCAGCACGGATTTTCCGGAGCCGTTGTCGCCCCAGAGGCCCAGGATCTCCCCTTCCCGCAGCTGCAGGTTCACATGGTCGAGCACCTGTGTCCGGCCAAGGATCGCGCAGACGTTCTGAAGCTCAATCAGATTGTTCGACATAAGCAACACCCTTCGCTTCAATCTACAGATCCTTGATCGTGGTAAATACCGTAACGCCGTGGTCGAAATAGTAGCTCTTGTAGGCCTCCGGCATCTGAATGTTGGAGATCACAGTCCTGATCTCATGGAGCGGACACAGCGGGACCAGCGCGCGCTGGCCGAATTTCGAATAGTCCAGCAGCAGCGTCGTCTGCTCGGAGTGCTGCATCAAGATCTGATAGAGCTCCGCCTCATCCTCCGTATCGACCATATAGCCGGCATTCAGATCCGCTGCGGCGACGGAAATGAAGCACTTCTGAAAATACAGCTTGGAGATATTGCGCAGCGCGTGGCGGCCGCTCAGGCAGGCGCTGGCCCCGGCACGCTCAAGCTCGCCGCCGGGAACCATCAGCCGGCAGTTTTCCGCGCTCAGCAGCTCTGCAATGACGCCGATGTTGTTGCTGACGACGCGGATATTGGGCCGGTCGCGCAGATTTTTTGCCACCTGCAGGCAGGTCGTCCCGTTGCCGAGGAAGACGGTATCATTCGGCTCGATCATCGCGACGGCGATCGCGCCGATCTGCTCCTTTTCCAGCAGATACCGGTCGACCGGCACAGGCGCCGCCGGTTCCTCCTCCTCCACGAGCACCACGCCGCCGTGCGTCCGGCGGAGAAAGCCCTCCTTCTCCATCTTTTCCAGATCGCGCCGCACGGTGGCCGGCGAGGCCGGGATCATGGAGATCAGCGTATTGATGTCAATGCGCTTGTAGTCGAGCAGCAGCGCCTTGATTTTTTCCGTTCTTTCATCAGCAAACATTTCAGTCACCATTTCGCTCAGGTTTGAGAAATTTTGATTATTTTACAATCAGTATATCATAGACCGCGAAGCGGGTCAAATCAAAAGGGACGGCTGCAAAAACTTTTTGCAGCCGTCCCTCGGTGGAAATGATGCGGATTCAGTCTGCCTGCGCGGCCGCGCCGCCGAGCAGCACCAGACGGTGCGAGAGCGCGGGGATCTCCGCGCGGAGCGTCAGCGTGCCGCCGTCCCAGACGGCCTCCGCGCCCGTGACCGGGAGCGCTTCGCCGTGCAGCTGCTCGGCCGTCAGGCAGAGCGTGACGGTCTGCGCCTCGTCGGTGCAGTTGAACAGGTCGAGCACGCCGCCCGCCGTGTCCGCCAGCGTATGCAGATGCGCAAATTCGCTGATGCCGGTAAACACGCCGCGCTGGTAATACGCACGCAGGCGGTTATAGGTCTGCATGCAGCTCCGGTAGGCCGCGAAGCGCGTCTCGGGATCGAATGTGAACGTCCGTCCCGGCGGGACGATCGTGGGATCGCAGTTTTTGCCGCCGATCCCGAGATGGCGGACGGTGGACGCCGCCCACCAGAAGAACAGGCACTGGTCGTTGTCCGCCGCCATGTTGATGTGCAGATACAGCGGGATGCTGCAGCTGAGATTGTAATAATACAGGCTCAGCGCGCGGCCGCTGCGCAGATCCTCGATGCAGTCCCACATGAACTCGAAGCCCCAGTTCTCCTGATAGGAGCCCTCCTGCGAGAAGCCCTGACGCCAGTAGCTCGGCGTATAGATCGCGGAATTCCAGGGCCAGACCGGGTCGTGAACCTCGACCTGAATATGGTTGGTGTTTTTGATGTGCTTTGCCAGACGGCAGACGGCGTCGGCATGCTCGTAGGCCGTGGAGGGCCGCGCGTGTCCGTGTCCCGGATGATAGCAGGGCCCGCGCCAGTCCATTTCGTCGAGCATGATGAAATACGCGCCGTCCTGCGCCAGCTTGTCCGCGCGGCGCTCCTTTTCCTTCCGGAACGGTTCATTGCACAGGCACTGTTCATACAGCAGCTGGTTGGACGGGATGATGGTGCGCGGCAGCATGCAGGCCGAGGCAAAGCCGTCCGGCGTATGCACGGCGTTCAGCGCGTCCGGCCAGTAATTTACATACGTGCGCAGAATGATCCGGATGGCAAGAGACAGGCCGTACTGCTCCCGGAGCGTTTTCACGAGCTCCGTCTCATCGCCGAGCCGGTGATAGTCGAAGAACGTCGTGCCCTCGGCGAATTCCCAGCCGGGATCCAGATACAGCGCGCCGCAGCCGCACTCATGCGCCTTCTGCGCCTCGCGCAGGAGCGCGGGAAGCGTGTACGACCGGTTCAGCGCGGCCCGGTCGGAGTGATACCAGCCGATGTCGTAGAGCTCGTTCCAGTGTACCTTCGGTGCGTAATCCGACGGGAGCGCGTGGCCCTTCCGGTCCAGCAGCGCCCGGTACAGGCCGCAGGCCCGCGTCAGATCGTCCGCCTGATAATAGAACGTGCTGCCGAAGCGGAAGCGCTGTCCGGCGTCCAGCTCCTGCGCCGCGGAGGGCTCGTGGTACAGACAGAAGCCCGCGCCGCCCAGCTGCAGCTCCTCGCGTGCCGGGCCGACCGGCTCGGCGACGGCGTATTCGATGTCGCGGTTATTGTACTTGGCCGCGAGCAGACCGCCCCGCTCCGTCCCCCAGAACCACGCCTCCGAGCGCAGCAGCCCTTCCTCGCACAGAGGCGGCTCCGGCCGGGAGGGATCCGAGTACACGCTGTTGCCGAAATACCGGCCCGGCTGTTCGGGCAGCCGGTTGTTGACGATCTGGAAATGCTCGCCGCAGCGGAGCGTTTCGGCGCTGTACACGTGCCGCCAGCCGTCCTGCTGCACGGTGAACGGGATCGCGTGGAGCGTCAGCTCCTGCAAAGGCAGGAGCCAGCCCAGCTTGATCGTGGAAAAGCGCAGCTTCTTTTCGCCGTAGTTGTAAAATTCGATGGATTCCTCCGCGCCGCCGTCACAGGCGCGCATCGTGCGGGTGACGCGCAGCGACAGCTCCGGAAGCTCTACCGCGGCGCGGTCTTCGGAAAGCTCCCACCGGCTCCCCTCGCAGCGGAACGGCGCGTCCGCTGCCGTCCCGCAGAGAAGATAGGAAAAGCGGTCCGTCCGGAAGGTCTGATCTCCGGAGGTGAATGAAAGTGCGGATACCGTTGCGTTCATTGCGGCTCCTTTCCGCCTCTCAGCGCTTCTTGCTGCGCATGACGTCGATCAGCACAGCGAGAATGAGGACGATGCCCTTGATGACCATCTGCCAGTAGGACTGGACGCTCAGAAGCGTCATGCCGTTGCTGATCGTCTGGAGGATCAGCGCGCCCAGCAGCGTGCCGGAGACCTTGCCGCAGCCGCCGGAGAGGCTGACGCCGCCCAGAACGACGGAGGCGATGACGTCCATGTCGCTGCCGATGCCGCAGGTGGGCAGCGCAACGCCGACCTGCGAGGCGAGCAGAATGCCGCCCAGCGCGCCCGCCACGGAGCAGTAGACGAAGCCGCCCATCTGGACGCGGCGGATGTTGATGCCGGAGAGATAGCTGGCGTTCTTATTGCCGCCGATGGCGTAGATCTTCCGTCCGAAGCTCGTATATTTCAGAACATAGGCCGTGATGGCAAACATGACGATCATCAGCAGCACGACGACCGGCACGCCGAGGATATCGCCGCGGCCGATAAAGGTCAGAAAATCATTGCTGATGAGAATGTTCTTGCCGTTGGAGACCAGATAGGCAAAGCCGCGGTAGATCTGCTGCGTGCCGAGCGTGGCGATGATCGGGTTGACGCCGCAGATCGAAACCAGAACGCCGTTGAGCAGGCCGAGCAGAACGCCCGTCAGCAGCGCGCAGACGACCGCGACGCCCGTGGGCAGCCCCGCCCGCAGCATCAGCGCCATCACCATGCCGGATACCGCCGCGACGGTATACTGCGACAGATCCATGGCCGCGAGGATCATGGCGACCGTGATGCCGAAGGCCATGATCGCGTTGATGGATGTGTAGGTCGCGATATTGACCAGATTCCGCAGCGTCAAGAAGTGCGGCGACATGATCGCGAACAGGACGCTCATCACAAGCAGCGCCAGGATCAGGCTGAGGTTCGTTCCGGCCTTTGAAAGCAGGCTTCCGAGTTTTTTATGCGCGTTCATCGTTTTCATCGTTGTTTATCCTCCAATCGCCATGCTCAGCAGGCGTTCTTGTGAAATGTCCTGCTTCAGACATTCTCCCATATATCTTCCCTCATGGATCACAATGATCCGGTCCGCGATGGCCATGATCTCCGGCAGCTCCGACGAGATCATGATCACGCCGATCTTCTTTTTGCACATCAGCTCCAGCGTGTTGTAGATCTCGACCTTCGCGCCGACGTCCACGCCGCGGGTCGGCTCGTTGAGGATCAGGATCTGCGGCGCAGTGTCCAGCCATTTGGCAATGACGACCTTCTGCTGGTTGCCGCCGGAGAGCGTGTCCACCGCCGCGCCGAGGCCGGGCGTCTTGATATCCAGCGTATCGACCCAGCCGCGCGCGGCGGCGGTCTCGGCGGCGGAATCAATGGCGTAGCCGCGGTTATACTTCCGCAGATTTGCCAGCGTCATGTTGTTTTTGACGGAATGCGACAGGATCAGGCCGTCCTGCTTCCGTTCGCTCGGGACATAGGCGATGCCGGCGCGGATGGCTTCCTCGGGCGAGTGGATCGCAACGGGCTTTCCCTTGATCTCGATGCTGCCGCCCGTGATCTTATGCACGCCGAAGATGCTCTCCACCAGCTCGGTCCGTCCGGCGCCCATCAGGCCGAAGATGCCGAGCACCTCGCCCTCGCGCAGGCAGAAGCTGACGTCCTGGATCTTTTTGACGCACAGGTGCTCCACCTTCATGAGCGGCTCGCCGATGGCGACGTTGCGCGCCGGGAACATCGCGCCGATATCGCGGCCGACCATCAGGCGGATCAGCTCCTCCCGCGTGGTCTGCGCCGTGGGCAGATCGTCGACGTATTTTCCGTCGCGCATGACCATCACGCGGTCGGAGATCTCGAAGATCTCCTCCATGCGGTGCGAGATATAAATGATCGCGATCTTCTGCGCGGCGAGCTCGCGGATGATGCGGAACAGGTTCTTCGTCTCCTCCTCGTTGAGCGCGGAGGTCGGCTCGTCCATGATCAGAATGCGGATGTTCCGGGAGATCGCCTTGGCTATTTCAACCAGCTGCTTTTCCGCAACGGAAAGCTCCCTGACTCTGGTGAACGGGTCGTGATGCAGACCCACCCGTTCAAGAAGCGCGCTGCAGTCCTTATGCAGACGGGAATAATCGATTTTATTCAGCAGGCCGTTCTGCGGCAGACGGCCGACAAAGATGTTTTCCGCAATGCTCAGATCGTTGAGATAATTCAGCTCCTGATACATGATGCTGATGCCTGCGTCAAGCGCCTGTCTGGGGTTTGAGAACGAGACCTCTTCGCCGTCAAGCAGGATCGTACCGCCGCTCGGCGTGACGGAACCGGACAGGATCTTCATAAGCGTTGATTTTCCTGCGCCGTTTTCTCCGGCCAGCGCCAGGATCTGGCCGCGGTCGAGCCGCAGCGAAACGTCGTCGAGCGCCTGCACGCCGGGATAGCTCTTGCTGATATGCTGCATGCTTAACAGAACATGCTCCATGCTGTTGTTCACTCCATTTCCTCGTAATCGTCCGTGAAAAAGGGGAATGGGGGCAGCGCCCCCAGATCCCCTTTTCGTTCTGTCAGCCCAGATTGTCGCGGGTCAGCATGTACTGCTGCGCATAGTTGTAGACCTCGGCCTGCTCTCCATGGATAATGCGGACGGCCAGCGGGATCAGGCCCTCGCCGTACTTGGCGGGATCGTAGCAGACCGTGCCCTGGAAGCAGTTGTCCTTCTTGAGCATCTCAATGCCGACGTCCTCGCCGCCGTGGGAAACGATCATGCAGTCGTCGGAGCGCTTCGCCGTCTCGATCGCGGCCAGAACGCCCGCGGAGGCGGGGTCGGTCAGGACGCCGAAGAGGATCTTCCGGCTGTCGGGATGGGCCGTCAGGAAGTCGGCGGCAGTGGACTGCGCCTTCGTCTCGTCGTTGTTGAAGTCGATCCAGGTGACCTGATCGTCCGTAAATTCGATCCCGGCCTCCTGCAGCGCTTCCACGATGCCCTCCAGCCGCTGCTTGACCTCGGGGCCGGCCGCGTCGTTGAACTCCAGAACGAGCTCATCGAAGGAGTTATCCCACTTGTCCGCGACCAGCTCCGCCGCGAACGCACCGGCCGTCTTGCCGGCGAGCAGGTTGTTGACGCCGAAGAAATACGCGCCCTCGTAATAGCAGTCGATGGAGATCAGCGGGATCTGCGCCTCGTCGCACATCTGCACGAGCGTCACGCCCACCTCGGGGTTAAAGTTGAAATCGACGATGAGATCGACGCCCGCGGTGATGAATGCGTCGATGTTGCTGACCATTTTCTGCGGGTCGCCGGCGGCTTCCGCGTACATGATCTCCACACCGGCCTCCGCCGCCGCGGCCTCAAGACCGGCGTACAGCTGCTGCGGGAAATCGCTGCCCATGTTGTAGTTGTTGAAGCCGATGACATAAGCGCCCGTTTCTTCCGTCTGCGCGGGTTCCGCCGGCGCGTCCGTCTTCGTCTCGGCGGGTGCCGCCGTCTCGGCAGGCTGCTTTGCCGCGCAGCCCACGGCGCTCACGATCAGGAGCATCGCAAGCAGCACGATCAGGATCTTTCTGTTTTTCATAAGTCTTCCTCCGTTTCTTCGGCACGTCTGCGCCGTAATCATTTTTTATCATATAAAATCACATTTTGTCAATACGCAGCAGTACCTTTGTAGACACGGACAAAAACCCGCTGTCGATTTTAGGCATAATCGCCAAGGCCCTTTCCAATTTTGCCCTTTGTACCGCCCGGGCCGCCGCTTTTTTCGGCGGACTCCGTCCCGTTTCAGCACCTGTTTTCCACCCAGGGCACGCGGTTTTTGCTGCCGCGGGACTCGATCCCCAATGCCCTCGTTTGATATTTTTTGATTATTTATGAAATTATCTGTTGAATTATGAATTTTTCTTCGCTATACTACAGGCAGGCATTCAAATTGAAAGGAGCATTCGCATGTTTTATACTCCCACAGATGACAGCATCCTCGAAGGCTATCAAAACGCGAAGGCCGTCTATGCTTCGCTGGGCCTGGATACGGAACGGGCGCTGGCGCAGTTTGAGAAGGTCGGCATTTCCATCCACAGCTGGGCCGGCGACGACGTGACCGGCTTTGAGACCCACGAGGGCGGTGTGCATTCCGAGAACACCGTCACCGGCAACTACCCCGGCCGCGCGAGAAACGGCGGCGAGCTGCGGCAGGATCTGGAGCAGGCCATGCGCTTTTCCCCCTGCACACACCGGCTGGGTCTGCAGAGCATGTATGCAGAACCCAAAACGCAGAAGGAGCGCTGCGACTACGACGTTGAGGATTTCCGCAATTGGATCGACTTCGCGAAAAAGCATCACATGGCGGTCGATTACAACGTCTCCTATTTTACGCACCCGATGATGAAGGACGGCTGCTCGCTGGCCTCGCCGGACGACGCGGTGCGCGCCTATTGGGTCAGGGCCGGGATCAACGGGCGGCGCATCTGCGAGGCCATCGGCCGCGAACTCGGCTGCACGGTATTCAACAACACCTGGACGCCGGACGGCGTCAAGGACAATACCGTAGACCGCATGGGCTACCGCGCACGGCTGAAGGACTCGCTCGACCAGATCTACGCCGAGCCGCTCGACAGCCGGTATCTGTGCGACTGTATGGAGGGCAAAGTCTTCTCCATCGCCAACGAGTGCTTCACCGCGGGCTCGCATGATTTCTATATCGCCTACGCCGCGAAAAACCAGAAGGGTCTGACCATCGACACCGGCCACTTCCATCCGACGGAAAATTACGCGGATAAGATCTCCGCCGTGTTCCCGTTCGTTGACGGCATGATGTTCCATCTGTCGCGCGGCGTGCGCTGGGACTCCGACCACACGCTGACGCAGGACGAGCCGTATCTGTTCCAGGTCTTTCAGGAGCTCGTGCGCGCGGATCTGTTAAATAAGCGCGTCGCCATCGGACTGGACTTCTTCGACGCGCAGGTCAATCGCGTCACGGCATGGATCGTCGGTCTCCGCGCCGCGGGAAAGGCGCTGCTCGCCGCGCTGCTGGAACCGACAGTGCTGATGCGCGAGGCGGAATATGCCGGAAATCTCGGCAAGCGGATGGCCATGCTGGACGAATGCAAAAATCTTCCGCTGAATGCGGTCTGGGATTATCTGTGCTGGAAAAAGAACGCCGGCGTCGGCATGAGCTGGCTTGACGAGATGGATCGCTATGAACGCGAGGTCCAGAGAAAGCGGGTGTGAGCGTGGACGAACAGCTTCAACGGAAGAATTTCCGCTTTCAGGCGCATAAATCGCTCGGCTTCTGCGCCTCCATCCCCGAAGACGCATACGACTGTCTGTCCGGCATCTACGGTCTTCCCGCGCAGGTCCTGCGCGAGGAGGCGGAGCGCTGCGCGCAGCTGACTGAACAGGCCGCCGCCGCGCTCCTGCGCGGGCAGCCGCTGCGGAAGGAGCTGTGGCGGGAGCCGTGTACCATCAGCATTCTGGGCGACTCCATCAGCAGCTATCAGGCCAGCTTCTGGCGCATGTTAAAGCGTGCGCTGCGCGGCTGCCCCGTCCGCTTCTGCGACCATTCGATCTCCGGCCAGACCTCCGGCGAATTGTTCATCACCATGTATCCGTCCATTTTCCAGTCTCATGCCGATCTCGCGCACCTCATGATCGGCACGAACGACTGCCGCCGGACCGTGGACGCGCCGCACGCGCTGCATACCGGGCTGGAGGAATTCGAGAAAAACGTCCGCTTTTTGCTCGCCTCCCTGCAATCCGGCGGCACGCGGAGCGTCGTCTCCTCCATCCCGCCGGTCGACCAGCAGAAGATCGACGCCGTGTTCCCGGAATACCGGCTCGAGTATTTTGAGCCCGACCGGCAGGCCTTCAACGACGTCCTGCGGCGGGCCGCGGAGGACTTCGGTGCCGTCTTCAACGACATGGAGCCGGTCTACGCGGCCTTCTCCCCCGCGGAGCTGACCATTGAAGACGGCGTGCATCTGAACGGGCACGCGCACGGTCTGCTGGCCGCGCGGGTATGGGCGCTGTTTCAATCCATCCGAACCGAACAGACGGCCGGCTGAACCGGCATAAAATGACCGCAGGGACATGTCTGCATGTCCCTGCGGTTTTTGTCGCTTCAGTTCATCCGGAAATCCATCCGGTACGGCACGGGCGCGATCTTTTCCGCCGCCTCACGTCCGAGGCCGTACTTTTTCTGCTGGAGCGCGAGCCATACCTCCGACATCGTCTGCTCGCCCTCGCGGATATCGGGCACGATCAGCCCGCCGTCCTGCAGCAGGATCGCCTCCGCCTCCTCCAGCCGCTCCAGTCCGACCAACGCCTGCGCTTCGGACAGCCGGACGCGCGGCAGCCGCTGCAGCTCCGGCGGCGCAGCCGCGATCAGCCGCAGCGCTTCGCCGTACTGTCGCGCCTCCAGCAGCACCCGCAGCGCGAATTTCAGCACGGACGCATCCTCCGGCGCGGCCTCGGCCGCCTGACGCGCGTATACCGCGGCGCGCTCCGGCTCGTGCTGCATGAGGTGCAGGCAGCTGCATGCGTATTTTACCCAGGCGCAGCGCGCGAGGCTGTCAGCGCGCGCAAGCGCGTCCCGCGCATCCGCAAAGCGCCCCTGCGTCAGCAGCGCCGCGCCGAGCTGCAGCCAGGTGTGCCAGTTTTCACGCTCCGCGCCCTGCGCCGCCTGCGCAAGAAGCGGGAGATAGCGCGCATCCGGCAGCCAGGACGATACCGGCTCGCGCGGGTCGTATTCGCCCATCGCCCCGCGTTCGAGCAGCGCGCGCCACGGCGCCTGCTCCGCGCCCGGCACGCCGAAGTCCAGCTGCGGCGACAGCGGCGGCTCGCCCGCGTGCGCGCGCCGCAGGTTTTCCAGCGCGCCCCAGCCGCTTCCGCGGCAAAAAAGCGCCTGCGCCGGGCGCTTTGCCATGGTGTCGCGCGTCTGCCGCAGCAGCTGTTCCAGCCGTTCCTGCGGGATGAGCGTTTCGAGCCGCGCTTCCACCGCCGCCTGCGCGCCGTGCCACGCGCCATGGATCTGCGCCGGGTCTGCGTTCATCGCGCCGTAGGCCTCCAGCCACTCCCACGCCGTGCGCGGCGGCATGGGCAGGCATTCGTACTGCGTCTGCGCAAGCCCCGCCTGAATTTCGATATAGCGGTCGTCCGGGTTCCCGGATAAAAACTCCTGCCACCGTGCGCTCCCGCGCGTCTGGCCCCAGACGAACAGCTTCCGCCCGCGCTGGCGGCGCGTCGAGGTCTGCACCAGCCCCCAGCCATCCGCGTTCAGGTGCGCGATATACTTCCGCCGCTCCGGCGCGATCTTCCAGAAATGGTCGACCGCCTTCGGGTTGTTCACCGGGTAGGTCACGTCGTCGCCGCTGCGGTCGACCGGCACGCTGTCCTTGAAGATCACGCCGTCCCGCGCGACATACGCCGCGTCCGCCGGAACGATCACGCGCCCGTCGCGCCATTCCGGAACGGCGATGTTGCTCCACCAGTAGGTCGGGACGGTCTGCGCGTTCTCGTTGACCAGCCGCATCCGCGCAAACAGTACCCGCGAGCCGTCCGGCAGGAAAAAGTCCATCTGAAAGCTCACGCCGCGCAGCCGCTCGTATTCGTACATGCGGAGCACCGGCGTGCCGTCCGCGAGCTGCGTCCGGGCGGCGAACAGCGGCGAGCAGGTGAACGGATTATGGCCAATGATCGAAGCGTTCCACTCCACGCCGCCGGAAAACCACGAATTGCGCATGGCGAGATTTCCGGCATACAGCGTTTTGTTCTGATACAGCAGATCCCTGCCGGACACCTTGTCTGTCAGCGAGATCAGCCGCCCGCCGAGCTCCGGCAGAAACCGCGCGCGCAGAAATTCGTTTTCCAGCACGATGCTGCGATAGCAGCGCTCCGTCTGCTCGCGCGTGTACACGTCCTGCGGCCGGTATGGAAACACATTGCTCCGGAAGCCGTAGCCGAGGAAGATCTCGTCGTCCTCGTCGAGCACGGCCTTCGTGTTCTGCTGCACGTTGACCAGTCCCTCCAGCCCCGGCAGACTGCTCTGCTCCCCGATCCGGACCGACCGGATCCGGTAGTCCTCCTGATAGAATTGCGTCATTGCGATCAACCATCCGGCCGTCTGCGCAGGCAAAGGGCCGCCTTTCTTTGTAAAATAGACCTGCGGGGACGGGCATCGCCCGTCCCCGCGTAACGTGTTGTGGTTCGATTATTTGGCAATATATTTCTTATGGAAGCGCGCCGCGATCGCCGCGTATTCCGCGCGCGTCGTCCGCCCCTGCGGGTTGAGCAGATCGCCGCTGCCGCGGATGAGTCCGGCCGCGACTGCCCAGCCGAACGCGTCGCGCGCATACGCGCTGATCTTTTCCGCATCGCGATAGCCGCTCAGATCCGCGCGGGCGCTGACATCGATGCCCTTGTAGGCGGCATAGCGGTACAGGATCGTGACCAGCTGCTCTCTGGTGATGGCGTCGCCGACGCCGAACGCGCCGCTGCCGTAGCCGTTGACGAGCGCGTTCCGCTCGGCCCAGACGAGCGCGTCGGCGTAATACGCGCCGCGCTTTGCGTCGGTGAAGCTGCACGTGCCGGAGACCGCCGGACTGCCGTCCATGCGGTACAAAACCGCCGTCAGCTGTGCGCGCGTCAGATTTTCAAGCGGCGAGAAGGTGCTGCCGGACGTGCCGTTCATCAGGCCGTTTTCCGCCGCGTACATCACGTCGCCGTAATACCACGCGCCGCTTCTGACATCCGCAAAGTCATACGCGGGCTTCGTCTGCGTGGGCCTGGAGACGGGCGCGGGATGCACAGGCACGGGCGGGACGACCGGCTCGTCCGGCTCGGCCGCGTCGTCCTCGCGCGTCACGGTGAAGGAAACGAAGCCGTTGTGCTCGACCGTGATCGTCCATTCGTGCTCGCCGGTCTTTTCCACCGTGTAATTCATCAGCTTGCGGATGTACGCGGAGTCTTCAAACGTGATCTGCGGCTCCTTGTCCATGTCCAGAACGATCACGCTCGTGCGCAGCTCGTGGTCGGGGTTCGTGTCGGCGGCCATGTTGTCCGCCAGATCGTCCAGCACCTGCAAAACTCTGACGATGCTGATATTGCCGCCGCCGGTTTTCCAGTCGTCGCTCTCCCAGATCTCCGTGCAGTCATAGCGGTAGTTGCTCAGATCGACGCGGATCTCCTTTTCGCCCTCGGTGAGGACCGCGAAGGCATGGTTGCCGAGGGTGACGGACGCGCGGTTGAATTTGCCGGCCGTCAGGTCAAAGTCCGCGCGCATGTCGGCCTGCTTGTTTTCCGCGTAGTTCATGACGTACCAGCTCTTGCCGCTGTGGTTTGCCCAGGCGTCGCCGGTATATTCCTGCGTATAGACCTTGTCCAGCTCCGCCTTCAGCGCCTCGGCCGAGCCGAGGTTCTCGCGGACGACCAGATCGTAGCCCTCCAGCTCGCTCTGCGGGCAGGACGTGGGCACGACGGGGACGATGCCGTATTTGCCGGTCGTGTAATAAAGCCGGGAGGTATTTCTGTCGATGTTGACGTTATACCAGTTGGCGCTGTCCACGATAACGGCCCTGCAGGCCTCCTTCACCTCTTCGCGGCTGGCGATTTGGATCTCGCCCTTGACAAGCCGGCTCATCATCGGGGCGATGGAATACTGGTAGGTCGGGATGCGCTTGCCGTTGATGGCCTGCGTCGCGTAACCGGCCTCGTTCAGGAAGCAGGTCGCGCCGTAGCCCGCCGCGCGCGCGATGGACATGGTGTGCAGATTGCTGGGCATGGACAGGCAGAGGCGCCAGTAATTCTGGAAGATATAATCCGTGTCGCCGGTCGTGACCCAGAAGGGCTTGCCGAGCTGCTCGCTCTCCCAGTGCCACCAGTCGGAGGAAATGCCCCAGTTGCCGCAGTATTCGCTCAGCCAGAGACCGAGCAGCATCGAATCCGTAACGGAGCGCGCCATGGATTCCTTATACATCAGGACGATGTTTTCCTTGTTCTCCCGGAACAGGCGCGCCATTGCCGGGCTGGATTCCAAGCAGTACTGGAACAGTCCGCCGGGACGCAGCGTGGTATCGGACTCCGCGTCGATCGCGAATTCCTTGTTGGTATCCGTCCAGATGAACAGCATGCCGTTGTCGACCGCGATCTCCGCAGCCTCGTACAGATAGGCGTTCGGGCTGAGCAGGCCGTTGTGTCTGGGATAGTTGTACATCTCCGCCGCCGTGAAGCCCTGGAGGCAGGAGTAGGTCTGCGCCAGATGCTCTAGGAATTCGAAGCTGTAGCCGAGCTCGTAGGTGCATTCGCCGCCGTGTACCTGGAACGCGCAGGGGATGTTGTTCTCCTGGCACTGTCTGATCGCGTTTTCCGCAGCCTCCGCCGCCGTCACATACGGGCAGTACTGGTTTCCGCCGCCGACCATTTTCTCGGCGCCCGGCCGGTCATAGCCGTTCGTGGCGGAGAGAATGACCATCATCGTATACGGCTTCAGCTCGTCCGGGACCGCGTCCCATGCGGCCTTCACCGAATAGCCGGGATCGCTCTGCTCGTAGATCGTTTCCATCGTATAGACGTAGTAGCCGATCAGATACAGCGGATTCTCCGCATTGACGACGCGCCGGAGCTCTGGCTTGGGCTGCGGTGTGACCGCCGTGCTCTTGTCAACCACGAGGATCGCGTTTGCCCAGATCGCGCGCGACGGGCTCTTGGCGTCCACCGCATAGATCGTCAGGCGCTCCGTGCCCTTCGGGATCACGACCTCGATGTGCTCCGCCGGGTCTGCGGCGTTCATTTCTTTGCTGGTATATACCGGCTTGCCGTCCGCCTCGACCGTAAAGACCGTCTGGCCGATGTTGTTCATCACGGCGTCGACGCCGATCTCCGCCTTGAGCATCGTCACGCCCATGCCGGCGATATCATACGTGGCAAACGCCTTTGCGTTGCCGGTCAGACCCTTGACATAGATCTGCTTCTTCCCGTCCGCGTCACGGAGCGTCATTTTGCCGTCCTTCTTCAGCGGATCCTTGCCTTCCATGTAGTCATAGATGCTGGTCTGCTCGCTCAGCCAAAGCTCGTTTTCCCCGAGCTCCGGCGCGTCGGGCAGCTCGGGCTCCTCGCTGCCGCTGCCGAAGATCAGCTTCGCGTCGCCCCACATGGCGTCGTTGGAGCCGTAGTTGCGGTCGTCGCCGGTCGACAGCTGGCTGCCGGTCATGGCGTACCAGTAGTTGCGGCATTCCAGCTTCAGCGTCTTCGTGCCGCTGGGGATATCGACCTCGATATGGCGGCTGGAATCCGGATAGACCAGCTCGTCCGCGCCGGTCTGATACACGGGCACGCCGTCGGCGTAGACGATAAACTGCGCCGCGTGCTCTTCGATCGCGGTCGGGTCGGTATCGAGCTTCGCCTTGTGCTCCATATACTGGTCGTACCAGTAGTCGCAGATGCCGATATCCGCCGTCAGCTTTTCGGCGTTCATGCCGGTGATGTCATAGATCGCGTAGGAGTCCGGCTTCATGCCGAGGCCCTTTTGGTAGATCTTCGACTTGCCGTTTATATAGGTCGAGAACGTGGGCAGCTCGTCGAGCTTGTTCAGATAGAACGAATACTGCGGGATCCGGTCCTTCTGGACGCCGTATGCCGTGTAGTCCAGGCTGATGCGGTTATAGAAGGAGAGCTGGCTCGTCCAGTCCATGTCGGACAGGTATTTCCAGGTCTTGCTGCTCTTCCGGACCGTCAGCGTCGGGTTGCCCCACTCGGAATCGGAGGCGAAATTTGTGTTGGGGTCGTTGCCGGTCGCCGAACCGTAGGCCTTGTTGACCAGCTTCAGCTCCTTCGTGCCCTCGGGAATGTCCACGCTGATATGGCGGCCGTTCGTCGGGTTAAGCAGCTCGCTCTTGTAAATCTGTACGCCGTCGGCGTAGATCTCAAACTGGCAGCGGCCATAGACCGTGTTCTCGCTTCCACCCTGCTGCTGCCACGGCCCGAGCTTGGTGAACTCCACGCCGATATCGCTGTCGAATTTCACGGCGTTCAGGCCGGAGATATCGTAAATGATCGTTGCGTCCGGTGCAACGCCGAGGCACTTTTCAAACAGAACCGGTGTCGTCGTGTCGCCGTTCATGTAGATGCCCGAGCCGGGATAACGCGCCTGCTCCGTGCTGGGATCGCCCGGCGTGTCGCAGTACCACGGATATTCGGAGCAGTGGTTCTTCTGCACGCCGAAAGCCGCGCCGTGCGCATCGTTATAATGCTTCGCGCTCACCCATTCCATGTCGGAAAGGATCAGCTCCTCCGTATCCTTTTCCAGAACCAGCAGCGGGTTGCCCCACTCGGAGTCGGAGGCGAAATTCGTGTTGGGATCGTTGCCGGTCGCCGAGCCGTAGGCCTTGTTGACCAGCTTCAGCTCCTTTGTACCTTTGGGAATGTCCACGCTGATATGGCGGCCGTTCGTCGGGTTGAGCAGCTCGCTCCTGTAGATCTGCACGCCGTCGGCGTAGATCTCGAACTGGCAGCGGCCCTTGGTATTCGTCTCCACGTCGCCGCCGGTTTGCTTCCACGGCTCGAGCTTGGTGAATTCCACGCCGATATCGCTTTCAAATTTCACGGCGTTCAGGCCGGAAATATCGTAAATGATCGTCGCGTCCGGCGCGACGCCGAGGCATTTTTCAAACAGAACGGGCGCAGTCGTATCGCCGTTCATGTAGATGCCGGAGCCGGGGTAGCGCGCCTGCTCCGTGCTGGGATCGCCCGGCGTGTCGCAGTACCATGGATATTCGGAGCAGTGGTTTTTCTGCACGCCGAAAGCCGCGCCGTGCGCGTCGTTATAGTGCTTCGCGCTCACCCATTCCAGGTCAGAGAGATACACGCCGTCAGCGTTTGCAGAGGTCGCCCCCCGGATTCCGGAATTTGCCTCTGCGTTGGTTGTCACGCTGAGCGCCGGTATTATCCCCAGCAGCAGCGCCGCAGCCAGCAGGAAAGAGGCGATCTGTTTCCATTTCTTCTTCATGCGATTCCCTTCCTTTCACTTATTTTTCATATCGAACAATGGAAGCGCAGCTCACGCCTCCAGCAGCTCCACCTCGATGACCGTATCGATCGGATCCGGCAAAACGGGACTCGCGCCGAGCGACACGAAGACCAGCTCCGGATAATTCGTGGTGATCCAGTCCTCCACGATCTTCAGCTCCGTTCCGTCGCGCAGCAGGCGGATCTTTTTGATCTGACTGCGGCTCACGCCAGGCAGATAGACATAGGTGATCTGGCTCTCCATGACATGGTAATAGAGCTTATTGCCATTGCGCGTGATGCGGCCGTATTCCGGCTTTTCCAGCTCCGCGCAGCCGCAGCCGTGGATGCTCTCGCCGTTGCGGCGCATCCACCGGCCGACCTCGGCCAGGATCTGCTCGCATTCCTCGGGAATATCGCCCCGGCGATCCGGGCCGAAGTTCAGAAGGAGATTGCCGCCCTTGCTGACGCACTCGACCAGCTTTTTGACAACCATGTCCGCAGGCTTGAAATTCTTATCCAGCTGGCAGTAGCCCCAGTTGTTGTTGATCGTCACGCCGGATTCCCACACGACGCGCTCGCCCAGCTCGTTGAACAGGCCGTTCGGCGGAACGATCTGCTCGGGGCTGACAAAGTCACCGCTGAATTCGTTCGGATGCGCCGTCATAAGAGAGCCGAAGCCGTGGCCGCCGCATTCGAGGCGGTTGTCGAGCATGATCTCCGGCTGCAGCTCGCGCACCATGCGCACCAGCTTTGTCGCCTCCCACGTTTCGCCGATCATATCCGTGCCCGCCGGGTTCGGATAGGAATAGTCCAGCCAGAGCACGTCAATCTTGCCGTAATTCGTCATCAGCTCGCGCACCTGCCCGTGCATGTACGCAAGATAGCGGTTAAAATCGCGGCCCTCGTCGGTGACATCGGGGCGGCTGCGGTCCGGATGGTAGATATCGGCCTTGTGCATGAAATCCGGATGGTGCCAGTCGATGATCGAGTAGTACAGGCCCACGCGGAGGCCCTCGGCGCGGAACGCATCGACAAACTCGCGGATCAGATCGCGGCCGCAGTACGCCGGCGCCTTGAAATCCGTCAGCTTCGAGTCAAACAGGCAGAAGCCGTCGTGATGCTTGGTGATCATGACCGCGTATTTCATGCCCGCGTCCTTCGCCATCCTCGCCCATTTTTTCGGATTATAGTGCTCGGCCGTAAATTCCTTTGCAAACGGCTCGTATTCCTCCGCCGGGATCTGCTCGATGCTCCGGATCCATTCGCTGTTCTGCCGTCCGGGAATGGCGTAGATCCCCCAGTGGATATAAAACCCGAACCGGGCCTCGGTAAACCATGCCGTGCGCTTACGGTAGGCCTCTTTGTCAAATTCGTACATAGTTTTCTCCTTTTTTGTCTGGTTTGCGGTGCTCAGCCCTTGACCGCGCCGCCGGACATGGCCTTTACAAAGAATTTGCTGAAGCAACAGAATACGATGATCGGCGGCAGCATGATAATGACGATCGCGGAGAGCATGCCGTTGTAATTCGTGGAAAACGACGTCTGGAACTGTCCCATCAGAGAGGGGATGGTCATGAGCTTCTTGTCGATGATGACGAGCGAGGCCCAGTAATACTCATTCCAGAAGCCCAGAAACGCCAGCACGCCGGCGGTCGAAATGCCCGGCAGCGCCTGCGGCACCATGATATGGAAAAAGGTCTGCGCATACGAGCAGCCGTCGATGCGCGCCGCTTCCTCCAGCTCGCGCGGGATCGTGGCGAAATAGTTGCGGATGACGAAAAAGCTCATGGCGATCGAGCTGCACGAGTAGATGAAGATCAGGCCCCAGCGCGTGTTGTAAAGCCCGAGCTTGTTGACCAGATTGTAGACCGGGAACGTCAGCGCGATGCCCGGAATGAACAGCGTGGACATCAGAAGCGCCGTGATCAGTCCGCGCCCGCGGAAGCGCATCCGTGCGATCACATAGGACGACATGCTGATATGCGTCAGACTGATGAGGACGGAGATCGTCGCGCAGAACAGGCTGTTGAGGAAATAGCGTCCGATCTCCAGCTTGGTCAGCACGGTCACATAGCCGTCCAGACAGACCTTTTTCGGCAGCGTCATGCCCGGCTCCATCAGCGGGTCTGCCTTGAGCGAGGACAAAAACGTCCAGACTAGCGGCACCAGCGCCACAACGATCATGGCCGCCAGCACGGCGTAGCCGAGAACGACCTGTCCCGGCGCACGGTCACGGATTCTGTTTTTTCTCTTCATGGCGGCTCCTCCACAGCGCGATCTTCCGCAGCGGCACGGACAGGTCGATCTTGAACAGCAGATTGATAATCCCGATCAGCAGCAGACCGCCGACGATCTGCACGACGCCGATGACGTTCGCGCGCGCATACTGCATGCGGCTGCTGACCACGGAAAGCTCTCTGAGGATATACGCAAGACTCGTGGTGCCCGCCGCGCCCTTGGTCAGGAAATAGACCTCGTTATACAGCATGAAGCCGCCGGTCACCGTCAGGATCACGACTGTCTTGATCATATCCTTGATGCAGGGAATGGTGATGTACCAGTCGAGCTTGAAGCCCGTCGCACCGTCGATCTTGGCCGCCTCATACACCTCCTGCGGCACGGACGAGATCTGCCCGAGCAGCATGATCGACGCCGTGCCCTGAAACAGAATATAGGCCAGCGTCATCGCCCAGAAATTCTGCGGCTGGATCAGCAGAATGCTCTCCTTGAATTCCGGCCGGAACCACTGCACGATCAGCGTCAGCAATCCGTAGCGCGGGTTATACAGCTGCAGGAAGATCAGGCCGATGGCCGCGGCGGAAATAATATTGGGGATAATATAGATATTCTTCATCCATTTCCAGCCCGGCAGCTTCCACGATGTGACCAGCGCTGTGATCAGCGCGATCGGCGTCGCGATCAGCGCGCCGCACAGCGCCCATTTGAGCGAGTTGACCAGTGCGGTCTTGAAATACGGATACTCGGTAAAGATATACCGGTAATTCGCGAGCAGATCGTCCAGCGGCAGAAGCTCCGGCGCGTTGAGGTTCTGATAGTCCCATTTGCATAGCGTCGTTACGAATACCGTGATGAGCGGATAGACGTAAAACAGCACAAACGCGATCAGGGTCGGTACCAGAAACAGAATGATAAACAGGCGTCGCTGCATTTTTTCTTTCACGGGTTCATCTCCTGTTCTCGTTCTGCCCCGTCCGCGCGCATAGGCGCAGACAGAGCATTTCAGTACTCTCATGATACCGGACAGGGCACGGAGATTGAATGGATTTCATTCGGCAAAACTTGCATTTCCTTTTGTCCGTGCGGCACCGCGCCGGGACGCAGGCCCGGTTTGCCGCAGAAGATGGACGCTGTTTACACTTCTTGACTTTTAATGCGGAAAAACGGACCGCGCACGCCGAAAGGCGTGCGCGGTCCGCACGATACCCCTTTGCTATTGCTCCGCCTGCTGCATGCCGGCGGCAAATTCCCAGACGGTGAGCGTTCCGTCCAGATACTCTGAAATGTGCCGGTCAAAATACGCGGCCGCGCTTTCGTTCTTCCGCCAGAGATTCGCCTCATGCTCGATCTGGATCTGCGCGCCGCGCGCGGCCTCCGCCGCCTCATACAGCCACGGATACGATTCGCGGTAATAGTCCAGCGAAACGTTCGGATTCAGCGGGATCTGACCCGTCCGGATCATCAGCTGCTCCTGAATGTCGTCGCGCAGCATGAATTTGAGAAAACGCACGCACGCCTCCTGCCTGACCGGGTCGTCCTGACAGCAGATGATATAGTTGATGCCCACCGAGTTGCAGGCCACCCGCTTTCCGTCATACGCCGGGAACGGCGCAAACGCCACGTTCAGCTCGTCGCTGATGCTCGCCTTCGCCCACACGTCGCCGGTCAGGATCGCCGCCATGCCCTTGTTGAAGGCGCTGATGGAGTTTGCGTAGTTGTTGCCGAACACCGTCCCGGTGGCGACGCGGCAGACCGTCTTGAACGTCTGAAGCCCCTCGATAAAGCAGGGATCCGAAAAATCGAAGCCCGAGGCCGTATAGGCCGCGACGGCCTGCGTCCCCGCGGCGCTTCCGCCCGCGATCATCGCGTCGAGCAGCGCGCGTCCGGAGGAGGGATCCAGCGCCAGCGGCGTGACCGCCGGGTAATTCAGCCGCAACGCCGTACACAGCTCCACAAGCTCGTGCCATGTTCCCGGCGGCGCGTCGTATCCGACCTGCGCGAACATATCGACATTATACCAGTACCCGCTGACGAGCATGGAATCGGAGAGATTGTAAAGCCGTCCGTCCTCCGTCGCCCAGCCGCTCGAAACCAGCGGTGCGGCGTCCTCTGTGAAGTCCGGGTCGCTTTGCAGATACGGCATCAGATCCAGCGCGCAGCCGTTTTCCACAATGTAGCGGTAGAGCTGCTCCGCCGCGCCGCCGCCGACTGAGATGATATCCGGCTGCCGTCCGACGACCAGCATGTCCTCCGCCACCTTGACCACGGCCTCCGTGTTGGCGAGCGTCAGGAAATTCAGCTGGATATCGTCGTTTTCCTCGTTAAAGCGCGCGTACAGCTCCTGGATCCGGTCGCCGTCCAGACTCGAATCGCCCCAGCCGTTGATCAGCGTGATCTGCGTTTTCTGCCGCGCGCGCACCGGCTGCGCGCAGCCGCAGAGCACGCACAGCAGCACGGCCAGCAAAAGCGCCGCTCCCTTTTTCATAGGCTTCCTCCGCGATACTCGAATTTTTTCGGGCTGACGCCGGTGTAGCGCTTGAAAAAGCGCGAGAAATACGCCGCGTCCTCAAAGCCGACAAACAGCGCGACCTCGTACACGCGCATGTTCGTCGTCTGCAGCAGCTCCTTCGCCTTTTCCACGCGCCGCGCGTTGATGACGTCAAAGACGTTCTTGCCCGTGCGCTCCTTATAGATCCTGCTGAGATAGCTGCGGTTGACGTGGACGCTGTCGGCGATCTCGGCAAGCGTGACGCGGCCGCAGTAATTCTGCGCGATGAAGTCGTTGACCTCCGTGATCAGCCAGTCCGTCTGGTTCTGCCGGTCGGAGAGGATGGTGCGCATCTGCATGGTCATGTCCTGCGCCAGACGGCGGAATTCCCACATGCTTTTGAATTCATAGATCCGATCCTGGATCGCCGAATCGATGAAGATCTGCGAATACTCCGGATTGATCTCGCGCAGGATCCGCAGACACCGCACCAGCATCAGCACGCCGACGCTGCGCACCGTGCGCACGCTCCCCTTTTCACACGCCGAGAGCAGCGCCTCCAGCTCCGCGTCGATCTGCCCGGGGTTCCCGCCCTGCAGACTCGCAAAAAACCGGTCGAGCTGCTGATGATAGCCGATCTCCTCGTCCCGCCGCGCGTCCTCGTCCGCCGCGAAAAACAGGTTGAACGCCTGCTCGCGGAACGTCCGGCACAAAACGCCGCTGCACCGGTCATAGGCCGCGCGCAGCGCGTCGATCGAGGAAAACGGCTCGCTGACGCACACGCCGGCGCCCATCTGCAGAAGACTGCTGGAAAAGCCGAGCAGCGCGCCGCACGCCTGCTCGATCTGCGCACGCTCCGGCAGCGTGTGCATCAGCAGAAACGCGAATTCATTCGCGCTGACGGAGAACATCACGGCGTCCCACTGCGCAAAGCAGGTTTTCGCCAGCCTGCGCAGCTGGCCGGACAGATCCTGCACCACGATCAGCTGGAACGGGCCGCCGCCGCTTTTCAGCTGCGCATACGCCGCAAGATTGGCGCGCGGCTGCTCCTCGACGGTGAACGTGTCGTCCAGAAGCGCGCGCAGCACCTCCTGCTGTATGCGCCTGCGCTGCTCCGCCGGCTGCATGCCGAAGCGCTCCTGGATGCGGCGGATGGCCTGCGGAAGCTCTTCGAGCACGTTCGGCTTTACGATATAATCGGCCACGGAATACCGAACCGCCGCCTGCGCGTAGGAGAAATCGGTATAAGCAGTCAGAAAAATGATGGGGATCGGGAGCTCCGACCCGGACAGGCGGTTCGCGAGCTCCACGCCGTCCACGCCGGGCATCCGGATATCCGTGATCAGAAGATCCGGCCGGTACTGCCCGATGTGATCGAGCACGTCCTGCCCGCTGCGCGCCATGTAGACGACCTCGCAGTCCAGGCTCTGCCAGTCGATCAGCGTGCCGAGCGCCGTCCGGATGGATTTTTCATCGTCCGCCAGCATGACCTTCCACATTTCGTTCACCCCTCCTCGACCGGGAGCCGCAGCAATACGCGCGTGCCCCGGTTTTCCGCGCTCTCGATCGTCAGTCCGTACCCTTCTCCGTAGAGATTTGCCACAAGCCGCTCAATGTTGTGCAAGCCGACGTGCGAATGGCGCTTTCCGCTCTCGCTTCCGGCGCGGAAGCCTACGCCGTCGTCATTGACCTCGATCAGAAGCGCCTCTCCCTCCCGCCGCACCAGCACACGGATCTCGCCGGGCGCGGCCTTCGGCTCGATGCCGTGCACCACCGCGTTTTCTACCAGCGGCTCGACGCACAGCCGCGGGACCAGGCAGTCCAGCAGCGGCTCGTCCTCACATTCGCAGCGATAGCTCAGCCAGTCGGCAAACCGCCGGCCCTGTAAATACAGATAATACCGGACGATTTCAAGCTCCTCGCGCAGCGGGATCTTGATGCTGTCCTGCCGGAAGATCTTCCCCTGCAGCAGCTGCGCCAGCGCGTGCGTCATCTGGTACAGCTCCTCGCTGCCGTCGAGCTTGGCCTCCAGACTGATGCTGGTCAGCACGTTGAACAGGAAGTGCGGATTGATCTGCGACTGCAGGTATCTGATCTGCAGCTGCGCCGCCAGAAGCTGGTTCTCCGCGATCTGGCCGATCAGCGAGTGGATCTTCCCTGTCATCACGTTGAAAACAGCCGCCATCTCGTCATATTCCGCCACGCCGGTCGGCTCCATCTGCACGTCCAGCTCACCCTTGCCGAACAGCCGGATCTTGTCTGTCATCGCCTGCACCGGCTTTGTGCTTTTCCACACGGCCACCGACACCGCGGCGGCCGCCAGCGGCACCAGCACCACGATCAGGCACACCAGCAGCCGCAGCAGCGGCGCGACCGTGGAATATACCTGCCGCTGCGGCACGGCCGCGATCGTGCGCAGATGGAAGCTGCGGCTGCCCGGCATCAGCAGATACTGCGTCCCGTCCAGCGAAAAGGACTGCAGTCCGCCTTCCAGCGTGAGGAACCGCTCCAGACTCTCTTCCGGCAGCACGCAGTTGTGCTGGATCGAAAGACCGGCGTCCGCGCCGAGCAGCACACAGAACGCGTCGTCATAGCGGTCGATCTCGCCGAGCAGTTGCTCGAGCGCCGTCCGGTCGATCCCCGCGGCAAACATCCCGCACACCTGCATCCTCTGGTCGTAGAACGGGGCAAACAGATATAGCGTCTGCTCCGTCAGCGTGTGGCGGATGACCGGCTCGCCGTCCGAAAAGGCTTCAAAAAGCGCCTCATAATACCGGTCGTGCGCCTTCTGCTCGTCGTTCGGGAGACTGTAATAGTTTTCCCGCAGGTAATTTCCGTTCCGGTTGAACAGATAGATCTCGGACACGAACGGCTCGCGCGAGTCGATCAGATTCTGCTCGGAGACGATATTCGTGCAGAATTCAAACTGGCTGCGGATCTCCACCCAGTTGAACCCCTCGTCGGAGAAAAATGACTGCATCATCGGGTCGCCGCGCAGATTGTTGACCACGCCCTCCACATACAGCATTTTGCTGCTGAAGTTGCTGTTGCAGGTCTGCAGGAAGAATTCCATATCGTCATAGGCCTTCTCCGAATAAAAGCGGACCGACGCATAAATGAGCAGACAGCCCTGGATCAGCAGCGCCAGCGTACACAAGATCAGCATCAGCGTCATCATCTGTGTCCGCAGCCCCGTCTTTTTCCGCACAGTCGTCCGTTCGTGCATCGATCCGCTCTCCTTTTCCGCCGCGCGGCGCTTTTTTGTTATTCTATCATAGAACCGGGCGCAGCGAAAGCGTCATTCCGCGTTCTTTTCGTAGGGCAGGCCCTGTCCGCAGAGCGTTTCGCCGTCCGAAAGCTCGATTTTGTACCAGTTTTCGGCAAAATCCACCGTCACAGCCGTGCCGTCCGCGAAGCGCGACTGCTGGCGGCTCGTCCCGTCCCCGAGGAAGCGGTGGCCGGTCATTTCCCGGTTCCAGACCGTCCGGTTCAGGCGCGTCAGATCCTGCGACATGCGCAGCTCCGCCTCGCACGGATCAAATTCCAGCATCGTCACGCCGCCGTTCAGCATGCCGTGCAGACCGCCGCAGTCGCGCTCGGGCGTGCCCCAGCCGCGGCAGCCCATCGACCAGGGGATCACGATGCACTCGTGATATACCAGCGAAAACAGCGGCACAGGGATCAGGTTCGGCGTATCGACGCCGGCCACGCGCATGAACGCATAGACATACGGCGCGTGGTGCAGCAGATCCAGATGGTTCACATACGGATAGCAGCCCTCCTCGGACGAGACGATCCGGCCCTGGCTGCGCACCAGCTCGAAGCATTCGTTCCGCTTCTGCGCGCATTCGCGGCGCGTCATGCGGTGCATCGGGTTGTAGCACTCCTCCAGCTCGATGCCGGAGAAGCAGTCGAGATACGCGCCGTCCGGCTCGATCCCGGCCTCCGAAAGCCGCGCATAGTTGCGGCGGATATAGTCCGGCGCGAGCATGGTACACAGCGCGCGCTCTTCGCCGCCGGGCCATTCGTCGTTGCGGTAGAACGAGCCGTCGAAATTCCGGATCGCGTTGTCCTCGTCAAAGCTCTCCGCCTTGAGATAGTAGTCGCGGTACTGGTCGTGCAGGCCGGAAAGATACCCGCAGCGGCGCATCGTGTCCAGCATCCGGCGCATCGCCTCCGCGCCACCGGCCTCCGGGCAGGGCGGGGTCACGTCCGGATGGAGGTTGTCGTAGCCCATTTTCCCCCAGCCGTCGATGTGGAAATACGCCCGGTCGAGCCCCCGCGCGCGCAGCTTTTCCACGCCCGCCGCGATCTCGTCGAACGAATGGATCTCGTGGTTCTTCGCCGGGTCTGTTTTATTGAAGTAGGAGGAGACCGGCTCGCAGTGGAACAGCACCGGCGGCGTATTGACGACAGCGCTTCCGATCAGCTGCTGGACCTTTTCCGAGCGGACCGCCTTTTCCTCCAGCGTGACAAGCCCCTCCACGCTCCGCGTCCAGGCCCGGAACGCCTTTGCCAGACGCACGTGATCGCAGGTCTCAAACAGCTGCACGCGCAGCGTGCGCCGATAGCCGATCGTACCCATCGAATGCTCCCACTGCACGCTGAGCCGCGCGGGCTGATACGGCAGATGGTGATAGTCAAGGCATGCGTCGGCGTAGCTTTCGATGATCGCGAGGAACCCGCTCTCGCGGTAGCTGCCCCAGAACGGCAGGACGCACTCCGTGCTGCACACGCGCGTGGACAAGAACGGATGCAGCTCGTCCGGGCAGTCGTCAGGGATGAGCATGCCCTGCATCATCGGCATGGCCGTAAAGCCGCGCGCGCGCTCCTCTCCGCAGACGTAGAGCGGCTGCGGCCAGCAGATCTTCTTTACCTCGCCGTACGCCTCCCGCAGCGGGATCAGCTCGAAGAGCACCTCGCCCGTCTGCTCCAGCACCTCGATCTGCAGAAGGATCTCGAGCGCGTACCGCTTTTTCTCCGTCCGGAAGCCGCCGAGGCGCACGCGCGCCGCGCTTCCGGTGCCGCAGTCCCAGCGCACGGCGCTCCGCTGCTCCGCAGCGGAAAACGGCACGCGCTCGCCCTCCATGTCTATAAAATATGGACGGAATTCCGCCCGCGAGGCGTAGCGTCCGAACGCCGTCTCCAGCCGGATGTCCATCGTCTGCGGATCGAGCCGCACACGGACCTTGCTTCCGAATTCAATCTGTTCCATATCTGTTCCTTTCTGAAAGAAAGCGGGCAGAGAAAAACAAGATCCTGCTTTCTCTGCCCGTTCCGAATGTTTGATTCAGTTTGCTGCCGTCAGGACGGGGATCATCCGATCAGCGCGGTCAGCTCCGCCTGCAGCTCGGCCAGCTTCGCCTCAATGTCGGTACCGGCGACCGCGCACTCGGCAAACTTGTTCTGCAGCGCGCCGCCAACGTCGTTGCCCCAGCACACGTCGATGGCAAGCACGATGGTGTCGGCCTTGTTGCACTTGTCGCAGGCCTCGGCCAGCTTCAGTGCCGTGGGATCGCCGGACTCCTGCGCCAGCTTCTGGATGTCGACGTTCTCGTTGATGGGGTTGCTGGAGGTCTCGAGGAAGTAGCGGGCCTGGACCTCTTCGCTCGTCATGTACTTGATGAATTCAAGCGCCAGCTCCTTCTGTGCGTCGCTCAGATCGTTGGCGACGTACAGGCCGGTGTTCGCACTGGAAATGGCGACGCTGTTGGGATAGATGCAAGAGACGAAGTTATCGCTGCCCGCAAACTGGCTCGCGCCCCAGACGCCGTTGATGAACACGGCGGAAAGGCCGTTGTTGAAATCGGCGGCAAAGTCGTTCGCGTTGACGGAGGAGTTGGCAGAGCCGTTCTGCTGGTCAAGCGTGGCGACCGTGCGGAACGCATCCGCGAATTCCTCGGAGTTGATGGCGTCGGCCGTCAGCGGGCCCTTGAGCATTTCCGCGCCGGCAGGCGTGGCAGCAAGAGCGGCGTTGAACATGCGGATGGAGCCCTGGCCGGAGCCGTAGGAGTAATAGCCCATGGCCTCGCCGTTGACACGGACGGTCTCCATCGCGTCGGCAAAGGCCTCCCAGGTGGTCCACTCTTCGGGCATCGTCGCGCCGGTGGCCTCGAGCACGTCGGTGTTGACCCACATGCCGATGCTGGCCAGGCCGATGGAGACGGTGTAGATCTTGCCGTCGACCTGATTCTGCTCATAGTTTGCGCCGACCTGCGCTTCCAGGCCGTTTTCGTCGATGTAGGGCTTGAGGTCCATCAGCAGATTCTGGGCGATGGCGCCCTCGAGCTTGACGCTGCCCGCGCAGTCCATCATGTCCGGCACTCTGCCGCTGGCCAGCTCGCTGGAATAAAGGCCCGTCAGATCCTCAATCGCGATCGGCTCAAAGCGGACGGGGCCGTCGGCATGCGCGTCTGCAAATTCCTGATAGATCTCACGCATCACGACCGCGGGATACCACGTCGCTTCGTCGTGCCAGTAGGCGTGATAGAATTCCAGCACTTCCTGCTCAGCGGGTGCGTCCGCGGCAGGCGTTTCGTCCGTGGTCGTCTCGGCAGCGGCGGGGTCATTCGTCGAAGGTTCTGCCGCAGGCGTCTCCTGCTTGGCGCAGCCGACCATCAGCGCGCAAAGCATCGCAAGCGCCAGAAGCAGAGCAAATACTCTTTTCATCATTGGTTCGTTCTCCTCTTTTGTTATTTGCAGGTATTTCTGCACGATACATATTCTACACGCTTTTGCCCGCCGTCTCAATGGACGGCGTTGCGATGCGCTTGTGTTTTGTTTTGTCCCTGCGCCGCGCACGCCGTTTTTTCGCATCCGGCGCGTCCGGATTTCCAAAGATTATTTACCTTTCTGGACTTTGTTTTCCTTCCGCCCCGCAGCGGCGCAAAAACAGGACAATATTTTGAAATCCGGGACTGCATTTGCCGCTTGCCCGTTTTGCCGCCCCGCCCGATTGAAACGCCCCCGGCGGCGCGCTATACTGGCCGCAGCAACGTTAAAGGAGGATATTATCCGTGAAACAGCATCTGCAGATCGCGCTCGACCATGAGCCGCTCGCCTGGATCAACGGCGTCGTCTACTCCAACCGTCCCGCCTGGTACAATGTGACGGCGCGTGCGCTGCACATGGATCTGATCGTTCCGAAGGAGCGGCCGCACCATGCGCCGCAGCCGGCAGTTTTGTTCCTGTGCGGCGGCGCGTATATGGTCATGGACCGCTCGATCTGGCTGCCGGAGCTGATGACGCTCGCCCGCGCGGGCTATACCGTCGCCAGCATGGAATACCGCACGAGCAACGAAGCCGCCTTCCCCGCCGCGCTGGAGGATGTGAAGACCGCCATCCGCTTCCTGCGCGCGCACGCGGAGGAATACTGCGTCGACCCGGCCCGCATCTTTCTCATGGGCGAATCCGCGGGCGGCACGCTCGCCTGTCTCGGCGGCGTCACGGCCGGGATCGCCGAATTCGACCGGGGCGACTGGCCGGAGCAGAGCAGCGCGGTACAGGGCGTCGTCGACTTTTACGGGCTGACCGATCTGGAGCACGCGCCGTGCGTCACCGGCCCCGGCGCGCTTGCGTACTGGACCGTTCCCGCGTTTCTGGGCGCGTACGCGCCCGCCGGAGCCGCGGCGCGCGCCAGCGCCATCCGGTATATCAGCCGCAGCACGCCGCCGTTTTTCATCGTCCACGGCAGCGCCGACCCACTGGTTCCCATCGCGCAGAGCGAGCGGTTTTACGAGCTGCTGACCCAGAACGGTGTGGACGCCGAATACTACATTCTCGACGGCGGCAGCCACGGCACCGGCGAATTCTATCAATCCAACATCATGGATCGTGTGACTGCCTTTCTCGACCGGATCTCCCGTTTTTGACATCTCGCGCTGTGCGGATATAATATGACTAATGACCATTCGTTAGTGAGGGAGCGGCAATGAGGCAGGAGGATAGTCAATATCGTGCAGGAACATATTGATGCGGCAGAGGTTGTAGGTCGTGATACTTTACAATAGGCTTTGCGCCAAGCCAGTCGGGTAGCAGATAGACTGCTGCCAGCGTGTGTGCTGTATCAAACAGTCTATAGCGGTCTGCATCATCACCGAGATCAAGTGCTGTTTCAAACATATCCCACACGAGCTGCATGACCTTCACGGCCTTGCCAGGGGCAGGGTGCAGCATGTCTGAGTCCGCTGTGTTCTCTCGCGGTTCAGCGCCGCCAACACGCCGTGTTTGTTTCTGCTGTGCGTGTTGCCAACGTGTCGTTTCGTCGGCTGGAATGCCCCACGCTTTGCCGACGATGGCGATGCTTTGGATGCAGTCATCGGCAAGCTCCTTGCTTCCGTTCTTCTGCTGCTGAACGATGGCTTCGTTCGCCAACTGTTCCTGCAGCACTCTTGCGTTTTCAATTGTCATTTTAAATCCTCCCAGTGTATTTTGGGCTTTGCCCGTGTCAACACAATGGCACATACACTCGGAATGTCTATCCAGCAACACCAACAAAAAAGCCTGCTCAAATTCTACGCTTTGCCGAGAGCAAAAACGAGTCGCTTTCCCGAAAAAATCTCGGAAAAGCGGCTCAAAAAGCCTTGGGTAAAGGTACAGGTCCATCGAATTTGCTAAAGCCCATTTTGGTATCTTTTTGTCACGCCTCTAAAAATGGGCGCAAAAAAGCCCGAAAGTCGTTGAAACTTCTGGGCTTTTCGCGCTGATATCTTTTTTGGTTCAGCTTGATGGTGGACAGTACAGGACTCGAACCTGTGACCCCATGCACGTCAAGAGCCATCCGTTCGTATTTTTCTGTATTTTAATTATAATATGCACATATTTTAGATGAAGAAATTCTGTATTTATGGGAATTTATCTATTGCGTCCATCGCGTTTTTGCCCAGTCTGGGTCACGGTTTGGGTCAGGTGAAAATCACCCCACGTCCAGCATAGCGAATCCCCTCCTTCAGCACGTTCTGATAGAACGGCAGGAAATCTGCATACCGCCGGAACTGTGCCAGCGGCACAACGTGGACAGAAACCGTGATGTCGTGGTCAAGGCTGAGTGCGCTTGCTACTCCAGAAACCGCACGCCGCTGCGACGCGATCTGTTCCTGCGTCAAATCTGCGGTCAGGAGAATGTCAATATCTGACTCCGCGGTAAAATCGCCGCGGGCATAGGATCCGTACAAAATTGCATCGTGGATGCTGTGCCCTAGAATTGGATCACAGGCGTGATAGACGATCTTCAAAATCTCAAACGCTTGATTGCGCGTACACATATTGACACCGCCCTTTCTGAACTTCTTATTTGCAGTATACCCTAAAGTGCGCTGGAATGCAAATCTGCTACAAAGCCCGGCTTGCTGGTTTGAATTTTATATATTGCCCATTGAATTTTCAATAATCGAATTATTTATTCGATTTTATTATTTTGTATTGCTATTTTCTGAAAAGGTGGTTATACTGAGTACTGAGGTGGTAGCTGTGAATGAAACTCCTGTTATCCGAATCCAACGGGCAAGCATTCGGAATTTTAGAAATGTTGAATCCGGCGAAATCCGCTTTCCCTGCAATTATAGCGAGGATATTTTTGCGCCGAAAGCTGATGTCCTCGGCATTTATGGTCAGAACGGCTCCGGCAAAACAACATTTATTGATGCACTGGAAATCCTGAAAACGCTGCTGTCCGGGCAAAAGGTCGGGGCTGAACTGTCAGACTGCATTTCCTACGGACAAGAGAAAGCCGAACTGCAATTTGAGTTCAGCATCCTCAAGCTGAATGAGGGCAATGTAGTATATAAGCGGCGTCTCATCTATTCTACTGTTCTGAGTAAAGATGCCATTGATGAAACCGTCAAGTGCGCCACAACCAGAACTGATTCAGCAAAAACAGCTTGGATGAAACCAATCTTCGAGTGTACGCACCAGTCAGAGGACGCTGTGTTCTCACCACAAGTTCGGCTGGAATCGTTATTCGGTTCGAAGCAAAATGCAAAAATAAACGAGCTTCGTGTCATAAAATTACTGTGCCAAAAGGAGCATCGGTCCTTCCTTTTCTCCCCAGAGTTCCTGAAAATGCTTCATGATGTAGCGCAGGAACATGACGAGAAAGTTGAACCGCTGTTCGAACTGTCCAACTTTGCAAACACATCATTCTTTGTCATCTTGAACCGAAATAACGGGCTGATCTCGCTGGATGCAGCAATTCCTGTTAATTTCAGGACAGAAACGGCTGGCGGTACGTTTGCACTGCCGATTGATCAGCCAGTTACAATCCCAAACCGCTTTTTGGAAATCATACAACAGGTCATAGCAACTATCAGCACTGTTCTCTGTGAAATTGTTCCCGGTGCACAACTGTCACTTGTGGAGCTCGGTACGGAGTTGATGGAGAATGGCGAGCAAGGCACAAAAATCCAGTTGGCAAGGGAGCTTTCCTGCGCCAATGGTAAACTGCATCTCCTACCTTTAAAATATGAATCTGAGGGCATTAAAAGGATCATCTCTGTTCTGCATTTGTTGATTGCTGCATATAATAGCCCGTCCATCACACTCGCGATTGACGAGCTGGACTCCGGTATCTACGAGTATCTGCTGGGAGAATTGCTGCGAATCATGCAAAAATCCGGCAAGGGGCAGTTGATTTTCACCTCGCACAATCTCTATCCGCTGGAAACATTGGAAAGCGATTCTATCGTCTTTACAACGACGAACCCAAGCGCTCGATATACTCGCATCAAAAGCGTGCGGGCAACAAATAATCTGCGCTCCATGTATCTGCGTGAAGTCATCCTTGGAAGCGATGATGACGCAACTCTCTACGAAGAAACCAATGTGTCCGAGATCGCTCACGCAATGAGAATTGTCGGCAAGCGTATGGAGAGCCTTTCTTTGTCTGGGGACGCATCCTCGGAGGTGTCCAATGGCTAAAAAGAAGGTTATGCTCTTTATCGTAGAGGGGCCGACAGATGAAACTAGCCTTTCTACGGTTTTGAACCGTATCTTTTCTTCCGCGACGGTAAAATTTCAGGTCATTCATGGAGATATTCTGACCCGCGATTTCACTTCTTCGGATAAGATCGTGGTCGCCGTTTGGGCACAGGTCAAGGAGTTTATGGGCAGTATCTACAGAAAGAGCGATATTTGCCGAATCGTTCATCTTACCGATATGGACGGTGTATTCATCCCTGATGATGCTGTTGTCGAAAATGATACGGTGGAAACTGATACTCCACCATACTATACAGAAACGCAAATTCAAACGCCAAATCGCGCCGGGATTCTTGACCGCAACCAGCGCAAACGGAACAATATCGACCGACTTTCTGCCTGCCCCAAAGTCGCGGGCATTCCATATAGCATGTACTATTTCTCTTTGAATTTGGAGCATATTCTTCATGGGAGAACAAACCTTTCCGACTGGGAAAAGATTCGGTGTGCCGAGGAGTTTGACTTGAAGTACGGCGATGACCCGGACGGATTTACGCTGTTTATGAAAGAATCTTCGTTCTCCGTATGCGATGATTATCGCAGTTCGTGGGCATTTATCAAAACAGAATTGCATTCTTTGGAGCGGTACAGCAATTTCGGCATCGAACTGCCGCCCTTAAAAACCGCAACGCTCCAACCCAATCAATGATTTTTATAGCAAATACCGCACATTTGAAATGCACTGCTCGAATCCCGTATTACCTGTGTCATAAGCACAATGATTTCCGGGATCTGCGCAGTGCATCTTCTCTTCATGGGATTGCTGTCAGAACAAAGAAGCAAGGATTCAATGTCCGATTGTCGCCCCAAGCGGAGCAGAAATGCAAGCCGGCGTGAACCCACTAAATTCCAAAATATTTTTCAAAAAACTGCGCAAGCCGCTGGATGATCGTTTTCTTCTTTTCCGTGCGGTTGCCGCCGCCAAAGCGGGAGACGGGCGGCAGGATCTGGTCAATATCCGTGCCGGTCGTTTTGAACGCACCGTCGCGGAACGCATTGGCAACAAAGCGCTGCGCTTCGGTGGGTTTCAGCTTCTCTTCCGCGATGATTTGTTCCAGCTCCTGCTGCTTTTGCTGCTGCACATAACTCTGCCAATCGCGGTCAACATCCGTTGCAGCGTTGACGGTGTTGATAAAGCCGTGGATCAGATCTTTCTTGCTGCGCAGCTGGATGCTGGAATCAATCGCCCGGTCGATGGTTCCAAGAATGCTCTTGTCCTTGCAGTTCGATTCATGGTACTTCATGACCAGCATCAGGATATAATCAATGTTGATCTCCACCTGCCGGATGAGCTCGATCTCGAAGGTAATATCATCGTTGATATTCTCTTTGTCCCCATCCGTTTTCGGGAGATACGCCTGATAAAGATCGAGATACACGCTCTGATAATCCTGAAAATCCCGCTCCGGGAGAAGTTCGTGCCCGGCAAACTGGTCAAATGCGCTTAAGATATTTTTAAGCCGCAGGATATTGCCGTAGAGCTTGATGAAATCTTTTTGCTTCTGCTCACCAGTGATCGGCTGGCCAAGCGGGAAATCGCTTGACAGCTCGTCGATCAAATCGCGGTAACCGGGAATAGCCTTGCCGTTTTCCTCATAGCCGTCATAGTACGCATCATAGCCCTTGAGCAGCACAACGCCGCTGGCTTCGCGGTCACCAAAAAGCGCGATCGCGTCGTCGGTGGCTTTTTGCAGATTGCGGAAGCAGACGATATTGCCGTAGGTCTTGACGGAGTTCAAAATCCGGTTCGTCCGGGAAAACGCCCGAATCAAACCGTGCATTTTAAGATTCTTGTCCACCCAGAGCGTGTTGAGCGTTGTCGCGTCAAAGCCCGTCAGGAACATATTGACCACGATGAGCAGATCGACCTCCCGCGCCTTGACGCGCTGGGACAGGTCTTTGTAGTAGTTCTGGAACTTGTCCGCCGACGTGTCAAAATTGACATGGAACGTCTGGTTATAGTCCTGAATGGCGGCGTCCAGAAAATCCCGCGCGGTCTGATCGAGCGCGTCCGTCTCAAAGCCTTCCTCCGGCAGTGCGTCTTCGGGATCATCTTCATTCGCAGCAAAGCTGAAGATCGTCGCAATGGTCAGATCGCGGTGCTGCTCGGCAAGCTGGCGTTTGAACTCCGTGTAGTATTTCATCGCCATCGGGATGGAGCTGACGGCAAAGATGGAGTTGAAGCCCGCCATACGCTGACCCTTGAGGGTATAAAAGCTGTTGCGTTTCGTTTTCTGGTCAAAATGCTCCAGCGTGTAGCGGACGATCTCGCGAATGCGCTCCGGCGCGCCCATTGCCTTTTCAATGTCGATGGCACGAACCTGTGAGTCCTTTACATCGTCCTTTTCTTTGACGGTGTTCACATAGTCGATGCGAAACGGCAGGACGTCCCCGTCGTTGATGGCGTCCACGATCGTGTAGGTGTGGAGCTTGTCACCGAACGCCTGCTGCGTGGTGCGAAGATCCGGATTTTTGCCCGTCCCGGCGTTGACGGAGAAGATCGGTGTCCCGGTGAAGCCGAACAGGTGATAGTTCTTAAAGGCCTTCGTGATCGCCTGGTGCATATCTCCGAACTGGCTGCGGTGGCACTCGTCGAAAATGATGACAAAATGCTGCCGGAACGCCGCGTGGCCTTTGTTTTTGCGCACAAAAATATCAAGCTTCTGGATCGTCGTGATGATGATCCGCGCGTCCGGGTCTTCCATCTGCCGCTGCAAAACGGCGGTGCTGGTGTTGCTGTTCGCTGCGCCCTTTTCAAAGCGGTCGTATTCCTTCATCGTCTGATAATCCAGGTCCTTGCGGTCTACGACGAACAGCACCTTGTCGATATACGGCAGCTTCGACGCCAGCTGCGCGGTTTTGAACGATGTGAGCGTCTTGCCGCTTCCCGTCGTGTGCCAGATGTAGCCGCCCGCCTCGATGCCGCCGTACTGCTTGTAGGTTGTGGAGACTTCGATGCGATTGAGAATTCGCTCCGTTGCCGCGATCTGATACGGGCGCATGACGAGCAGCAGATTTTCCGACGTGAACACGCAGTAGCGCGTCAGGATGCTTAAAAGCGTATGTTTGGCGAAAAATGTCTTTGTGAAGTCTACCAGATCAGCAATGACTTTGTTGTTCCCATCCGCCCAGAAGGAGGTGAACTCAAAGCTGTTGCTGGTCTTTTTGGTTTTATTGCGTCCCTCGCCCTGCTCTTTGATGTGGCTGCTGCGGGTGGTGTTGGAATTGAAGCGTCATGGACAAACAGGCAGTTAACATCGGCGATCCTCCTCAAACGGTTTGTCGGATGTTAACTCTCTTGCTGCAATTTTACAAGTACATAGATTTCTGATCGGGTAATTCTTTTCGGCCATTCAAAAACAAATTTTGATCCCCAGAATGGGAGAAAGGAAGCCATATGAACCAGAAACAGTATCACTCGCTGGAAGAATTGCCCCTGATGATGAATATGGCAGACGTTGCAGCCGTCCTTGGCATTTCCAGAGCCGGAGCATACAAGCTCGCCCACAGTGCAGATTTCCCGGCGTTTCAGATCGGCAGGCGCATCGTAGTCTCGCGGGAAAACTTCCTCGGCTGGCTGAACCGGCAGTCCACAGAACAAAAATGTGCCTGAGCGCAAAAAGTACTCGCTATTTCACTGTGCTTGTGGTAGTTGTGTGAGCTACCGGAAAAGGAGGAATTTACATGAGCAAAAAGCGAGCCAACGGCGAAGGCAGCATCCGCAAACGGAAGGACGGACGCTGGGAGGGCCGATATACTGCCGGGTATGACAAGGACGGAAAGGTCATCACGAAAAATGTTCTCGGGAAAACGCAGGCAGAAGTCAAAGAAAAGCTGAAAACAGCGATCGAAGAAAGCCAGAAGCTTGACCCGACCCGCACGGGGCAGTACACCGTTCAGACATGGGTGACGTTGTGGTACGAGGTGTTTATCAAGCCGCAGATCCGCCCGAATACGAAGCAGTTCTACCGCAACTGCATGGAAAACCATCTCTTTCCCGCGCTGGGTGACTGCCCGCTGGAAAAGCTGAGCACCATTCAAATTCAGCGCGCGATCAACGAGATGAGCGAGCACGGCAGAAATCACTACTACAGCCACATTCCGCTGAAAGAAACGACGCTCAGCCCACGCATTGTGCAAGGCATCCTCGGAATCCTGCGGAAAAGTCTCGATCAGGCCGTCGCAGAAAAGCTCATTCTGAGCAATCCGGCAGCAAACTGCAAAGCCCCGAAAACGGTACGGAAAGAGATGAAAGTGCTGCCGGAAGAACTGATCGGGCCATATCTGCACGAAGCGAAGCAGCGCGGCGTGTTTGCACCGCTCTATCTGGAACTGACCAGCGGCCTGCGCCGGGGAGAACTGCTGGCCCTGCTCTGGAAAGATCTGAACGTGAAGGAGCGAACACTTTCCGTCACCAAAAGCGTCTGCCGCATCGACCATCAGCTTGTTGTCAGCCAGCCGAAAACAAAAAACTCGCTGCGCCTGCTGACGCTCCCGGAGTGCACCGTGCAAATTCTGGTGGAAGAACACGAAAAGCACCCGGATAATCCCTATATGTTCCCGTCCCCGAAAACCGGAGAAATGCTCGACCCGGCATCCTTCCGCGCCATGCATGACCGGATTCTGGAAGCCATCGGCGCAGAACATGTGAGATTTCATGACATGAGACACACATTCGCGACCTTGGCACTCAAAAACGGCGTTGACGTGCGGACACTCTCCGAAATGCTCGGACATTACAGTGCGGGGTTCACGCTCAGCACCTACGTCCACTCCACGCCCAGCATGCGCGTGCAGGCTGCGGACACCATCGGTCAAATGATCGGCCGGGAAGTGGTGTGACGCAAAGCATAGAGGGCGCGCTGTCAAAACGGCAGCGCACCCCTTTTCTCGTGAAAAAATACTGATTTTATGTACGTCTTATGCGCTACGGAATGGTCTTTTCGTGCTATTGCGTACTGTTTCGTACACCGACGTACATCGCGGTTTGGGTCACGGTTTGGGTCAAAACGGATTTTCAAAAATATGGTCAAACTTTTTGACTGCAAAATGCAAGAAAAAGCCCCGAAATCGCTTGATTTCGGAGCTTTTTATGGTGGACAGTACAGGACTCGAACCTGTGACCCCATGCACGTCAAGCATGTGCTCATACCAGCTGAGCTAACTGTCCATCAGCGGGGTTATTATACTCAATCCCGCTGCATTTGTCAAGTATTATTTTTCAGATACCACGCAATCAGCAGATCGGCGGCTTCGCCGTAGCTTTGGACTCCGGACTCTTCGGAGAAGGCCTTCAGATAGGTGTCGTTGACCTTCTGGGCTGCGTTTTGCACTTTGCCCTCGTATTGGGCGTAATGCTCATTCGCGGCGCGGATGTCGGCGATGACGCCGTCTGACAGCGTGCTCCAGATCTGGCTGGCGGCGGTTTTATCGACCTTTGACAGCGCGTTGTGGCAATAAATATACGCACCAAACGCGCCGGAGTAGCGGAAATCGTCGCTTTCCGAGGCCATGCAGGCCAGATAGGCGCAGAAATTCGCGTCGTCCTCGGCGGTGACGGCCTGCCGGTGGGCCAGTTCGTGGCACATGGTGAAGGGAATCCATGCGGTGTAGGTGTCCGGGTTGACGCAGGCTTCGGCTGTGAAGCAGATAAAAATGCCCGTCGTGCCGGTCTGGCTGAACAGCCGCCAGGAGGCCAGCGGCTTTACAGGGCCCAGCCCGTCTGTGAACTGGTCATACTGCCGCGCAAGTGCCGTGTAGCCGTCGGGGGCCTGCTTGGAAAGTGTGGAAAACGCCGGATAGACAGTCAGATTTTCCACGTTTCGTTCGACTTTTTCTGCATATTCGTTTGCCTGCGCAGCGTAATAGGCTGTTGCGGCAATCAGTTCCTGCTTGGAATATTCGCGCACATCGAGCCCAAGAGATTTATCTACCGGCGGGCCAAAATGCCCGAGGCCCCAGATGGCAACGAACAGAAATACGCCCGTGCTGAGTCCCAGCAGAACGCCGGACAGCCAGCGCAGCAGGCTCCGGCGCCCCGTGAACACGCGGATAAGCGTATAAAAAAACCACAGCGCCAGCAAAACGGTCAGCACTTCCCACAGCGCGATGGGCGCCAGACTAGATACCGACGCGATTGCCGACAGGATGCTCTTGGAGAGAGCGGGGTAGAACGAGAAGACCACGTTCGGCGCGGCCTTTGCAAACGCGACCATCAGGCCCGTCAGGACGAGAAGGATCGCAGATGAGATGACTCTTCCGATTGCTTTCAAGATGAAGATATCCTTTCCGGAAAAATAACTTCCTGCATTATACCACATCCGCGAAAAAAACAAAACAGGTCTTTCAAATTTCTTCCGCGCAGTTGACTTTGCGGGCTTTTTCATTATAATAATAAGATAAAATCCTTGATCATATACGTCAGGAGGACGAGAAGTATGATGAAAAACAGCGAAAAGTCCATGGACAAGATCATTGCCCTTTGCAAAAACCGCGGCTTTGTTTTTGCAGGCTCCGAAATTTACGGCGGCCTCGCCAACAGCTGGGACTACGGCCCTCTCGGCGTTGAATTCAAGAACAACGTCAAAAAGGCTTGGATCAAGAAATTCGTGCAGGAAAGCCCGTACAACGTAGGCCTCGACGCGGCCATTATCATGAACCCGCAGACGTGGATCACGACCGGCCATGTGTCCAGCTTCTCCGATCCGCTGCTCGACTGCAAGGCCTGCAAAGCCCGCCACCGTGCAGACAAGCTGATCGGCGAGGAGCACCATGAGGTCAACGTCGATGCCATGAGTTTCGATGAGATGGACAAGTTTATTGCCGAGCACGAGGATATCGTCTGCCCCGTCTGCGGCAAGCATGACTTTACCCCCATCCGCAAGTTCAATCTGATGTTCAAGACCGCTATCGGCGTGACCGAGGATTCCTCCTCGACCTGCTATCTGCGGCCGGAAACGGCGCAGGGCATCTTCGTGAACTTTGCGAACATCCAGCGAACCACCCGCCGCAAGCTGCCCTTCGGCGTCTGCCAGGTCGGCAAGGCGTTCCGCAACGAGATTACCCCGGGCAACTTCACCTTCCGTACCCGCGAGTTTGAGCAGATGGAATGCGAATTCTTCTGCAAGCCCGGCACGGACCTCGAATGGTTCGCGTACTGGAAGGACTACTGCGTGAACTGGCTCAAGAGCCTCGGCATCCGCGAGGAAAACCTGCGCCTGCGCGACCATGAGCCCGCAGAACTGGCTTTCTACTCGAGAGCCACGACCGACATTGAATATGCGTTCCCGTTCACCGACTGGGGTGAACTCTGGGGCATTGCCGACCGCACCGATTATGACCTCAAGCGCCATCAGGAGGCATCCGGCAAGGATCTGACCTATTTCGATCAGGAAGCAAACGAGCATTATATCCCCTACGTCATCGAGCCGTCGCTCGGCTGCGACCGCGTGGCGCTGGCGTTCCTGTGCGAAGCGTATGACGAGGAGGTCATCGACGAGGCAAAGAACGACGTGCGCGTGGTCCTGCACCTGCATCCGGCGCTGGCCCCGTACAAGGCTGCGATTCTGCCGCTGAGCAAGAAATTGGCCGAGCCTGCAAGAAAGATCTATCAGGATCTGTGCGGCGACTTTATGCTCGACTACGACGACACCGGCTCCATCGGCAAGCGCTATCGCCGCGAGGACGAGATCGGCACGCCGTACTGCATCACGGTCGATTTTGCGACCGTCGGCGACGACAAGACCCCGGCGGACAACGCTGTTACCATCCGCGAACGCGACTCTATGGAGCAGGTTCGCGTTCCCATCAGCGAACTGAAGAACTGGCTGGCCGAGCATACGAAATTCTAAAAATAAAAAGGGGGCCGCACGGCCCCTTTTCCATATCCGCGCACAGGAGGAACGACACATGAAAGCCATTATCACCGTCGTCGGCCCTGACCGGGTCGGCATTATTGCAGAGGTATGCACGCTGCTGGCAGAACTCCACATCAGCGTCGTGGAAATCAGCCAGACCATTATGCAGCGCACGTTTACCATGATTATGCTGGTCGAATGGACGGCTGGCGCGCCGGAATTTGACACGGTGCAGACCCGCGTCACGGAAAAGGGCGAACAGATGGGCCTGTCCATCCGCATCCAGCGGCAGGACATCTTCACGGCCATGCACACCATCTGACGGAGGGGACAGACCATGCTGAACCATTCCGATATCATGTCCACGGTCGATATGATCGACCATCAGCATCTGGACATCCGCACCATTACCATGGGCATTTCGCTTCTGGACTGTGCAGACCCGAACCCGGAGGCCTGCGCCCGGAAAATTCATGACAAGATCTGCCGGCAGGCAGAGCATCTGGTCACGACGGGCTGCCAGATCGAGCGGGAACTCGGCATTCCCATCGTCAATAAACGCATTTCCGTTACGCCCATCGCACTGGTCGCAAGTGCGTGCGAGACGGAGGATTTTGTTCCGTTTGCCAAGGCGATGGACAGCGCCGCAAAGACCTGCGGCGTGGATTTCATCGGAGGCTTCTCCGCTCTTGTGCAAAAGGGCATGGCCTCCGGCGACCGTCGGCTGATCGCTGCCATCCCGCAGGCGCTGGCCGAGACAGACCTTGTCTGCTCGAGTGTCAACGTTGCCACAACGAAAGCGGGTATTAACATGGACGCGGTGCGGCTCATGGGACAGGCAATCAAAAAGACAGCTGAACTGACGAAGGAACGCGATGGCCTTGGCTGTGCGAAGCTTGTCGTATTCTGCAACGCGGTTGAGGATAACCCGTTTATGGCAGGCGCGTTCCACGGCGTGGGTGAGGCCGATGCAGTTGTAAGCGTCGGTGTATCCGGGCCGGGCGTAGTGTACCACGCGCTGCAGAGTGTGAAGGGCCGGCCCTTCGGCGAGGTAGCCGAGTGCATCAAAAAAACGGCCTTCCGCATCACGCGCATGGGCCAGCTGGTGGCGCAGGAGGCGTCCCGGCGGCTGGGCGTGCCGTTCGGTGTTGTTGATTTGTCCCTCGCGCCGACGCCCGCTGTGGGCGACAGCGTAGCGCGCATTCTGGAGGAAATGGGACTTGAGACGTGCGGGACGCACGGAACGACGGCGGCTCTGGCGCTTTTAAATGATGCGGTCAAAAAAGGCGGCCTGATGGCCTCCGGTTCCGTCGGCGGGCTGTCCGGTGCGTTTATCCCGGTGTCTGAGGACGAGGGGATGATTGCTGCGGCCAGAAGCGGCGTTCTGACGCTTGACAAGCTGGAGGCCATGACGTGCGTATGCTCGGTGGGCCTTGACATGATTGCCGTTCCCGGCGACACGAGCGCGGAGACGATCTCCGCCATCATCGCGGACGAAGCCGCCGTTGGCATGGTCAATTCCAAGACGACCGCCGTGCGCCTCATCCCGGCTCCGGGCAAGACAGTTGGAGACGAAGTCTCCTTCGGCGGCCTGCTCGGCGCGGCACCCATCATGCCGGTGCACGCGGAATCCTCTGCGGACTTTATCGCCCGCGGCGGGAGAATCCCGGCTCCGATGCAGAGCCTGAAGAACTGAGCAGAGGCGGCTGTTTTACGGAAGGCTCTCTGTTTTGTGAGTAGGGGCCGATGCCCACTCAGCCCGGCAGAATGTGCCGTTTTTGCGGTAATCTTCGGCGAATTCAGAACTTCCCATTGGGTCGATGTGGGCATCGACCCCTACAGGGGCAACACTTAATAAATCCCTGCTTGCTTCACTGGGGTTTTCAGCGAAGCAAGCGGGGATTCGTGTCATTTTCAGCCCTTCAGCGTCTGCTTTGCGTGCAGCAGCGCGTGATAGAGCGCGTCAACGTCGGCTTCCGTGTTGTCACGGGAGAACGAGACACGGATGGAGCCGTCGATGACGGCGGGGGACAGGTGCATGGCCTCAAGCACATGGCTCCGGTGGCCCTTGGAGCAGGCGGAGCCTGCTGAGACATAAATGCCGTCCGACTGCAGGCAGTTGATGATGCCCTGTGAGCGAAGGCCGGGCAGGGACAGATTGACGATGTGCGGCGCGGTCTGGCTGCCGATCAGAACAAGGCCGTCGATGCCGGACAGCTTTTCCCGGGCCAGATCGCGCAGCTGCGCCATGCGCGCGATGTCTGCTTTCGCATCCGTATCGGCACAGGCTGCGCCGAAGCCGCAGATGCCAGGCATGTTTTCCGTGCCGGAGCGGTAGTTGCTCTCCTGTCCGCCACCGTTTAAGAAGGCGGGGAGGGGAAGGCCGGGACGGATATATAACGCGCCCGTGCCCTTTGCGGCATGAATTTTGTGTGCGGAGACGGAGATCATATCCGCTCCGAGCGCCTTTGCCCGAAACGGGACCTTCAGAAAGCCCTGTACCGCGTCGGTATGGAACAGCGCCAGCGGCGCGGCGCGGCGCGTGGCCTTTACCATGTCGGCAATCGGCATGACTGCGCCCGTCTCGTTGTTGACCATCATGACGGAAACGAGAATGGTATCGGGGCGGAGGGCCTTTTTCAGTTCCTCGACTGTAATATTGCCGTCGTGGTCAGGCTGCAAATATGTGACCTCGAAGCCCTTTGCTTCCAGCTTCTGCATGGGGTGCAGGACAGCGTGGTGCTCCACGGCGGTCGTGATGATGTGGCGGCCGCGCTTGCCGAGACGTTCAGCGGCTGAAAGGATGGCCCAGTTGTCGGCCTCTGTGCCGCCGGAGGTGAAAAACACCCGGTCCGGCTCCGCGCCGAGGGCGGCGGCGACCGCCTGCCGTGCCTGCCGCAGACGGTGGGCGGCATCAATACCGAGGGCGTAGACGGACGACGGATTGCCCCAGCAGTCCGTGAGCGCCTCTGTCATGGCCCGCACGCAGGCGGGACAGGGGCGCGTGGTGGCGGAATTATCGAGATAGATCATAGTAAAACCTGATTTCTGTGGTTTATTTTCCAACGCAGAACCGCTCAAAAATGCGGTTTGTGATATCCTCGCGCATCGTCCGGCCCGTGACCTCGCCGAGCGCATCCATCGCCGATTCCAGATCGACCAGCACCGCGTCGGGCGTCATACCCGCACGCAGGCTCTGCACGGCGGAATCGACGGATTTTTTTGCGCGCAGAATGGCGCCGGCCTGCCGCGCGTTCGTCAGAAGCGAACCGTCACACGGCGTATCGTCCGGGAAGAGCATATCAAACGCCTGCTCCAGCAGATCAAAGCCCGTGCCGTCCTTGCAGGAGATGGGGACAATGTACGCAAACGGCAGATCGGACGGTTCGATCACGGCAGCCAGATCCTGTTTGTTCAAAATCGCAACGGCTTCCGGCGCTTCGAGCGCCGCGCCCATCGCGCGGCGATCCTCTTCCGTCATAGGCTTGGAATCATCAAGGACATACAGCGCTACATCGCAGTCCTTCGCGGCTTCCATCGAGCGGTCAACGCCGATTTTTTCGATCACATCCTGCGTGTCGCGGATGCCTGCGGTATCAACCAGACGGACAAGGTGCCGCCCGAGTGTGACGGTCTGCTCGACCGTGTCGCGCGTCGTGCCGGGAATGTCGGTGACGATCACGCGGTCAAAGCCGGACAGGCGGTTAAGAAGGCTGGATTTTCCGGCGTTTGGACTGCCCAGAATGACCGCCTTGATTCCGGACTGCACCATCCGGCCGCGACGACAGGAGGAAAGCAGTGCGGTAAGCTGACGGCTGCTTTCTGTCAGAGACGCTTCATAGCCGGAGAGCGTGAAGGGGTCGATATCCTCGTCGGGGTAATCGAGCACGGCGTGGAAATGCGCGCATAGATCGACCCAGCCGTCGTAGATCGGGTCAATCTTTTTGCGGATCGCACCTGCAACTTGTCCGGCGGCGTTTGCCGCCGCGTCGGCTGTCTCGGCGTCGATGAGATCGATCACGGCTTCGGCCTGCGTCAAATCCATCTGGCCGTTCAAAAACGCGCGGCGCGTGAATTCACCGGGCCGCGCCTGCCGGAAGCCTGCGGCGAACAGCGCTTCAAGCCCGGCGGTCAGTGCTGCGGGGGAGCCGTGGCACTGAATTTCGGCGGTATCCTCGCCGGTGTAGGAATGCGGGGCGCGGGAGATGAATGCCATGCAGTGGTCGATGGGCCGTCCCTGTGCGTCAAAGAGCGTGCCGAGCGCAAGCTTGCGGTCGGAGAGGGAAGAAAGCGGCCTGCCGGAGTTCAGCCGGAAGACCTGTTCCGCGGCCTCAATGCACCCGTCGCCGGATAGACGCAGAACGCCGATGCCCGTGCGGGCGTGGCCCGTGGCAATGGCGGCAATTTTATCAGACATGGTTCCTCCTTACCGGTAGACGACTTCAATACCCTTGAGCAGCAGCGGCTTGATATCGAAGATCGCTGTGTCGCCGACCGCGCATTGGAGTTTCGTCACGTCCACACAGGTGTGCAGCATGCCGATATGGCCCAGTACGCGGCACTTTTTCCCGTTTACCGTTACATAAAGATGCTTCTTAAAAATCATCTGCTTCAGATTCCGCAGAATGCCGCGCAGACAGTCGCGGAAACGGAACAGATCGTTTCCCATCTCCACGCCGAACCCGTGGTACCAGCCCACGGAAAAAACGGCCACGCGAGTGGGTTTTTTCGCTGTCCAGCCCGCGCCGTAGCCGCAGCTGTGGCCCTTCGGAAGCCAACGGAGTTCTTCCACCGTTGCCTGACACTCGCCGATGCGGGCAAGACCCCAATTTCCGCGCACAGACACACGCCCCAGGATGGCCGAGCCTACGCGCACGCCGTCCATCGCGTATTCGGGGTATTTCAGAAGCCCGGCGGAGTTCAGCATATGCGCCATGCCGGTGTCGCAGCCCTCGGCGTGCAGCTTGTCCAGAACGCCCTGAAACGCCTCGGCCTGCGCGATGGTTGCTTTCTGATTGCAGAATGCAGAGTGCAGATGGGTATAGATGCCGGTCACATGCAGGCCAGGCATGTATTTGAAGATCGGCAGCAGCTGATCCAATTCGTCCGGCAGAAAGCCGTAGCGGCCCATGCCGGTGTCGATCTTGATGTGCACCTGCGCCTGCATGCCAAGTTTTTCTGCTACGCCGTTCAGGACTGCCGCGTCATTCTGGCTCGAAACGGTCAGAATCGCGCCGAGGTTCAGCAGCTGCGTCAACTCGTCCGCGTCGGCGGTCGGGCGGAGCATCAGAATGTCACAATCCTGAAACCCGCCCGCGCGCAGACGGCTGACCTCGGAAAGTTCCGTCACGGCGAAGTGCGTGACACTTGCTTCCCGGCAGATCGCGGCCATCTGGACAAGGCCCAGGCCATAGCCGTCTCCCTTTAAAACGGCCCAGAGAACCGCGCTGCCTGCACGCTCCTTTAAAATTTGCAGATTGCTCCGCACGGCGGCGGAATCGACGACATACGCTTTCATGCTGCGCCTCCTGCGTTATTTCTTATCGCGGTTTTTGATGAGATAGACGGCCTTGCGCACATCCTTGAAGACCGACGTGCCGTGCTCTACAGCCCAGTAAATGACCGGCGAGAGCACCAGATCCTCTTCGCCGACAAACTCGGTGAAGTCTCCGCCGAAGCCCTGCTTGAAGCGGAACAGGCCGTAGAGCGGGTTATCCTCGGACACATTGCCGGATACGCCGCGGAAATCGTAGATGCGGCAGCCGGTTTCCACGGCCCACTGGATCATGCGCCACTGCAGCAGATAGTTGGGCATCAGATTGCGGTGCTCGTTGCTGGACGCGCCATAGAGATACCAGACCTTGTCGCCGTAGTGAATGGCAAGCGTGCCCGCGATGGGGGTTCCCTCAGGGTCGAACGCCATGTAGAGCCGCGCGTGCTCGCCGAGATTGTCGAGCATGTTTGCAAAATACTCGGGCTGGCGCGTGACGAAGCCGTCGCGCACGCCGGTCGTCAGCATGAGATCGGCGAACGCCGGAACCATTTCCTTGCCGCAGATCTGTACGGTCACGCCCTTGCGCTCGGCCAGCCGGATGTTATAACGCCACTTCTGGTGGAAGGAGGCCATGAGTTCCTCCTCTGTTTTACCCTCGACGTTCAGGCGGAAGACATAGCGCGGCTGGATTGCCTCAAAATTCTTGCCGCCCTCCTTGCACCGGAAGCCGAACGACTGCATAAGCGCGGCAAAGGCGGTGTTGCTTGACGGAACATCCGGGTCAAGCTTGATGACATAGGACTTATATTTTTTTGCCAGTGCCTTCGCACCCTCGAGCAGCTGGGCAAACGTCTCGCGGTCGTCCAGATCGCAGACCGGGCCGCGGCAGCCGTACATCAGCGTCCGGCCGATGCCGGGAACTCTGCGGGTCATCAGGGCCAGCGAGCCTTTGATTTTTCCGTCCTCGCCGCGCACAGCGACGGCGTCCCACGTCCACATGGGCTTCTGTTTGGCCCAGAGGCTGCTCTGCGCAAAATGGCCCTTCGGATGGCTCTGTAAAAACGCCTCGTATTCTGCAAGCGTCTTGTCGGTGATCAATTCATACATGGCGGTACATCTCCAGATACATATTATATATGTGTGATTTCAAATCGCTTTCGCTATAGTCTACCACAAACAGGCGGGATATGCAAACCTGCGGTGCGGAAAACAGGTATACTTTTCTGCATTTGCGGAAAAATGACAGAAGAATCATCCACACAGGAGGCAAAACGATGGCGCATTGGGGCATGGAGGACGTGCAGGCGTGCTTCGGCGATACGGCGGATCTCAATACCCGGCAGATCACGGTCGGCGGGCAGACGCTGGGGCTTCTGTTTCTGGATGGGCTGACCTCGGGCGGAGATATCGCCGAGCAGGTCTTAAAGCCGCTGATGGAGACGGTCACGCCGGGAAGCATGCAGGAGGTTCTGACGCAGGCGGAGCGGGCGAGAGTCTACTGTGCCGTCGCCGAGCGTACGCAAAGCCCTGCGCAGACGGCGGACAAGCTGCTGCACGGCTACTGCGCTGTGCTTTTCCACGGAACGGATACGGCGCTCTGCTTTGAAACGAAAACAAGCGCGCGGCGCGGCCCTTCCGCGCCGGAGTCGGAAAACACCGTCAAGGGCGCGAAGGATGCGTTTACCGAGACGATGCGCATCAATACAAGCCTCCTGCGCCGCCATCTGCGCACAGCGCAGCTGCGCTTTTTGCAGAAGACCGTCGGTCTGCGCACGAAAACCGCCGTCACAGTCTGCTATCTCGCGGATCTGACCGCGCCGGAGTTGGTGCGGCGCATGGAAAAGCGGCTGGGGGCAATCGATATTGACGGCATGCTCACACCCGCGAGCGTTGAGGAATACGTCACCGGTTCACGAAGGACCGCATTTCCACTATTACAATATACCGAACGTCCGGACACCTTCTGCCAGGGGCTTCTGAACGGACAGGTCGGTCTGCTTGTCGATGGGCTGCCGCTGGGATATCTGGCGCCGGTCAATCTCGGCATTCTGATGAAATCGACGGAGGACCGCGCAGTCGATTATCTCTCGGCGTCTTGCCTGCGGGTGCTGCGATACCTGGCACTGCTGGCAGCGCTGCTGCTGCCGGGGCTGTATGTCGCCATGGCAATGTATCATCAGGAGATGATTCCGACGAAGCTGCTGCTGGCGATCATCGAATCCAAGCGCGAGGTGCCGTTCGACACGGTCTTCGAGGTGATTGGCCTGCTTGCCACGTTTGAACTTCTGCAGGAGGCGGGACTTCATCTGCCGCAGGCCATCGGCACGGCAGTCTCCATCATCGGTGGTCTCGTCGTTGGCACAACGGCGGTCGATGCGCATCTCGTTTCGCCTGCCGCGCTGATCGTCACAGCCTCTGCCGGGATCTGCGGCTTTACGCTTCCGAGCCGGGATTTATCAGACGCCGTTCGTATCTGGCGCTTCGCACTGGCAATTTTAGCGGGAGCGGGAGGCCTGTTCGCGCTGACGGCGGGCGGCATTGCGCTGCTGATCCACCTGTCGGGGCTGACGAGCCTGGACGTATCCTATCTCACGCCGTTTTCCGACGCACGGGCAAGACGCGCCGTGCTGCGTCCGCTTCTGGCGCGGCAGAAATGGCGCGATGCGACGCTGCGCCCACAGGATCTGAAGAATCAGGGGGACGGGCAGGATGAAAATCGCAAATAAAATCAGTATCGTGCTGCTGGCTGCGACTTCGGTGGTCAGTCTGTGCATGCTGCCGCGCACCGGGACGGATGCGGCGAAACTCCTGCCCGCGCAGGTGCTTATGATCGCGCAGAAGGACGGGCGGATCACCGTGGAAAGCGACAACGGCGCGTCCGGCTCCGGCGCGACCCTCCCGGATGCGCTTGCGGCCATGCGGGAAGGTGCAGAGGGCACGCTCTTCCTGGACACGGCAGAGCATATTATTCTCCTGCAAAGCGCACAGGCGCTTCTGCCTGCAGTGGTGCAGCAGCGGCAGTTCCGCCCGGCGGCAAAGCTGTATCTGGCGCGGATGGACGCGCTGGACGCAGAAAGCTGCGTGGATTTTTTGCAGGCGCACCCCGGCAGCGTGACGCTGGCGGATGCGCACGCCGCGCTCCTGCGCGGCGAAACGCTCAGCCCGGCGGTTCTGCTGCCGGGAGAAAACGGAGGGATTATTCTTGCGGGATAAGCTGACGCCGCGGCAGATGCGCGCATGGAGCCTGTGCGCGCTGAGCGTTCCGGCGGCGATGGCGCTGCCGGGCAGCGGCTGGCTCTGGGTGCTGGGCGGGAGCGTGCTTGCCTGCGTGCTCACAGTCTGCCTGCAGGTAATGCAGCGGCGTTCTGGACTTTGTATGCGGGAGGCGTTTGACCAGGCATTCGGAACAGGCGGCGGACGGGTTGCGGCGGCGGCAGAACTTTTGTGGCTGCTGTTTGCAGCCTCCGGCGCAGCTGCGGCCAGCCAGATTGCGTTTGAGGATGATCTGGGGCCGTTCCTGTCTGCGATTCCGCTGCTGCTGGCAGCGCTGGCTGGGCAAAAGGGGAGATTGGCCGTCGGGCGTGTCTGCGGGGCGCTGGCTTTATGTCTTGCGGGATTGTATGCGATCATTACCGCGGCATCCCTGCGTCATGTGCAGGCAGCTTGGTGCCGGCCGGAAGGGGTGCCGGCAGATGCAGCACTGGCACTCTGTCTGTGTCTGGCACCCGCGTGTCTGGCATTTATCGCAGCAAAAGAGGAAATGCCGCGCAATTCGATTGGGACTGCGGCGGTGTCTGCGCTTCTGCCGGCAGTTCCGGCGTTTCTGACGGCGGCCTGCCTGTCGCCGGAACTGGCGCGGCAGGAGCCGCTGCCGTTTCTCACGCTGACAAAAAGTCTTTCTGTGATGTCGGTCATGCAGCGGTTTGAACTGCTGCTGTCGGTCGCGCAGCTGCTGGGTCTGTTTGCACTGCTGACAATGCTGGCGTGCGCAGCAGGAAATATGGCGGCGGCAGTCAGAGGAAAACGGATTGGAGAAAACGAAAGCGGCATGTTTTGTCTGCTGGCGTTCGGGGGAAGTTTCTTTGCATATGCGGTTCCAATGTGGGTCTGGGCTGTGGGAGCGGCTGTATTTTGGGGTCTGGTGCCGATATTAACACAAGTGATAGTAAATATAAAAAAGAGTGAAAAATAATGAAAAAAGGGGTTGACAAACCATGGTTTCGATGGTATCATAGCCGAGCGTTCTGAGGGAGCGCAGCAAATCGGACGAAGCCAAGAAAAAAGATTGGAACGATCGAAAAAAGTTCTTGACAAACGGATGAAGATGTGCTAAACTAAATGAGTTCGCTGCTGAGCGAAAGACTGCGAAGCGACGAGCGAATCACAAAAAGTTCAAAAGAATTTGAAAAAAGTTCTTGACAAATGAAACTTGATGTGATACAATAAAAGCCCGCGAAACTGCGGAGTGCACCTTGTAAATTAAACAACGAGAAACATGAACAAACACCTTGGACAATTAAGGTTCTGAAAAAGAACCAAAAGAGTTGTTCAGTGAATGTCAGAAATGAGATTCTTTGAATAGCCAACGAAAATTCTTGAGTTAAGCTAAGAGCGAACGAAGAATGAAATTGATTTTAGAGCTTCGGCTTTAAGATACCATTTTATTGAGAGTTTGATCCTGGCTCAGGACGAACGCTGGCGGCGTGC
>ERZ773193.574-NODE-574-length-56142-cov-9.432364_pt1 | contig 56142 bp, 47 predicted proteins | sample MGYA00511110_ERZ773193 | MGnify/ENA primary metagenome ERZ773193 (study PRJEB29015, sample SAMEA2737784) | human gut metagenome | biome: human gut; feature: human-associated habitat; material: faeces | place: China | collected 2012 ... | reverse complement strand
GCTAATAGTTTATTTCTCAATCGGTTAAGTCAAACCGATAAAAATCTAAAATAAAAACGTTATGCAATCGGCATCGGGTACAATAATCCGGTAAATAAATGTATTTTTGTTTTATTGGGAGTCAATTACAGCATTCTGGAAAATATAGATACACGAAATGATCAGGATTTGTGTCGGTGAGTAAAAAATACTCAAACTGAAATAATCCCCAAATATTCGTCTAAGTCTACGTTAGGACATCTTATGACGAGGTGATGTAATTTATCATTCAAGAGGCAAAAAGACTTCCATTCTTTGTACATCAGAGAATGGAAGCCTTTTTGTCTGATTATATTACTAATTTGTGGGTGTTACATGGAGTATGATGACGACAAAGAAAGATTAATCCGGTTATCGTCCGGAGATCACGAAGCGTTCCGAATTTTGTTTACGAGATACCAGCCGGGACTCAAAAAATATATTGCATTTATTATTAAATCGGATGTTGCTGCAGAGGACATCGTGCAAGACATCTTCATAAAGATTTGGATTCTTCGGAAACAGATGAAGGCAATAAATTCATTCCGGGCATATATATACCATATCGGAAAAAATGCCGCATTCGATTATCTCAGGGGGTATGCCGTGGAGCGTAATTACCGATCACATCTCAAGCCTGAGCCAAGAATATCACAGATCGAGGCATATTACTTTGCTTCCGAAATTGAAAGTCATGTTCGCATGCTGGTTCGTAAAATGCCTCGGCAGAGGTATAATGTTTTTCTGATGAGCAGGCGCGATGGGCTCAATTACCACGAGATAGCTCATAGATTGAATATATCGCATAAAACGGTTGCCAATCATTTGCATCTTGCGCTCTGCGAGATTAAGCATGAGTTAGATGAGATATATGCATGATTATCTTCGATTCGATTAAATCTATTCGGGAAATTGTCACTGGACCCATAGAATAAGCATTTCAAGGAAAGCTGGGACATAAAACGGCTGACCGGTATTAATATTAATCAAAGGATACTCCCGGCAATCTATCTGAACTTGCCACACAGGACTTTTGAAAATACTCCAGCGGCCTTGGAAAATAATGATTTCGAGTTCTCCAACGTGTGCATGGAAATGAAAGAATGCCGTGTAGAGTCCTGTGATGTTCAGGTCCACCAGAATATCAAGGATACCACGAATTTCGACACCAGTCTTTCTGGTTGTGGCTGAATCGATACATCTCAGCTTCCCGTCGGGCCATAGCCCGGGAAAAGGACTTTGAATTCTCTGTATATGATTCATGGTCGGATTATGGTGCGAAGGATCATCCCGAGGATGATGTTGCTGGCTGCAGAGAGCGGATGCCCGGCGTTTCCGGGCAGAGGATTGTTTTTCCATGAGTTTGTAGAATGATGATTTAGCTATACCCACATAAGCACTACACCTCCGATTTCGCTGGCCCTGTTAAATATTCGTTCCATGATGGATGAATAGTTCTGGGCTTGCCGATCATTCAACAAAATTAAAAGACGCCTCAGTTCTTCATCTTCCACGGGTACGGCGATGTCGTATTCGAAGTTATAAATCAGTCTGCCATCATAGGGCACGAAGATAGATTCGGTATTGGCGGGGTTAAATTTGGCTAAAAAGCAGATTCCATGATCTCGTTTTACTGCCGCAATTTTCGCACGGGCGATGTCGTTGAGTTCCATATCCGATTCGTGCCGACCGCGCGTGTCCCAATGCCGGGCGATGTAGTCGTTTTCCAAGTTATCTAACTCTTCTAAAGTTTTATTTTCCATGGATTTCATGGAGGTGGATTTTAATGATATTATACTTTTGTTCTGAGTAAATGTTTTGCAGTTTAGGCAACGACTATATTGCAGTCTGCAAATTCTTCATTCTCCCACGGCCTGTCCTGAAGTGCATCACAGACTCGCTTATCATAATATAGAAATTGGGAATAATAGTCATTGTCACAGTATTTACACCGTGTGATTTCGCTCCGTTTTTCGATGATGGCATCGAAAAGTTCATCGTATATATACCCTTGATGAATTCCATCTTTCTGCATACGACGGACGAGTTCGGCCAGCTCTTTAAAGCGACCTTCAATATTGTCGCAGGCAGCGCAGTATTTCGGATAAAGGTCGCGGATCGCAGGCATAAATCTGGTAACGCCTTTCAAACGTACTTTCCCAGATGTTTTGGCAGCTTGCTGCAGTTCCCGAAAATGCTGCCGTACCTCCTGCAGGGTTAGCCGTCGGCAGTTTCGAGCTTCAACAAACACGGTGTTGATGTTTGATACCCGGATTTTGTCAGGGGTGATTTCATAAACAACGTCTTTGATTAAGGGGCGTTGTAAGTATTCTGTTCTTGTCATGTGATTAATTTTTTGCGTCGATTTACTTTTTGGCGAAAGCCCCGGCCGGTAATATCCATTTCTCGCGCGATGGCATGATAACCGGGAGGTCATAATACTCCTGCGAAGAAAGTACCCGGAGCTGTTCATCAATGGCTGCATAAGGTCTCCCGGTTTTACATAAATCGAGGAGTGTTTTGTTACGTTTCACAGTACATCCGAGGACCTGTTCAAGGTCGATAAGCTGCTGCATACGCAAAGGTTCTATGCACGCAGCACTGGCATACTGGTCGGCATTCCCGAATATGCAAAACAGGCAACTGCACCGGGACCAGCCCATGTAGTAGCATGGGTGTACGCGAATGCGGTATTTCTCCAGTATTGCCCAAACCTTTTTTTCCGGCCAATCCCGGATGGGCCGGTGGCGGTCTACAAGGCGAGCATTTTTCAGGCTTTCTCTCAGATCGGAGGGGTCCCGTTCCCATATTGCATATCGGGCACGCTGGGGAGATTCCTCACCCCGTTCCCCGGAGAGTACCAGTGTGCGGCACCCCTTGAACCGGCTTTGATTTACGATTGCGGCCGTGCAAACGTCGATTTTCAGGTAGGCGCTGCACCATCGGGTTCTGAGGCTGCCTGAGAGCTGCGGGAATTTCATCCGGGTTCCGGGATTACCGCGTTTCCCACCGCTGCAGGCCACCGTACCATCCGTAAGTTCGAAGCAGGTTGGGGCCGTGCGTGCATTCTTGCGCAAGAGTTCCCGTTGGAATCCGCCTTCTTTCCATTGCAAATAGAGAGGCACTCCGAAAGCATGGGCAAAACAGCGACAGTAATTGCGGGTTATTTTCCAGTCGAAGAAAGCCACCCCGCAGCCGTCGATGTCTTGGTGCCAAAGTTCGATTTTGTTAAGCGAAACCCCTTCTTCGAGCAAGTAAAGAAAAACGGCGGAACTGTCTTTTCCGCCGCTGAACTGAACCAAGTATTTATCGTATGAGAGAATGTCAGTCTGCATGGTCGATCATGTATTGGGTGTGGAAACAAGCCCAACCGGAGAGGTTGGGTCCGGCTATTATTACTTCAATAACCGCACGATCTCGTTGTCAATCAGTTCCAGCATGTCCGGCTTGTCGAAGAATTCAGAAACCGAGCAGATGAGTTTTTGTAGTTGGGAGGCCATATCCCGGAAAAACTGCTCTCGTTGGGGAGTCCATTCAATGAGGCACATCTGGCTATTAAAAGGTCGTGACATGCGACGTCCGGCTGTGCCATCTTCCTTCATATAGTAATATTCGACTCTTTGTTCGCTTACTTCCAATAATATGTCGAAATTAAATCCGAACAGATATTGTGCATACATTAAAGTCTCGAACTTTGAACTCACACCTTCTTTTTGCCCGCCGTACATGCCCTGTTCGATTCGTTCCCGGATCAGAGCGGAAGATCCAAAGAGAGTATAGAGGATCATCTTGCGTTGGACTTTGATTTTCTCATGGTACTGTTCCAGTGCGATGCTCAGGGCTTGGGTAAGTTCTTTCTCACTGGCATAGTCTCGGTTTCTGAACGACGAGAGTGCGATAACTTCATCGGGCACACCCCGGTAAAAGAATTTTCGTTCCCGGTTATAATGTATCTCTACCGGATGGATTTCGCCTTTGACCGTAATCATGGTCTTTCCGATTTTTGTCATATTGATTTCAGATTTTAATTCAAAATTGAATGTCAGGATCAGTGAATCTGATGGATGATTTACGCCATCACACTGCCGGCAACTCGCTGCAGTTGCCTTTGTAACCGGTACTTCGCACGGTAGAGAATGGAGGTTTTTTGCCTAAGCTCAGCGATGTACTTCAATCGTATACCATTGGATAGAAAGTGTAGATTTTCGGCAGCCCTTTTCTGCTTTCCGATCCAATAGGCCAATGACGGCGATGAGCCGTAATCGTATGTTACCAGATGCAGGCTCCGGTAGCATTCGAGTGATCCCCGGACACGTTGTGCAAATAGCGCTGCACGAGGGTTTGTGTGTTTATTCATTAGGATTGCCCGTGTACGGCGGGTCTGTGTTTCCCGTACATAAAAAATAAAAAGGGGACGGATTAATCCGTCCCCTTCGATAAGTGTGTGATGTATATCAGGCTGCGAGTTTGGTTTTCTTGGGAGAAATACGCATCGTCTTGGCCTTCGGTTTCGCCTTGGATTTTGCCTTGGACTTCTGGCCTTTGCCCGTCTTCATGGCAGCGTCCTCAAAGGGGATGAACTCATAGGGGTCATCCGGATACTCTCCTTCGGGCTCATCCTCGGTCTGGGGTTCCTCAATGTCCGGTTCGGGGAAGTCGCCCTCCGGTTGTTCTTCGATCGGATACTCCGGGATTTCGGCATCCGGCAGGGCATGGAAAACCACGTTTTCGTCGAGGATTTCGCCGGTCAGAATGTTAAGAATAGTGCCGTCCGGCATTTTCCAGAGGGCCCCGGCTTCGAACATCGATTGAATGCGCATGTTCTCGGCTTGTTTCTCGATAGCGTCGATGCGCTTAACCAGGTTGACATGGCGTTTTTCGAAAATGCCTTTGTACCGGTCAATGATAGGATTGGCCTGATCCGGGAAGTGCAGGGTGGAAAATTCGGTGATGATCGCGCTGTTCGCCGAATCGGGTTTGCAGTTGTACTCGTACATGTCGTCGCAGTAAGACATGATCGTCATACGCATGAGCATCGTTTTCTGTTCGTCTGTGAGGTTTGCGGCATATTTCATCCGTTCGGTTGTCTTGGACGAATAGTCGGTTTTCAGACCCAGTATTTCCCGGTGCTTATCTGAAATTTTGCTCAGGAGAATGTAATGGAAAAATTGCTGTTCCCGGGGTGTAATTTCCGTCTTGGGGAAATCCTTCTTTTCGCAGTGGAGGACCTTTTTGAGTTCTTTGGTGATGTGCGTGATGCAAATCTCGTGGTTTCGTTCATCTTTCTGCTTGAGGTCCTTTGCAGGTACCACGGGTACGGTGGTAACGGTTACACCGTTTTGTGTCGTTGTCTCTGCGCGGACTTTCTCATAGTAGATTTTAACATCCGTATCTTCGATAACGGCATATTTGAGAACCTTTCCTTCCGTGACGCTGTATTCCAGCTCGGTACATCTTTCCTTGAACCTCTCCAGATCTTTCTCGTACTCTTCCAACGCACACTGGTAGTCATCGGCATCCCCTGATTCCTCGGCATCCGGCTTTTGCGGCATTCGCGGGCCGTTGTCGTAATTGTAAACCGACTTTTCAAGGTCCGAAATATCGTGTCCCATCTCCGTCAGTTGGTCTACGACGGCTTTGTTGCTGGTAGTGGTTTTCATCAGATGCACGCGCGGATCGTTGGTAATCAGATCTACACTCCGCTTTACCATATACGCTTCATTCTTTGCCTGCAGGCAGGATGTTTTCTGGCATCCGCCGCAGTCTGAGCAGAAGGAGAAAAGCACCTTCTGCTGAAGGGTATTAAACTCGCAGGTGTTGCATTCTGTCTTGTCGAAGCTGTAATTGTCGAGTTGGGTCATATATCTTGAATACAACCGTTCCGAGAATTCTTTGGCTGAGATGCCGCGCCAACTGAAATAACCGTTTTCCTTGAAATGATCCTTGCAAACGGTCTGCTGAATATCCTTGCTGTAGTTCGCAAATTCCTTTGCGATTTCGAGGGATATTTCTTTGTTGTTGAGCAGCTCGACAACCTCCGGGATCAGCTTCATAAGGTTAATGCGTGTTCGCACGTAACCTTCGCTTTTGCCCAGATCGGCGCAAAGCCGCTTCACAGTCATGTCGGGTTCGTCCAGCAGGCGCACAAAGGCATCACCCTCTTCAATGGGGGTGAGGTTTTCGCGCTGCAGATTTTCGATGAAAGCTCGAATCTTCGCTTCACTGTCGGACAAATCTTCACACTTTGCCCGAATGGTCGTCAGTCCTGCCTTCTTTGAGGCACGAAGACGGCGTTCTCCGAAGATAAGCTCGTAACGCCCGTTCTTGGGGCGGACCAGAATCTCCGATTGCAATCCGTACTTTTGGATGCTGTCGGAAAGTTCCTGAATCCCTTCATCGGAGAAGATCGTTCGGGGATTGAGCGGCGACGGGTCGATCAGAGAGATGTCGAGATTCATCGAAATGGCCTGAAAAGGCGCGATTGCGGTAGTTGCTACAAGGGCTACTTCCGGTGCGATGGTTTCTGCTGCGGCTGCGATTGCCGGATTGATTTTCTTAGACATAATGATTGGAATTAAAAGGTAAATGTTGAAATGCTTTACTGGAAAAAAGAACCGGGAGCGCATGGCTCCCGGCAAAATGAAAGATTATACCGGAGGCTTGATTCAAACTCTGCGGCAGGTTTACAACGGTGGGTTTTATCATAGGCTCGTTGTACAGTTTTACGTGTGTCTCACGTTCAAAAAGGTGGATTTAAGTTTTATGTGTGTCAAACACAATAGTGATATATATCTATGCGCGTTTCCAAGGGCAAGCTGCGCCAGCAGGCATCAATACATTGGATGGTTTCTTCTTCTTTGTCCCGGAAGCACCATTCGGGGTTAAAGTCATCATCGAAGGTTTTGGCAATGCCTTTTTTCTGGCCGGGAAGAAGGTTTTTCCACCACTCGTACATTTGTTCCAATAGCTCCGTATCGTCACATAAGTCGGGAATTCGGGACGCCGCAATATGCTCGGCTTCTTTCCCGCGAGGCGCTTCATAGAATTGCTGCGTGCAGATTTCAATCTGGTTCGTACAGACACGCACGGCAAAATCTGTCACTACTGCTTGAAACATTTTCTTTGTGAGCTTTTGTCGCTCGTGGAACAAGGTTATTGCGTCGGTACGATCGATACGGTGTAGTCGGAGTTTCTGCGGTGTAAGTTTGTTTTGAAGGGCTCCGGTGATAACACGGAGGCGTTCAATCAGGTCGGCATGAGCCGTTTTATCCAAATAACGGTCGAAGAGTTCCTGCTTATCACCGGGCAGATATAAAGGTTCTTTTACCATAAGTCATTTTCGCTTAGAGAATTAATTATTGATAAAGAGCTTATTAATCCGGGAATAAGTCATTATCGTCAGATGTTTGAATGCAAAGCACTCCTTTGAACAGTATGATAATCGTTGCTGCAGCCAGAAATAGGACCCCGAAAATCCCCATTTAAAATAATTATAGGGGTTCTGATGTCCTTTTCGGGAGCATAACTGTAGTAATTGTCGTTGAACCTCCGAGGGGCTGGCAGAGAGTATCAGTATGTTGAAAATTTCAGTATATATCCCAGGAATATAGTCGTCTGTGACATATAGTGGGCCTCCGAATCGTGCTAACATATTTATGTGGTTTTTTAAGCATTATTTTTAAATTAGGATAAGAATATAAAAAAGCGGGACAGACGGCTTTCACAAGCGGTCTGTCCCTTCGAAAGGTGAGTTTAAAAAGAAAAAGCAGAGGGAATTATTTGGATTCCCGGGGTGTTTGAGCAGAATAGGTGGTTACGTGTCTCAAACTTGAAATCATCCGTTTCCGGTGTAGGTTCGCAGCAAGCATGGCAAGGTCGAAGATGCTGTATAGCTTGCATGTCCCGCAGTTTACAGCCCGTATCAGGCAGCGGTTGCGGGCGTCATTTATCTGGCGGGGAGATAATTTTATGATGCCACCCGCTTCGTTTGCAGTAAGGGTCGTGTCGAGTTTATTTCTCTGGCAAATGTAGCTGAGCAGGATAATAGAATAGCTGAGCTGGAACTGTGTGGATAAGAGTTCCCGAAGCGTTTCTTCTTCGATGAGTTTATACTTGGGTTCTTTGGGCATAACTTATGTGATTAGCGATTCTTATTTTTTTCTATCTTGCGAATATATTCCTGCACGTCGTAGTTACGCCAGAAACGCCGTCTGCCGATTTTGAAGCCCGGTAATTCATTCGAATTTGCCAGTCGGCGCAAATGCCTGAGACTGATATGCAATATCTGGCATACATCCTGATAATCGAGTATAATATCATCGGAGTTTCGTTTATGTGCGCCAAACATTTCCCGAAATTCAGCCGAAATCTTATCCAGCTTATCTATCATCAGAACGCATAAGGTTCTGATCTCTTTGAACTGTTGCTCCGAATCCATTGTTTCACCGCTTGTTGATTGTCGTTTGGTACGGCAAAGATGCACAATGTGTTTTGGGCTTTCTTTTAACTTAATCTTTAACTTAAATCAGATTTCTAAGACAACAATAAACCTCACCACCTGATTCGATGGTGAGGTCTCTGCCGTATTCATCATTTATCGGCGCCGAGTTCCTTTATATAGTGCCTGCTCTGCGGTTTCCCGTATTTCCCGGGCTGTAGTAACTTTTCCGGAATTGATGTACTCAAGCAGTTCGTCTTCGTAGAAATAAACCTTTCGGCCCTGTCTGCAACTGGGAATTTCACCTAAGCGGGACAGTGTATATACGGTAGGTTTGGCTTTACCGAGAATCTTACAGGCTTCATCGATAAGAATAGGCCGGCGCGTGGGTTTCGGCGGCTGTAATACCGCGACCATTTCCCGGAGTTCTTTCAGTTCTTGCGCTATCATTCATACTGCCTGTGGCAGGTCGTTGAATGTCAAATTAGTGGATTCGTCCATTTCTAAACATTTTATTGGTTAGTACTATTTCTTCATGCTGCATCCGGATCGTGATCTTTATGGATTTGAATGCGGCCGATGGTTTTACTCTTGGTTTCTTCAAGTAGGTCGAGGTAGATTTCTGTCGTTGTAACATGCTTATGCGAGAGCATTTTACTTACGGTGTAAATATCAGTCCCGCTTGCCAACTGAAGCACGGCGTAGGTGTGCCGGAAACTATGGAAAGTGATATGTTTTGTAATTCCAGCTTCGGAGATCCACCGGCGCAGAGGAGTATTGAGCATATTGCGGTTAAGTCCGATGAAAACTACGCCGTCACTACGCTCTCCGCATAGCTCCAAGGCATCCGGACTTAGCGGCAGAGATATTTCCGCTTGTGTTTTCTTTGTCCGTGTACGGATATTATACCCCGTGCGGTCGAGATTCGGAACGATATTGCGCCATTCGAGGCGCTGCACGTCGCTATATCGCAATCCAGTTAGGCATGAGAAAAGCGACGCTTTTTTGAGTACGGGAATTTCACAAGGAGCCTTCGACAGATTGAGCAATTCCTGCTGGGTGAGATATTCAATTTTGTTGGGCTTTACATCGATACGGTCCAGATACAAATTGATATTTTCCTGCAGCAGTTTGTCGCGTAATGCGATGGCAAGTAAACCCCGGAATTTGCGGTAGTAACCCGAAGCCGTATTGACGGAAAGTGCTTTGGCGGAAGTATCAAAGCGGGGAGCTTTCAGAAGATATTCCCGGAATTTCACGCATAAATCGACATTGATCTGGGCAAAAGTACATTTACCGCCCACGAATGTCTTGAAGTGTTTGTAGCAACTTGCCCAACTACAATTCCGCATGAGGGTTTCTTTGCGGAAATATTCAAGAAAATCCGTATTCAGGCGTTGTTTATCCAGAAAACCAAACTCTTCATTGATGACAGCTTGGACGCGGAGACAGCGTATAGCTTCCGCTTGTGCAAGCGTGGATTCATTATGCCGTTTCTGAATCTGGTTTTTCGGCTTATCATACAGGTACATGCCCAATGTTTCCTGCCGCATCATTTTCATTGTTTCGGGAATGCGGACTGCCGGGTAATAATCAAGATAGAGCGTGCGTCGATCTCCGGAAATCGGACGACTGCGAACTGTAACTTTTACTCTTCTCATGTTATATTTTTTGGGGATTGCAAGTTATTTATTACTAACCATACAATCAATTATTGTGTTTTGTAATGCGGTAATTGTCAGGCAATTTCAAGTCTTTTGGTTTTTTTTACAAACTCATCTTCCTGAAAAATAATCGATTTCTGAAACCATGTATATTTAACACCTAAAATGTCAAGTCTCTTTCGGACTCCTGTAAGAGAAAGATTGTATCTCAGTGAAGCCTCTTTTATGGTTATATACCCGGATGGCATCGTTTTATCGGGATAAGGTTCTAATACGGCATCAAAGGCTTTGCTTGAATACAATGTATGCCGGTGGACTTTCTTTTTAACTATATGAAATTTACTGGCATAAGCGTAGACAATATTGATTGATGATAAATCGTATCTTTCGCATACTTGCTGTGGCGTTAGCCACAGCGGAGTAGAGTCCTTGAGTTTAGCTTTTGCTGTTGCCTTTTCGAATTTTGCAATTACTTCCCTGCGCAACGGCTGCTTTCCTTTCGGCAACGTGATTTGCGAAATCTTCGGATTGTTGTGATTGAAATGATCCACTATTTCACTCCATTTGACATAAGATAGACGTGAGGTGAAACGAATTTCCCTGATTTGATTCGCATGGATCAGGTTATACACCGTTTGTTTGCATACACACATACGTCTTGCCGCTTCTTTGATGGAAATAAGATCAACAGGAGTATCTGTTACACCTGATTCAGGTGAAGGATTCGGTTTTGCCGGATTTCGAGGTTTATAGGTTTTTTTATACAGCTCGGCCCTTTTCAGATTCATAATTTGGGCATGATGGAGATAATAGTCCCGGTTATAACATTTTCGGGAACAGAAGCGAGTTGTACTGTTATGGGCTTCGAAGGGATTGCCGCAATACCCACAAATTCTCGTAACGCTCAATATCCGGCCTTTGCTTTTCCGTTGCATAGGCTTTTTGTTTTATGATTTCACAGCGTATTATGGCTGAAATTATTACTCTACGAAGATATATTTCAGCATAGGTCTACCGTTGTTTATTACGATAAAAGTGTTCTCGTCGATGACTTGAATGTCTTTAGCCTTGGGCCAAAAGAGCCATATAAGTTTGCCGTCGGGTTTAAGAAATGCTACGGCATTGGTTTGTGCTTTACCAACCGCTCGCACACCCATATCTGTGTTGTCGAAAAGATGGATGCAACGCCACTTTGTGCCGGGTCTCATTTTTCGTTTTACATCTGCGAATGTTTTCATAGTTGTTTATTGGATATTAAAAAAGCATGGCTTCATTCGGCCATGCTTTGAGTTAATAAAAATTTGATCTAATGAACTCTTTCGATAGATTTCCGGGCGTTCAATCTTTTTCCGGATCGAAAGGACATTCGGTGTCTTCTTCGATAAATTCGACGTTATCTCCAAGGTCCGTGTTGATTTTGTTAATAAATTGAGGCTTGGCAGTAGCCAGATTCTCCTCTTCGGAATCTGTTTCATCAACGATGATCCGTGTGAGCAGACTTACTGCTACAAGTTTTGCTATTTTTGTCATGGTTAGAGGGTTATTTTAATGAAACGAACATAATAATTGCCTAAAGCGCATTTATCGTCATTGATCCTCTCGGAAAACTCATCAGGCGTGTATATTTCTACTTCGTACATCTCCCTTTCATCTTCCGGGGCTGGTATGGGCCCATTCTCCCATGCCTTGAGAATCTCTTCGTCGGAAGCATTGCGGGGCAGTAGTTTGTAAGGCCAGGCGAAGACCCGCAGCTCCTTCCGCACAGATCGGTCCACCTGCGGATCGTGGCCGTTCATGCAGATAGTCTCATGGTTCGAATCGAGAACGATTATCGTGGCATGTCCTTGGTTATGATCGGGAGCCATACTGCTCAAAGTATCGTATAGGTACTCTGACTTGTGGAAAACAATGGTTTGTCGTCCAGATCACCGACGAAGTTCGAAGACAGGTTGTTGGCTGCTATGATCTGCTTTGCTTCATTTAGAGACTCGGCATTCACTGAGAAATGGCTCCGCTGCCAGATCGTACCTTTATGATCTTGATAGAATGTGTATTCGTTCATGTTCTGATTTATGGTTAATTTAATATTTTCGAAATCGCCGAAACATTCCTTGATTCTCTTGTGATTTTTCATTGTTGAATCATGGTTCTGCCTGCGATCACTTACATAGCTTTTATTTCGTAGGAAGCAGATTTACATTGGAAAAAAAGAAATGGACTACCGTTGACTGACATGGATTATAGTGGAATATAGATTTCAATTTAAATCGAAAGGAGATACTCCAAAATATATGTCCATGTAAGTCTATGATAGTCCATCATAGTCCATGTCAGTCCAACTCAGACCAACTGTTTCAATCAATAAAATGGATGAAATGCCTTTAGAGAATTGATTCAAGGATTTTACGACAGATATTCATCAAAATCCTCTGTTTGAACGGTTTGTCGATGGGCTGAATAGCACTCAAACCGATGTGTAAAGATATGTAAATGAATGCCTTATGCTACGATGCGCATTGGGAATAATTGTGAATATTTCTTATTCCAATCAATAATTAATTTCATTATATCAAACGGTGGTGGTTTTAATGGCATTGAAACTTGGGAAGATTTCAAAAGTGAACTATATAAACAAACACAATCGGATAAAGCCAGCAAAGCCGGAAAAGAAATATCCGTTATGAGTTGGCGCAAGTTTTATCGTTTATTCAATAAGAGTTATCAGAAATGTCAGCAGATGTTTACTAACAAATTAGGTAGTGGTGTACGTTTGCGAGACCAAATTGCAAAGATTGGTAAAAATGATGTGATGGTAATTGATGTTGCTAAACTCGACGAAGAATCACAAGGTTTTGTTTTCGGCGATGTTATGCGAGCTGTCTATAATCTCAAGTTGGGCTCTACTGACCGTGTTGATTCAGATATTCCTGACCGCATAGTGATATTTATTGATGAGTTGAATAAATACGCATCTACGGATGTGCCGAAGTCGTCTCCGATCCTCCATCAACTGCTTGACATTACGGAACGCGGTCGATCATTGGGCATTGTCCTGTTTGGCGCAGAACAGTTTGTAAGCGACATTCATCGTCGAGTAAAAGGTAACTGTGCAACACAGGCATTTGGTCGCACAAATGCCATCGAAATATCGCGGGATGATTTTAGATTTGTCCCCAGCGTGTACAAAACGATGCTGACTCGAATGAAACAAGGTGAATACATTATTCAGAACCCTGTGTTCCGTTCTATGCTGAATATAAAATTCCCGCTACCTATCTATAAATATTTTGATTAAACTATTATGACTGATAACCCAAGAATAGGAAAAGATGTTATAGAATCCTTAACTCTCGGTATGTATGAAGATTGTCGATTCATATATCGAGAGTATATACAGAACTCTGCTGACCAAGTTGATAAGGCTGTCGCTGAGAAATTGATAAATGCAGGTGAAGATGAGATTCACATTACTATTAACCCCGAAGAACGTTGTATTGTTATTGAAGACAACGCAACAGGTATATCATCAGACAAAGTCATTCCTATCCTGAGAAATATTGCTCATTCGACAAAGAAGCGAGGGGAAGATAAAGGATTTCGAGGCATTGGTCGATTAGGAGGATTGGGTTATTGCTCAAAGCTTATATTCGAGACGACATTCGCCGGCGAGGAGGTCAAATCAATTATGATTTGGGACGCCAACCTCTTAAAGCAAATAATCAATGACCGCGACAATTCGGAAGAGGCGGTTGATGTTTTGGCTCGTGTAACAGATACTATCACAAAAAAAGAGGCTGCGGATAAACACTATTTCAAGGTTATTCTTGAGAATGTAACTTCTGACGAATTACTCAATGTTGAGCGCGTCAAGAATTATCTCTCTATGGTCGCACCAGTTGATATATCTTCGCAATTCATATATCGCTCTCAGATCAATAAATTCATAAAAGACAATGGATTAAAGGTTGATACATATAATATATACGTTAACGAAGAACAGATTTATAAGCCATATACAACTCATATATACAAAGAAATTCCAGGAAGCAAAAAAGCGGTCGATGACATACTTGGAGTCGATTTCTTACTATCAAAAGATAGTGAAGGCAATATAGTCTATTGGGGTTGGTATTCGCTATCTCATTTGGGTGGACAAATGGAGCGAATAAATATTGCACGAGGTATTCGTTTACGGAAAGAGAATATTCAGATTGGTGATGAGGAAATTTGTAAGAAATTTTTTGCAACAACTGATCAAAGATTCTCTTTTTACTATTTTGGCGAAATTCACGCCACAAGCAAATATCTTATTCCAAATTCTCGTCGAGATTATTTTGGGGAGAACACATATCTCTATGAGTTCGAGAAGCGCGTGAGATATGATTTTATGCATCTTAAAGATATGTGTTATGATGCATCTGACATAAGAAACAACCTGAAAGTTATTGACAAGGCAGAGGAACTTAAAGAGAGATTAAAAGACAAGAGTGATTATATTTCAAAAAAAGAGCATGTTGATTTAATGCAACAGCTCGAAGAATATAAGAAGAAGTCCGAAAAAGCTATAAAGCAATTAGAGAAAAGACGCGCTAAAATTGAAGATTCAGATTCTCCGTTGGGGAAAATTATCGACAAGTTAATACCTACTTCTGATAAATTGCATAACGGATTATCTTCAACAAAAGCATCACAAGCAAACGAGCCTGAAACAGCTCCTAAAACAAAATACAGAACAGATAGTCCTATTTACTCAAAGTATAGTAAGGCTGAACGGAAACTCATTGGACGAATATATGCGTCTATTGCAAACGCTATACCTGATGAACGTCAGAGAGAGGCTATGATAAAAGTTATCGAGGAGGATTTGACGCGATGAGTCGCCGGGTATTACTGCTTGAGCCCAACTACAAGAATAAATTCCCGCCAATTGGGCTAATGAAACTCGCAACCTATTTTAGGTTGCGAGGAGATGATGTTGTCTTTTACAAAGGAGATTTGAAAGAGTTTGTTATCCATCAAATCACCGAGGAATGCGTGGCAAAACTGTCATATCTTGACGGCTCCATAAACTGGAAACTACGCTCAGACAAAATCGCTCTATACATTAGGTATAGGAAGCATGAATATTTAAAACAAGTGGGCATTGAGGATTCTGAGATTGCACCGATATTAGAGCCTTGGGTCGAATATTATAAGAAATTCTATCATTCAGGAGAGTATAAGAAATACCCTCGTTGGGATTGGGTTGGAGTAACAACGTTATTTACTTTCTATTGGGATATCACCATTGAGACTATTGAGTTTGCAAAATTGATGGTGAAAGATACGAAGAACATTATGGTTGGAGGTGTAATGGCATCTATCCAACCGGATGAGATTGAAAAGGCGACAGGTATTCGTCCTCATATCGGCACACTCCATACACCACATAAAGACATTGACAAGGACAATCCTTATATCATTGATGAACTGCCTCTGGATTATTCGATTCTTGACGAGATAGATTATGTGTATCCCGATAGTGGCGCATATTACAGTTACTCTACAAGAGGGTGTATACGAAAATGCTCCTTTTGTGCCGTTTGGCGAATCGAGCCGGAATATCAAGAATATTTACCTTTACGGAAACGTATCGACCGAACACGAAAGTTATATGGCGAGCAGCAGAATCTTTTGCTAATGGATAATAATGTGTTAGCCTCTAACAGATTAGAAGACATTATTGAAGATATCAAATCTTGCGGATTTACCAAAGGTGCTAAATATTATGAGCCAAACTGGTATACAATTGCTACCAGAAATCTTCGTTTGGGAATCAATAACCGTGCATATATTCGCAAATTATTCAAGTTACTTCAAGAACTGAATAACTATAAATCGTTCAACGAGAAAACAAGGACTGAAATATACGCATTACGGGAAAAGAATGGTTTCCTGCATCCCGAAACCTGCACGCGAGAAGCTTTGATCGCCACATACAAAGATTTTGCACCCTATTTCGATGTCAAGTTCAAGAAGCGGTTAGGTCGTCTGCGTTTCGTGGACTTTAACCAAGGTGTTGATGCAAGATTATTCAGTCGTCGCATTGTTAAACTATTAGCAGAGATCCCAGTCCGTCCTCTTCGTATTGCTTTCGACAACATTAAAACGGAGCCGGAATATACTAAAGCGCTTACGATGAGCGAGGAGTATGGAATGAAAGATTTTTCCAATTACCTTCTCTACAATTTTACCGATAAGCCGGAAGAGTTGTATCATCGTATGCGAATAAATGTGGATTTATGTGAGAACCTGAATGTTAGCATATACTCATTCCCGATGAAGTATCATCCGATTACAGGTGAACATAGCCACGACAGAGATTACATAGGCAAATATTGGAATCGTAAGTATATTCGCGCAATTCAGGCTATTCTAAATGCTACAAAAGGGAAAATAGGCAGAGGTGTATCGTTCTTCGAGAAAGCTTTCGGTCGAAATGAACGGGAGTATATGGAGTTGCTCATTATGCCTGAAACATTCCTGTTGTTCCGATTCTTCTTTGAGCATTTGGGGTATACACAGAAATGGCGCAAAGCCATGTTGGAATTGACTGATGAAGAACGAACGGAGCTATATCCGATAATTTTCAAGAATGATTTCAATCATATAGAAGAATTGACAGACAATAAGAAATATCTGCATATATTACAGTTCTATAAGAATTATCGAGGCGATATTGCAGACCCTAAATCAGAGTTATACAAACTTAAAAAAGAATTTGATGAATCAATGAAGCATAGTTCATATAAAGATTCTAAGTAAAGAGGGTTATTAATGTATGAAAATAAAAGATTTTTCTGATGCAATGATTAAAGTCGCATCAATTAATGATGACCGCATAAAGGCATGGGATGATTTTAGGAAAGGAATGGAGTTGTATGATAAAATACGACGTATACTGAGTATTAGGAACCAATATCAGGCAATCGCTAATTGGCTCTTTTGGAATGAACTTACCAAAGGCTATTACACGTCGGAAGATAGTACATTAGGAAGGAGTTGCCTTGACGGAATTTCTGTTTGCGACCAAGAATTAAATTCAATATGTGGCAAAGCTATCACAGACAAAGTGCAGTCAGAAATTTTATCAATATTATTCCATCGTTAAGATGTAGAGTAAACTGAGTAGAGAATCTGGGGGCATTAAAAGAATGGTCATTATTTCATATCAAAAATTGTCTGGCAGAATTGTGAATGGAACTTTCGTATTTCTGATCTTATGCTATAGAAACGATATATAACCTTTGTTGCCTTGAGTTGGAGCTTGCCACTCTCGCTTCGAGATTCAACGGCCACAAAAGACTTTCTCTGCTTGCAGAGGATAGGCAATTTGCCCGATGGCGCAAGCCGACTGGGGTATTAGGCTACCCCGAAAAGATTTCAGTGGACAATGGGCTTGCCCGTTGTGCTTATATAATCGGCAAAGATGCTAACCAAAATCGGAAGAAATTGCACTTACAGTGAAGAAGTTGTCATTGTACTTGCAGTGCCCCCAAAACCGGCAATGGCCGATATATAAAGAGGGTTGGAGAATTGCGCATTCCCCAATCCTCTTTTCAATTCTAAGAAGACCTACTGTTTCTCACTTAACTCCTTATAAAGCTCGAGCCTTAGTCCAGCTCAACCCTCGATATGTGGATGATTCCATGAAAATATGGAGTATCGTTAACAAGATTGCAGCGAAAAGAGAAAATACGCAGAAATATTGTCTTCTCTTTTGGCTGTGCGTTTTCAGAAAGCAGAGAGGAAAGAAGCCAGAAATTCGGTTTAGTTTGGTCGGTTAGCCATATATATGCTAAACTGAAGTAAACTATATTTAGAAAGGCATATTTGTTTTTCGGTATGCCTATGCCGTAAAAAGCAATCATAGCCGAGAACAAGATGATGTGGAGAATCCGAGATGAAATAGCGCTTTGTCTCCTTTCTCTTTTGGATGCAATAATAGGCTATGCGATTTTGCAGTCGTAGCCATGAAACGAAAATGAGCGTATGCAAGTCGAGCATCATTGCTAAAAAAGTCTGCGAATGCTAACAAGTGAAAAGACAGAAAACAACTGCAAAGTAAAAAAGCAATTAATCGCTTAAATCCTTAATTTTGTGTCTGTATTGTTGCTTATTAGAGCGATATTTCGATTTAAATTTCTGAATATTAACAGATTAATAAACCGTCATCTAAAACTTCCTACATTCGTATTCGAAGAAAAGGATGGTCGCCTCCTGTTTCGGCTTCAACCGGATATGTTGGCAGAACTTCAATTTACGATTCAACAATGCAGCGGCTAATGCTTTTAACGGCATTTGTCGCTGTCCTACTTGAGCGATTATATTCGAATGTTCATCTTTGTATATTTTGAACGCGGGAATATCCTTGTCCGCTACGAGGCTTTTATCATAATCCGTCATTTCTTTAGAGGGTATGCGGAAAAACCAGCAACCTCTAACGTTCGATTCCTTGTAGCGGGCTTGGCGATATCGGGTCTCTTCGTATGATTGCCGGCTCCATTGAACCTCGAAAGCGATTCTTTTCCGACCTTGCACAGCCAGGACATCCGCTCGCCAATCGTTTTCCGAAAATTCGGGAACAGCCTCCCAACCGCTTTCCCGGCAAGCTTCGATGATCGCGACTTTCGCTTTGAGGTGTTCCGGAGATTCGGGTTTCCAGTCACAAGGACAAGCGGATTTGGAGTGAACGAAATGCTTTAACCCTTTGCGACTTATTCGCAGATACCCCTCTTGTCCGCAACAAGGCAATGTTAAGACGGATTTTTTGCTTTTCAACTCCGTCTTCAAGTTATTCCATTCATCATCCGGCAGATCAATGGAAATAAACTCTTTGCCGTTTATGTAAGCACGTAAAGGCATAATTCATTGAATTACTCATTCAAAATTAAATAATTATCATCATAAGAGCAAGCTGTAATACCCAGAATTTGCAGTATTATCATTTTTCCCGCCCTCCGGCCAGCAAAGATAGTCACGGCTCACGACACGGCAAGGCCATGAAGGTCTTGCCTACGGTCGTTCGCCGTGCCTCGTCTTTCTTTGCTGTCCGGGCGTTCCGGACAGTGTAAAATATGATTGTTATGAAACTGCTGACAAAAGAAATCATCTCGAAATTCGAGAATCATCCGTTCCGCTCCCAAGAGGAGAAAGGCTTCGATGCCGAAGTCCTCGTCAAGTATTTCAATCCCTGCGGCTCCGGGACTTGGCTCATTACCGAAGCCCAACGCGAAGGCGACGACTGGCGCCTTTTCGGTTATTGTCATATTTACGAATGGGAGTGGGGCTTCCTGATGCTCTCCGAGCTGACACACCTTCATTTGCCGTTCGGACTTACCATTGAACGCGATATTTGCACGGCCAAGAAATATGTCCGGGATTTTCTGCTGCAGGATGCATTACGGCAAAGTCTTCGGAATTTTATCGGGCCTTGCCGTTAACAGAATCGTTACAAAATAGACTATTATAAAATATGGCCACATTCGAAGAGAAAGCCGAACAACTGAAGAAAGAGTTGGAAGAGGCTGCAAACGACGATCGGCGTTGCTGGAGATCATGCTGCGGCAACATCCCGGATACGAACGTCCTATAATGACCGAATCGGGAATTCTGCTGGCTGCGAAGGCCATCCGCAAATCTTTCGGAAAGAAATACTATCTGCCGCTTTACAAATATCCGATCCTCATTGATTTCGGAACACCTGACGGACAGATTTGCGTGGTCCATCCGAGCAACTTTGTCTGCTATACAGCCCCTTTTCTTAGGCGCATCAGCGCTGCGTTTTCATATAGTGTTGTTCCAGCAGTTTATAAAGAGACGACTGCGGGTAGAGAATCTTTCCGCCGATGGAAGTAAAGGGTATCTGGCGGTTGTCGCGGTAGTTTTGCAAAGATCGCTTGCTCAAACCAAAGATACTGCGAACCTCCTCGCTGGTGAGGTATACCTCCTTTCCGATGGACGGACGGTGTGTGTCGATCAATATATCTACGGTTTGAATAGCCCGAACGATGTTGCGGCGCAGCTCTTTGAATTCGCTGCTGTCACGTGTGATGATGTCTTCGTACATGGTTCTATTCAGTTTTTATCAGATTCTTTTCCAGCAAGCGGCGGATATCTTCTTCCCGGAATACTACTTTGTTGCCGATGGCAGTGTAGGGTATTATGCCGCAGGAACGATAATATTGCAGGGCTCGTTTGGTTATGCTTAAAGCCTTGCAAACATCGTCTGTCGTCAGCCAGCGGGCGGTTTGTGATTTTTCAGACAGTGCGTGCAAATTGGAGATACGTTCCAATAGCCGTTTTATATGCGCTTGAAGATCGTTATAAGCGCTCGTTTCAATAAGCATGCAATCCATAATGATATATTTAAGGGGGGATTATGAAAGCCGCAAGTTAATATCACATGAAATTTTCCGATATCGATGTCCGTCCTTGACCGCTCCAGTCCGCTTAATAAATATGGATACAAAAAATTTGATTTTTTGCGATAAATTTTGTATTTTTTACCTAACCAAGTGCAACACAGAATAAAACGATGTAAATAAGCTGTGGGCTATTCGGTGTACTCAAATTGAAGCTGTGTGTAATAGCTTGATATATTGTGTGATATAAGAGAGGTTCGAATCCCTCACTTTCCGCCAAGGAAGAGTGCGACAATTTAGGTTGCACTCTTTTTTTATATGTTTCAATTCGGAGGGGGGGGGATGAACAAGCCCCGGATTCCGGGGCTTGTTCTATTGCGGTTATTTGCGTTTCTTGCCTTTGGCGGCGATTCGCTGGGCGGCCGTGACGGTCCGTTTGGGTGTCTTGCGGACGCTTTTGGTGCCCTTGCCTTTGCTGTTCTCGTCGCGGCCCCATGCCGTGCCGTCGTCGAATTTCATGAAGGCCGACCAGTCGAAACCTTCGTTCGACATTTTGCTGAAATCGGGGATTTCCGGACGGGGTTCGGTTTGGACCTTGGTTTTCAGCTTGCGGCGCGGTGCGGCGGATTCGTCGCTGGCAGCCGGGGCGGTTTGTGCCGGGGCGGCCGGTTTCTCCCTGCGGACGGATTTTTTCGGGGCCGGAGCGTATTCCTCTCCGCCGGCGTCGGCCGTTTTCGCGCGCCGGGGTTTGCGGGCTGCGGCTTCCTCGCCGTCGCGGGCGATTTCGGCTATCGGCCGGCGGCCCCGGTTCAGGCGGTTGAGCTTGCGGACGATCTCTTCGGCATCGTGGAACGGCACGCTCACGAACGAGAAGTTGTCCGAGATCTGGACGTCGTTGATGTATTTGTCGCGCAGGCCGCACTTGAACTTGAGCATATCGACCAGCTTGCGCGCCGTGTAGCCGTCGCGTCTGCCCACGGCGAGGAACAGCCGCGCCGTGCCTTTGCGGTCCACCGAAAACGAACGGATTTCGGGGTAGTTGCTCTGGTCGAGTTCGCTGCGGAACGCCAGACGCAATAGGGCGCCCAGCGCTACGTCGGGCGTGTATTCGGCCAGCAGTTCTTCGGCGAACTCCCGGTAGCCGTCGTAACTTTCGTTTTCGACGATCTCCTGCATCTCATCCTTGATCTTCAGCCGTTTCATCTCGACGATGTCCTGCGGCGAGGGGAGGGTTTCGCGCTTGATCTCGACCTTGATGTCGCGCATCAGGTTGTTCAGTCCCCGGAATTCGGAGGGCGAGACGAAGGTGATGGCCGTGCCCTGCTTGCCGGCGCGGCCCGTGCGGCCGATGCGGTGCACGTAGCTCTCGGAGTCCTGCGGCAGCGAGTAGTTGATGACGTGGGTCAGATTGCCCACGTCGATGCCGCGCGCCGCCACGTCGGTGGCGACGAGGATATTGACCGAGCGGTCGCGGAACTTGCGGAGTATCTTTTCGCGCTGGGCCTGCGAGACGTCGCCGTGCAGCACCTCGGCGGCATAGCCGCGGGCGGCGAGCCGCGATGCGGTTTCGTCGGCCCCGATCTTGGTGCGGGCGAAGATGATGCCGTAGAATTCGGGCTCGACGTCGATGATGCGGGTCAGGGCGTCGAACTTGTCGGCTTCGCGCACCTCGAAGTAGATCTGCTCGGTGAGGTCGGTCGTGAGCTGCTTGTTCTCGACGCGCACGATCTCCGTGTCGCGCATGTAGGTTTTCGAGAGCCGGATGATGCGTTCGGGCATCGTCGCCGAGAAGAGCAGCACGCGCCGCTCCTCGCTGGTGTGGCTCATGATCTCCTCGACGTCCTCCACGAAGCCCATGTTGAGCATTTCGTCGGCTTCGTCCAGTACGAGGTAACGGACGTTTTCGAGTTTCAGCGTGCCGCGGCGGATGTGGTCCAGCACGCGGCCCGGCGTGCCGACGACGATATCGACGCCTTTGGCGAGCCGGCGCAGCTGTTCGCTCATCGCGGCGCCGCCGTAGATGGCGGTGATCGAGAGCCGTTTTTCGCGGTTGTAGGAGAGCAGTTCCTCGGCGGCCTGCAGCGCCAGTTCGCGCGTCGGCACGAGGATAATGGCCTGAACCGGTCCGCGGGCGGGTTCGAGCGACTGGAGTATCGGCAGGCCGTAGGCCGCGGTTTTACCCGTACCGGTCTGCGACTGGGCTATGATGTCGTTGGTTTTGGTAAGCAGGTGGGGGATTGTGAGCTTCTGGATTGCGGTGGGCGTCTCGAATCCCTTGGCGCGGACTGCGGTGAGCATCTGCTCGGAAAGCCCCAGTGCGCTGAAATCGTCTGTAATGGTCATGTGCATATTTTAATCGGGGGCAAAGGTACGATAAATAAAGCAGATAGATACTGCGGCGCGCGAAAAAAGATGAAAGTCCGGCGGCGGGCGTTTGCCGGGATACAGCCGATTTATACCCGATCCGGGCGGTCGGCGCGGTCGATTGAAATATTTTTGTTATATTTGCCCGAATTTTTAATCTAAATAGGATGGCATACAATTTATTGAAAGGCAAGAAGGGCCTTATTTTCGGAGCACTCAACGAGCAGTCGATCGCATGGAAAGTGGCGGAACGCGCCGTTGAAGAGGGAGCCGAAATCGTCCTCACGAATACTGCCGTATCTATTCGCATGGGTACAATCGGCCGGCTGGCTGAAAAATGCAATACGATCGTCGTTCCGGCCGACGCCACGAGCGTCGAGGATCTGGAGAATCTGATCGACAAGACGATGGAACATTTCGGGGGCAAGTTCGACTTCATGCTCCACTCGATCGGCATGTCGCCCAACGTCCGCAAGGGCCGCACGTACGACGATCTGGATTACGATTATCTCTCGAAGACGCTCGATATTTCGGCCATTTCGTTCCACAAGGCGATTCAGGTGGCACGCCGCAAGGACGCCATCAACGACTGGGGTTCGATCGTGGCGCTGAGCTATATCGCCGCGCAGCGTACGCTTTACGGCTACAACGACATGGCGGACGCCAAGGCGCTGCTGGAGTCGATCGCGCGCAGTTTCGGCTATATCTACGGCCGTGAGAAGCACGTGCGCATCAACACCGTATCGCAGTCTCCGACCCCGACGACCGCCGGAAGCGGCGTGCTGGGACTGGGCGACCTGATGGAGTTTGCCGAGAACATGTCGCCGCTGGGCAACGCTTCGGCGGAGGACTGCGCCGACTATGTGCTGACGCTCTTCTCGGACCTCACGCGCAAGGTGACGATGCAGAACCTCTACCACGACGGCGGTTTCTCGTCGATGGGTATGAGCCGCCGCGCCATGAAGACCTACGAGAAGGGACTTCGTTTCGACGACGTGCACCAGAATCAGTATCCGTTCGGCGAAGGCGAAAAATAGCCGGCGGAAAAGGTTGGAATAAAAGAGGGGGGAAAGTCCGAGACTTTCCCCCCTCTTTCGTGTCAATACATATGGTCGTTCCCGCGTATCTCTTCGCGGGTGATCGGCTTGCGGTTCATGGCCCGCCATGCGTACCAGATATAGGCTGCGACGAACGGGATCATCAGCGAGACGACGCTCATCACTTTGAGCGTGAATTCGCTCGACGACGAGTTGTAGATCGTCAGCGACGACTGCATCTCCGCCAGCGACGGGTAGTAGGCCGTGTTGTTCCATCCGGCGCACAGCAGCAGGGCCAGTACCGTCAGCACGGTGCCCGCGCCGCCGAACCAGACGGCATTGCGTTTTCCGCGCCAGCCCGAATAGATGCTCCACAGCACCGATACCACGCCGATCAGCAGCGCTGCGGCCACATAGGGCATTTCGAGCATGTTGTGCAGGTATTTGTAAGGCTCGGCCGAAATGCGGCCTGCGGCATCGACCGCCAAACCGTCGGAAAAGAGCAGCCAGACGAAGAACGTCAGGAAGAAGACGAGGAACGGGGCGGCGAGCGTCAGCATGCGCCTGCGGGCGCGGGCGAAGAGCGTCTCGTCGGCGATGTTGTTCATGAAATACTGGCAGGCCAGCATCCCGGCGAGGAACATCACGGCCAGCCCCAGCGCCACGTTGCGCATGTCTCCGAGCGCTTCGAGACCGTGCCACGGCGTGGTCCACTGCGAGATGACCGTTGCGCTGCCGCTGCCTGCGCCGTTGGCCAAGTTGAGGCGGTCCACCGTGAAGTTTGCACCCGTGAAGAGCGTCCCGACGGCCGTGCCCAGCAGCAGGGGACCTGCTATGCCGTTGATCGTCAGGAAGACGTCGAACGTCTTTTCGCCGAAAACGTTGCCTGCCTTGCGGCGGAACTGGTAGGCGACGGGCTGTATGACGAAACTCAGCAGAATGGTCATCCAGACATAATAGGCGCCGCCGAACGAGGTGGAGTAGAAGAGCGGGAACGAGGCGAAGAACGCGCCGCCGAACGTCACGAGCGTCGTGAAGGTGAATTCCCATTTGCGGCCCAGCGAATTGACCAGCATGTTGCGTTCCTCCTCGGTCCTGCCGAGGCAGTAAAGCAGTCCCTGTCCGCCCTGCACGAAGAGCAGGAAGACCAGCAGCGCTCCCAGCAGGGAGATGATCAGCCACCAATAATGTTGCAAGAGTGTTATAGTTTCCATAGTAGTTTATTCTTTTTCTTGTTCGGGACCGATTTTAATCTGACGGAACAGAATGCTCAGTTCGGCGATCAGCAGCGCCGTGAAGAGCGCGAGGAAGATGAAGAAGGTCGCCGTGACCGACGTGCTGCCGATCTTCGACGCGGCGATGCCCACGGGCATCAGGTCCTGAATGGCCCACGGCTGCCGGCCGACTTCGGCCAGCACCCAGCCCGCCTGCGATGCGAGGTAGGCCAGCGGTACGGACCATACGGCGATCCACAGCAGCCAGCGTTTGTCCGCCAGCCGGTCCTTGCGGTTTAACCACCAGACGAGCCCCAGCAGCAGGATGAAGAAGCATCCGGCGCCCACCATCACGCGGAACGAGTAGAACAGCAGCGGCACGTCGGGAACGATGTCCTGCGGTGCGTCGAGGTAGCCGTAGCCGAAGTAGGCGAAGTATTCGCGCAGGAACTCCTCGCCTTGGGGCGTTGCGGGATCGAATTTGGCGGTGACTTCGTCGATCGTGGCTTGGTCGCCCTCGTCGAGCGCCTTGCGGTAGCGGGCCAGCTCGCCGACGGCCACGCGGCCGCGTTCGATTTTCTCGCCCGCCGACATGACACCGTACCACTCGTTGCCGTTCACCAGATCGTTGATGCCCGCCACATAGGCGTCCGCATCGCGGAAACTCATGATGGAGAGCAGTTTCGGAATGTCGATTTTGAAGTAGAACGCATCTTCGTTCGACGTGCGCTCGGCTTCGGGCTTGACGATGCCGATCGCTGTCAGGGGGGCGCCTTGCGAACCGTCGTAGAGGGCCTCCATGGCCGCGAGTTTCATCGGCTGCACGCGGGCGATGACTGCGCCGGACCGGTCGCCGGTCGTGGCCGTGACCAGCGCGAAGATGAAGCCGAAGGCCGAAGCGATGGCGATGCTCTTGCGGGCCATCTTCTGCTCGCGCCGCCTGAGCAGGTACCATGCGCTGACGCCCACGACGAACAGCGACGCCAGCACGAACGACGAGGTGACGGTGTGGAAGAACTTGTTCATCGCCACGGGCGAAAAGAGCACGTCCCAGAACGAGGTCATCTCGTTGCGCACCGTTTCGAGGTTGAACGTACAGCCTACGGGATACTGCATCCATGCGTTGGCGACCAGAATCCACAGGGCCGAGAGGTTGGCCCCGATGGCCGTGAGCCATGTCGCCGTGAGGTGAAAGCCCTTCGAGACCTTGTTCCAGCCGAAGAACATGATGGCGATGAAGGTGCTTTCCATGAAGAAGGCCATGATGCCCTCGACAGCCAGCGGGGCGCCGAAGATGTCGCCCACGAAATGCGAGTAGTTGGACCAGTTGGTGCCGAATTCGAATTCTAGGATGATGCCCGTCGCCACGCCGATGGCGAAGTTGATGCCGAACAGGCGCATCCAGAATTTGGTGGTCCGTTTCCAGAATTCGTCGCCCGTGCGGACGTAGAGGGTCTCCATGATGGCGAGGATGAAGCCCAGTCCCAGCGTGAGCGGCACGAAAAGCCAGTGGTAGATGGCCGTCATGGCGAACTGCGCACGCGACCAATCGACTGTTTGCAAGTAATCGGATAGCATAGATACGGAGTTATTTTTCGGGGGTTAGTTCCTTCATCACCGAGCGGCTGCGCTCTTCGGGGCTTTGGCCGGCCAGAAAATCGGGAAAGAAAAAGAGTTTGAGGACGGCGAACATGATGAACAGTTTGACCAGAATGATGGCCCAGAGCGTCTTGCCTACAGTCATGCTGCGGAAGCCGTCCACATAGAACCGAAACACTTTTTTGAGAGTCTGAACTGCCATTGTGTCTGCATGTTTAATCAAAGTTAGACAAAAAATCGGAAATAAAAAAGAATGCCGCCCCGAAAAGCCGCACCCGTATATTATCCGGCCGGAAATGCTTATCGCCGGTTATATTGCCGGCGCAGAAGCTCTTTAGCCCGTCTGCGGGGGCGGGCGTATCGGCATTACGCCCGAATTGATTCTGGAAAACGATAAATATTTTCTATATCTTCGGTTGAAAGAAAATTTATTTACTAAGCGTTTCGGGCTTGCGTTTTTGATTAATACTCTGACAGTCATGTTATTTATGTGATTTCACTCTGTAAAAATATTTTATTTGGATTAATTTTAAAGTAAAAAATATTATTATAAAAGTTTTGTATAATAATTTTAATTATTACATTTGTTGGCGAACATGCAATAAATCTGTTCAGAATATATATAAGGTATCCGAACCGAACCAAAACCCAATGCTGACTGAAATATGAAACTAAAATTTCTTGGCTTCGCCCTGCTTGCTGTCTGCGTCTGCGCCGTGTGCTGTATGTGCGGCAGCGATTCGAAAACGCCCGACTATGAATTTCCCGACGGACCTGATCCCGATCCCGACCCTCAGCCGGGCGATTATCCTGCCGGCCTGACCGTAACCGAGTTTACGGACGATCTGGGCGGCGGAAAACAATGTCTCGGATTCGTGGCCGTGGCCGACCTGAAAGCCAATCCCAAACTGCGCTTTAACGCCGTGCATCTGCCGCAGCAGAAAACCCCGTCGCGCATTCATGCCGAATTCGCTTCGGCCAACCGGGGAACGGCTTGTGTGACGATCAATGCCGGGTATTGGTGGGCCGGGAACTCGCTGAGCCTGCTTGTTACCGGCGGTGCCGTCAAGTCGATCGAGAATCAGACGGTGACACGTAACAATCAGACGGTTTATCCCGTGCGCTCCTCGTTCGGGCAGATGGCGTCCGGAGGGTTCGAGACGCACTGGATTTACTGCGTTCTCGACGACGGCAACAAGCCTTATGCCTTCCCGTCCGCACTCGACAACGACGAACGTACGAATACGTATATGTCCGCGCCGCCGACTTCGAAGACGCCCGGTGCCGTGCTCTGGACGCCGCAGGAGGCGGTCGGAGGCGGTCCGATGCTGGTCAAGGAGGGGAAGAACGTCGCCGTGGAGAATTATTGGAAAGAGGTGTTCGACGGCGGCGGCATCGCCGGGACCTCGCGTCAGCCGCGTACGGCGGTCGGCGCCACGGCCGACGGAAAACTGATCCTGCTGGTGTGTGACGGACGCAATATGCGGGGCAGCGCCGGGTTTACGCTGGCCGAACTGGCCGACAAACTGATCGAGCTGGGTGCCGTCGATGCGGTCAATCTCGACGGCGGTGGATCTTCGACAATGGTCGGCAGCGACGGCAAGGTGCTCAACCGTCCCAGCGACACGGGCAGCGCCGAAATGATCGTCGAGCGCAGAATTTCGACGGCGGTCGTCATCTCCGAAGTGAACTAATCCATAAAGAATCATATGAAGAAACTTCTCCTTATCTGTCTCGCGGCCTTTGCAGCCGCCTCCTGTACGCAGGAAAAACAGCAGTCGAAACCGCTTTACATGTGGTTCGACTGCGAAGGCAATTACGCTACGCTGAGTCATCCCGATTCGATCCGTTACTACGTGTCCAAAATCCACGACATGGGCTTTACCGATGTGGTGGTAGACGTGAAGTCGATCATGGGCGAAACGCTCTACAAGAGCGACATTGCGCCTTACATGGGCGAATGGGACGGCGTGACCCGTCCTGAGAACTACGATCTGCTGGGCTATTTCATCGAGGAGGGACACAAGCTGGGCATGCGCGTGCACGGTTCGCTCAACGTGTTCGCCGGCGGTCACAACTTCTTCGACCGGGGAATCATCTACGGCGATCATGCCGACTGGCAGTCGCAGGTCTATACCGAAGGGAAGATCGTGCCGATCAGCGAAATAAAGAGCAACTACAACGGCATGCTCAACCCGGCTAATCCCGAAGTGCAGGAGTACGAGCTGGCGATTCTGAGGGAGTTCGCCGAGAAGTACCCCGACGTGGACGGCATCGTCTTCGACCGGGTGCGTTTCGACAATATCACCTCCGATTTCAGTCCGCTGTCGAAGGAGCTTTTCGAAGCCTATGCCGGAACGAAAGTCGCCGATTATCCCGATGATATACTCCGCTGGACGCAGGATGCCGACGGCAAGTGGGACTGGTCGCAAGGCCCGCTGTTCCGCAAGTGGATCGAATGGCGCGCATCGGTTATCAAGGACTTCGTGACCGAAGCCCACCGGCAGCTCAAGGAGATCAATCCCCGGCTGCTGATCGGCGACTATACGGGCGCATGGTACCCGACCTATTATTACGTGGGCGTCAACTGGGCCAGCGAACAGTTCGATCCCGCCCGCTATTTCGATTGGGCGACGCCCGAATACAGGAATACGGGTTATGCCGACCTGCTCGACATCTATATGACCGGGCTTTACTATACGCTGGTTACCAAAGCCGAAGTCGACAAGGCAAACGGAGTCGTCGGGCAGCGTACCGAAGCGGGAATGTCCGACGAGCAGAATTACTGGTACTGCATCGAGGGCGGCGCCGAGTGGGCGAAGAAAATCACCTGCGGCGTGGTTCCCGTGACGGGTTCGATCTATGTCGAGCAGTACGAGGGCGATGCCGCGCAATTCACCCGCGCCGTGGCGCAGGCGCTCCGCGACACCGACGGACTGATGATCTTCGATATCGTTCATATCATCAACCGCGGCTGGTGGTCGGAGCTGGCGGCCGGAATCGCCGAAGGAAGCAACTGATCTGCAACCAATATAAAACACTAAAAACTTAACTTAAATGTAATTCTATGAAAGAGTTTTTCTCTAGATTCAGAGATTCTCTGGCGGCGAGGACGTGTCTGTGGACATTGTTCCTGCTGTTGGCGGGGGCCGGGACGGCCTTTGCGCAGCCTACCGTCGGGGGTACGGTTACCGATGAACAGGGCAATCCGCTCGTCGGTGTGACCGTGGTGGTCGTGGACTCGAACAAGGGTACGACGACCGACATAAACGGAAACTACTCCATTGCGGTTCCCAAAGGCGGTATACTGGAATTTACGTATATCGGAATGTCCTCACAGAGAATAACTTGTGGGGGGGGATTTCCAACCTTGACGTTACGATGAAGGAGGATGCCGCCCGTTTGGACGAGGTCGTCATCCTCGGTTACGGCTCTCAGCGCCGTGCCGACGTTACGGCGGCCGTGTCGCAGATCGACGGTAAGGAACTTCAGAAGATGCCGATGTCCAATATCTCGCAGGGACTGGCCGGCCGTCTGCCGGGTCTTATCTCTGTGCAGAATTCCGGACAGCCCGGTCAGGACCAAGCCAGCATGACCATTCGCGGCGCGAAGTCGGGTATTCTCTATATCGTCGACGGCGTGCAGCGTTCGATCAATGACATCGACCCCAACGATGTGGAGTCGGTATCGCTGCTGAAGGACGGCGCCGCCGTAGCGGTTTACGGTCTCGAAGCAGCCGGCGGTGTGATGATCGTAACGACCAAGAAGGGCAGACAGGGGGCGATGAACCTGACTTACAAAGGGTCCTACGGTGCGTCGTTCAATACCTCGTATCCCGAATTCCTCGACGGTCCGGGTTATGCTTACTGGTACAACAAGGCGCTCGAACTCGACGGTCAGGAGCCGATCTTCACGGCCAAGCATGTACAGATGATGCGCGAAGGCACGAACGGCTGGGGCAACACCAACTGGATCGACGAAATCTTCGGAACCGGTACGCTCCAGCAGCACAGCGTCACTTCGACGGGCGGCAGCGACCGGATCAATTATTTCGCTTCGCTGGGCTATATGAACCAGACCGGCAATGTCAAGAATTTCGATTACGACCGCTATAACCTGCGTACGAATATCGAAGCCAAGATCGCCAAGAGCCTGACCTTTACGTTTGGAGTGGCAGGTCAGATAGGAGATCGGAAGGAGCCCGGATTCTCTGCCGGCGGTACTTCCGGCACCAGCGTTTCGACGGCCCCGTGGCTCTCGATTGCCGAGCAGGCCGCCTATATGCATCCTTATCTGCCGAAGACCTATGACGGACTTCCGACCGCGAGCCAGAATAGTTACGGGAATACGATCAATCCGATTGCCGCTACAGAACTGTCGGGCTATTCGAAATCACAGACCGTAGCCATGCAGACCAATGCTGCCCTGCAATGGGATCTTCCGTGGGTAAAGGGTCTCAGCCTGAAGGTCATGGGGGCGTACGACCGCAGTTCTACGACATCCAAAATCCTGAGCACGCCTTACTTCCTCATGCTGGCCAGCACGCCGAATTCGACCAGCTCGGATATCACCTATTCCAAGGCGTCGGATCCGCGCAACAATGCGAATGTCACGACCGGCAAGAAAACCAATAACCTGACCGAAGGATTCTCGCAGTGGCGCCGAATTACCTCTCAGGCCAGCATCAGCTACAAAAATACCTTTGCGGAGAAACACAAAGTCGATCTGTTGGCGCTGATCGAAACCCGCGATTACAAGACCAATAAATTCTCGGCTTCGGGTAAGGACATTCCGTTCCCGCAACTGCCCGAACTGGACCAAGCGACGACTCCGGCAGATAAGCCGATAGGCGGTTCCAGCGACGCTTCGCGCAAGGTCGGACTGGTTTTCCGCGGACAGTACAATTATGCCGATAAATATCTGTTCGAATTCTCCGGACGTTATGACGGGTCTTATAAGTTTATCGGCAACGTTTCGGGACGCCGCTGGGGATTCTTCCCTTCGGTATCGCTCGGATGGCGCATGTCGGAGGAGAACTTCTTCGCTCCCCTGCGCAACGCGGTCGACAACTTCAAGCTCCGTGCATCGGTCGGTTCCTTGGGCGACGACTCCGGCTCGGCGGCCTATGCTTTCCTGAGTACGTTCTCCAATGTCAGTACGGCACCGAGCGTCGTACTCGGCGGCGTGGGGCAGAACGGTATCATGACGTCGCTGGTTGCGAACGAACTTCTGACTTGGGAGCGTAATTATTCCTACAACGTAGGTTTCGATCTGGCGATGTGGAGCGGAAAACTCGGAGTCGAATTCGATGCTTTCTACAACTATATTTTCGATATTCTGGGATCGAACACCGGAAAACCCGCTTCGATGGGCGGCTATTACCCCACTTACATAAATAACAATGCGCAGGATGTAAAGGGTATCGACGTCAAACTGACTCATCGTAATCACATCGGCAAAGATTTCCAGTATGGCGTGACCGTCAATATGACTTGGGCGAAAGATCGCTGGCTCCGTTATCAGGACAGCCCCAATACGCCCGATTACGCCAAGCGTACCGGCAAGAGCCGCTACATGACGATGGGCTTTATGGCCGACGGCCTGTTCCAGAGCGAAGAGGAGATCGACAATTCGCCGTGGATCTCCGGCTCGCGTCCCCGTGTGGGCGATATCAAATACAAGGATCTCAACGGCGACGGCGCCATTACGTACGATCAGGACCGCGCCTATCTCGGTCGCGGCCAGCGTCCGCAGTTCAACGGCAGTGTCAATCTCAATGCTTCGTGGAAAGGACTTGAATTCGATATTCTGTTTGTCGGGGCTGCCGTTTGCGACGTTTCGCTGACGGGTACTTATTACAACTGGAATGAGGACAATACGATTTTCACCCGTCCGTTCAAGGCCGGCGCCAACTCGCCGCGTTATCTTGTAGAAAACGCATGGACGCCCGAAAATCCCAATGCGGAGTATCCCCGTCTGTCGCTCAATCCGCCTAACACGAACAACTCCTATGCTTCGTCGTTCTGGTACCGCGACGGAAAGTATCTGCGTCTGAAATCGGTTCATCTGGGCTATACGCTGCCCAAAAACTGGACCAACAAACTGCGCATCCAGAAGGTGAAGGTTTATATCGAGGGCAACAACCTCTGTACGTGGTCGGGTCTGCCCGAAGGCGTCGATCCCGAATGGCCGGGCGTGACCAACGGGTACTATCCGCAGCAGCGTACGGTTGTGGGCGGTCTCGAAGTTTCGTTCTAACCGACAAAATTCAAAATCATGAAAAAGAAAATCATAAATATCGTTTTGCTGGCTGCTACGGTCGCCATGACGGGCTGTAACGATTGGCTCGACATGAGTCCGACCAACAAGGTGTCGGAAAAGATCGTATGGAGCGACGTCAATTATGTGACTCAGTATATCAATGGGTTTTATCCCTACATCTCCCGGTACGGGGCGTTTGAGACCGGCGACAGTCAGGTCGGCCTGACGGACGGCCTGACCGAGACGCTCAAGTTCGGTTCGGCCACGCCGGGCACGAACGTGGGGTTTGCCAATATCATCGCTTTCGCCGAGGGCGGACTTGCCGCATCGACGGCCGCTTTCCATTTCGGAGCATGGGATGATACCTACACTCGTATCCGTCGCGTCAACGAGTTCCTTTACGGACTGAAAAAATACGGAAGCAATTTCGACGGCGACACTTACAAGCGTTTCGAGGCAGAGGCCCGGTTCTTCCGCGGATTCCTCTATTTCCAGTTGCTGAAGCGCACTCCGGAGGTGATTCTCTATAACGAGGATTTGCTGGCGATTACCGAGAATAAGGCCCTCTCGACCGAGGAGGAGGGGTGGAATATGGTCGAAGGCGACCTTTCCTATGCCGCCAAGACCCTTCCGGCCAAATGGGACAACGAAGCGGGGCGCATTACTTCCGGTGCCGCGTATGCGATGCTGTCGCGCGCGATGCTCTATGCCAAACGCTGGCAGTCGGCCAAAACCGCGGCCGAAGAGGTATTCAAACTCGGTTATGTGTTGATGCCGGGCAAAACGGCCGTCGATTACGCCAAGGCGTTTACCTCGATGCGCGACGGTAATACGGAGTCGATTCTGGAATACAACTATCTGGTCGGCGGCCCGAACCATAGCTGGGACAAGCTCTTTATGCCGGGCGGCGACAATACGACCATGGGCGGCCGGGCCACTCCGACGCAGGAGATGGTCGAGTCGTACGAACTGGCGACGACGGGCGGTTATCCCGACTGGACACCGTGGCACAATACGACGACCGGTACGACCGATACGCCGCCTTATGCTCAATTGGAACCCCGTTTCCATGCTTCCGTGCTTTACAACGGGTGCGAATGGAAAGGCCGTGCTCTCGAACCTTATGTGAGCGGTAAAGACGGCTATGCCGTTTACGACGACGGTTCGGCGCTCAACGGCCGTACGACCACGGGTTATTATCTGCGCAAAATGCTGAACGAAGGTTATACCGACTATTCGAAAGCCTGTACGCAGCCTTGGATCGCCATTCGTCTGGCCGAAGTCATTCTGAATCATGCCGAGGCGTGCTACATGCTGGGGGCCGACGGTGCGAACGACGACCTGCGCCAGATTCGGGAGCGCGTAGGCCTGCCTTACTCCAATAAGTCCGGCGAGGCGCTGATGGCGGCGATCCGGCAGGAGCGGAAGATCGAACTTTACTGCGAAGGACATCATTATTGGGACATGCGTCGCTGGAAACTCGCGCATACGGCTTATTCCGGTCAGAACAGCCGCGTACACGGTCTCAAAATCGAAAAGCAGGGTGCCGAGTTTATTTATACCTACGTCGACTGCGACCGTAAGGACCGCCTTTTCGAAGAGAAGCTTTACCGTATTCCGCTGCCTGAAACCGAGCTGAGCAACAATTCGGCCGTCAAGCAGTTCCCTGAGTGGTTATAATCTCTAAAAGAAACCGAAACCATGAAAAATAGCATTAAATTATTTGCATTGGCGGCTCTGCTCGGCTTAGGCGGCTGCCATGAGCCGGATGAGCTGACCCCGTCGGTCGTGGATCAGGGGCTGAACACCATCTCGGCGCAGTTCGCTACCGGGGAGTATAAAAACGACCCGCTGGCAAAATTCACCGCGGCGGTGACCGAGGGACAGGAGCGTATCGTGATCGATGTTCCTTACTATTATCCCGAAAATTCGTCGAATACCACTTCGATTACCCAGATGCGCGTCACGGCTAATCTGGATGACAACTGTTTCATCACGCCGATGCTTGGGGTATTGGATCTGACGAAGGAAAACTGGTTTACGCTGACGCGTGTCGACGGTTCGAAGCGCAATTTCTGCGTGACGGGCAATATCAAGAAATCGGATAAATGCGAGATCATCTCTTTCGCCACCGACGAACCGGCTATTCAGGGTGTGATCGATAACGACCGTAACACGATTTCACTCATTACGGTCGATGACCTTTCGTCGGTGACGGCGCAGGTGATTCTTTCTCCCCACGCCACGATCTCGCCCGATCCCGCCGTTGCGGCCAATTACGAGGGCGAGGGCGTGAAATTTACGGTTACGGCGCATGACGGCGTGACCAAGCGGGTTTATTCCGTGAGCAAGGAGATTCCGCCCAAGATCAAATACGGCTGGCGTGCGGGCAGCGAGACGGAGGTTTGGCAGAACGTATCGCTCGACAAACTCGGAATCGTCAATGCCGGCGGTAAGATCTATTCGCTGGCGGCGTCGGGCAACAAGCTCGTGCTTTCGACCGGTGCGGACAAGTTCCTGTTCAACCGCGCGACGGGTGATTTCTTGGGTACACACGACATGAAGGGCGTAGCGGCCGACGGCGGTATGACCTCGGACGACGCGGGCAACATCCTCTATGCGAACTTGGCTAATCCCAATGCCGAATTCAAGGTTTATGCGGCGGCATCGACGGATGAAATGCCTGCCGAGCTGCTCTCCTATACGAACGCTACGGGCGCTTCGATGGGCAAGCACATTTCGGTGCAGGGCAACGTGAAGGGCGATGCGATCGTTACGGCCGTGATCTATACGTGGAACGGTGCCGTTTGCAAGTTCCTCCGCTGGGTGATTACCGGAGGCGTGCCGGCCAAGCCGCAGATGATCTCGGTTACGGGGGCGACAGCCGGCTGGAACGGCAACGGCCACGCCGACGTGGAGGCTTATTCGGCCAATCCCGACGATCCTTACTTCCTTGCCTACTACAGTGCCAATGCGCTGTATCGTGTCGATGCGACGGGCGCTGTAACCCACAAGATCGCCACTGCGACATGGGGTGCCAACTCCAACTACAACTGTGTGGATGTATGTACGTTCAATAACGCCAAATATGCGGCGATTTATGAGGGCGCGCATTTCACCTACGGAGAGTTCAAGGCCTACATGTTCGATGTGACGACGCCCGATCAGATGACGGGTGCGTGCGACACGTCGCCGTCGAAGGTCTTCGTATCGAACGAATACAAGCCTGCCGGGGCGGTGGTCAATGCGGCCGGCGACGTGCTGATGACGGCATCGGCCGACGGATACAAGATGAATCTCTACTATACGGACGCCAATACCAATGCGCTGGTCGCTTGGGAGTTCGACTGTATCGACAAGTAACACCCCTTTTGCCTGCATCCCTCTGACCGGGGATGCAGGTCCTAAAACAAACATAATTTTGAAGATGAAAAAGAATATCAAATGGTTTGCGGCGGCTTTGGTGGCGCTGACGCTGGGATACGGGGCTGTTTCGTGCGGCTCGGATTCGAAGGAGCCCGAATGGGAGTGGCCCGATCCCGACCCCGATCCCGATCCGCAACCGGGGGTGGAGAAACCCCGGTTCATCTGGGTCGATGCCGCCGCCAACTTCCCCGATTTCGCCAACAGCAAGGAGAATATACTGCGCGATCTGACCAAGGCCAAGGAGGCCGGATTCACCGATATCGTGGTCGATGTGCGGCCTACTACCGGCGACGTGCTTTTCCGTACGTCGGTGGTCGATCAGGTGGAATGGCTCGGCGCATGGCTGCCGGGCGGATATTCCAAGGTCGAACGCACGGCCACGTGGGACTACCTGCAGGCGTTTATCGACGCCGGAAAGTCGCTCGACCTGCGCATTCATGCCGCGATCAATACCTTTACGGGCGGCAACCAGACCTCGCTGGGCGGCGCCGGAGTCGTTTTCCGGGATGAGGCCAAGCGGGCGTGGACGACCGATCTGAATCTGGCGGGCGGCATCACGAACATCATGTCAACCTCGCAGTCCGCCAAGTTCTTCAATCCGGTATTGCCCGAAGTGCAGGAGTATCTCTGTTCGATGCTCAGGGACCTCGCGGCCTATGACGGACTGGCGGGAATCTTCCTCGACCGGGGGCGCTTCGACGGATTTACCAGCGATTTCTCGAATTATACGCGCAAGGAGTTCGAGAAGTATATCGGCCAGTCGGTTGCCGGTTTCCCCGCCGACATTCTGCCTGCCGGCCATACTTCGGGCATACCCTCGCCGGTGCCCGTGCATATGAAGCAGTGGCTCGAATTCCGGGCGAAGGTGATCCACGACTTTATGGAGAAGGCGCGCGCCGCCGTCAAGTCGGTCAATCCGTCGGTCAAGTTCGGCGTATACGTCGGAGGCTGGTATGCCAGCTATTACGACGTGGGCGTCAACTGGGCCAGCCCCAATTACGATACCTCGTCCAAATTCTCGTGGGCTACCAAGAAATACATGAACTACGGCTATGCCGACCTGATGGACCAGATGCTCATCGGCGCCTACGCCTCCCCGACGCGCGTTTACGGCACGACCGAATGGACCATGCAGGGATTCTGCCTGCTGGCCAAAGAGCGTACGATGGGAGCCTGCCCGATGGTGGCCGGCGGTCCCGACGTGGGAAACTGGGATGCCGAGGACAAGGTGCCGCAGGAGGAGGAGAACCGGGCCATCACCGCTTCGGTCGCCGCCTGCATCAATGCCTGCGACGGTTATTTCCTGTTCGATATGATTCACCTGAAAAAAGCCGATCAGTGGTCTTATGTCAAGACCGGTATCGACGGCGTAATTAAAAAAGACTGATTATGAAACGCATCGTCATATTGTTTCTGGCCGCCCTTTTCGCGGCATCCGGCGCTTCGGCGCAGAAATTCCATAATGCCTACTACGATACCCGCCGTGCGGCCCACGACGAAGAGGGACTGCAGCAGGGGGCGATCGTCTTCCTCGGCAACAGCATCACCGAACAGGGGTGGTGGAGCCTGCTGCTCAAACGCGGCGACGTCGAGAACCGCGGCATCGGCGGCGACAACACCTTCGGCATGATCGACCGTCTGCCCGACATCCTGAAAAGCAAGCCCCGCAAAATCTTCCTGATGGCGGGTATCAACGACCTGACGGGCGGGCAGCCCGTCGATACGATCGTGATGAACATTACCCGCATGGCGGACATGGTGCACGAAGCCGTTCCCGGCTGCCGGCTCTATATCCAGAGCGTGCTGCCGGTCAACACCCGGCGGTTGGCCTATCCCGGACTCAAGGGGCACAATCCGCAGGTGCGGGCGCTCAATGCGCGGCTGGTGCAGTTGTGCGACGCCAAGCCGTGGTGTACGTTCGTCGATCTTGCGCCGCTGCTTTCCGATGCCGACGGCGAGCTGCGCATCGACCTGACGAAGGACGGAATCCACCTCCATCCCGCGGGATATGTGATCTGGACCGATTACCTCAAGAAACAGAAATACCTGAAATAACACGCCTTGCAGATGGAAAAACGAGCTTATACGGTCGATTTGCTGCGGGGGCTGGCTATCGTGGGAATGGTGCTGTCGGGGCAGATTCTGTGGCACGCCGAACTTCCTGCGTGGCTGTTTCATGCGCAGGTGCCGCCGCCGTCGTTCCGCTTCGACCCGTCGGTGCCGGGAATTACATGGGTCGATCTGGTCTTCCCGTTTTTCCTCTTCTCGATGGGAGCCGCTTTCCCGCTGGCCCTGCGCCGGCGGCTGGAACAGCGGGGCGAATCGGTGGCGCTGATCCTGACGGTCGTGGCGCGCAGGTGGGCGTTGCTGGCGCTTTTCGCCATTGCCCTTGCCAACCTGCGTTCCGGAGTGACGGGAACGCTGCCGGGATGGGGCTCCTCGCTGTTGCAACTGGCGGGCTGGGGCTGTTTCTGTGCGCTTTTCATGCGCTTCGGCCGGCTTTCGGACCGGCAGAACCGCATGGTCTGTCTGGCCGGCGTCGCCGGCATCGCCGCCCTGCTGGCGGCCGCCCGGTGGATCTGGGGACTGCCCGTCTCGGCGGAGCGGAGCGACGTCATCATTCTGGTCCTTGCGAATATGGCGCTGTTCGGCAGTCTGGTGTGGCTCTATACGCGGAACAACCTGCTGGCGCGGCTGGGTGTGCTGGCGCTGCTGGCGGCACTGCGTCTGGGCAGCGGCGTCGAAGGTTCGTGGAACGAGGCGTTGTGGGACTGGTCGCCTGCGCCGTGGCTTTTCCGCTTCGACTACCTGAAATACCTTTGTATCATCATTCCCGGCACGATTGCGGGAGACCGTATCTACGAATGGATGACGCAGGCCGGCGAGGATGCGCCGGGGGCGTCCCGGCGGCGGGAGGTCTGGATACTCGTTCTGCTCGTGACGCTGATATGCCTGAATATGTGGGGGCTTTTCGCGCGGCAGCTGGTCGTGAATCTCGCGGCGGGCGTCCTGATCTGTCTCCTGCTCCGGCACTTGCTGCGCGGGGACGGCTCCGCGACCGGAAGACTGCACCGTTCGCTTTTCGGCTGGGGATTTTTCTGGCTGATGCTGGGACTGGCGCTGGAGGCGTTCGAAGGGGGCATCAAGAAGGATTACGCGACGTTCAGCTATTTTTTCGTCACCTCCGGGCTGGCTTCGTTTGTCCTGATCGCCGCCGGAATCGCGATGCGGCGGCTGAATGTGCGTTTCTCGGCGCTGGTCAAATGCGGGCAGAATCCGATGGTGGCCTATACGGCGGCCGGATTCCTCATCATGCCCCTGCTGACGCTGCTGCATCTGGCGCCTTATTTACAGACCTTTGCCGAGCTATGCCCGTGGATGGGCGTGGTGCGGGGCGTGCTGGTCACGGCCGCGGTCATGGCCGTTACGGTCTTTTTTACGAACCGCAGGCTTTTTTGGAGAACCTGATTTGAAATTTAAATAAATGAGTTATGCGAATAAAAGGAACTTTTCTCGACGAAATCAGTCATGATATTCCCCATCAGAACTGGGGCGAAGCCGAATGGGACCGCGACTTCGGCTACATGCGCGAAGCCGGCATCGACACCGTGATCCTGATCCGCTGCGGCTACCGCCGCTGGCAGACTTTTCCCTCGCGGGTGCTCACGGCCGAGGAGGGGTGTTACGAACCGCCCGTCGATCTGGTCGATATGTTCCTGCGCCTGAGCGATAAGTGGGGCATGAACTTCTGGTTCGGACTCTACGATTCGGGCAAGTACTGGGACCGCGGCGAATACGAGCAGGAGGTGGCGCTGAACAAACGCGTGATCGACGAGGTGTGGAGCCGTTACGGACATTACAAATCCTTTGCGGGCTGGTATATTTCGCAGGAATGCAGCCGCAATACCGGCAAGATCGTCGATCTGTATGCGAGTCTGGGACGCTATTGCAAGGAGGTTTCCGGCGGTCTGCCGACCATGATTTCCCCTTATATCGACGGCAGCAAGAACGTCAGCCAGTACAATGCTTCGACTTCGAAGCAGAACGTCGTGACGCTCGAAAGCCATGAACGCGAGTGGGACGCCATCTTTGCCGGAATCAAGGGCGCCGTGGATATCGTCGCCTTTCAGGACGGCCATGTGGAGTATGACGAACTGGTCGATTTCCTGAAGGTAAACAAGAAACTGGCCGACCGTTACGGGCTGGAGTGCTGGACCAATTCCGAGACCTTCGACCGCGACATGCCGATCAAGTTCCTGCCGATCAAATGGGAGAAACTGCGGCTCAAGATGGGGCTGGCGGCTCAGGCCGGTTACCAGAACGCCATTACGTTCGAGTTCTCGCACTTCATGAGTCCGCAGTCGGCCTACCTGCAGGCGGGGCACCTGTACGACCGCTATATGGAGTATCTGAAAACCTTGGAATAGAGACCGATGAACGGACATTACCCTAAACCGGGCGGTTTGGCAGCGGCGCTGGCCGTGCTGATCGCAGTCGTGCTGGCGGCCTGCTCCCCGAAGAGTGCGGCGGGCGGCGACGCGGCCTGCGGCTTGTCGGACGACGATTTCAGAACCGAAGGCATTCTCCAAGCGATTCCCGTTCGTGCGACGTTCCTCGACGAGGTGAGCTGGGACATTCCCCACCAGAACTGGGGCGTCAGGGAGTGGGACGCCGATTTCCGGGCGATGAAAAACATGGGGATCAACACCGTGGTGCTGATCCGCGCCGGGCTGGGGCGGTGGATCGCCGCGCCGTTCGAGTGTCTGCTCGAAAGCGAGGAGGTGTACTATCCCCCGGTCGATCTGGTGGAGATGTTCCTTACGCTGGCCGACAAATACGGTATGGCGTTCTATTTCGGCATGTACGATTCGGGCAAATACTGGCAGGAGGGCCTCTTCCAGCGCGAGATAGACCTGAACCTGAAACTGATCGACGAGGGGTGGGCCAGATACGGCCACCACGAGTCGTTTCAGGGGTGGTATCTGTCGCAGGAGATCAGCCGCCGGACCAAGAACATGTCGCGCATCTATGCGGAAGTGGGCCGCCACGCCAAGGCGGTTTCGGGCGGTCTGAAAACGATGATCTCACCCTACATCCACGGCGTCAAGACCGATCAGGTGATGGCGGGCGACAAGGCCCTTTCGGTCGAAGAGCACCGCCGCGAGTGGAACGAGATACTGGGCAATGTCGCCGGAGCGGTGGACATCCTCGCGTTTCAGGACGGGCAGGTCGATTATCACGAGCTGTACGACTATCTGGTGGTGAACAAGGCGCTGGCCGACAAATACGGCATGGAGTGCTGGACCAACATCGAGTCGTTCGACCGCGACATGCCGATCCGCTTCCTGCCGATCAAGTGGGAGAAGCTGCTGCTGAAACTGGACGCCGCACGGCGGGCCGGGATGCGGAACGTCATCACGTTCGAATTCTCGCACTTCATGAGTCCCAATTCGGCCTATCCGCAGGCGGGACATCTTTACGATCGCTACTGCGATTATTTTAAAATCGACAACCCTTACCGGAAACGGTAAATATACTCCATGAAACGGCGCGGCAACATATCCTACATGCTTTTTCTTGCGGTCACGGCGGCCGTGGGCGGACTCCTGTTCGGGTACGACACGGCCGTGATTTCCGGCACCGTCGAGCTGGTGACGGCCCGCTTCGGGCTGGACAGCCTGCAGCAGGGGTGGTATGTGGGGTGCGCGCTGGCCGGCTCGATCGCCGGGGTGCTCTGTTCGGGCGTGCTGAGCGACCGGCTGGGGCGCAGGCGGACGATGCTCGTCTCGGCCGTGCTGTTCACGGTGTCGGCCGCGGGGTGCGCCCTTTGCGCCGATTTCACGCAGCTGGTCGTCTACCGGATCGTGGGCGGGCTGGGCATCGGCGTCGTTTCGGTCGTCTCGCCGCTTTACATCTCCGAGGTGTCGGCGGCGCGCCGCCGGGGCATGCTGGTCTCGTTTTACCAGCTGGCCGTCACGATGGGATTTCTGGCGGCCTATACGGTCAATTACCTGCTGCTCCGCATGGGACAGACCGCCGGTTTCGAAACGGCGTGGATGCGGCGGATCTTCGTCGATGAAGTGTGGCGGGGCATGCTGGGGGCCGAAACCCTTCCGGCGCTGGTTTTCTTCGTCATCATCTTCTTTATTCCCGAAAGTCCGCGCTGGCTGGTGCTGCGCGGACATACGGACCGCGCCCTGCGTGTGCTCGGCCGCATCAACGGCGACCGGACGGAAGCCGCCGCGGAGCTTGCGGCCATCGAAACGGCCGTCGGCGGCGGTCAGGCCCCGCAGTGGCGGCTCCTGCTGTCCAAAGGCATCCGGACGGCGGTGCTCGTCGGTGCGGCGATCGCCATTCTCGGACAGTTCATGGGCGTCAATGCCGTGCTTTACTACGGGCCGTCGATTTTCGAGCGGGCCGGATGGTCGGGCAGCGACTCGCTGTTCGCCCAGATACTGGTCGGAGCGGTCAATATGCTTACGACGGTGCTGGCGCTGGCGATCATCGACCGCGTAGGGCGCAAGAAGCTGGTTTACTGGGGCGTGTCGGGCATGGTGCTGTCGCTGCTGCTTATCGGGACCTGTTTCCTGACCGGTGAGCGGTCGGGGATGCCGGACGGCGTGCTGCTGGCGGCGTTTCTGTGTTATATTTTCTGCTGTGCCATCTCCGTCTGCGCCGTGGTCTGGGTGCTTTTGTCGGAGATGTATCCGATTCGCGTGCGCGGCGCGGCGATGTCGATCGCGGGGTTCTCGCTTTGGGCGGGGACCTATCTGGTCGGGCAGCTTACGCCGTGGATGCTCGCGAATCTGACGCCGGCGGGGACCTTTTTCCTCTTCGCCGCGATGTGCGTGCCCTATATGCTGCTGATATGGAAGGCGGTGCCGGAAACGTCGGGCCGCACGCTCGAAGAGATCGAACGATACTGGACAAGATAACAATATAAAATCAGATAAGATTATGGATTTCAAAAGATTAGCGGAACAGTACAAAACCGAGTTGCTGGATGGCGTACTGCCTTTCTGGCTCGAAAAATCGCAAGATAGGGAATTCGGCGGCTATTTTACGTGTCTCGATCGTGACGGAAGCGTCTACGATACCGACAAATTCATCTGGCTGCAGGGGCGCGAAGTGTGGATGTTCGCCATGCTCTATAACAAGGTGGAGCGTCGCCCCGAATGGCTCGAATGCGCCGTGCAGGGGGCTGAGTTCCTGCGCAAATACGGCCACGACGGCAACTACAACTGGTATTTTGCGCTGACGCGCGAAGGCCGCCCGCTGGTGCAGCCCTACAATATTTTCTCCTATACGTTCGCGGCGATGGCCTTTGCGCAGGTCGCCGTTGCGACGGGTAGCGACGAGTATGCCCTGATCGCAAAGCGGACTTTCGACCGGATTCTGGAGAAACGCGCCAATCCCAAGGGCGAGTGGTGCAAGGCCTATCCCGGAACGCGTTCGCTCAAGAGTTTCGCCCTGCCGATGATCCTCTGCAACATGGCGCTGGAGATCGAGCCGATGATCGACAAACAACTGTTGGCCGACACCATCGGGGAGTGCCTGCACGAAGTGATGGAGGTGTTTTACCGGGAAGAGCTGGGGCTGATCGTCGAGAACGTCACGGAGGACGGACGGCTTTCCGATACGTTCGAGGGCCGTCAGATGAATCCCGGACATTCGCTCGAAGCGATGTGGTTCATCATGAACCTCGGCGTGCGTCTCGACGACCGTGCGCTGATCGACAAAGCGGTGAAAATCGCGCTCAATACCGCCGAATACGGCTGGGACAAGGAGTACGGCGGCATTTTCTATTTTCTGGACCGCAAGGGCGCGCCCCGCGTGGAGCTGGAATGGGACCAGAAGCTCTGGTGGGTGCATATCGAATCGACGATCGCGATGATCAAGGGTTATCAACTGACCGGATCGAAGGAGTGTCTGGAGTGGTTCGGAAAACTGCACGAATATACGTGGGCGCATTTCAAGGACACGGAGCATCCCGAATGGTTCGGTTACCTGAACCGCCGCGGCGAGGTGCTGCTGCCGCTCAAGGGCGGGAAGTGGAAGGGATGTTTCCATGTGCCGCGCGGACTGTTCCAGTGCTGGCAGATTCTCGAACAATGCAAATAGAACTAAAATACGGAACGATGAAAAGATATTTACTGACAATTCTGTTGTCGTTGTGGTGCGCCTGCGCATGGGCCGCGGGCAGCGTCACGGTCAAGGGGCGCGTCCTTTGCGGCGGCCGGGGCGTGGAAGGCGTCTGGGTCTCCGACGGCGAAGAGTTCGCGTGCACCGACAAAAGAGGAAATTACAGACTGCAGGCCGGTGCCGACAACCGCTTCGTCTTCGTTTGCGTGCCTGCGGGCTACGACGCTCCGGTGGAAAAGGGCGTGGTACGCTATTTCCACCCGCTGCCCGCCGACGGCAAATCCTGTGATTTTACGCTGCTCCGCCGTGCGGGCGACGATTCGCGTTACGGGTTCATCGCCATTGCCGATCCGCAGATATGGGCGCCGAAGGAGTTTGCGAAACTCGCGGCGGCGGCCGACGACATCGCCGCCACGGTCCGCAGTTACGGCGGCATGCCTTTCCACGGCATCTGCTGCGGCGACATCGTGTCGCACGACCATTCGCTTTACGGCCGGTACAACGAAGTGATGGAGCGTACGGGAATCACGTTCCGCAACGCGATGGGCAACCACGACATGAAGGTCTACGGACGCTCTTACGAAACCTCCTTCTCGAAGTTTGAGCAGATGTACGGTCCGGTCTACTATTCGTTCGACGTCGGACGCATCCACTATGTGGTGCTCGACGACAACTTCTTCATCGGGCGCGACTATTTTTACATCGGCTATCTCGAAGAGCGGCAGATGCGCTGGCTCGAAAAGGACCTTGCCCGCGTGCAGCCCGGTTCGACGGTGGTCGTCTGCCTGCATATCCCTTCGACCTGCGAGGAGCAGGACCGCAAGCAGTTCCGCTACGACCGCGCCGGATCGACGATGACCAACCACAGGGGGCTTTACGAAATTTTGAAACCCTACCGGGCGCATATCATTTCGGGCCATACCCATACGACCTTCAATCAGCCGATCGCGCCCGGCCTCTACGAGCATGTGACACCCGCCCTGAGCGGCGCATGGTGGCAGGGTCCGCTCTGCACCGACGGTACGCCCGCCGGGTACGGCGTCTATGAGGTGAACGGCGACCGGATCGACTGGTATTACAAATCAACGGGTTATCCGGCCGACTACCAGATGAAAATTTACAGCGGCCGCGAATATCCCCAGTTCGAAGGGTACGCCGTGGCCAACGTCTGGGCCAGCGACCCGGCGTGGGAGGTCCAGTTTACGATCGACGGCGTGCCGTGCGGTCCCGCCGAGCGGTTTCAGGCTTACGATCCCGCCGCGAAACAGATGTACTCCGACACCAGTCAGATGGACCACAAATGGATTTACCCTTCGATTTCGGACCACTATTACCGCGTCGCGCTGCCCGAAGGGGCGAAGCGCGTCGAGGTGTCGGCTACGGACCGCTTCGGGCGGATCAGCCGGGCCGCAGTCGATTTGAAATAAACCACCGAATATGAGATTTACCGGACTGAAATATTTGCAGCTGCTGGCGTGCTTGGGGTTGTTTGCATGCGGTTCTGCCGAGCGTTACGACGTGGTGATCGTCGGCGGGGGAGCGAGCGGAACGGCGGCCGGACTGCAGGCGGCCCGCATGGGGGCGCGAACCTTGATCGTCGAGGAGTTCGACTGGCTCGGCGGCATGCTCACCTCGGCGGGCGTGAGCGCCACCGACGGCAATTACCGCCTGCGCGGCGGCATCTGGGACGAGTTCCGGACGGAGCTGGCCCGGCATTACGGCTGCGATTCGGCCCTGATAACGGGGTGGGTCAGCAACGTGATGTTCGAACCTTCGGTGGGCGACAGTATTTTCAAACGGCTCGTCGCCCGCGAACCGAACCTCACCGTGTGGTACCGTTCGGCGGCCGAGACGGCCGAACGCGGGAAGGATGTGTGGCGGCTGGGTGTCCGGCGTGACGGCCGGCTCCGGCCGGTCGAAGCCGACGTGCTCGTCGATGCGACGGAGCTGGGCGACGTCGCCCGGATGGCGGGCGTCCCCTATGACGTCGGCATGGATTCGTCGGCCGTCACGCACGAGGATATCGCCCCGGCCGAAGCCAACGGCATCGTGCAGGACCTGACCTACGTCGCCGTACTGAAGGATTACGGCCGCGACGTCACGATTCCGCGGCCCGACGGGTACGATCCGTCGCTTTTCGCCTGCTGCTGCGTGAACGACCTCTGCATCGCTCCGAAGGAACCGCATCGCATGTGGTCCCGCGAGATGATGATTACCTACGGAAAACTGCCCGACGGCAAATACATGATCAACTGGCCGATCGAGGGCAACGATTACTACGTGGACATGATCGACATGACGCCCGAAGAGCGGGCCGACGCCGTCCGTAGGGCCAAGAATCATACGCTGTCATTCGTCTATTTCCTCCAGCATGAGTTGGGATTCAATACGTTGGGATTAGCCGACGACGAGTTCCCTACGGAGGACCGGCTGCCGTTCATTCCCTATCACCGCGAATCGCGGCGCATTCACGGGGCCGTGCGTTTTACGCTCAACGACATCACCGACCCCTACGCAGGAACGCTTTACCGTACGGCGGTCGGCGTGGGCGATTATCCGGTCGATCAGCACCATACCCGCTATTCGGGCTGGGACGAACTGCCCGACCTCTATTTTCATCCCATCCCCTCGTACGGTTTTCCGCTGGGCATCGTGATCCCCGCAGGATTTCCGGGGTTGCTCGTAGCCGAAAAATCGGTCTCGGTAACCAACCTCGTCAACGGCTCCACGCGCCTGCAACCCGTCGTGTTGCAGATCGGGCAGGCAACGGGAGCCTTGGCGGCGTTGGCCGCGGCGGCGGGCGTCGATCCGTCCGAAGTCGCGGTGCGCAGGGTGCAGGAGGCGGTGCTCGGTGCGGGCGGCTACCTGCTGCCGTACCTCGACCTGCCGGCCGACGATCCGCGCTTCGGGGCGATGCAGCGGATCGGCGTGACCGGAATCCTCAAGGGGCGCGGAGCCAACGTCGGCTGGGAGAACCAGACTTGGTTCGACGCCGATCGGACGATCGCGGAATCCGAACTGCGCGAAGGGTTGCGCGAAGTCTATCCGTCGGTCCGGCCCTCCGTTCTGGAAACGCCGGTCGATGGGGCGCTCCTGACGGCGATGCTGGCCGAAGCGCTCGGCAAGCCGGCCGGGGATGTTGCGGCGCGGACGGAGCGTGCCGCCGCCGGACTGCTGTCCGGTTATGATCCGGCGCGTCCGCTCACGCGGCTCGAATGCGCGCTGTTGATCGACGCGGTGGCCGATCCTTTCCATGCGGCCGAAGTCGATATTTACGGAAACTACAAACGAAAATAGCTTTTAATTTTTCATGAAAAAACTGCTGACTGTATGCCTGCTGGCCTTTGCCGCGGCAGGTGCGACCGGCTGTCGGAGTGCCGCCGAGGGGGTGAAACCCAAACTGATGTGGCTCGACTGTTCGGCCAACTGGGTGCGTTTCAGTTACCCCGATTCGATCCGTTATTATGTGAACAAGTGCCGGGAGGCCGGCATGACGGCGCTGGTGCTCGACGTCAAGGGCACTTCGAGCGAAGTGGTATATCCCAGCGAGCATGCGCCCCAAGTCCGGGAGTGGAAAGGGTTTGCCCGCCCCGATTTCGATTTCGTGGGCACGTTCGTCGAAGCCGCGCACGATGCCGGACTGGAGATTTACGGTTCGTTCAACACCTTTGCCGAAGGCAACGGCGTATTCCGCCGCGGACTGATCTACGACGGGCATCCCGAATGGCAGGCCGTGAACTATGTCCCCGGCAGGGGACTGGTGCCCCAGCTGGAGATTCCGGAGAAGAAGGTGCTGTTCGCCAATCCCGCGCTCCCGGCCGTTCAGGATCACGAAATTGCCATTTTCAAGGAGGTGGCGCAGAAGTACGATTTCGACGGTCTGCTGCTCGACCGCGGCCGCTACGACAATATCCAGTCCGACTTCTCGGATTTTTCACGCGGGAAATTCGAGACTTATATCGGAAAAAAGCTGGATCGTTTCCCGGAGGATATCTATACGTGGGAGGAGGACGGCGACGGCGGCTGGAAACGCATCGACGGCCCTTATTTCAAGCAGTGGATCGAGTGGCGCGCGTCGGTGATCTACGACTTCTTCAAACGCACCAAAGAGGAGCTGAAAGCCGTGAAGCCCGGCCTGAAGTTCGGCGCTTATACGGGTGCGTGGTACCCGTCCTATTTCGAAGTGGGCGTCAATTGGGCCAGCAATACGTACGATCCTTCGCAGGATTTCGCATGGGCCACGCCGGGCTATAAGAATTACGGATATGCCGAACTGCTGGACATCTTCACCAACGGCAATTATTACTGGAACGTGACCATCGACGAGTACCGTCGCAGCAACGGCCTGCACAAGAACGAGACCGACAGCGAAATGTCGAAGGGCGACCACCTCAGCGTCGAGGGCGGGTGCCGCTATTCGCGCCGTCTGCTGGGCGGCAGACCCTTCTTCGGCGGGATGTACGTCGAGGACTACAAACGCGATACGACCCAGTTCAAGCGGGCCGTGGAGATGAATCTCCGCGAATCGGACGGACTGATGGTGTTCGACATCGTGCATATCATCAACCGCGACTGGTGGGGACCGCTGCAGCGGGCCGTCAGCGCCTATGAAGCGGAGGCGAAGCAATGAGCAGACGGCTGATTTTTGCGGTGCTGGCGCTGTTGTGCGCCGGTGCCGTTTCCGCCCAGAAGCGGACGGAGGTGCCCGCTGCGTCGTCCGAGGTGCGCTATGTCGGACGTACGCAGGCAAACGGCGGCGACGTGAGTTTCGACTGGAGCGGAACCAGTTTCGAGTGCCGTTTTACGGGCGGTTCGCTGGCCATGCGCGTTTCGGATACGAAAAAGAACTACTACAACCTGACCGTCGACGGCCGCGACGCCGGCGTCGTTACGATGTTCGGGACGGATTCGGTCGTGGTGCTGGCCGAGAAGCTGGGCCGCGGCGAACATACCGTGCGGATGCAGAAGCGCACCGAGGGCGAGCAGGGGCGCACGACGATCCATGCCTTCCTGCTCGACAGGGGAGGACGTCTGCTGCCTGCGGCGCCCGCGCCCGGACGGCATATCGAATTTATCGGCAACTCGCTGACCTGCGGTTACGGGACCGAGGGGCTTTCGAAGGACGAGCCGTTCAAACCCCAGACCGAGAACTGCAACAAGGCGTACGCCTGCATCATCGCCCGTTATTTCGGCGCCGACTATACGCTGATCGCCCATTCGGGACGCGGCGCGGCGCGCAATTACGGCGATAAGAACACCACTTCGCAGAATACGATGGCCGACCGCATCGCCAATACGTTCGACGAGGCGGCGGAACCGGCGTGGGACTTCGCGGCGTCGCCGTACCGTCCCGATCTGGTCGTCATCAATCTGGGATCGAACGACTTCTCGACCCTGCCGCATCCTTCGCGCGATGAGTTTGCGGCCGCCTACACCCGCATCCTGCAGACTCTGCGCGGCGCCTACGGCGACGAAATGCCGATCCTCTGCGTGGCGCCGCGCGTCAGCGAACCGGCCTTCACCTATATCCGTGACCTGTGTCAGTCCGCCGTCGTGCCGAACCTCCATTTCGCGGCCATCCTGCCCGGCTACTGCAACGACGGAAGCGAGCTCGGATCGTCGGCCCATCCCAATTACGCCGGCCAGCGCAAGATGGCGATGCTGCTGATCCCCTACGTTTCGACGCTGACGGGATGGGAGGCGGAGATCAAACCGGTCGAATAGGCGTTTGGCCGTATCGCGGCTTTTTGCTACTTTTGTCCCCCGGTTAGGAACGGAGTAGCGAATTATGGAATCTCACAAGAACAAATTGCCCTCGGCATGGGTGTCGGCGCTGCCGCTCGCAGTGCTGACACTTCTTTTATATGTGGTCATCCGCTGTTTCGGGGGCGATGCGATAAACGGCGGAAGCCAGATCGCGCTGCTCTCGGCCACGTCGGTCTGCGTGATGCTCTCGATCGGCATCTACCGCTGCAAGTGGTCGGTGCTTGAGGATGCGATCATCGACAACATACGCGCCTCGGCGTCGGCCATCATCATCCTGCTGCTGATCGGCGCCATCGCCGGATCGTGGATGGTGAGCGGCGTGGTGCCGACGATGATCTATTACGGGCTGAAAATCCTGCACCCCTCGTTTTTTCTCGTCGCCTCGTGCGTCATCTGCGCCGGCGTGTCGCTGATGACCGGCAGCTCGTGGACGACGATCGCCACGATCGGCGTGGCGCTGATGGGCATCGGGCAGGCGATGGGCTTTCCCGAAGGGTGGATCGCGGGCGCGATCATTTCGGGCGCCTATTTCGGCGACAAGATTTCGCTGCTCTCCGATACGACGGTGCTCGCTTCGTCCACCGTCGGCGTGCCGATCTTCACGCATATCCGCTACATGCTCTACACGACCGTTCCGTCGTTCGTCGTCGCGCTGGCGGTTTTCGTCGTCGCGGGGCTGACGCTGAGCCATACCGGCGGCGCCCATGCCGAACTTTACGCCGATTCGCTGCGCGGCGCTTTCCGCATTACGCCGTGGCTGCTGCTGGTGCCCGTGGCGACGGGCGTGCTGATCGTGCGGAAACTTCCGGCTATCGTGACGCTTTTCTGCGCCGCGGTCTTCGCCTGCGTCGCCATGCTGCTGGCGCAGCCCGAACTGGTGGCGAAGGTGGCCGGAGTCGAAGGACTGAACTTCATGTCGGGATTCAAAGGCGTGCTGATGAGCTGTTTCGGGCCTACGGCGCTGGAGACCGGAAGCCCGCAGCTCGACGAACTGGTGGCCACGCGCGGCATGGCCGGCATGCTCAATACCGTATGGCTCATCATCTGCGCCATGTGCTTCGGCGGCGTGATGACCGGCAGCGGCATGCTGGGGGCGCTGACGGCCGTTTTTCTGAAATTCGTCCGCCGCACCTTTTCGGCCGTGGCTTCGACGGTCGGGGCCGGAATCTTCTTCAACCTCTGCACGGCCGACCAGTATATCTCGATCATCCTTTCGGGCCGTCTGTTCCGGGAACTCTATGCCGAACGGGGGCTGGAATCCCGTCTGCTGAGCCGCTCGGTCGAGGATTCGGCGACGGTCTGTTCGGTGCTCGTGCCGTGGAACTCGTGCGGCATGACGCAGGCCACGGTGCTGGGCGTCTCGACGTTCGTCTACATGCCTTACTGCATCTTCAATATCGTCAGTCCGCTGATGTCGCTGTGCGTGGCGGCTCTCGGCTGGAAAATCAAAAAGGCCGCATCTTCTGCCGGCCGCAGACAATGATTATGGAAACGACTGTAAATACCGATCTGGTCATCTTCGACCTCGACGGCACGCTGCTCGATACGATCGGCGATCTGGCCGTCGCCTGCAACGCCGTTCTGGCCCTGCGCGGCCTTCCGCAGCACTCCTACGAGGAGTACTGCCATTTCGTCGGCAACGGCATCATGCGGCTCGTGGAGCGCGCCCTGCCCGAAGAGCTTCGCACGCCCTATACCGTTGCGGCCGTGCGCGCCGATTTCGTGAAATACTATACCGAGCATATCGACGCCTATACCAAGCCTTACGACGGGATTCCGGAGCTGGTCGCGGGGCTTGTACGGCGCGGCGTGCGTATCGCCGTGGCGTCGAACAAATTTCAGGCGGGAACCGAGAAGCTTGTCCGGCTGTTTTTCCCCGACGTTCCTTTCGCCGCGGTCTTCGGCCAGCGCGAAGGGGTGCCTCTGAAGCCGGACCCGGCCGTGGTGGAGGAGATTCTTTCGCTGACGGGCGCAGCGAAGGAGCGGGTGCTCTACGTCGGCGATTCGGGCGTGGACATGCAGACTGCCGCGGCTGCGGGCGTACGCTCGGTGGGCGTCACGTGGGGTTTCAGAAAACGCGGGGAGCTGGTCGAGTCGGGCGCCGTGCATATCGTAGACCGGCCTGCAGAGATTCTCGCCCTGCTGTAATCGGGCAGTTCGGTTCGAAAAAGCGACAACCGGTCCGCAAGGGCCGGTTGTCGCTTTTTCAGCAGTAGGTCTTCACGTCGTCGAGCGTGATGCGCTCTTCGCTGAGGATGATGAGCCGCTCTATGACGTTGCGCAGTTCGCGGATGTTGCCGCTCCACCGCATCGCCTGCAGTTCGCGCAGGGCGTTGCTCTCGATGCGTTTGGGCGGGATGCCGTATTCGGCGCAGATCGTGCGGATGAAATGGTCGGCCAGCAGCGGGACGTCCTGCGCGTGGTCGCGCAGCGCCGGAACGCGCACCACGATCACACCGATACGGTGGTAGAGGTCTTCGCGGAAGTTGCCCTTCGTGATCTCGTCGCGCAGGTTCTTGTTCGTGGCGGCGATCACCCGCACGTCCACGTCGATGTCCTTGTCGCTGCCCACGCGGCAGATCTTGTTCTCCTGCAGCGCGCGCAGCACCTTGGCCTGCGCCGCCAGCGACATGTCGCCGATCTCGTCCATGAAGAGCGTGCCGCCGTCGGCCTGCTCGAATTTGCCTTTGCGCTGTTTGATCGCCGAGGTGAAGGCGCCCTTCTCGTGTCCGAAGAGTTCGCTTTCGATCAGCTCCGAGGGGATGGCCGCGCAGTTCACCTCGACGAACGGCGCCGCGGCGCGCGAGCTTTTGGCGTGCAGCCAGCGGGCGACAAGCTCTTTGCCGGTGCCGTTTTCGCCCGTGATCAGTACGCGCGCCTCGCACGGCGCCACCTTGTCGATCAGCTGGCGGACGTGTTCCATCTGCGGCGAGGTGCCGATGATTTGTTCCGTATGCATATTGCGCGAACGGCGCGAGCGGCGTGCGGGAGCGGCCGCGGGTGCGCAGGCGGGTGCGGGCGCCGGGTTGTCGATGGTGCGGTGTATGGACTGCAGCAGGCGGTTCATGTCGATGGGCTTGGTGAGGTAATCCTGCGCACCGTTGCGTACGGCTTCGACCGCCGAGTCGATCGACGCTTCCGCCGAAAGAACGATGAACGGGATTCCGGCGTCGGGAATCTTGCAGCCCCGGTCCGAAAGGATGACGTCGAACGGTATTTTCTCGCACATCGTCGATGCAGCCTCCTCATCTTCGGCGGCTTCGGTCGAGAAGCCTTCGAATTCGAGACGCTCGCGGAGCGTGTTTCGCATACTTTTTGATTGGTCCAGAATTAAAACCTTTGCCATAGCTTGTTTTTACTGAAATTTTACCTACTTTTGTCCCAAAGTTATGACTTTCTGCGGTGCAAAACCAATCTTGAGGGGCCTTGCCGAACAGGGTGGAGAGTCGGATAAAACGTCTTGAATCGGTCCATCGCGACAACCCCGCCGGACGCTCCGGCGGCCGTTTTGCAACAGTGCCGAGGACCACAATTACAATATGAAAAAGAATTACAATTACACACGACGCAAGTTGTACCTGCCCGAATACGGACGGCATATTCAGGAGATGATCGACTCGCTGCAGCTGATCGAGGACCGCCGCGAGCGCAACCGTCAGGCCCGTGCCGTGATCGCCGTGATGGGCAATCTCAACCCGCTGCTGCGCGATACCGCCGATTTCACCCATAAGCTGTGGGATCACCTCTTTATCATGTCTGATTTCCAGCTCGATGTGGATTCGCCCTATCCGCAGCCGACCCGTCAGGAACTGACTATCGCGCCGCGCCGCATGGCCTATTCGCAGGGGCGCATCGCCTTCAAGCACTACGGCAAATACGTCGAGCGGATGATCGGGAGTCTGGCCGGCGACAAGGACCGCAGGGAGGTGTCGCGCACGGTGGACAATCTGGCCCGGTACATGCGCTCGAAGAGCTACGAATACAATCAGGAGCATCCCAACAACGAAGTAATCGTTAAAGACATCAAACGCATGTCCGGGGGTGCTATTGAAATAGATGAAGTTGCTTTAAACAATCTCCGAAGCGACTATAAACAGCACTTTACGGCACGTCCCCAGAAAGGTCCCCAGCAGCGCAATCAGCAGCGTCAGCAGAAAAACCGCAATCAGCAGCACAACCGCAATTTTTCGAAAAACAACGGTCCGCACCGCAATTCGTCGAAATAAGAGGTGCGTATTTTCGGAAATTTGCTATATTTGTGAGCATTTTACTGCAGAAACGTGAGATTAATGAACAAACAAACGCTTTTCGTCTCCCTGACCGCGGCCGTCATGTTGTGTGCCTGCCAGTCGTCGAAGGTGAAGATTTCAGGCCGCATCGTCGGCAACGACGCCAAAAATGTTTACTTGGAGCAGGTGTCTCCCCTGTCGCAGTCGGTCATCGACTCGGCCGTGCTCGACAAGGAGGGTAATTACCGTTTCGAGCTGAAGGGCGTGACCCGGACGCCTTCGCTTTACAATATAATTTACAACGGCGAACGTATTCCGCTCTTTCTGGCGGGCGGCGACCGCTTGTCCGTGAATTCCGTGGGCAGTTTCATCCGCAACTATACGGTCGAAGGGTCGAAGGAGACCGAGCTGCTGCGGCAGTTCTATCAGGCTTTCGTCGGCGGCGCCCAGCGGCTCGACAACATTGCCGGCCAGTTCGCCCGGACGAACCTCTCCGAAGAGGAGCGCAAGGCGCTGGTGAAGGAGTATACCGACGAATACTACCGCATCCGCCGCGAGCAGCTGCGGTTCATCATCGAGCACAAGGCGTCGCTGGCGGCGGTCTACGCCCTCTACCAGCGGCTTCCGGGCGACACGTACCTGTTCAACGGCGACAGCGACGTGGTCTACTACCGCACGGTTGCCGAGGCGTTGCAGGAGAGCTACCCCGAATCGCCCTACCTGCAATCGTTGCAGGCCGAGATCGCCCGCATGGACGCCCGCATCAGCCTCACGTCGCAGATCACCGAGGCGCGCCATCCGGACCTCGAACTGACGGACATCTACGGCAAGAAGATCCGTCTCTCGTCGCTGGCCGGAAAGGTCGTGCTGCTGGATTTCTGGTCGGCGGAACTGGGGTCGAGCAACGCGCTGAACGCCGATCTGAAGGAACTCTATCGGAAATATGCCGACGCACCCGTCGGGTTCGAGGTCTACCAGGTGGCCGTCGATACGTCGAAACCGCTGTGGATCACCGCCGTGCAGGAGCAGCAGCTGCCGTGGATCTCGGTCAGCGACCTGCGCGGGCGTTCGTCCGTGGCCCTCGGGCTTTACAACGTGCAGCGGCTCCCGGCCAACTTCCTGATCGACAAGGAGGGGACGATCGTGGCCAAGAACATCTACGGCAAGAGCCTCGAAGCGAAACTGGACGAGCTGACAAAATAGAATCATGTATTATTTCGCATCCGACATCCACCTGGGAGCCGGCGATGCCGCGACGGCACGGGCGGTCGAAAGACGCTTCGTGGCGTGGCTCGACGACGCGGCCCGGGATGCGGAGGCGATCTTTCTGGTCGGGGACATCTTCGATTTCTGGTTCGAATACCGGCGTGTGGTCCCCAAAGGCTTCGTGCGGACGCTGGGCAAGCTGGCCGAACTGACCGACCGGGGCGTGCGGGTGGTCTTCTTCACGGGCAACCACGACATGTGGGTCGGCGACTATCTGGCGCGCGAGTGCGGGCTGGAGATCCACACCTCGCCCGAGGTGATGACCCTCTCGGGCAAAAAGGTCTTCATCGCCCACGGCGACAACATGAAGATCGAC
>ERZ773193.567-NODE-567-length-56445-cov-4.521156_pt1 | contig 56445 bp, 53 predicted proteins | sample MGYA00511110_ERZ773193 | MGnify/ENA primary metagenome ERZ773193 (study PRJEB29015, sample SAMEA2737784) | human gut metagenome | biome: human gut; feature: human-associated habitat; material: faeces | place: China | collected 2012 ... | reverse complement strand
TCATGTGCACGCCCATGATCATCTGGCAGATCCTGGCATTTTTCCTGCCGGCGCTGCGCCCCAACGAGCGCAAGTGGGTCGTGCCCACGGTGCTCGCCTCGACGGTGCTGTTCTTCCTGGGTGCCATCTTCTGCTATTTCATCATCATCCCGGCGGGCTTTGAGTGGCTCATCGGCGAGACCTCGGCCGTCGCTACGGCGCTGCCCGACCTGGAGAACTACGTCAACATGGAGCTGCTCTTTATGATCGGCTTTGGTGTGGCGTTTGAGCTGCCGCTCATCATCTTCTATCTGTCCGTCTTTCACATCGTGTCCTATGCGGCCTTCCGCAGCGCCTGGCGCTACGTGTACGTAGGCCTGCTTGTGGGCTCGGCTGTGATTACGCCCGACGGCTCGCCCGTTACGCTGGGTCTCATGTATGGCGCCCTGCTCTCGCTCTACGAGATTTCGCTCGCCATTGCTCGCGTGGTCATTACCGCGCGCGAGGGCAAGGAGGGCCTGTTCGTGAGCCGTCTGGACCTGTTCTCGGACGACGAGGACGACGAGGAGTAAATCGGTATGCACGAGGTTGGCATTGTCAACGGCATACTCGATACAGTGATTCGCGCGGCGCGTGGGGCGGGGGCCTCGCGCGCCGTTTTGGTAACGCTGCGTATCGGGGATATGACCGAGGTCGTGCGCGAGGCGCTTGACTTTGCGTGGGAGACGTTTCGCGACGAGGACTCGCTCACGCGCGGCTGCGAGCTTGCCGTGGAGGAAGTCCATCCACAAAGCGAGTGTCTGGACTGCGGTGAGGTCTTTGAGCACGACCGTTTCCATTGCCGTTGTCCCCAATGTGGCGGTGCCAACGTGCGTCTGCTGCATGGCCGCGAACTCGACATCGCAAGTATCGAGATCGAGACCCCCGACGATTAGCACGCTCGCCATCTAGCGATGGGGTATAAAAGGGCCAAAGTAAGGAGCGCTAAGTATGGCCGAGAAAACGATTGATATCGCGTCGCCGATTCTGTCGCGCAACGAGCGCCTGGCAGATCAGCTGCGTCAGCGGTTTGAGCAGACGAACACCTACGTGATCAATGTGCTGTCGAGCCCTGGCTCGGGTAAGACCACCACGATTCTGGGCACCAACGAGCGCCTGCGTGACAAAGCCAGCCTGCGCTGTGCCGTTATCGAGGGCGATATCGCCTCGGACGTCGACGCCATCACCATGAAGGAAGCCGGCATGCCCGCCATCCAGATCAACACGGGCGGCCTGTGCCACCTCGAGGGCAACATGATCATGGAGGCCGTCGACGCCTTCGACCAGGCCGTCGGTCTGGAGAACATCGACGTCATCTTTATCGAAAATGTGGGTAACCTGGTCTGCCCGGTCGACTTTGACCTGGGCGAGAACCTGTCCATCATGATCCTCTCGGTGCCCGAGGGCGACGACAAGCCCATCAAGTACCCGGGCATCTTCCAGCACGCCGGCGCGCAGCTGCTCAATAAGGTCGACGTGGCTCCGGCTTTCGATTTTGACATGGATAGGTATACTAAGACACTCGATGACCTCAATCCGCAGGCGCCGCGGTTTGCCGTGAGCGCGCGCAAGGGCGAGGGCATGGATGCCTGGTGCGATTGGCTCATCGGGCAGATTGAGCAAGCAAGGGCGTAAGTCGGCCGCCAAGAGGGCGGGCGCAGCCGCAGACACACGAGATAGGAGCCTCTTTTGAAGCTCATCATCGCTGAGAAAAACGACGCCGCGCGTCAGATCGCCGAGCGTCTGTCCACGGGCAAGCCCAAAAAGGACAAGGTGTACAACACCGCCATCTACCGTTTTGAGTGGAAGGGCGAGGAGTGCGTGACGATCGGCCTTGCCGGTCACATCCTGGCACCCGATTTTTGCGACAGTGTGCTGTTCGATAAAAAGTTGGGCTGGTATTCGGTCACGGAGGACGGCGAAATGCTGCCGGCCGATATGCCCGATGGCCTGGCCCGCCCGCCGTACGACACCAAGCGCAAGCCGTTCCTTGCCGATGGCATTTCCATCAAGGGCTGGAAGCTCGAGAGCCTGCCCTATCTCACCTGGGCGCCCGTCATTAAGCTTCCGGCCGAGAAAGAGCTCATCCGCTCGCTTAAGAACCTCGCCAAAAAGTCCGACAGCGTCATCATCGCCACGGACTTCGATCGCGAGGGCGAGCTGATCGGTTCGGACGCCCTCAACAAGGTGCGCGAGGTGGCGCCCGACTTGCCGGTCGCCCGCGCCCAGTATTCTTCGTTTACCAAGGCCGAGATCACGCAGGCCTTCGATAACCTTGTCTCGCTCGACCAGAACCTGGCCGACGCCGGCGAGAGCCGTCAGCACATCGACCTCATTTGGGGTGCAGTGCTCACGCGCTACCTGACGCTCGCCAAGTTTGGCGGCTTTGGCAACGTGCGTTCCGCCGGCCGCGTGCAGACGCCGACGCTTGCCCTGGTGGTCGAGCGCGAGCGCGAGCGCATGGCGTTTGTGCCCGAGGACTATTGGCAGATTCGCGGCATGGGCGCCGCGCAGGGCGCTGCCGAGGATGACCGCTTTAAGATTGCGCACAAGACGGCACGTTTTACCGACAAGGATGCTGCCGAGACGGCGTACGGCCACGTCGACGGCGCTACGACGGCAACCGTCGCCGCGGTGACCAAGCGCTCCCGCAAGCAGCAGCCGCCCACGCCGTTTGCGACGACCTCGCTGCAGGCTGCCGCCGCGGCCGAGGGCATCTCACCTGCACGTACCATGCGCATCGCCGAGTCCCTCTACATGGCGGGCCTCATCAGCTACCCGCGTGTCGACAATACCGTGTACCCTGCGACGCTCGATCTGGGCGCCGTGGTGAGCGACCTGGCAAAGATTAACCCGGCGCTGGCGCCTGTGTGTAAAAAGGTGCTCGCCGGTCCCATGAAGCCCACGCGCGGCAAGGTCGAGACCACCGACCACCCGCCTATCTATCCCACGGGCGAGGGCGATCCGTCCACGCTCGATGGCGGCCAGCGCAAGCTCTACGATCTCATCGCCCGCCGCTTCCTGGCGACGCTTATGGGTCCTGCGACCATCGAGAACACCAAGCTCGAGCTCGACGTCAACGGCGAGCCGTTCGTGGCCTCGGGCGACGTGCTCGTGACCCCGGGCTTCCGCGAGGCGTACCCGTACGGCCTTAAGCGCGACGAGCAGATGCCGCCGCTGGAACAGGGTGATACGGTCGACGTGTTCGACATTAAGCTCGAGGCCAAGCAGACCGAGCCGCCCGCGCGCTACAGCCAGGGCAAGCTCGTGCAGGAGATGGAGAAGCGCGGCCTGGGTACCAAGTCCACGCGCGCGAGCATCATCGAGCGCCTGTATGCCGTGCGCTATCTCAAAAATGATCCCGTGGAGCCGAGTCAGCTGGGTATTGCCATTATCGATGCGCTGACGCAGTTTGCCCCGCGCATCACGAGCCCCGATATGACCAGCGAGCTCGACGGCGACATGACTCGCGTGGAGCGCGGCGAGGACACCGAAGAGCATGTCGTGACGCACTCGCGTGCGCTGCTGGCCGGCGTGCTCGACGAGCTGCTCAAGCATACGCAGGAGCTCGGCGACGCCATCAGCGACGCCGTTACGGCCGATGCGCGCGTGGGCGCCTGCCCCAAGTGCGGCAAGGACCTGGTTATGAAGACGAGCGCCAAGACCCGCGGCAGCTTTATCGGTTGCATGGGCTGGCCCGACTGCGACGTGACCTATCCGGTGCCGAGCGGCGTCAAGGTGAGCCCGCTCGAGGGCGAGGCCGCCGTGTGCCCCGAGTGTGGCGCGCCGCGCATCAAGTGCCAGCCGTTCCGCCAGAAGGCCTTTGAGATTTGCGTGAACCCCACGTGCCCCACCAACTACGAGCCCGACCTTAAAGTGGGCGAGTGCAAGGTGTGCGCCGAGGCTGGACGCCATGGCGACCTGATTGCGCACAAGAGCGAGAAGAGCGGCAAGCGCTTTATCCGCTGCACCAACTACGATGACTGCGGCGTGAGCTATCCGCTGCCGGCGCGTGGCAAGCTCGAGGCGACGGGCGAGACCTGTCCCGAGTGCGGCGCCCCCATCGTGGTGGTTAACACGGCGCGCGGTCCGTGGCGTATCTGCGTCAACATGGACTGCCCGACCAAGGAGAAGAAGCCCGCCCGCGGCCGCAAGACTACGACCAAGACGAGCGCGGCGAAGAAGACCACGGCAGCCAAGAAGACGACGGCTAAGAAAGCCACTGCCGCCAAGAAGACGACCGCGAAGAAGTCGACTGCCAAGAAAGCAGCCGCCGACAAGTAACAGCGCAGCCGAAACATTGACCAAAACAAAAATGAGCGAGGATCCCGCGATCCTCGCTCATTTTCTAGGCAGTCATTGGGGACGTTCTTGAATGACTAGTCGTTTAAGAACGTCGCATGCGACTAGTTCACCTCGACAGGCTTGGCGCCGGGATAGCGCTCCTCAAAGTCTAGGCGGTACTTATTGTCATTGGTGCCCGCCACGTTGTCGCGTGACAGCGGCGCCACGATCTCATTCTTGTGGTCCGCGGGCTTTGCGTACTTCAGGCTGATCTCCCAGGCATCGCAGATCGCGTCAATGCGGTGGTCCAGGTCGTCATACAGGGCAACGATGTCTTTCCAGGAGCTGTAGTTCTTAGAGCTCGTCGGGACGTCCAGGTCCTCGACGATGTCGTAATACTGCTCGATGGTGTCCTCCGTGCGCTCGGCGACGTCGGCGAGATTTTGACGGGTGGTTCGATCCTCTTCCAGATAGCTGCCGTTGAAGTTCTGTGCGCAGCCACGGACGTAGTTGTCGAGGTCTTCGAGCAAGTCGTAGTATTCGCTCAGTCGGCGGTAGAGGTTCTGCTCGGAGAGCGTTGCTTCGCCGCCATCCTCGTCGTCATCGTCATCATCGTCGTACAGGCTGTTGGGATCGCCGAGAGGCTTTAGGTCATCGTCGTCGACGTCATGGTGCAGCTTAGCTACCTCGGCAGTCGTCTGCGTGGCGGCGTTGTCGAAAGGCTTGATCACAAAGAAAACGACCAGGGCGATGATGATCGCCACCAGCACAACGATAACAGCGATAAGCGGCCCGGTGCCGCTCTTTTTGGGAGCGGGGGTCTGTGGCGAAGCGGGCGCGTATGCGGGAGCCGGCTGCTGTTGGGACGAGCCGCTCGCGACGGGTATGCGCTGCGTGGTCTCGACGGTCGCGGGGCCTGCGGCGGGGTCGGGGCGATAGGCGAGGGGGTCGTCCGCCTTGGCTTGCGGCGTATCGAGGGAACCGGTCTGCTCAAAAGCGGGCTGGCTATCGCTCGCGGTTGTTTGCTCAACGGGTGCACCGCACGAGGTGCAGAACTTGGCATCATCTGCAAGAAGTTTGCCGCACGAGGCGCAATACCGAGTCATTGCCACTCCTTTCGCCACATTTCAATGCAATACGACGATTATACCCAGCACCCCAAAAAGCCGGCAGTTGGGGACATTCCTTTTCGGCCGGCAGTTTAGGAACGTCCCTAACTGCTGACTGAGTAGCCATTGGCTAGGTGGGGTTTGGGACTCACCGAGCACTGGGGTATCATGGCTTGGTTGATGTATCTGCATTTACGCGCCTTGTAGGAAGGGGCTGCGCCCATGGCTTTTGAGCCCGCTCAACATAGCTTTATCACGCTCGAGGGCGTCGATGGCGCCGGCAAGTCCACGCAGGCGCGCTTGCTGGCCCGCGCGCTCGACCTCGCTGGCTATCAGGTCGTAACTCTGCGCGAGCCGGGCGGCACCGCCATCAGCGAAAAGATTCGCGCCCTGCTGCTCGACCCCGCCAACACGGCAATGGGCGATACCTGCGAGCTGCTGCTCTACGAGGCTGCGCGTGCCCAGCTGGTGCACGAAGTCATCGCTCCCGCGCTCGCAGCCGGCAAGGTGGTTCTGTGCGATCGCTTCTACGATTCCACGACCTGCTATCAGGCATTTGCCGACGGCCTTGACCGCCAGATAGTGCGCGATGCCAACAACCTGGCCGTTGCGGGGACGCACCCGGCGCTCACGCTCGTCTATCACATCACGCCCGAGCAGGCGGCGCTGCGTATGGCCGCCCGTGGTGCGGCAGATCGCATGGAGGCAAAGGGCATGGCCTTCCAAGAGCGTGTCTACCAGGGCTTTTGCGCAATTGCCGCCGAGGAGCCAAACCGCGTAAAGCTCATCGACGCCACCGCGACCATCGAGGAAGTCTTCGAGAAGACGGTCGAGCAGGTTCGCGCCTACGGCCTCGATATTTCCCAGGACGCCGTCACCGCCGCGCTTGCCCAGGAGGCCGAGTAACATGGCCCCCGCTCAGGCAAGCCTGCTGGCCAAGCTCGACACCCAAGAGCGCGTGCGCGACTTTTTGACCAGTGCCGTCGCCAGCGGTCGCGCATCGCACGCCTACCTGTTTTTGGGCGCGCCCGGCGCGGGCAAGCTCGACGCCGCGTGGGCGCTCGCCCAAGCCTTCCTGTGCGAGCAGGATGGCTGCGGCTCATGCGATAGCTGCGTGCGCGTCGCCCGCCATACGCACCCCGACGTGCACTATTACACGCCCGAGAGCGCCACGGGCTACCTCATCGCCCAGACCCGCGAGCTGCTCGATGACGTGCCTCTGGCGCCCATTCGTGCCAAGGCCAAGGTCTACATCATCGACCGTGCCGAGCAGCTGCGCGCCAACACCGCCAACGCGCTGCTCAAAACACTCGAGGAGCCGCCCGAGGGCGTTATGTTTATCTTGCTGGGCACCTCGGCAGACGTGATGTTGCCCACCATCGTGAGCCGCTGCCAGTGCGTGCCGTTTCGGCTGGTGTCGCCCGCCGTGGCCGCGCGTGCCGTGAGTCGCGCCACCGGTCAGGACCCTGCGCGTTGCCGCATGGCCGTCGCCGTAGCGGGAAGCCCCCCGCGTGGCATCGAGTTCCTCAAGAGCGCCGAGCGCCAGGATCCTCGCCGCCAGATGGTCCGTGCCATCGATTCACTCATCGCCGCCGACGAGGCCGATGTGCTCAGCCGCGCCAAGTCGCTCATCGTCGCCGTTAAGGCGCCGCTCGCCGAGGTCAAGTCCACGCAGGAAAAGGTGCTCGAGCAAAACGCCGATTACCTGTCGCGTGGAGCATTGAAGCAGCTTGAGGACCGCAACAAGCGCGAACTCAACGCGCGCGAGCGTTCGGGTATCATGGAAGCGCTGGCGAGCGCGCGGACGCTTATGCGCGACGTGCTGCTGACGCTTCAGGACGAGGCAGCCGACGTAGTGAACGAGGACGTGCGCGACACGATCGGGCGGCTTGCCGCCGCGACCAATGTTGCGGGTGCCACGCGGGCGCTCGAGGCAGTCGCGACCGCCGAGCGCAACATTGCCAGAAACGTTACTCCCCAGCTGGCCATCGAGGTCATGCTGTTCGATATCAGGAAGGCACTGAAATGCCGTTAGTCGTACCCGTTAAGTTTACCTACGCCTCGCGCGACCTGTGGTTCGATCCGCAGGATTTGGATATCCTCGAGGCCGATTATGCCATTTGCTCCACCGAGCGCGGAACCGAGATCGGCCTGGTCACGGCCGATCCCTTCGAGGTGCCGCAAGACGAGATCGGTCAGCCGCTCAAGCCCGTGCTGCGCGTGGCGAGCGACATCGACCTGCAGCTTGCCGACGACCTGGCCATCCAGGGCGACGAGGCCATGGTCGACTTCCGCCGCCTGGTCAAGGAGCTCGACCTCGAGATGAAGCCGGTCGGCGTCGAGTACCTGTTTGGCGGCGAGAAGGCCGTGTTCTACTTTGCGGCCGAGGAGCGCGTCGATTTTCGTCAGCTCGTCAAGGACCTGTCCTCGACGCTGCACATTCGCGTCGATATGCGCCAGATCGGCGTGCGTGATGAGACCCGCCTGGTGGGCGGCTATGCCCAGTGCGGACAGGAGCTCTGCTGCACGCGCTTTGGCGGACAGTTTGAGCCCGTCTCGATTCGCATGGCAAAAGAGCAGGACCTACCGCTCAACTCGTCCAAGATCAGCGGCGTTTGCGGCCGCCTGATGTGCTGCCTGCGCTATGAGTTCGAGGCCTACAAGGACTTTAAGAGCCGTGCGCCCAAAAAGAAGACGCTCATCGATACGCCGCTCGGCAAGGCGCGTATCCAGGAATATGACACGCCGCGCGAGCAGCTGGTGTTGCGTCTGGAGAACGGCAAGGTCTTTAAGGTCAACTTGGCCGATATGACGTGCTCTGAGGGCTGCAAAAAGAAGGCCGCCGAGCAGGGCTGCAACTGCCGCCCCGACTGCGTGACGCGTGACGTGCTCGAGCGCATCGAGTCGCCCGAGATGCGCCTGGCGCTCATGGAGCTCGATCGCGAGAACGGCGTCGACGTGGGCGATGGCCTGTCGAGTGCCGACCGTCTGGCCGGCACGTCGATGCCCAAGCACCGTCGTCGCGATGCTGAATCCGATGCTCGTGCCGGTCAGGGCCAGGGCGAGGGCCGTGGCCGCGGAAAGGGCCGTGGTAAGGCCGAGGCACCCGAGGCCGAGGAGGCCGCCGGTGCCCGTCGTCGCAAGCGCGCGGGCTCGGGCGATGCTACCGAGGCTGCAGCCGCGGGCAAGAACGCCTCTCGCGAGCGCGAGGTTCAGCAGCTCCAGCAGCAGAATCGCGGCGGTGGCATGAACCCCACACGTCGCCGCCGCCGTCATCTGTCGAGCGAGGAGCGCGAGGACGCCTTCCGCGCCGCAGCTGCTCGCGAGGCCGGTGCCGCTTCCAAGGGTCCCTCGGCCTCCGATGCGTCTGCCGACAAGGGCGGCAAGTCACGTGGCGAGGAGGAGCGCGCGCCGCGTCCGCGCCGTCGCCATTCCTCGGGCGCGCAACAGAAGCCCTCAGTGCCCTCCGTGGCCGATCAGGTCTCGGATGGCGAGGTCAAGGTCACGCGCCGTCGTCCCGGAGATGGCGGGGGAGCGGCTGCTAAGGCTTCGCGTGGCGCCGCTCGCGACGAGCGCGAGCCGCGCGTGGATCGCGGTGGCGAGGGCTCGGCCGACCAGGGTCAAAAGCGCCGTCGCCGTCGCCGTTCCCGCAAGCCGCGCCAGGATGGTGGCGAGGGCTCGACCCCGTCTTCGTCCGCACCACAACCGCCCGCCGGCGAATAACGCCCGCGAGCGGATTTAGCCCGCCTTGCCCCGAGCGCATCGGGGTATCATAGCGCCGAATCAACAACCCTCCCTGCGACCGAATGTAGGGAGGGTTGTGTCTTGAAGAGCCATCTGAACATATCGAGCCGTCTGCAGGGTGCCGGTGCCCTACCGTTTGCGGACGAATTGCTACCGTTTGCCGAGCGGGTGGCACGCGAGGCGCTCGAGGCATTGTCGCCAACACGATGTGCCGGCTGCGAGCGCGCCGGTGCGCTTATTTGCCAAGACTGCCTGGCCGCGCTCACGCTCATCGACCCACGTCATAGCTGCACCCGATGCGGCGCCCCGTTTGGGGATTTGCTGTGCACTGAGTGTTCGGTCGAGGGCACGTCCTCGGCAATGGCGGAGGCGCTCGACCGCTGCCTGGCGTGTGCCGTCTATGCGCATCCGCTGCCGCGCATCATTAAAGCGTACAAGGATGCGGGCGAGCGACGTCTGGCTCCGTATCTGGCGGAGCTGCTCTACGACACCGCCCTGCATGCCCAGATCGTAGCGCCCGAACGCTTAGGAGGTGTGCTGTCCAGTGCGGATGCGGTGGTGTTTGTGCCTGCGACAGCGGCAGCGTTTCGGCGGCGTGGTTTTGATCATATGGAGGCTATTGCGCGCCCATTTTGCGAGCTGTCGGGTATTCCCTTGCTCGATGCTCTCGTCAAGTTCGGGCATGGCGACCAGCGCGAACTCGGTCGTGAGGAGCGCCGCGAGCGTGCCCAAGGCATGTACGAGACGGTTGAGGACGTGCACGGCCGCCGCTTGCTGCTTATCGATGACGTTATCACCACGGGCGCGACGATGGCAGCGGCTTCGGCGGAACTCAAGCGCGCCGGCGCCGCAGCGGTCGATGGCCTCGCTATCGCACGCGTTTGGTAGGGGTGGTTTTGTGGCTGTAAAGATTGAGCGGTGCAACGAGCCGACAGACGAACAGCTAGCGGCTTCCGTAATCCTAACAGGCGCCTCGGCGCTACGCATGATGCGCGCCGAGCGCCGACAAATGGGTTACATCAGCTGGAGGGACCTCGATCCCGATGAAGAGCGCCGTGTGCTGTGCACGTCGTCGCCCTCGACCGAGGACATCTATCTTCCCGACTTGGTGCGGATTGGGGCCGCAAGCGGCGAGGTGCAAGAGGATTTGTGTTTGCTGGTAGGGTCTGCAGCACAGCGCCGCCGCATTCTTGGCGTGAGTTGGTCCGTATGCTCCGAGTTGCCCGACGGCTCGATTCTAGAGGTGGAACCGGGGGTGTACAGCCTATCTCCCGAGGCCCTTTGTGTTGCCGTTGCGCGCGAGATCGGCTGCATTCGGGCGTTTGCCCTGGCCCAGGAACTGTGCTCCAAGATTTCACTGAGCGACCGCGGGAAATATCTGCCTCCCTACACCTCGCCCGTTGTGAACAAACTTGCAAAGGACAAGGACCAACCGACAGACGTGGGCTACTTTGAAGTCGAGCCAGCGCTGACGCCCGATCGCCTGGCAGATTACCTTGCGGCATGCAAGGGGAATGTGGCCAAACAATTGCAGCGTCTGTGTCCCTACTTGTCAGAAAACCTGCGCTCGCCCATGGAGTGCATCATGCTCGCCCTGTTTTCGCTTCCGTTTCCCTATGGCGGATTTGCCTGCGGTCCCTTTAAGACCGACTACAAGATCGAGTTTGATGATCGCGCGCAGACAATCTCGGGGATGCCCCATGCAGTTTGCGATGCATATCAGGAGACAGCCCGGTTTGATCTGGAATACAACGGTGAGCTGGGCCATTCCTCTCGAAGGGGACGTATCCATGATGAAAAGCGCAACACGGGCTTGATTACTATGGGAATCGAGGTCGCGACGGTCAACAACGAAATGCTCTGTGACATGGAAGCGATGGAAGCGCTCGCATGGCGCATGCACCAGCGTATGAGAAAGCGGTACCGGAATCGTGTCGATGCCCGCAGGAAGAAGCAAGAGGCGTTGCTTAACACGCTGCGGGCGTGTTTTGGGCTTAAGCCGGTCTAATTCACGTCGAAAATAGGGGGTTAATCATATGCCCTGGCCAAAATATGGCAAATATGAGTACTGTCACTAAATCAGTAACAGCAAAATCAAGGAATTTAGGACTCGGAGGCGTCATAAAGTAAGAAGATAATAAACAAATGTAGAATAACTAAGCATCAGGTTGGCGACACTGAGCGCAAAATCTGTCCGAGAGGCTAAAACTGCCTGTTACTAAATTGGTGACAGTACTCATATTTGCCATTTTTTGGCCACAGCACCCTAGGAAGGGTGCCCCGGAGCTCCCCATAGGGGAGCTCCGGGCTTCACAGGGGCACGAATAGCCCACTCCGACCTGCGAAATCTGTACTCGCGATGCGAATGACGCCCCTAACCTTAAACTTTAGCTTGAACTTAGCTATAATGCGCTACGTTCCTACCAGGCTGTGGTTGCGGACGGACGAAATGCCCGTCCTAGTCCAAGACAGACGCGGTCAAAGGGATCCACGTAAGCGACCGCGTGCGCGCGGCGCGATCATGGCGCGTCCTAGATGTAAGCCGCACCGTCCGTTCTACTTTCTTTGGGGCAATACCGCCTCGCGGGCGAGCGGGCCAGTCGTGAAGGTGGCTGCGGCCTCCCGAGCAAACACCCCGGTGCGCAAGTGTGGGGTCAAATACCAGGTCAGCTGGTGGGAACAATCTGATATTCCGCGCATCGCACGGATCGTATACGACACAGAAGGCAGGGTAGTGGACATGGTGAGGGGCAGCTTGATGCACGCGGCTCGGTTAGGTGCTGGGACCGCAGCGGTCATCGCTGTTTTGGGTCTGAGCGGATGCGCGTTCAACCCGCTGTCTACGTTCACGACTCCCACGATCGACCAGATCGAGTACGAGACCGTCACGCCCACGGTGTCGGATGATGCCCTGGTCACCCCCGGTACCCTGACGGTCGCCCTCGATACTTCCGATGCGCCGCAGGCCATGCAGGGCACCGACGGCGAGCTCACGGGGTATGCGGTCGACGCCGCCCGCGCCCTCGCAAGCCGCATGGGCCTTAAGGTCGCCTTTGTCGATGCGTCCTCGGCAGGTTCCGCGCTCGGCGACAAAAAGGCTGATATCTTTATCGGCGAGATCAACTCCACGGACGGGGACGTTAGCTCGCTCGGCACCTGCCTGTACGATGCCGCTTCCGTGTTCGGTAGAACCAGCGATGGTGGGTCGCTAAACGTTTCCACCGATACCCTTAACACGTCTACTCTGGGTGTCCAGATGTCCTCGGCCTCGCAGGAGGCGCTTGCTAAGCAGAGCATCACCGCCAACCAAAAGACCTACCCCAACATCAACGAGTGCTTTGAGGCGCTCGAGTCCGGCGAGGTCGACTATGTGATCTGCGACTCCACGGCCGGCGGCTACCTTGCACGCCTGATGAGCGAGATCTCCTATGTCGGTGCGCTCGAGGCGCCCTCGACGCTTGGTGTTGCGGGCCTCTCGTCCAATGACGAACTGTGCCGTGCCGTGAGCGATGCCCTCGACGGCATCACGGTCGACGGTACGCTCGAGGCGGTCCACTGCGTCTGGTATGGCACGATGCCCTACGACCTCACCACTAAGACAGTATCTGGTGTCAACCTTCAGTCGTCTGGCTCCGCATCCTCCGGCAGCGAGTCCTCCGATTCCAACAATGAGACCGCATCCTCCGAAGACAAATCGTCCAGCCAGGAAGGCACCATCACCGACGACGACATTAACAAACTCAATAGCTAGTTATTGCTAGGGGTGGTGTCTCCTATACGTTGGAAAGGACACCTCTTCACGGTTTCAACACGCACTGCCGGGCTTCCCCAATAGGGGAGCCCGGCTTTTTCATCCCTATAAAACCAGCAGGTCAAAGCCAATTTTCGGGACCAAATACAAAGCTGCCGGCTCCCTCCTATAGCGCACTTTGCCACAGAAAAGTGCGAGACTTCGGTATGCGGTATCAAGCAATCGTTATTCGGGTCTTTAGGAATCCGCGTGATTAAATGCACGGCAATGGGTACATAGCCAGTACAGTAAGTCCCCGAGGCAGATTGGAGCCACGTATGGATATCAAGGTTTCTGGACGCAAGACGACGGTAACCGATGCTCTGCGTGCGCATGTGGATGAGAAGATCGGCGAGGCGCTCAAGGTTTTCGATATCGAGCCCATGACGGTCGACGTTGTACTTCGCTATGAGAAGAACCCCTCGAACCCCAACCCGGCAATCGTCGAGGTTACGGTTCGTGCCCGCGGTTCGGTGATTCGCGTTGCCGAGCACGGTGCAGATATGTACGCCGCCATCGACCTCTCCGCCGATAAAGTCACCCGCCAGCTGCGCAAGTTCAAGACCAAGGTCGTGGACAACCGCCAGGGCGGTGCCAGCGCCGCGGATGTTGCGCCGGTCGAGCGCGTTGAGGATCTGGCCGACCTGCTGCTGCCCGAGGAGGAGGACGACCTGCTCGTCCGCGAGAAGGTTATCGACGTCACCCCGATGACCGAGGAGCAGGCGCTGGTGCAGACCGATCTGCTCGGTCACGACTTCTACGTGTTCGAGAACGCTACGACCGGTCTCATCAATGTGGTGTATCACCGTAAGAATGGTGGATATGGCATCATCAAGCCCCGCATCGAAACACTTGACGAGTAAAATACGTTAACTTGCATGAGTTAACGGTTGGCGGCCATCCCATGCGGGGGGCCGCCTTTTTTACGTAAGGAGTCGCTTTGATGGACAAGGCTGCATCTACCGGCCATTCGGACCGTTGCCGCATCGTCGTCGATACCTGCTGCGACTTTAGTCCCGAGGTCGCCGCGAACCTTGATGTCGATATCCTGGGTTTCCCCTTCATTATCGATGGCGAGGAGCGCACGGACGACATCTGGTCGAGCATGAGCCCTAAGGAGTTCTACGACCGCATGCGCGCCGGCGCCCGCGTGTCCACCTCGGCTGTGTCGCTCGGTCGCTATATCGAGTTCTTTACCGAGTGCGCCAAAGAGGGTACGCCTACGGTCTACCTGTGCTTTACCTCGGCGCTGTCGTCGAGCTACAACTCCGCGTGCCAGGCGGCAGATGCCGTGCGCGCCGAGTATCCCAACTTTGAGCTCTACGTGGTCGACAACGCTCTGCCCTGCGCGACCGGCGCGCTCTTGGCGCTCGAGGCCGTGCGCCAGCGTTCGGCGGGACTGACCGCCAAGCAGCTGGTCGATTGGGCAAACGAGGCAAAGACCTACGTCCACGGCTACTTTACGCTCGAGAGTTTCGATGCGCTGGCTGCCGGCGGCCGCATTCCGCCCGCGGCGGCGCAGCTCACGGCAAAGCTCGATGTCAAGCCCGAGCTCTCCTACGACCTTGCCGGCTCGCTGTCGCTGATCGGCGTCAACCGCGGCCGCAAGAAGGCGCTCAAGTCCATCCTCAAGTCGTTCCGCGAGAACTACGTGCCCGACCGCACCATGCCCATCGCCATCATGACGGCCGATGCCGAAAAGGACGGTGACTGGCTCGAAGCCGCCATCCGTAAGGAGGAGGGCTGCGCCGACGTCACAATCATTCGCAGCTCCGTGGGCCCCACCATTGGCTCGCACGTGGGCCCCGGCATGGTGGCCTGCGCGTTTTGGGGTAAGAACCGCGCCGACAAGGCGTCGCTTTCCGACCGCATCGCCCGCCGCGTGCGCGGCCAGTAGGCAAGCGCTGCGTCCGTAATTGCCCTCGACTCACAGCCCAAACGCTGGCACCGAGTATTCAACCTGGTAATAACACCCAACCCAAAAGGAAAGGTTTCATGGCAAACAAGCTCTCTGTCGCATTTATCGGCACCGGAATTATGGGTGCCCCCATCGCCGGCCACATTCTGGACGCTGGCTATCCCGTCACGGTCAACAACCGCACCAAGTCCAAGGCTGCAGCGCTCGTTGAGCGCGGTGCCGTCTGGGCCGATACGCCGGCAGATGCCGCGGCGAACGCCGACGTCATCTTTACCATGGTGGGTTATCCCTCCGAGGTCGAGGAGCTCTACCTGGCGGGCGACGGTCTGCTCGCGTGCACTAAGCCCGGCGCGGTCCTGATCGACCTCACCACGAGCTCGCCCGAGCTCGCCCGTGACATTGCCGAGGCCGCTCAGGTTTCTGGTCGCATGGCGTTTGACTGCCCCGTCACCGGCGGCGAGTCTGGTGCTATCGCCGGCACGCTTACGGCTATCGTGGGCGCCACCGAGAACGACATCGCGCCGGTCCGCGACATCCTTGCCACCTTCGCGGCCAACATCTGCTGCTTCGACGGCGCCGGCAAGGGCCAGGCTGCCAAGCTCGCCAACCAGGTGTCGCTGGGCGCCTGCATGGTCGGCATGGCCGACGCCATGGCATTTGCCGAGCTGAGCGGCCTTGACCTGGAGAAGACCCGCCAGATGATCCTGGGCGGTACCGGCAAGTCCGGCGCCATGGAGAGCCTGGCGCCCAAGGCACTCGACGGCGACTACAAGCCCGGCTTTATGGTCGAGCACTTCATTAAGGACCTGCGCTTGGCGCTCGCCTATGCCGACGATCGCGAGCTTGCGCTGCCCGGCGCCGACGTGGCCTTTACGCTCTACGACATGCTCGACGCCATCGGTGGTGCCAAGCTGGGCACCCAGGCCATCACGGTCCTCTATAAGGAGGAGGCCGACGCCATCGCCGCCGGTCTGGACTGGTCGCAGTATCGTCCCGAGGAGCATGGTGCTCACGAGGAAGGCTGCGGTTGCGGCGAGCACGGCGACGACCACGAATGCGGTTGCGGCCACCATCACGGCGAGGACCACGAGTGCTGCGGCGGCCACGGCCATGACGACGGCCACGAGTGCTGCTGCGGCCACCATCACGGGGAGTAGCGCCCATGAGCTGGACGTTCGTGGTGCTTGCGCTGGTGCTCTTTCTCTTTGCGATCTACATTGGCTTTTTGTGCGGCCAGTGGGCCTGCGAAAAGCGCGTGATCACCAAGCGCGACTACTGGATTGCCAACTTTGCAGGCGCGGCGGCAGTCGTCTTGCTGACCTGGGTGTTCTCACTGTTCCCGCTGGTGCAGTTTGCGCCGATCGGCTGGCTCGGCGGTTTTATCGCCGGTCTTAAGATGAGCTTTGGCGAGTCCGTTGGCCCGTGGCGCAAGCACGACGAGGTCTTTAACGTCAACAAGGCCCATCGCGCCGCCGCCGATGCGGGCGACGCCGAGGAACGCCGCCGTGCGCGTCGCAATGGCGCAGCCGACCGACAGCTCATCTCGGTCACCGATGACAGCAAGGGTGCTGGCAAGCACGCTAAGAAATAAGAAGAGGTAACTATGGCAGAAAACAAAGACGAACAGCTCACCGACGAGGAGCTGGCACAGCTTCAGCTGGCAGAGGAGAACGAGAACGCCGTCGACCGTCTGGTCAAGGAGCTCGGCTGCCCCACACGCCGCATCCGCCAGTTTGCCGCCCGCGTGCTGCATCTGCTGGCTGAGCGCGACCCGCAGCGCGTCGTGCCGTGCGTGCCCGCGCTGATCGAGGCACTCGACCGCCCCGAGGCTCAGACCCGCTGGGAGGCCCTCGATGCCCTGACGGCGCTCGCTACCACCTGCCCCGTGCAGCTGGGCGATGCTTTTGAGGGCGCCGAGACCGCACTGTTCGACGAGATTTCCTCCACGCTGCGCTATGCCGCCTTCCGCCTGCTGTGCGTGTGGGGCGCCACGGGCGTCGAGCGTTCGCGCGAGGCTTGGCCCATCCTGGACGAGGCCATCCAGTGCTACCACGGCGACCTTGAGTATCGCGACATGCTCGGTTGCCTGTACGAGTTTTGCCAGGGCGAGATCGACGCCGAGGTTGCCGAGAAGCTTGCGCTGCGCCTTAAGTTCGATGCCGAGAACGGTAAGGGCAGCTATCTCAAAGCCCGTTCGAGCGAGATTTGCGAAATGCTTGTTAAACGCTTTGACTTGGATCTCTCCAAAAAGAAGAAGCGTGCTAGCGTTAAAAAATCTGACGACGCCGAAGACGAGGAGTAACAGATTATGGCGCACGATGTAGTCCTGATTCCCGGTGACGGTATCGGTCCCGAGATTACGCAGGCCATGCGCCGCGTGGTCGAGGCTACCGGTGTCCAGATCAATTGGAACGTCCAGGAGGCCGGCGCCGGCGTCATGGACGAGTTTGGCACGCCGCTGCCCCAGCACGTGCTCGATGCGGTCGCCCAGACCAAGGTTGCCATCAAGGGTCCCATCACCACGCCGGTCGGCACGGGTTTTCGCAGCGTCAACGTGGCCCTGCGTAAACATTTCGACCTGTACGCCTGCGTGCGCCCTTGCCTGTCGCAGCCGGGCGACGGCTCGCGCTTCCGCGACGTCGACCTGGTCATCGTGCGCGAGAACACCGAGGACCTCTACGCCGGTATCGAGTTCGATGAGGGCGCTGCCGAGGTCGAGGAACTCTCGCAGCTCGTCGAGCGCTCGGGCCAAAAGACCTTCGCCGCTGATTCCGCCATCTCGATCAAGCCCATCTCTATCGCCAAGAGCCGCCGTATCGTGGAGTATGCCTTTGAGTATGCCCGCCGCTGCGGCCGCAAGAAGGTGACGGCCGTGCACAAGGCCAACATCATGAAGGCGACCGACGGCCTGTTCCTGCGCGTTGCGCGCGAGGTGGCCGCCGGCTATCCCGACATCGAGTTCAACGACAAGATCGTCGACGCCACCTGCATGGGCCTGGTCCAGAACCCCAACGACTTCGATGTCCTGGTGCTGCCCAACCTGTACGGCGACATCGTCAGCGACCTGTGCGCCGGCCTGGTGGGCGGCTTAGGTATGGCCCCCGGCTCCAACATCGGTGCCGACTGCGCCATTTTCGAGGCGACGCACGGCTCCGCGCCCGATATCGCTGGCCAGGATATCGCCAACCCCACGGCCGAGATTCTCTCTGCTGCGATGATGCTTGACCACCTGGGCGAGAACGACGCCGCCAATCGTATTCGCGCCGCCGTCTCTGCCACGCTCGACGAGGGCGAGCAGGTTACCGGTGACGTACGCCGTGCCCAGACTGGCTCCGTTGAGGGTGCCGTGGGTACGCAGGCCTTTGCCGATGCCGTTATCGCGCACCTGGCCTAAGGTATGCACGCTGCAAACGCCTAAATAGTACTTAAGTGTTTGCGTATAACCTAAGAATCAATACGCCCGGCGCTCCGTCGGGCGTATTCTATGAGGGACTATGTTTCCTAACAAGGAGTAACTGATATGGGTCTGATTCAAAAGAAGGACGAAAAGGACGAGATCGACGGCATCCAGATCATCGAGCGCGGCGAAGGCCCCAATGGTGATGAGGACGAGAAGATCGACCTGGTCGCCGGTACGTCTGCCGAGCATATTGCAGCTGGCACGACGGCCGAGGAAGAGGACGCCCGTCTGGAGGCTCAGATCGCCGCAGATGCCGCTGACGAGAACCTCATGCCCGAAGAGCAGGACGAGGACGACTCCGATACGGACGACCATGCATCCAAGCACAAGAAGACGATGATTGCCGCCTTTGTGGTCGCAGTCGTGATCGCTGCTGTGGTCGGCTTCTTTATTGGCAATGGCGGCTTTGGCGGCAAGGGCGTCGGCTCGGCGACCCTCACCGAGGACCAGCTCGATTCGACCGTGGCAAGCTACAGCTACAACGGCAAGAAGAGCGACATCACCGCGCGCGAGGCCATTGAGAGCCAGTACAGCCTCGACACCGTCAAGGATGGCGATGGCAACTACACCGCTCCTTCTGCCGATGTCATCCTGTCCTACGTGCGCAACAAGATTCTGCTCGACGCTGCCGAGGACGAGGGCATTACCGTCTCTTCTAAGGAGATGAAGAAGTACGCCGAGGATTCCATCGGCACCTCCGACTACAAGACCATGGCAAAACAGTACGGCGTGTCCAAGGACCAGGCCAAGCAGATCGTCCGCCAGTCCGCGACGCTGCAGAAGCTCTACAAGAAGAAGGTCGGCGATAGCTCCGCAAGCATGCCAACCGCCCCGACCGAGCCTGCTGACGGCAACGAGGAGACCGCGAGCAAGGACTACGCCGACTATATTATCAACCTTGCCGGCGACGAGTGGGATAGCGAGAAGGGCACCTGGAAGGACGCCGATAGCACCTATGCCAAGGCCTTTGCTGACGATGCCTTTACGGCCGATAGCGCTACCTATAAGCAGGCCATGACCGCCTATTACACCGCCTACCAGCAGTATTCCTCGCAGGCTTCGAGTGCCAGCTCCAAGTGGACCGAGTATGCTAACGGCCTCTACGCCAAGGCCAACATCAGCATCTACGGCCTGTTTGCGTAAAGAGTTGCACGGCTCATCGAGCATCTAGCTGATAGAAAACAAATTGCCCGCCAGTACGGAAGTCGTTCTGGCGGGCAATTTGCGTTGAGGGCGTGATTGGCGGCTTAATTATGGCTATTCATCTTTAAGTCCAAAAAGGCTATCGGCTTCATCGTCGGATATATATTCCAGTACATCGCCCGGTTGGCAGTCGAGTGCCCGGCATATCGCGTCAAGAGTTGAAAAACGTATGGCAGAAACCTTGCCCGTCTTAATGCGTGACATATTGACCTGGGAGATGCCCACGCGTTCCGCAAGCTCTTTGGATGAGATCTTGCGTTCGGCGAGCATGCGGTCAAGCCGCAGAATAATCATGGATTCCCCCTAGAGCAACTCGTCATCTTGTTTTTGCAGGATATACCCGTAGCGGAAGATGCTGGCAATCAGGCAAATAATCAGGCCTGCAAAGAGCATGGAGGGCTCGAATAGCTGGCCGACGAACGCATCCGTAAAGCTGCCGCCAAATCCTGAGAGTATCATTCCTGTGATTACGGCACCAAGAAGCCTCACGGCAACGCCGCCGATAAGGAATAAATGTCCTACTCGACGAAGTGTCTGGTTACATTCAAGGTCAAAGGGCCTGCCTTCCTTTTCAATGTTGAAGAAAAGCCTGCGCACACTTATCGCGATGGTAAGCGCGAGACATGTCATCAAGAGGCTCCCTATGGCAGTGTGACCATCGTGTGCAACGAGCATAAGTGGGGCCTGCGCATCGGTACCGACGATAGCAAGGCACGGCCCTTCGCCGGCTTGAAGTTCTACGGATTGGAGACACGACCCTTGGGAGAGGCCAGGCAATATGAGTAGAAGGTCAATCGCAATGACTGCGAGGAGTCCCAGAGCGAGCGCGGTGGTAATGCAGATCGTGGCCCATTTGCAGATACGAGCGAGCTTCCTCAGTTTGGCTATTGTCTGTTCGCGGCTGATGGTTTCATTCGATATAGATGCGTTTCGATGGACCATAACCCCTCCAATCGGCGTTTTGGATGATACTTGTATCATATCAGAATTAACGATAAACGATAAATAATTACGGATACTGAGTAAGTAATGATTGAAAACGATTAACGTGAGCTATTGGCTCATTTTGGATGCCGGAGTTTGACGCGCGGGGGATGAGGACAAATGTCAAAACTTCCAGTGATCGCACAAACGCTTCATCGGGTTTCCCCGATTCATATGGGAAAACAACTGCAAACGATTGCAAGTAACCGGTGAACGGTCGAAAACTACCGTTCACCGATAATCTCAACACTGGTTCTAACTGGTATTAAGTCAAAAAGACCAATTCACATATCTTCACAATGACCTGCAATTTTTCTACATGCTATTTTTAGCCGCCCTACGTTGTTTAGACACAGGAATAGATCCGATCATTTGCCAAAGCATTTCGAAACGGTTTCAAAACCGCAGGTAGAAGTGTTAATGACCGGTAAACGGTCGAAATATCACCGTGAGCGGTGCAAAAACGTTTTACTGTATGAATCAACGAAAGCGATCTCTTCTGTGGTGATATAGTGGCAACAACACGTCACGTGGTTACTACCAGTTGAGAAACCACTGGTCTTTAAAGAACGCTTTCCAAGAAGCTTTAAGGGCGATTGCCCGCTGGCTTCCGAAAATCATCGGACTCGTATTGCACATACCTTCGGAAGGGAAATTTGAATGGTTGGCTTTATTCTTACCGGTCATGGACAGTTCGCACCCGGCCTCGCAAGCGCTATCGCTATGGTCGCCGGTGACCAGCCCGCTTTTACCGTCGTTCCTTTTGAGGGCGACCAGGCTGCTTCCTACGGTGAGGATCTCCGCGCCGCTATCACCGCCATGCGCGAGGAGTGCGATGGCGTGCTCGTCTTTACCGACCTGCTCGGTGGTACCCCGTTTAACCAGTCGATGATGATTGCCCAGGATGTCGACAACGTCGAGGTTCTGACTGGCACCAACCTTCCCATGGTTATTGAGCTTCTGTTCCTCCGCGGCAATGCCACGCTCGCCGAGCTTGGCGAGCAGGCCGTGACCGTTGGTCAGACGGGCGTCACCGCCCAGACGGTCGCATCCGTTGCCGGCTCCGACGAAGAGGATATCTTCGGCGACGAGGACGGCATCTAATGGCTGATTTCGGAGCCAACGTCCTGAGCTCCTCGGTCGCCCTTTTAGGCCTGCTTGTCATCATGGGCTTGATTTACACCATCTGGTCGCAAATCAACATGAAGAAGAAGCAGAAGTACTTCAAGGAGCTGCACACCGAGCTCAAGCCGGGTCAGGAGGTACTTTTCGCCGGCGGTATCTACGGAACCGTCAAGGGCATCGAAGGCGAAAAGGTCCAGATCAAAGTCCGATCCGGAGCCGTCGTAGATGTTTCGCGTTACGCGATTCAGGAGATCAAGTAACTGTCGTCAGCAAATAACGAAAGGAAGCTGATCAACATGGCAGAACCCAACATTCTTCTTACCCGCATCGATAACCGACTGGTCCATGGTCAGGTTGCCACCCAGTGGAACTCCACTCTGGGCTCCAACCTCATCCTCGTCGCTAACGACGACGTGTCGACCAACACCATGCGCCAGAACCTCATGAAGATGGCCGCTCCCACCGGCGTCGCTACGCGTTTCTTCTCCCTGCAGAAGACCATCGACGTCATCGGCAAGGCGAGCCCGCGCCAGAAGATCTTCATCGTGGCCGAAACACCGGAAGACGTGCTTACGCTCGTCAAGGGCGGTGTGCCTATAAAGAAGGTAAACATCGGCAACATGCACATGTCGGAAGGAAAGCGCCAAGTCGCCACCTCCGTCGCAGTTAACGACGAGGATGTCGCTGCGTTTAAAGAGCTGCAGGAATTGGGGGTGGAGTTGGAGATCAGGCGCGTTCCGAGCACGCCTGTTGAGGACACGAGCAAGCTCTTCTCGTAATCCTCATGATCCACGCTGTCAGGAATGAAACCCTGACATTCTGTACGTGAAATCCAAAGTGCGTACATACATTTTGAAAGGAGGAGCAAGATGGAATACTCGATCATCCAGGTCGCTCTGGTCTTCATCGTCACGTTCGTCGCGGCAATCGACCAGTTCAACTTCCTCGAGTCTCTCTATCAGCCCATCGTCACCGGCGCCGTCATCGGTCTTATCCTTGGCGACCTCAACACCGGTCTTCTCGTGGGTGGTACTTATCAGCTCATGACGATCGGCAACATGCCGATCGGAGGCGCTCAGCCGCCTAACGCCGTCATCGGCGGCATCATGGCAGCCATTCTCGCTATCGCTACGGGTCTCGAGCCCAACGCGGCAGTCGGCCTTGCCATTCCGTTCGCTCTGCTTGGTCAGCTCGGCGTTACCCTGGTCTTCACGCTTATGTCGCCGCTCATGTCCTCTGCGGACAACATGGCTCACAACGCTGACACCAAGGGTATCGAGCGTCTGAACTACTTCGCCATGGCTCTGCTCGGCCTGATCTTCGCCGTCGTCGTCACCCTGTTCTTCATCGCTGGCGCCACCATCGGTCAGACCATCGCTTCCGCCATCCCGACTTGGCTGCAGACCGGTCTCTCCGCTGCAGGCGGCATGATGCGCTTCGTCGGCTTCGCCGTCCTGCTCAAGGTTATGATGAACCGCGATATGTGGGGCTTCTTCCTCATGGGCTTTGGCCTCGCGCTCATCACCGTTGCCAACGAATCTCTGGCAACCCCTGCTCTGCTCATCCTCGCTCTCATCGGCTTCGGCATCGCTTTCTGGGACTTCCAGCAGCAGACCGAGCTGAAGGGTGCAGCTGTTTCTGACGGAGGTGACTTCGAAGATGGCATCTAATGAGTATGTGATCCCGGAGCACTACGAGGATCTCACTCCTGCTCCGCAGCTCGACCAGAAGACCCTCAACAAGATGGCTTGGCGCTCCTGCTTCCTGCAGGCATCGTTCAACTACGAGCGCATGCAGGCCGCTGGCTGGCTCTACTCCATCATCCCTGGTCTGGAGAAGATCCACACCAACAAGAACGACCTCGCGGCTTCCATGAGCCACAACCTGGAGTTCTTCAACACCCACCCGTTCCTCGTCACCTTTGTTATGGGCATCGTGCTTTCGCTCGAGCAGAACAAGGTTGACATCCCCACGATCCGCGCCGTCCGCGTCGCCGCAATGGGCCCGCTCGGTGGTATCGGTGACGCCCTGTTCTGGCTGACGCTCGTGCCTATCACGGCCGGCATCACCTCCAACATGGCCATCAACGGCAACGCTGCTGCGCCGATCATCTTCCTGGTGATCTTCAACGCCGTCCAGTTCGCTCTGCGCTTCTGGCTCATGAACTGGTCCTACAAGCTTGGCACCAGCGCTATTGACGCTCTGACCGCCAACATGCAGGCCTTCACGCGTGCCGCTTCCATCATGGGCGTCTTCGTCGTCGGTTGCCTGGTCGTCACCATGGGTGGCACCCAGATCAACCTCCAGATCCCCAACGGCACCACCCGTGGCCTTGCCCCTACTACCGTGATCGTCTCCGAGAAGGAGGCCGAGAACTTCACCGGTATGGAGGGCATCGATACCGAGACCGCTGAGGCCGGTACCATCGCCATGACCGATGAGGACGGCAACGCCCTCACCGCCGTCGATGCCGACGGCAACGAGGTCAAGTGCGGCGTCGCCGATCTGGGCAACGGCATGGAGTCCGTGACCTACGCTACCGTCACCGAGGATCCGGTCAACTTCTCTGTTGCCGACACCCTCAACACCATCGTCCCGAAGCTCGTCCCGCTTATGCTTACGCTGCTGCTTTACTACATGTTCGCTAAGCACAGCTGGACCCCGACCAAGGGCATTCTCCTGCTCTTCGTCCTGGGCATCCTGGGCGCTGGCCCGCTTGGTCTCTGGCCGAGCATCTGGTAAGGCTCTAGCTTGAGGGGTGTGTCCCTACGCGGCTCACACCCCGACCCCTTAAGCCATGTGTATGTTAAAAGCCGCGTGCTCGAAAGAGCGCGCGGCTTTTGTTTTCTTAATGATTCGGGTGTGGCAGACAGATAATGCTAAACACCCAAGGTAGTAGCCGAGTTTGAGAAAATTGGGAGGATAGGATGGCGATCGGAGCGCGTAAGCAACCGCTGTACGATCAGCTGGTCGATATTCTGACCGAAAAGATTGACCATGAATATCGCGCCGGTGACATGATTCCTTCTGAGCGCGAACTTTCGGAGCGCTATGGTCTCTCGCGCACTACGGTACGCCTGGCTCTGCAGGAACTGGAGCGTTTAGGACTGGTGGTTCGGCAGCACGGTCGCGGTACCTTTGTGACCGACCGTTCGGCAAAGGCAACCAATCTTATGCAGTCCTACAGCTTTACCGAGCAGATGCGCGCGATGGGTCGAGAACCCGAGACCACGATTCTCGAGTTTTGCGAGATGGAGGCCGATAAGAATCTGGCCGAGCATATGGGATTGCGCATCGGTGATCGCATTTTTAAGCTCAAGCGCCTTCGTTCTGCCGACAACATGCCCATGATGGTCGAACGCAGCTATCTACCGGTTCGTCAATTTCTGTCCCTAAAGCGACCGCTGCTGGAGCGTAAGCCGCTTTACGATGTGATTGAGCAGGACTTTCAGCAAAAGATTCGCGTGGCCGAAGAGGAGTTCTATGCGAGCATAGCCCGTCCCACCGATGCCCACCTTTTGGGAATTGTCGAGGGCTCGCCTGTGCTCGACTTGGTCAGGACTACGTATAACGAGTCAAGCGAGGTTGTGGAGTACACACTCTCGGTTGCTCGTGCCGATCAGTTTAAATACAAGGTTTACCACCAGCGCAGCAACTAGTGCTCGCATCGTTTCCATATGGTGATTCTTTGCATTTAACTGGTTACTACCAGATAACCAACCGAAGTGTATAATTGCACGTCAGAGGATTACTTCTAGAGAGAGGTATTAAAAATGTTTGAGAAGAGTGTCGAGGAGCTCACCGAGCTCGGCGCCCAGATTACCACGGCCGAGATTGCTCAGCAGCCCGAGCTTTGGCGTGATACGCTCAACATCTATCGCGAGAACAAGGAGGCCATCGAGGCCTTTCTGGCCGAGGCTCGCGCTATGGGCGAGGGCCGTCTGTCCGTTGTCTTCACCGGTGCCGGTACGTCCGACTACGTTGGCGATACCTGCGCCCCGTACCTGCGTCACGCTGGCAACACTGATCTCTACGACTTTAAGCCCATCGCCACGACCGACATCGTGAGCGCTCCGCGCGACTTCCTGCGCGCCGAGGATCCCACGCTCGTGGTTTCCTTTGCCCGCTCTGGCAACAGCCCCGAGAGCCTTGCCGCCGTTGCCGTCGCCAAGGAGCTCGTCCACAACGTCAAGTTCCTCAACATCACCTGCGCTCCCGAGGGCAAGCTTGCCGTCGAGTCCGCCGATGATCCCAATGCGCTGACGCTGCTCATCCCGCGCGCCAACGACAAGGGCTTCGCCATGACCGGTTCCTACACCTGCATGACCCTGCTCTCCACCCTTATTTTCGACACTGCCTCTGACGAGCAGAAGGCCGAGTGGGTCGAGACCATCGCTAAGATGGGCGAGGAGGTTATCGCTCGCGAGTCCGAGGTTGCCGATTACCTCGCTGGCGACTTCAATCGCGTGACCTACCTGGGCTCCGGCTCCTTTGGCGGCCTTGCCCAGGAGAGCCAGCTTAAGATTCTCGAGCTTGCTCACGGTCTGGTCGCTACTTCCTACGACACCTCCATGGGCTATCGTCACGGACCTAAGTCCTTCGTCGACGATAAGACGCTCGTCTTCGTGTTCGTCAACAACGACGCCTACACCCGTCAGTACGACATCGACATCCTCAACGAGATCGGTGGCGACAAGATCGCTCAGCATACCGTTGCCGTTCAGCAGGATGGCGCTACCGTCTACGAGGGCGAGTCCTTTACCTTTAAGGGCTACGAGGCGCTTCCCGAGGGCTACCTTGCCCTGCCGTTCGTGATGTTTGCCCAGGCTATCAGCCTGCTCAACTCCGTGCGCGTGGGCAACACGCCCGATACGCCGAGCCCCACCGGCACGGTCAACCGCGTGGTCAAGGGCGTGACGATTCACCCCTTCACCGCTTAATCGCGTCCCCCTGTAAGGGCGCCCGTCCGCTCATAACGGCGGGCGGGCGCTTTTTGTTTTACCTGAGCTGGGTATAAGCATCACCACAGTCAACTGCTTTAGAAGCAAGGAGTGCATATGAGCACGTACGCAATTAAGGCTGACAAGTTCTTCTTGCCGGCAGGCCCGCAACTGGGCGGCTATCTTATGGTCGAGGATGGCGTCTTTGGCGCCTGGCAGGCCGACGAGCCCTCTTGCGAGATTAAGGACTACACGGGATCGTGGATCGCACCGGGTATGGTCGATACTCACATCCATGGCTTCTACAACCACTCAACTACCGATAACGATCCCGAGGGCATTGATATCAGCTCGACCGAGCTCGCCCGTCGCGGTACCACCAGCTGGCTGCCCACGACGTTCACCGATGGCGTTGAGCAGATCAAGGACGCCTGCGCCGCTATCGCCCAGGCGGACGAGGGTCGCGGCCCCGACTTCTGCGGTGCTCGCATTCAGGGCATCTACCTGGAGGGCCCCTTCTTTACCATGAAGCACGTGGGCGCGCAGAACCCCGCTTACCTGATCGATCCCTCCGAGGAGGTCTTCGACCAGTGGCAGGAGGCTGCTGGCGGACGTATCGTCAAGAGCGCCATGGCGGCCGAGCGCGACGGCGCCGCTGCTTATGCGGCTGCTCTGAACGCCAAGGGTGTGGTGACCAGCATCGGTCACTCCGACGCCACCTACGATGAGTGCATCGCCGCCATCAACGCCGGTGCCAGCTGCTTTACGCATACCTATAACGGCCAGCGCGGGCTGCATCACCGTGAGCCCGGTGTCGTGGGTGCTGCCATGTCCACGCCCGAGACCTACGCCGAGATCATCTGTGACGGCAAGCACGTAAACCCTGCCGCCATCAAGGCGCTGCTGCAGGCCAAGGGCTGGCAGCATACGGTGCTCATCACCGACTGCCTGGGCTGCGGCGGCATGCCCGAGGGCAGCTACACCAGTGGCGGCATGGATGTCATCATGAAGGACAACCTGTGCTGGCTCGCCGACGGCAAGAGCATTGCCGGCTCGGTGCTTACGCTTGCCCAGGGCGTCAAGAACATCGTCGACTGGGGCATCGCCAGCGCCGATATCGCCATTCGCATGGCAACCGAGGTGCCGGCACGCTCCGCGCACATCGAGGATAAGTGCGGCAGCATCATGCCGGGTCGCGACGCCGACTTTGTCGTGTTCGACCACGAGCTCACCCTCGTCGAGACGTATGTTGGCGGTCAGAGCGTCGGTAACGCCTTTACCGAGTAACGATAGAAAAAGACGGCGGGCCCGAATCTGCTCGGACCCGCCGTATGGGTTAAACGCTCAAAAGCACCTTTACAGTTACAGCTTGTTAGCGATCTTCTTTGCCGTGCGCTTAACGCCGGCCACCAGGCCTCCTGCAGGATGCTCCTTTTCGTAGGCTAGACGCTTCTCGCGCTTGGCATACTCTTCGACGATGATGTCGCCATACTCGTCTTCGATCTTGTCGAAGAAGTCGACGGCGCCCTTAATTTCCTCAGCGTTCGGGTGCCCCTTTTGGACACCGCCGGTGAGTTTGAACGGCCCCCACGTATCAAAGCCGGGGCAGCCGTAGACGCCCATAAAGATGGCCTGCCTCATGCGGCAGATGCCATCGATATCCTTGCCGTACCACTTGTTTTTGCCACCGTAGGTCATAAGGCCAAACACCTTGTCCTGCGGCTGCAGCACGTTCGTGAGCACGCGTGCCATGTCCTTGTCGATCTCGGAGTAATAGATGCCCGTGGCGACACCGATCAGATGATATTCGTGCAGGTTGGGATACTCGTTTTTGCCGAGCGCCTTGACGTCGAGGGTATCGATTTCGGGGTGCGCCTCGACGATGGCGTCCACGAGCTTTTTCGTATTGCCGTGGTGGCGTGAGGCATAAAGGATGATGGTTCGCATAAGAAGGCCTTTCAGCTGTAATTGCATCAATGTCTGTATGGTACCCCGTTGCATGGCCGGGATACCGGACGCATCGATGAACGTGCGGGTTTGTCCTTTGGTCAGGGCCGAGACGGGTTCTTGCGAGCAAAAAGCAGTTGTTCGAAAGGATGGACAATGGAATACGCTCTCTCCAACGATTCGATTTCTATCAAGGTCTCCACGGCCGGCGGCTCGTTTACCTCGATTGAGGCTGGAGGTCGCGAGTACCTGTGGCAGGGTGATCCCGCCGTGTGGTCCGGCCAGGCACCGATTTGCTTCCCGATTTGCGGAGGCCTGCGTGATGGTAGCGCCATGACGTTTGCCGGGCATCATGTGAAGCTCGCTCGCCACGGGTTTGCGCGCAAACAGGAGTGGAAGCTGCTGAGCCAGAGCGAGAACGAGCTGGCGATGTGCCTGGCTTCGGAGGATAACGCCGCGCTGCTGAGCGATTATCCGTACCCGTTTAAGCTTGTCGCTCGTTATGCGCTTGAGGGGGATACCGTGCGCGTCTCCTATGAGGTGACCAACGAGGGCACCGAGGACATGCCGTTCTTTATCGGTGGACACCCCGGCTTTAGGTGCCCGCTCGACGAGGGCGAGGCCTATACGGACTACGAGCTGCGCTTTGAGAAGGACGAGGCTGCGGAGCTCTGCACCGCCGTTCCCTCGACTGGATTGATTGACGTGGCAAACCGCTCCAAGAACCCCATGGTGGGAAAGACGCTGCCCCTGTCGCACGAGCTCTTCGATTTTGCGGAGACCATCTTTGACGTGCTCGAGAGCCGGCAGGTCACGCTTTCCAAAAAGGGCGAGGACAAGGGCGTTCGCCTGAGCTTTGAGGGCTTCCCGTATCTCATTGTGTGGAGTAAGCCCGAGGGCGATTTTGTGGCAGTTGAGCCCTGGGGCGGTCTTTCGACCTGCTCCGATGAGGATGACGTGCTTGAGCATAAGCGCGGCTGCCTTGTCGCCAAGCCCAAGGAGACCGTCGTTCGCTCGTTCACGATTGAAATTCTGTAATTCCGTTTTGTCGACTCGTATCGCGAGGCACAAGGAGCCTGCGAGATAAGGAGCTAAGAATGATCCTCACCGTTACGATGAACCCGTCTGTCGATACGCGCTATCAGCTCGATGAGCTCGTTATCGACGACGTCAACCGTGTGACGCCCGAAAAGACCGCCGGCGGCAAGGGCCTCAACGTGGCCCGTGTGCTGGGTCAGCTGGGCGACGACGTCGTGGCAACCGGTCTGCTCGGCGGCCACATGGGCGCTTATATGGCCGAGCTCATGGACGCCAACGGTATTAACAACGACTTTGTGCCCATCAAGGGCGAGACCCGCATCTGCCTCAATATCCTTCATGCCGGCAACCAGACCGAGCTGCTCGAGAGCGGCCCGACAATTGCCCCCGAGGAGCTCGATGCCTTTACCGCCAAGTTTACCGAGCTTGCGAGCAAGGCCGACGTCGTCACCATCTCGGGTTCGCTGCCCCGTGGTGTCGAGGCAGACTACTATGCCAAGATCACGGGCATTGCCGAGAACGCCGGTGCCAAGGTGTTACTCGATACCTCGGGTGCTTCGCTCGAGGCCGCCCTTAAGTCCGAAATTAAGCCCGAGCTGGTCAAGCCTAACCTGACCGAGATCAACGGCCTTTTGGGTACGAGCTTTACCACCGACGATGTGGACGAGCTCCGCGCCGCGCTCGCCTCTGATGCCCGCTTCTCCGATATCCCCTGGGTCGTCGTGTCCATGGGCGCTGCCGGCTCCGTTGGCTTCCACAATGGCCGTGCGTTCCGCGCAAAGACGCCCGATATCCCTGCCGTTAACGCCACGGGCTCTGGTGACTCCACTATCGCTGGCTTCGCGCATGCCATTGCTGCTGGCGCGGACGACGAGACGGTGCTGCGTACCGCCAACACCTGCGGCAAGCTCAATGCCATGGATCCCATGACCGGCCATCTGGTCATGGACCGTTGGGACGAGGTCTACAACGGCGTTGTCGTGACCGAGCTGTAAAAGCCTGGGCGTCGGCCCCGGCATTGCTTGCTAGCTCATGTCGACGACAAGTGCGGTAGCATTATGCTGGGGCGCGACGCCGAGTTTGTCGTGTTCAATCCCGACCTTACCCTGGTCGAGGCGTATGTGGGTGGCAACAGCGTCGGTAACGCGTTTGCCGAGTAGCCGCCAAAGAAGCGATCCGAGAGGGGATTTAGATGATTTACGGTGCATTGGGCGATATCGAGGAGTACCGCGGAATGCTCAAGGGCCTCGACGTGCTGATCGACTGGCTCGAGGAGAACGACCCGGCAGAGCTCGAGGTCGGCAGCCATCCGATTCTGGGCGACAAGGTCTATGCGAACGTCATGGCTCCCACGACGCGTCCCGAGGCCGAGGCTCACTATGAGACGCATCAGCGCTATCACGACCTGCAGATCGACGTCGAGGGTCGCGAGGCCTTTAAGGTCGCCACGGGCAGCCTGACGCTGGTTCAGGAGTTTGACGAGAAGGACGACTACGATCTGGTCGATTCCGACGCTTCGATCGCCGGCGATCTTGCCGACGACAAGTTTGCGCTGTTCGTTGCCGGCGAGCCCCACATGCCCACGCTCGAGTTCCCGGGCGATGGCGCACAGCCGGTCAAGAAGATCTGCTTTAAGTTGCTTGCCGACGCCTACTGGGAGGAGTAGCGAGCTGCTCGGCTGAGCTGTTCGTCTGATGGCGTGATTCCCCTAGGGAAATCACGCTAGGACCCTGCCAAACGTGATTTCCCTAGGGGAATCACGTTTGGCAGGGTTTTCGGTTTTTGAATAGGGAAGCCTCAATTATTTGCGAAGAACATCGGCTAGCCGCAGGATTGAAATCATCGACCGATAAGTGAGTTCCACTTTTTCGCCCGCAAGCAGTCGTTTCGAGCCAATCTCATCTAGCCCCACAAGCCGAGAAAACAGCGGGCCGCTCATCGTGCCCTCGTCAATTGATTCCCTTATGGTCTTCAAAACGTCCGTATCATGAAGCGATGCCGAGCTGTAGGGGGCAACACGAGCGGAACTCTCAATTAACGACGAGACAAAAGGATGGAGATGCTTTGGACATAGTCCATCAAACACCACATCCCCATTGTCGTTCGAGCCGACCAGGCGCCAAGTATAGTGATCGACCCAGTCATCTCCGTCATATATGGCGTTCATGAGCAACTTCCCGTCTAGAGAGAGAAACCTATTTGGACATCGGGGCGCAAGACCGCAATCCATATCGGGCCTCCAGCAGCTCCAACCCAACGCACCACATAGGTTCCCTTTCGTACATGTGTATCAATCTGCCCCGAAATGCCGGTGAATGCAATTCCAGACCCGTTTGTCGGATAGCAATCGATGTATTTTTGTTTTCCGCTCACAACCTTGTATAGATATATCGTTCCAGCAAAAGAGAAGGGATCGTTCGCAATTTTGTCCGGAAGAACTTGCCACCTCAAAATCCCGCTACCAATATGGTCAAGCTTGACCGTTCCGCCGTCCCCCTCAAAAGTGGCAAGGGGATTTACCCCAGACTGAGAGTCGGCATCGCCCTCCTTAGCAGTTATCAGCAGGCTGCCCGTATAAGACTGCTAAGGCTCACCTTCAGGACAGGCAGCCTTGGCCCAAGAAGGGCCACTCAGGCAGGACAGTCCGAGCAGCATCAATACCAGCAAAAGAAAACCCTTAGTTCTTTTCATCTATATCGCCAATATCTCTCGACATTTGTATATTGTGACTATTTTAGATCTATATGGCCAATTTGAGCCCTCACCATGGCAATTGTTGCAGCTGGGTTTCTTTTCATTAAGATTTCACTTTGGTAAATCCCCGCCCCTAAGCATTAAACCCGAAGTCCACCGAGTGGGCCGCCGTTGACGTGGCGATGTTTGGATTGGCGCGCACGCACTCAAAATCGGCAACAAAAAAGCCGCCCGAAGGCGGCTATCTTGTGTAATGGAGCCAGCGACCGGGCTCGAACCGGTGACCCCCGCTTTACGAGAGCGGTGCTCTACCAACTGAGCTACGCTGGCGGCCATATGATGACGCAACTGAGGCGTCAACGGCTGTCTATGATACGGGACATCGCACATCCGCGCAAGTGTTCTGACGGCTTTTCTCACTTTAAATGCACTAATATTAGAGGCGTGATGTCTGCAGTGCCCATTTGTTACTTGACCTGCTGTTGAGTTGGTGGTCGACGTCCCGCTCGTATGGGTCTCAAACAGAATGGGGCAGCCATGGCTCAACCCAAGATTCTTCTTACGCGTATCGATGACCGTTTCATTTACGGGCAAGACGTTGAGCTGTGGAACGAAGCCGTGGGTTCCAACCTTGTCCTAATCGTCAACGATGAGATCGCGGCGGATTCGCGCCAATGGGCACCAATGAGGGTGGCGGTGCCAGAAGGCGTTTGGACGCGGTTTTTCTCGGTGCAAAGGACTATCGACATCATTCATACCGCAACGCCGCGTCAATGGATCTTGATCATAGTGGCCTCCCCCGCCGATGCGCTCGCGCTGGTTAAGGGTGGTGTGCCAATAACCAAGATCAGCATTGGCCATATGCAGGCAGGGGAGGGCAAGCGCTCTGCAACGCCTACCATTGCCGTAGACGATACGGACATCGCCGCCTTCAAAGAGTTGCAAAAGCTCGGCATAGAGCTAGAAATCCGCTATCTCCCCAGTTCCGCCCCCGACCCCATTGGCAATCTGTTCAACTGATCCCTTGGGGACGGAGGAAAACGGATCATTTTGCCCTTGCGAGGGACGCGCGCGATGCCGCCTGTCAAAAACTATGCCCATTTACTACGTTTGATTGGCTATCGTCGAGCATGTCGAATTTGAGATAAACAAAACCGCAGGTATACTGCTCACAAATGTAACAAAAACCGGTGCATGGTCGAGCATCCCGGGCTAAACGTAGTAAATGGGCATAGTTTTGATATGTCACTCATACAGTCACAGAAAAAACGAGCCTAAAAGATGAAAAAGCGCCCGCTGGCGGTGGTGCCGGCGGGCGCTGCTGTGCGATATGTCGCGTTGCGGGCTTAGTGCCTCATAAAGTGGTATTCGATCACATTGCTGTAGGGATGGCCCGGGCCCACAATGCCCTGCGGGAACAGAGGCTGGTGCGGCGTGTCGGGGTACATCTCGGCCTCGAGGGCAAAGCCGGCGCCCCAGCCATAGTTGGCATCGTCCTTGGCGTGCTCGTCGCCCAGCCAGTTGCCGGTGTAGAGCTGCACGCCCGGGGCAGTGGTGTAGTAGTCCATCTCACGACCGGTCCACATCTCCTCGACGTGCATCGCGCGGCGCAGGTTGCGGCCGTACTGATAGCCATCGATGCACAGGCAGTGATCGTAGCCACGGGCCTGCTTGATCTGCGGGTCGTCGGCCTCCATGCCGGGTGCGACGGGGCGAAGCTCGCGAAAGTCAAACGGTGTTCCCTCGACCGGAGCAATCTCGCCGGTGGGGATGTTCTGCTCGTTAATGGGCAGGTAGTGGGCGGCGTTGGCGACAAAGAAATGTTCGCAGTCCATGCCGGCGTTATGGCCTGCAAGGTTAAAGTACGTGTGGTTGGTCATGGACACGTAGGTGGCGCGGTCGCTCTCGCAGCCATAATCGATGCGGAAGACGCCGGTGCGCGTAACGGTAAACACGGCCGTAAAGGTTCGGTTGCCGGGCAGGCCCAGCTCGCCATCCTTAAGCGAGGTGGTCATGCGCACGGCGTTATGGACCTCGTCGAGCTCAACATCCCACACACGTTTGTGCAGGCCGTGCTCAAGGTCGCTGTGCAGGTTGTTGGCGCCCTCGTTGGCGGGCATATGCCAGTCCGTGCCGTCGATGGCGATCGTGGCGCCAGCGGTGCGGTTTGCCACGGGGCCGATGGTCGCACCAAAGCAGGCGGGGTTGTCAAAGTAATCCTCGAGCTTATCGAAGCCCAGCACCACATCGCGCACGTTGCCGGGAATGTCGGGCACATCGATACCAAGCACCGTGGCGCCATAGTCCATAATGCGAACGCAGATCTCGGGCCCGTCGAGGGTGTAACGATGAACGGGGGTACCGCACGGCGCGGTGCCGAAAAGCTCGGAAGTGATCATTTGGTTCCTAACATCGAGGTATTTCCGACAAACTGTAGCGCGAACAGGCGAGATTATCACTACACCCCACTAAAGCTGGGGGTATTTTTCTCAAAAAAGTGATGATTGGAGCTGTGCGGGCGTTCATTTTTGACGCGTACGAGTCTGATACAATTTGTTCGTTACTGTTTGAATGATATGCGCGCAAAGAACGGCGAGGATTCATCGTGATTAAGGCAGAGCGACAGGATAAGGTTCGTCAGCTGCTCGAGGAGCAGGGCACGGTCTCGGTCAAAGAGATTTCGGATGCGTTGGGCGTTTCGGACATGACGATTCGCCGCGACCTCGAAGAACTTGCGAGCCTAGGCGAGATCGAGCGCGTGCACGGCGGAGCCCGCAGTGCACAGGGCCGTCCGCACGCTATGTTGCGCCATGAGTATTCGCACAGCGAAAAGCGCACTAAGCATGCCGAGGAAAAGCTGCAGATTGCGCGCCGTGCTGTGGAGCTTATCGAGGAGGGCTCGACCATCTTTTTGGGCACGGGCACCACGGTTGAGCAGATGGCCTCGATGCTGCCGACGTTTCGCCTGCGCATTGTGACCAATTCGCTTTCGGTGTTTAACCTGCTCGAGGCGCGCGAAGACTGCGACCTGTGCCTCGTGGGCGGTATGTACCGTCGCCGCACCGCCGCTTTTGTGGGACCAACGGCCGAGGATACCCTGCGCGCGCTGGGCATCGATGCGGCGTTTATCGGCGCCAACGGCATCTTGGACGGTGACGTGTCTACGTCCAACATGGACGAGGGCCGTATCCAGCAGCTCGCTTTTAGCAAGGCAGACTCGCGCTATCTGATCGCCGACTCCAGCAAGATCGGCAAACGCGACTTCTACACCTTCTGCCGCCTGGACAGCTTGGACGCCGTGGTGTGCGAGCCGGGTATTACCGCCGAGGATCGTGCCGCAATCGAGGAGCACACGCAGGTCATTTGCTAGCGAGTGCCGCCGTGCTAGATCAGGCGGGCGTAGTCCTGTGACTGGTGAAAGACGTGGGCGATATAGATCGCATCGTGCTCAAACTTGTAAAGGCACGCGTAGTTGTTGACGGGAAACGATCGATAATTGCGTGTCGCCAGTTCCCGTATGTGGGAGAGGGGCCGTAGGAGCGACTGCTCGCGAAGCAGGTCAAGCTGATATTCAAACTCGGCAACAAAATTGCCCGCCGCACGTGGATTCATGAGGATTTGAGCAAGGTATCCGACAATACTCTCGTACTCATATCGTGCGCTTTTGAGTATTACGACGTTATAGGTCATATTTGTCTCGCATCGCGGTCGCGAAGGAGTCGTAGTCGCTGTAGTCGCCTTGCGATATCTCGTCTTCTGCCAGCATCATACGAGACAGCAGCTTGGCTTTGGCGATTTCTTCTTGCATGAGGCGATACTGGTCGCTGCTGATGCAGTGCATGGCCTCGTAGCCGTTCTTAGTTACGGTGACGTCGCGCTCAGACTCAACAAGTGCGGTGAATGTGGCAGTGTCCTTCATGTCTCGGACGGGCACACAGATGGGCATAGGTATCTCCTTCGCATTGGGACATAATTGTGCCACGTCATAAAAAATTGTCGGCGCCGCTGAATTGTCTCAATCTGTAGCAGGTAGGACCGAAAAGTTCGGTTAGATGTTACGGATTGAGACAAACGTGCGGCGCGGGCCGCTCAAAAGCAAAAAAGGCAGATACGACCAAGGATGCGGGGCATCTACCGGGAAGGTCGTATCCGCCACACGGAAAGAGGCGCATGGACGCAGCGCCCATGCAATCGGGATTGGTAAGGTGCTCAATCGCGCGCGATAGTCGCGGCGGCCGGTGGAGCAGGCTTGCAAGCAGGGGCAAGTGACACGCTCAACACGATTCTAAAAACAAAAAGGCCAGGATGCAGTTCATCCGGTGGTGTGTTCATCGCCTTCGTTGCCAGATTGCTCTGCACGCTGGCGCGTTGCGACGAGTTATGAGCCCATATCATGCTGAGAAGGCAAAGCCCAAGAACAAAAGTATCCCCGTCGGACCTAAGTTCCGACGGGGGCTACGGTGCGCTATCGCGCTGAATGGGTGTGATTACAATTGAGTGGCACAGGTACCCTCAACCATAGCGGGAACAGCGGCAACGCCCTGCTCGACCATGCAGTTTACATCGATATCGGTGTAGAACGCGATGTGGTTGGTGAGCAGCACGTTGGGGAACTGGCGTAGGTAAGCCATCTTGCGGTTGGCAAGAATGTCGTGCATACGGTTCTCATGGTAGATGCCCACTTCGTCCTCGAAGACGTCCATAGCAAGCGCACCGATCTTTTCGGACTCAATCGCCTCGATGACGGCATCGGTGTCGATGAGCTCACCGCGCGAGACGTTGACGATGGTCACATCTTCGCGCATCTTGGCGATGGCATCGGCATTGATGATGGCGCGGGTGGAGTCCATGAGGGGCACGTGCAGGGTGATGACGTCGGAGTTGGCAACGAGCGTATCCATGTCAACGTACTCGAGGCTGTCGCGGTTTGCCAGCTCGGCATTGGGGTAGGGATCGTAGGCCAAGATCTTGCAGCCAAAGCCGGAGAGGTTGTCGATGACGGTGCGACCAATGCGGCCGGTGCCAACCACGCCCACGGTCAGCGTGCGCAGTTCGCGGCCCAGCAGCCCGTCCAGGGAGTAGTCATTCACCTGCTGGCGCCAAATGGCGGCCTTGCAGCGGCGCAAGGCCATCAGGATGAGCATAACGGTGAACTCGGCAACGCCGTAGGGCGGATAGGCGGTGTTGCACACCTTGATGCCCAGCTCCTGGGCGCGCTTGACGTCCACGTGGTTGAAGCCGACGCAGCGGATAGCGATGTAACGAACGCCCAGCTCGTGCGCGCGCTCCACCAAAGCGGCGGACATCACGGATTTGTTGTTGATGATGATTCCCTCGCAGCCTGCAACGGAGTCAATGTTAGCTTCGGAGAGGATTTGAGTGTCAAAGGAGATGGAGTAGCCTGCTGGAAGATTGGCGGCAGCGCGCATGTAGGCGGCAACCTCGTCGTCGCGCAATTCGAACAGTCTGATGTTCATAGCGTTCCTTTTCTATGTCGGCGTATGATACGTCGCGGCCGGTGCCCATGTGGCCCGTCCGCCGCGCTCGGGGATACCGTTCCCGTGGCGCATTCATCGTCGTTACGATAATAGGCGGTTTTTTCGTGCTGCAACATCGCATAACCAGCACTTCCACGATTGCTATTTCACCTACGCGGTGAAAGATTTGAATGTGCGTGAAATTGGCAGGTCCTATGACGGAAGGTATAGTTATCTGAGACGATGATAGGAGGGTGCCGTGAGTTCCGATCGAAGCAGGGAAATTGTTCGTATTCTCGAAAGCGGGGCGTCCTGGACCACGGCGTCTCAGATCGCTTCGCAGGTTGGATGCTCTTCCCGTACTGTCAAAAGCGACATCACCGCGCTTAATCGCACCCATGAGGGCATGATTGTTGCCAGCTCGAAGGGCTATCGTATCGAGGATGCCACAGCAGCGGCGCAGCTGCTGTCGCAGCAGGCGAACGAGGTGCCGCAGACGGCCGAGGCGCGCAAGCGTTATATTCTGTTTGAACTGCTGATGCGCCACCGCAAGGTGCGCGCGGCCGATTTGGCGGAAAGCCTCTATATCTCGCTTGCGACGCTCGATAATGAGCTGGTTGCCATCAAACGAGAGTTGTCCGGGTACGGCCTGGTGCTGCGTTCGCGCGCGGGCTCGCTGTATATCGAGGGCAGTGCATCGGGTGAGAAGAAGATGGTCAACCAGCTGATCTTTGACGAGACGAAGGACTATTTCAGCCAAATCGACCTTATCAATCGCTATTTCCCCAAGCTCGACCTCGCGCAGTTGCAGGAGCGCATCGACGCATGCCTGAAGCGCCGCGGGTTCTACATCAACGGCTATGCGCTCTCGAGCCTCATCATACATATTGCCATCTTCGTGGAGCGCACAAGCAATGGGTTCGAGTCGGTACCGACGACGGTCAAGGCGGCTCAGCCCGCCGGTAACGAGGCGCGCGAGGGTCTTGACGAGGTGGCGGGTGAGGTTTGCGCGGCTATCGAGGGCCTTTTCTCTGTGCTCGTGTCCGATGCCGATCGCGATGCCGTCCGCTTGATGCTGGGTGCAAACTTGATTCATGCGAATCGTTTTGAACCAAGTGACCCGGAGCACCGGCATGCGCGCGAGCTGTTGGGTGCGATTGTGGAGCGCGTGCACGATCAATTCGGGCTTAATTTGAGCGATGGCGAGTTTGAGCTTCGTTTCTCTCTGCATCTGGCCAATATGCTATCCCGCGTGCGCTGCGGGATGCTGTTGCGTAACCCGCAGCTCGAGGCCATCAAGAGCAGTCAACCGTTTATTTACGATGTTGCGGTGTTTGTCGCCGATGTCATCGCTGCGGAGACCGGCGTTTCTGTCAACGAAGACGAAATCGCCTACATCGCGCTCCACGTGGGGTGCTTGGTGGAGGGGCAGCGCGCCAATGCCGATAAACTGCATGCGCTGGTGGTGTGCACACGTCACAACGCCTACGAGACTCATATCGACAGTTTCCTCGATGCCCTTGATGCTTGTGTGGTGGTTGAGGGTATCGTGCCTGCCATCGACGCGGCGGGTGACATCTCGCGCGTTGACCTCGTGATTTCAACCGTGCCGCTGTCGGGGTATTGCCCGGTACCGGTGGTTAATGTCTCTCCGTTCTTTAGCAAGCAAGATATTTCGCTGATGCGTGAGCGTGTCGAAGCGCTGCTTAAGGCGCGCCTGCGGACAAACCTTGAGTGCAGCATGCGCACCTTCTTCACCGAGGATTTCTTTGCGATCGAGCCCGAGGTTGACGATTGGCGCGATGCGATTTGCAAGATGAGTGCGCCGCTGATCGAGGGTGGCTACGCGTTTGAGAATTTTACTGAGCGCCTACTGGAGCGTGAGGACATCAGCTCCAGTGCATACTGTGACATCGCGATGCCACACCCGCTCGATATGGACGCCAAGCGCACTGCCGTCTCGGTCGCTCTGTTCCCGCGCGGCCTTGCGTGGAACAACGCGACGGTGCATGCGGTGATCATGCTGTCGATTACCCGTGATGACCGGGCGTTTTTTGGCGAGCTGTTCAATTACATCTCGGGCGTGCTACTCAAGCCCGGTGCTGTGCGCGCCATCTCCCATGCAAAAAGCTACCAGGAGTTCTTGGACGCCCTGTTGCGTTGTGCGTAGGGTTTGCGTACAAGCGGGGGTGGCTACGTCAAAAAGGCCCTCCGTCGGGTGGTCGCCTTCTCGCTTGTCGCTTCGCGACATTTCAACTCATAAATAACAACGCCCGCTCGAGCACATACTCGGGCGGGCGTTGCATGAAAGGAGGGCCTTTGATACGCGGGCGAGGTCTACTTGATGAGCTGGTGGGTAGCCATGCGATCCATGGCCTCGATGACCAGCTTGCGAGGCATGCCCAGGTTCAAGCGCACGAAGTCGGCGCCGTTCGCGACATAGAAGGTGCCATCGCCCACGATGACGCCCGCCTTCGCTGCCATGTGGTTGCAGATTTCGGTTGCCGTGGCGCCCGTGCCAGCGATGTTCACCCACGGTAGGTAGGATGCATCCATACGCATGAGCTCCCAACCCTTCATCTTCTCCTCGATGAAGGCGGCGGTCTGTGCATAAGACTCGCGCAGATAGTCGGTGATCTGGTCCAGCCACTCCTCGGACTCATCGTAAGCGGCGATGATGGCGGCGCAGCCAAACGTGTTGGGAGAGGTAATAGAGTTCATCTCCAGGCGATGGCGGAAGATAGTGCGGATGCGCTCGCTGGGGATCATAGAGTAGGAAGTCTTGAGGCCGCCCAGATTAAAGCCCTTGTTGGGCGAGGTGAGTACGATAAGGTTGTCCAGATAACGCTCGGGCAGCTGCAGGGCCGAGATGAACGAGCCGGCCATGATGTGCTCGCAGTGAACCTCATCGACCACCAGTAAGCAGTTGTACTTGTGGCAGATCTCGGCGACGCGGGTGATTTCATCGAGCGTCCAGATGCGACCACCGGGGTTGTGCGGCGAGCAGAACAGGTGCACGCGTGGACGGAAACGATCCATCTGTTCCTCGAGCAGGTCGAAGTCGATGCGATAGGTGCGATCGCGATAGATGAGCGGGTTTTCGATTACGCGGAACCCGTTGTTGTGCGCCGCGTAGCCAAAGGGGTCGTAGACCGGCGTGTTGAGGATGACGCAGTCATTGGGCTGGCAGAATGCCTGATACAGGTAGTGGATGGTCGGGACGGTTCCATAGGCGAGCGTGATCCACTCGCGCTTGACCTCGTTGTTATGGCGACGGCGCTGCCAGTTGATGACGGCGTTGTAAAAGCCGTTGTGCGCATAGCCATAGCCGTATGCTCCGTTTTGGGCTACCTCGGCCAGACGCGTGCAGATTGCGGGGGCGGCGGCAAAGTCCATGTCGGCGATCCACATGGGAATGTAGTCATCCCCAGCCTTAGGGAATTTCTGCTTGATGATGGCGGGGTCCCACTTGCGAGCGTGATCGAGCGAGCGGTCAGCCATGGAATCGAAGTCGTAAACCGGCATAAGGTATCCTCCTCGGCGATATAGGCGCGACCCGCGGATGTGGGTCGCACACCGCCGGCGTGGTTCGCATCAGCGGCGTATGTTGCAGATAAGTATGACAAAGATGCATATGGAGCCCCATCCCCAGTAATTGCACGGCCGTGGTGAAAGGGGAGGGGCTTTCACCGTTTCACCGCTACGGTGAAAGCCCGGATACATCATTTGCGGCGCGCTGTCGATACACTCGCATACAGACGCCGCCACTACGGGCGCCGCCATACGACCACAAGGGGGGGTTACCTATGAACAAGGAGCTTATGTTCGCCTTGAGCAACGCCGACGCTGTCGCTTGCCGCGAGGGCGAGGTCCGCTCCATCATGCATGCCGAGCTTGACGATATCGCCGACGCCGTCGAGTACGACAAACTCGGTTCGATCATGTTTAAGAGCGCGGGTACCGAGGAGAATCCGGTCCGCATTCTGTTCACCGGCCACATGGACGAGGCCGGCTTTATGGTTCGCTATATTTCCGATATCGGCATGGTTCATGTGATCGGCGTGGGCGGCCCGCGTAAGAACAGCGTCGAGAGCCAGATTGTGCGCATCAAGACGCGTAGCGGCGAGAAAGTTCGCGGCGTGTTGTTTGCCAAGCGCGATACCGACGGCACTCCGACCGATATGTACATCGACTTTGGCTGCGAGACGGCTGAAGAAGTCCGTGAGCTGGGCATTGAGATTGGCGACTGGGGAACCTTTGCGGCCGAGTGCGAGCTCAAGCCCGTGAGTGACATTCTGCTGGGCAAGGCGTTCGACGACCGCGCCGGTGTGTATGTGGTGACCGAGGCCATGAAGCGCCTGACCAACACCCCGCACGCAGCCGAGCTGTGGTTCGCCGGTTCCTCTTCCGAGGAGGTTGGCTGCCGTGGTGCTCAGACGGCTGCGGCGCACCTGGATGCCGATATCGTCATCCCAGTGGACATCGCTAATCCGCCCGAGTTCGATCGCGGTTGGAATAACAGCCGCAAGAACGGCCACGGTCCCATGATCGTGCACTACGACCGCATGCATGTCCCCAACGAGAAGCTGCTGCACTTCATCGTGGACACCGCCGAGAAGAACAACATCCCCTTCCAGCGTGACCTGTTCAAGGGCGGCGGCACCGATGCCGGCACCGCTCATCTAGTGGGAGACGGCAAGCTGGCAACGGTGATCGGCGTGCCGTTGCGCTACTGCCACGGTTCGTGGTCTGTCATGCGTGGTGCCGATTTGGACGCGGCAGTCGATCTGGTATGCGCGCTGGCAACCTCGATCGATCGCGTCACCTATGAGGAGCTTAAGAGCTTCGAGTAGCGCTTCGGCAGTCAACGGTTTCAATCGGGCGCGCCGTCAAAGCGGTGACGTGCCCGCCGAGCAGAAAGGGATTATCCCGGTGGAAAACAACGAACAGCAAATCATGACCATCATCGGCTCTGCCGGCGCCAGCAAGGGCAAGGCGTTCGCCGCGCTCGCTTGCGTGCGTGAGCGCGACTACGAGGGCGCCCGTGCGCTGCTTGCCGAAGCCAAGGAGGCCGATCTGGCCGCCCATGCCGCCCAGACCGAGGTGATTACCCAGGCCCTGTCCGGCGCGGAGAACGCCGCCGCTGCGAGCCTGCTTATGGTCCATGCCCAGGATCACTACATGACCTCTCAGCTCGCCCGTGACCTCATCGAGGAGATCGTCAAGATCTTCGAGGAGCGCGACGCCGAGGCCAAGCAGGCGTAAGAAACACGTCTGCGAAGGAGCGAAGCGCGCTACGAGCGCTGCGGTCCGTTCCTTCTCCAACAGTATTCAATTGCCGTTAGAAAGGGATAAACAATGGCAAAGATGAACATCGTTTTGTGCTGTGCCGGTGGTTTCTCCACCACCATGCTGATGGATCGCATCAAGCAGACGATCCACAACAGCCAGAAGCTCAACGACGATGACTTTGAGCTCAAGGCCATCGCTGCCGACCTGCTGGACCAGGAGGTCGACCACATGGACGCGTTGATTATGGGTCCTCAGATCGCCCATAAGCTCGAGTCCATCAAGCCCCTGATTGAGCCTCGTCACATCCCATACGTGATCGTCGATCAGGAGACCTACGGCAAGATGGACGGTGCTACCGTGTTTAAGCAGCTGCTCATCGCCAAGAAGAAGGCTGACATGGCCCGCGAGGCCGCCGAGGCAAACCAGTAAGCCCCTGTTTGATATTTCCTGAAGTGGAGGATGCGACGTATGTCGGAAGCTGTAGAGAAAAAGCAGAGTGCCTTTGATAAATTCGAAAACCTGCTGAACACCTATCTTGGCCCTGTTGCCGAGAAGATGGACAAGCAACGTCACCTGTCCGCGGTTAAGAAGGCCATGATCGCCATGACCCCGCTGCTACTGATTGGTTCGTTCTGCCTGATCCCGGCCGCCATTCCCAACATGATTGGCGAGACCAACCCCATCTCCGTTTGGATTCTGAACAACACCCAGTACTTCGATTTGGCCTATAACGTTTCCATGGGCCTGATGTCGGTCTTCGTTTCCGTCGTTACCGCCTACCACCTGGCCAAGTCCTATGAGCTGGACGCTCCCGGCTCCATGTCCATGGCCCTCGTTGCCTTCCTGTTGCTCGGCATGGAAATGGACGAGGCCGGCGGCATCGCGCTGCGTGGCATGGGTTCCAAGGGTCTGTTTGTTGCCATGGTCGCTTCGCTACTCGCGGTCGAGGTGTACCGTTGGTGCAAGAAGCGTCACTTCACCATCAAGATGCCTGATACCGTGCCCGACTTCATCTCGAGCTCCTTCGAGATCATCCCGGTCACCGCTATCGTCATCGGCCTGTTCTTGGGTATCCGTGTTCTGTGTCAGGGCGTTTTCGGCATCATGCCCAACGAGATCTTCTCGATCATCCTGGCCCCGCTCGTCGGTTCGATGGACAGCCCGCTCGCGGTTACCTTCTACCACATCCTGCGCTGCTTCATCTTCTTCTTCGGCATTCACCCCTCCGTTCTGTCGCCGATTGTTCAGCCGATTTCCACGCAGTTCCTGGCTGAGAACATCGCTGTGGTTCAGGCCGGTGGTGTCGCTACCCACATCTTCACCCCTGGCCCCATGTCCGCATTTGGCGGTTTCACCGGCCTGGGTGTGACCATGGGCGTTGTTATCTGGTTCATGTTCTCCAAGTCCAAGGTCCAGCGCGAGATCGGCCGCATCGCTTTCATCCCGTCGCTGTTCGGCGTAAACGAGCCGATTCTGTTCGGTGCTCCGATTGTTCTGAATCCGATTTTCTTTATCCCGTTCGTTATCTTCGGCGGCATCCTGTCCTCCATCCCGTTCTGGTTCATGAGCTGGGGCTGGGTACCCTGCTCTACCTTCACGCCTCCTTACGTCGGTGTGTTCCTGGAAGGCTTCCTGACCAACATGTCTTGGACCTCGATTGCGGCCAACGTGGTTCAGCTGGTCCTTGCACTGATCGTGTACTACCCCTTCTGCAAGGTTGCCGAGAAGCGTGCATTGGCTGAAGAGGCTCGTATGGCTGCCGAGAAACATTCCGAGATCTCTGCTGAGGACGAGGCTCTGCTCGAGGATCTTGACCTCGACTTCTAATCAAGTGGAATAGCAGGCGCCTGCACCTGCTGATTTTGAAAGTATGAAAGCCCGGCGATGGGGGAGACTTCATTGTCGGGCTCCTTTGAAAGGCGCTACGTTCGATGAATGCACATGTGGATAATATCCGTACCTTCTTGGACGAGCACGAGCTCGACGCATTGCTGATCAAGAGTAAAACCATGAAGCGCTACCTGGGCACGTTGACCGGTAGCGGTTGCAAGGTGCTCATCACGCGTGACCGCGGTTTTCTCATCATGGACGGCCGCTATGTGAACGAGGCCCAGGGTCGCGAGTTCGATCTGGAGTTCCGTGTTCACGAACAGGGGAAGAGCTATTTGGTCGAGCTCGAGCGTGCACTCAAGGAGTGCGGCTGTGCCACGGTGGGCATCGAGGAGTCCGAAATCTCAATCTCGGAGTATCGCAGCTTGGAGGGCTTGGGCTTTGGCACCACGCTGCTGGGCAGCGAGATGGCGCTGATGCGCCTGCGCAAGGACGAGGCTGAGATTGCTGCGGTCCAGCATGCGGTCGATGTTGCCGATGACGTGTACGCCAAGGTGATCGAGCAGTTGCACGTGGATATGACTGAATTTGAAATCTCCGCACTCGTGCACTATTACTCGATTGCCGCCGGTGCCGAGGCAATGTCGTTCGATACCATCGTTGCCACCGGCGAGCGCAGCGCCATGCCTCATGGCCGTCCTACCGACCGTCGGGTCCAAGCACATGAGCCGATCCTGATTGACTTCGGTGTGCAGATCAACGGTTATCAGTCAGATATGACGCGCGTGTGCTTCCTGGGCGCCCCGACCGACCGGATGGCTCATGTGTACGAGACCGTTTTGAATGCTCATCTTGCGGGCATCGATACCATTCGTTGCGGTGTGGCGGCGCGCGATGTGGATACGGCCGCACGTCGTGTAATCAACGAAGCGGGTTACGGTGAGTATTTCACCCATGGTCTTGGTCATGGTATCGGCATGGGTGGCGACTTGCCGCTGCTAAACCCCTCTGGTGAGATTGTGCTCGACAACGGAATGATCATGTCCTGCGAGCCGGGCGTATATATTCCTGGAGTCGGAGGCGTGCGCATTGAAGACGGCGTCTTGTTGAAAGACGGCGTTGCATGCTCGCTTAACCATACTGATAAGCAGCTGCGCATTCTGGATGTGAGGTAGCGCATGGCTAAAAAGCGCAAGGAACGGCCGCGTGCGGCGACCGCGGAGCAGATGCCTTCTCCTGCGGCGAGCACTGTGAGCAAGATTCACAAGGAATCGAAGGCTAATGCATCCTCGATTCTGCCGGCGCCCCCGCTGTCGCGTTTGTACGCGTACGTTATCGACTGGATTTTGGGTGGTATTGTCTCTGGCTTGCCGGCCGTGTTGGTTTATCTTGCGCTGACCCACAAGAACGCGATGCTCCCCGACTTGTACGTGTTTGAGGCAATGGGGTATCCCTGGAGCGTCGGTATCGTGGTCGGACTATCGTGCGTGCTCGCCGCTATCGCATACTTTGTGCTGATTCCGTTGCTGGCGTGGCCGGGGCAAACGCCGGGCAAGCGCATCGCGCATGTTCGTGTCGCAACGCTTGATGGCGGCTTGCCTTCCGTCGGACGTTTGATTTGGCGTCAGGTTATCGTTGGCTTTTTGCTTGAAGGCAGCGGGTATGTGGTGTCCCGATATATTCGCGAGACAATGGTGCTTGTCACCCGCGTTGACGTGAATTATTACTGGGAAATCGCGGGCATGATTATTACAGCGGTGTCTCTGCTCATGTTCCTGATCGTCCCCGCGCGCCGGTGCGTTCACGATTGCCTGGCTGGCACGCGCGTGGTTCCCACTGAGGGGCATCCGCTGTATCAGGACTAGTCACCTGTGAATTTGCCGCGGCGACGTTGTCCGCGGCCTACTTGTTGTATGCATGCGTAATGTCCGGCATGCTTCTACCTTGCCTAACGCGCGCGTTGGGCTAAATGAATTGGTCGGTCTACGACGAAGGAGTTAGAAATGTATAGCAAGAACGTTATGGTCGTTAACCCCACTGGTCTGCACGCTCGCCCTGCAGCGACGCTGGCGACCGAGGCTGCTAAGTTTGCCTCGAAGATTGAGGTTCGCAACGCCTCCAAGGATGGTGACTTCAAGGACGCTAAGTCCATGATTGCCATCATGACCTCGGGTATTACCCAGAACGATGAGGTCGAGTTGCGTGCCGAGGGCGACGACGAGGTTGCCGCCGTTGACACGTTGGTCGCTCTTATTGAGGGCGGTTTCGGCGAGTAGCGCACTCTTGATGCGGACGGGTGCGCGTTCTTGCGCGCCGTCGATTTTGGCAAGAACGCCAATGCAGATGCCCTTCTCCGAGCAATCGGGGAGGGGCATTTTATTGTGAGTTTGAGTGGCACGTCCGCCGAGGTTCCTGATAGTTCGCGCTATCTTATCGCCGACTCCAGCAAAATCGGCAAGCGTGACTTCTGCACGTTCTGCCGCCTGGACAATTTGGACGCCGTGGTGTGCGAGCCGGATATTGACGATGAGGATCGCGCCGCCATCGAGGAGCATACGCAGGTTATCTGCTAGCGAGTGCTGCGGGAGATACTTTTGCCCCTGCCATTGCGGAGTATTTACATCATCACGACGCATAATAGGTGCGCGTGCAGATTGCAGGTTCCCCTGTGCGATGAGTTGCAGCTGTTTTACGGTGAGGCATAGCATCCGTTATGCGTAAAGCTCGGTATTACTGTATGTCTCAACCATTGCAATGGTCGGTATTTTTGTAGCTATAAGCTCATTTAAAGCTCGGTATTTTTGTATTATTAGATATATCTGAAGGTCGGTATTTTTGTAAACTAGCACGTAAATTATGCTGAGGTGAGATTATGTTTAAACGGAAGGCATATGATCGTCTGCAGGAGTGGAAAGAACGCTCGCAAGGGCGCACTGCGGTGCTTATTGAGGGTGCAAGACGCGTTGGCAAAACGACGCTCGTCAAGTGCTTCGCGCAAAATGAATACAAGGATTATCTGTACATTGACTTTTCGGCTGCTAGCAAAGCCACGCTCGATATATTTCTGAACCATCGTGAAGATGTCGATCTTTTTTTACGCATGCTTCAGCTGCAGTATGGTAAGGCCCTCGAACCGAGAGAGTCGCTGGTCATTTTTGATGAAGTGCAGCGGTTTCCCATCGCGCGCGAATACATAAAGCATCTTGTAGAAGACGGCAGATTTGATTACATCGAGACAGGCTCTCTTGTCTCCATCAAAAAGAATGTCGATAGCATTGTCATACCGTCAGAGGAAGAAAGAATCCCTCTCGAGCCCCTCGATTTTGAGGAGTATCTTTGGGCGACCGGAAAAGATCTTTATGCAGAAGAGATCCGTAAAGCGCGCGAATCTCGGACCGCGCTTCCGGACGGCGTTCATGCGACGTGCATGAGATTATTTGATGAGTATATGCTTGTCGGTGGTATGCCTCAGTCGGTCGACTCCTTTGTGGCAGAGAATGATTTTAGAGGATGCGACAGGGTTAAACGGCAGATTATCGCACTGTACAGGGAGGACATTGCCAAGTTTGGAGGTTCGGACGCTAGACGTGCGCGGGCGGTTTATGACGATATTCCGGGTCAATTATCTGCGGCAAATAAACGGTTCAAATTTGACAGCTTGGAGAAGGGGTCCCGTTTTGAGACATATGAGTCGGCGTTAATCTGGCTTGAGGATGCGCGACTGATTAACCGTTGCTATTTATGCAGTGATCCGAGCGTGGGTTACCGCCTGCACGAGGACGCGTCTTCGCTTAAATGCTATATGGCGGACACGGGATTGCTCGTGAGCTTGGCGTTTGATGATGGTCCGGACCTTATGGATGTTCATAGAGACATTCAATTTGGAAGAATTTCAATTAATAAAGGAATGCTAATCGAGAACATCGTGGCGCAGCAGCTTAAGAGTCTGGGGCATTCGCTTTTTTATTACAGCTGGCAGGAGCCTTCCAAAACAGAGGGGAGTCGGCCCAGAACGCGTGAAATTGATTTTCTTGTTTCGCGCGGCTTTGAAGACGCGGCTGGAAAACCGCGGGTCACTCCTGTTGAAGTTAAATCTTCCAAATCGTATTCAACAATCTCGCTTGACGATTTCGGCAGACGATTCGAACGACGAGTCGGAGAAGAGATAGTTCTTCACCCAAAACAGCTCAGGGCTGAAGGGCATAGGATATATCTACCTCTGTATATGACGATCTTTATCTGATCGACGGCATGCGGTCCTGTGGCTCATTGAGCCGCAGGACCGTGTATCGTTGGGAGTTTATTGTGATAATGCGCGCAAGCTAAGCCGGGGATCGAGTTTTCGGGATATGTCGGTGAAGTTCCGTCACCGCGGACTGGGTGTCCGTGCGCCCGACGAGGTCGTTGCGTGCCTAGAAGCCCCGAGCTCCAGAAGCCGTACGCTTGTTTCGGGCGTGCTGGTCGAATGCTCCAGCGTGAAAGACCTACGGGTGTAGCTTGCTCGGCCTGTTTGTCTCGATCTGTAACAGCTAGGACTGAAAAACTCGGCTACGTGTTACAGGTTGAGATTTTTCGGCTAGGTCTAATCTATTCATCTCGATCTGTAACAGGTGGGGGCGAAATAACCGGCTAACTGTTATAGATTGAGATTGAGAGGATTGGCCGGTACGTTTGTCTCAATCTGTAACAGGTAGACGCCCAAAACCGGTTTTAGTGTTACAGATTGAGACAATTCGGCCTGGTCGGTCCCTTTCATCTCAATCTGTAACAGTTGGGACTGAAAAGCTCGGCTGGATGTTACAGATCGAGACAAACGGCTCCCGGTCCGCCCAAACACAAAGGCCGGGGGCGGCGCGCCGTGTGACGTGCCGCCCCCGGCTGAGAAATGGGGACAGGTTGTGTGAGCGGGCAACCCCGCCAGCCACTAGTCCAGACGACGGGTCTGCGCCACGTGCTTGTACCAGTAGGCGCTCGCCTTGGGCGTGCGCTTTTGGGTCTCAAAGTCTACGTAGAAGAAGCCGTAACGCTTGTTGTAGCCATTGGTCCAGGAGAACTGATCCTGCAAGCTCCACAGGAAGTAGCCACCTACGTTGACGCCCACCTCCATGGCCTTGAGCAACCAGCGCAGGTGCTGCTCGATGTAGTCGATGCGCGGCTGGTCGTCCACAAAACCGTCCTTGTAGGGGTCCTTGTAGCCCATGCCGTTCTCGGTGATGAAGATCTGCTTGTAGTTGGGGTAGCGCTGCTTAATGTAGACGAGCAGATCGAACAGACCCTCGGGATAGATGATCCAGTCCCAGTCGGTGGTGGGGATGCCGGGCTTGTTCACGTGCTCGCCAATGCCCTTGACGCGCCAGCGGCCGGTACCCTTCTCGCCCGTGCCGTTGTGGTGCAGGTCGTTCTCGCCGTCGTAGGCCTTGAGGAAACGGCACTGGTAGTTGTTGACGCCCAGGTAGTCGTTGTAGAGCGCTGCCTCGCGCATGATCTCGAGATCCTCCTCGCGGATCTCGATGGTGCCGCCGGAGACTGCAGCCAGGCGGTTGGCGCACTCGAGGGTGTCGGGAGCATAGTCCCCGCGGAAGGTGGCGTCGAGCAAGAACTGGTTCTGCAGCACGTGCTCGTTATTGGCGGCCTTGATGTCGGCGGGGTCGTTCTCGTTGAGCGGATACTTAAACTCCAGCGATTGAATGACGCCGATCTTGCCCTTAAAACCGCCGTTGTGGAAGGCCAGCACGGCCTTGGCGTGGGCGAGCATCATGTTGTGCTCGCACTGGAAGGCCTCGGCCAGATGAGCTTTGACGCCGCCGGGGAAGGTACCCTCGATGTAGGTGTTGGAGGCGTCGGCCCAGATCTCGTTAAAGGTGAACCAGTAGGTCACCTGGTCGGCGTACTCCTTAAAGCAGAAGGTGGCAAAGTCCACAAAGGCATCGATGGTCTCGCGGTTGAGGAAGTCGCCCTTCTCAAAGAGGGGAAGCGGCGTGTCAAAGTGATGCAGCGTGACGAACGGCTCAACATGGTGCTTATGGCACTCGGCGAAGAGATCGTGGTAGAACTGGACGCCCTCGGGGTTGATTTCGCCGGTGCCGTTGGGGAAGATGCGGCTCCAGGCAATGGAGAGGCGAATGCCGTTGATGCCAAACTCCTCGCACAGCTCCAAGTCGACAGGGTACTGGTTGTAGAAGTCCGAAGCGGGATCGGGGGAGAAACGGCCTTGGGCTTCCAGAAAGTCGTCCCAGGCAACCTTGCCCTTACCGTGAGTGCGGGTCTCGCCCTCTACCTGGTAGGCAGCAGTGGCGCCGCCAAAGACAAAGTCCTCGGGAAACTGCGCAGGCGGGTTGGTGACGCTAGCAGGGTTAACGGACATGATGATCCAATCGTCTAAATCGAAGGGCCAGCCGGTCTTGGATGGTCGGCTGGCCCTAGGCGTTACTTACTTCGAAAGCTGCTCGGAGACGAAGGCGAGAGACTTGTCGCCGTTCTGGGAGAGCTCAATGTACTGCTTACCGCGGCAGGCGACGCACTTGTTGCCCACACGCTCGCAGTCCTTCTGCAGGTCGGCCAGGTAGCTGGCAGCCTGCGGAGCCAGGACGACCAGGTCAAAGTCGGGAAGCATGTCCACGTGGTTGCCATAGGCATCGGCGGCGGTCTCAAGATCGATGCCGCGCTCCTTGGCGGCCTTGGCCAGCGCGTTGGCGAGCAGGCCCGAGGTGCCGCCGCCCTGGCAGAGCACGAGTACGCGCTTGCCGTTGAGGTCGCTGGCGGCCGTAGCCTCGGTGGCGGCAGCAGCGGGGGCGGCGTCGACCTTCACGGCCTCGGCAGCAGCGCCGGCGGCAACGCTCTTGGCGTCAGCCTTGCCCTGGAAGGCATCGTTGAGCTTGGCGGCCTTCTCGGCGTTCTTGGCGGCGAGCTCCTCCTGGGAGATCTCGGCCTCCTCGGCGCACTTCTGGGCGTCATAGGCACGGAAGAACGGGTAGTACAGGACAAAGTCGACGACCAGGATGAGGGCGAGCATCACAAAGGCGAGCGGCTGGAAGCCCAAGCCCATGATGGTGCCGATGGGGCCGGGGACGGTCCAGGGCAGGGTGTACATAAAGCCGTTCATGCCCAAGAAGTCGATAAAGATCTTGAGGATCCAGATGTTGGCGATCGGGGCAAAAACAAACGGGACAAAGAAGACGGGGTTGAGCACGATAGGCGCGGCGAACAGCAGCGGCTCGTTGACGGCAAAGCACACGGGGACGATGGCTGCCTTACCGACGGCGCGCATCTCCTGAGACTTGGCCAGGAAGCAGAACATAAAGACCAGGACGAGCGTGGCGCCGGTGCCGCCCATGCAGACGACGAAGTACTGGGCACCCTGGGTCAGGACAGCGGAAGCGTGCTGGCCAGCTTGGAACGCAGCCAGGTTGTCGGTCATGTTGGCAACGAGAGCGGCGGCGATGGCGGGCTCGACGATCGAGGGGCCGTGGACGCCGACGAACCAGAAGAGGCTCATGGCACCGTAGATCACAGCGAGGCCGATGTAGCCGTCGGCGGCGGTGAACAGGGGCTGGAACACCTGGATGACGCCCTGGGCAAAGCAGAAGCCAAAGGCAGCGCGGAAGACGATGTCAAAGACCCAAAAGACGGTGATGCAGACGGAGAAGGGGATGATGTCCTTAAAGGTCTGCGAAATGTTGGGCGGAACCTGCTCGGGCATCTTGACGGTGATGTTGCGCTTAATAAAGAACTTGTAGATGATGCCGGTCACAAACGCAGCGATGAAGGCGGTCAGCAGGCCCTTGGAACCAAGGTAGGTGGTGTTGAAGCCGCTGGCGGCGTCCGTGGCGATGGTGTCGCTCGAAAGGAGCAAGAAGCCGATGATGGCCGCGCACATGCACGAGATGAAGTTGATCTGGTTGTTCTTGGGCAGATCACGGTTCTGGGCGTCGGCGAAGTGCTTGGCCGTGGTGGCGGCGCAGGCGATGGCCAGGATGCCCATGGAGTAGTTGTAGCACTTCCACAGGGCGTTGTTGATGTCATCGGGCCAGTAGAAACCCCAGATGTTGGGGACCGAGGCTACCAGGCAGAAGATGGACGAGAAGATGATGATGGGGATGACGGAGATAAAGCCGTCGCGGATCGCCTTGAGGTACTTGTTGCGGGCGATCGCGTTGAAAAAGGGTTGGCCCTTTTCGATGATGGCGATGAGTTGCTCCATGCAATGCTCCTAAGAGTCGGTGGGTTAGCAACGATGGTAACTTTTGGCGTTCGGTTGCCAAAATGTTGACGTTGCCATTTTGCGACACAAAAAAAGACGCGAACTGATGGTTCCTGTGCCTGCGAACCGTCGATTCCTTATGCGTAAACGTTTGAGCCGCCCGGTGGCTCTGTGTTTGCACAATGGCAACGTTAACATTTGGACTACAAAAGCCGTTCGGGGAAGCAAAAATGTCGGTGAACGGTAGGTTTTGGGTGGTGAGCGTATGGCGGAGGAGGCGTTAGATATACTTAAAGACGTTTCATTTGACTGCGTAGGGTGCCACCAATGGCATCGTTGACATAGAAAGATCGACCTATGGCCGCTGTTAAAAAATCGGTTTCCGTTAAGGACGTGGCGCGTCTCGCGGGCGTTTCGGAGCAGACAGTCTCGCGTACGGTGCACGATTCGCCCAGCGTGCGCCCTGAGACCAAGGAGCGCGTGCGTGCCGCCATGCGCGAGCTGGGGTATCGCCCCAATTTTGCCGGTCGATCGCTGCGCCGCGGCAAGTTTAAGACTGTTGGCGTCGCCATGTTCAACATTACCGGCACCGGCAACCTCGACCGTATGGAGGGCTTTGCCGCCGCGGCCGACAAACATGGCTATGCCATCACCCTCACTAAAGTAGACGGGCATCCGTATACCCTCGAGAGCGCATCGTCGCGCATGAGCGCGCTGCCGGTGGATGGCATGGTTGTGATCATGAATCGCATGCCGGCGGACTTTGGCACCTTCGAGCCGCTGCCCGGTATGCAGACGGTGCTCGTTACCATGCTGGAGCACCCGCTGTGCTCGACGGTTGATAACGATCAGTTCGATTGCTCGCGCCAAGTTGTCGAGTATTTGCTGGGGCAGGGGCACAAGACCGTGCACTTTATCTCGTGCCCCGAGCGCTCGCTTTCGGGCATGCAGCGCGAGGAAGGCTGGCGCGAGACATTGCGCGCGCATGGTATTGAGCCGCCGCGACTCGTCCGTGGCGATTGGACGGCACAGAGCGGATATGCCGCCGGCCAGGTGCTTGCGGACGATCCGAACTGCACAGCCATTTATGCTTCCAACGATGCCATGGCCTACGGCTGCATTCGCGGGCTCGAGTCGCGCGGGAAGCACGTGCCCCAGGACGTAAGCGTGGTGGGTGTTGACGATAGTTTGGGCGATATCGTGCCCGATCGTCGCCTGGCTACGGTGCGCTTTGACAACAAGCGCGTCGGCATGTGGGCGGTCGACAAGATTGCCGGCGCCGAGGGGGGTGCGTCTGGCGTGGAGCACATGCTGATCCCCGGTATGCTCGTAGAGGGCGATACGGTGCGCGATTTGCGTTAGGGTGCGGTCCTGTTTGGGTTGCCGCTAATTGTGTTCGATATTGTTTGAATTTGTTTAAAAACCGTTCACGGGCGAAAAGTGACCGTTCACAGCTCGAAATTACGTTTTGCGCTGTTCTTTTTTGTTTGAATGTTAATGTTCCTGCCATACACAGCGCAGCGCGTATGCCCGGACGCGATGCTCTCCGTTGGTTCATATGTGAAAGGAACGCAATATGGCAACCAAAGAAGAAATCTCGATGGTTGGATTCGAGATTGTCGCATACGCGGGCGACGCCCAGACCGATCTGCTTGCAGCGCTCGATGCTGCTCGCGAGGGTGATTTTGAGAAGGCCGAGCAGCTGCACAAGGATGCCAGCGATGCACTTATCGGCGCCCACGACACGCAGACCAAGCTGCTTTCGCAGGAGGCCGGCGGCGGTGAGATGGAGATGACCTTCATCATGGCTCACGCTCAGGATACTCTCATGACCACCATGATCCTGGAGAAGCAGATCCGCTTTACCATCGATGCCTATAAGCGCATCGCCGCACTCGAGGCTAAGCTCGCCTAACGAACCCTCACAACCTCGTTCCCTTCCAAAAACCCTGCCGCTATCCGCGGCAGGGTTTTTTGTATCCCACCTATCTAGGTTGCGGCGAAATAGGGGCCGACAGCCCCAAATGACCCGCTTTTCCCGTCCCCGGAGGATCGGTTGGCAGCGCTCGCCACGAAACTGGCTCATCTACTACGTTTAACCCGATACCCTCGAACACACCCGCGTTTCATGAAAAATCGCAGGACTTCTACCTGCGGTTTTGTTTTTTCGCTTTGTGGCATGGTCGGGGATGGGCGGTTAAACGTAGTAGATGGGCCCATTTCATGGCGGGCGGATCATGCAGCAGCTTGTTGCGCCTCCTGCCGTTCGGTTTTTCGATGGGTGGGTATACTTTCCACCGCATTACAGGCCGGAATGAGGAGGTATCCAAATGCCGGACAACGGATCGATTCAAAAGAGAGATGCGCATGAGATGGCTCATGGGCGTCCTGTCCAGATAACCGAGCACACGACGGTAACCGAGCTGCAGCCCAGCCTGTCCGATGTCGTGTGCGCAAACAAAAAGCTGCAGATTGGCTTTATCGTTGCGCTCGTGGTGCTGGCGTTGCTGTCGGGATTTGTCGCACGCCCACATTTTGCCGATACCAAGACTTGGGACTCCACCATCGAGGTCATCGACCAAAAGAAAGGCAACGTACTGGCGCTCACGACCTCGTGCGTGGCGCTGTCTGCGGGCATTACCGCGCTGCCTGGAGATACGGGAACGCCGGTTGCCGAGCAGCTCGCACAGCTTTCGGGTAACTTGGGCATCGTGCTCGCCGTGCTCTACCTCGAGAAATATTTGCTCACGATTTTGTGGTCGGTTGGCTTGGGCATCTTAATCCCGTTTGCGTTGGTGCTCTTTGCGGTGTCGCTCGGCATTCACGGGCGCTGGAGCACGAGCGCCGTCCTGCGCCGCGTGGCGACTCGCGTGCTGGTGGTCGCCATGATCGGCATGGCGCTTGTGCCCGCGAGCGTATGGGTGTCGCAGAAGGTCGACGAAACGTATCGAGTGAGCATCGAGACGAGCGAGCAAAAGGCGGCCGACGCTGCGAGTGCGGCAGATAGCGATAGCTCCAAAACGAGCAAGAAAAAGACCGAAACCGCAGAGTCCAAGAACGTGCTTGAGCAGCTTGCCGACGGCGCCTCGGGTCTCGTCACATCGGTGACCAGCGGTGCCAAGCAGATGACCGATGGAATTGTGCAGCAGGTGACCGATCTGATCGAAGGTGTCATCGTGATGATCGTGACCTCGTGCGTGATTCCACTGTTGGTGCTCGCGGCGTTTTTGTGGCTGGGGCACGTGCTACTGGGGATTGATACTTCCGGCCCGGCGAACTATTTGACGGGTCGCTTTCTGAGCGCTCCGTCCAAACATGCCAAGAAGAGCGGACGGTCTGAGTAGCTAAAACAGCTGTATATACCGGGGAATACCGCCGAAGGGCGGCCGAGA